>Ga0209701_10000059_pt1 | contig 46483 bp, 40 predicted proteins | sample CZO8metaG_4_FD_188356 | JGI IMG/M metagenome (GOLD analysis project Ga0209701, IMG submission 188356) | Vadose zone soil microbial communities from the Eel River Critical Zone Observatory, Northern California, USA - CZOApr15con2H3.8 metaG... | ecosystem: Environmental > Terrestrial > Soil >... | reverse complement strand
GCAGGTGAAGGAGTTCGCCGCCGAGCAGGGCGGGGTCGATTTCCGCTGGGCGGCGACGCCCGAGGAGCGCTCGAAGCTGTGGCAGGCGCGCCACGATGCCTATTACGCCGCCCTCGCCCTGCGGCCGGGGGCGAAAGGCTGGGCGACCGATGTCTGCGTGCCGATCTCGCGCCTTGCCGAATGCATTGCCGAGACCAAGGCCGACCTGGACCGGTCTTTCGTGACCGCCGTGCTGGTCGGCCATGTCGGCGACGGCAATTTCCATCTCGCCTTCATCCTCGACCCCGGCAAGCCGGAAGAGGTGGCCGAGGCGAGTCGCCTCAACGACCGCATGGTGCATCGCGCGCTTGCCATGGACGGCACCTGCACCGGCGAGCACGGCATCGGCTACGGCAAGATGGATTTTCTCATCGCCGAGCATGGCGACGCGGTCGCGGTGATGCGCACGCTGAAGCGCGCGCTCGATCCGGACAACATCATGAACCCGGGGAAGATCGTCCGCGTCTAGGCCGGGCTCGCGCGGCGCCCGAGCTCAGGCGACACGGTCCGGGTAGCGGATCGCATGGATCTCGAGTTCGACCTCGCCCGCCGGGCGCCGCCACAGCACCACATCGCCCACTCCGGCGCCGATGAGGGCGCGGGCCAGCGGCGAGACCCAGCTCACCTTGCCGTGCTCGGCATCCGCCTCGTCCTCGCCGACGATCGCGAATTCGTGGCGCTCGCCGGCGGCGTCGGACACGTCTACCACGGCACCGAAGGCGACTTCCTGCGCGGGCGCCTGGGCGGGGTTGACCACGATCGCGCGCTCGATCCGCGCTTCCAGGTAGCGGATCTCCCGCGCGCCATGGGCAAGCTCCAAATCCTTGGCCGGATCGTCCGGGCGTGCCGCCAGCTCGCGCTGGCGCTCCTGCGCCTGGGCGAGGCGCTCCTCCAGGAGGCGCAGTCCGCGCTGCGTGACATAGTTGGGGTGCTTGCTTTGCGGCAGATCGGGCAAGGCATCGGCCGCCGCCTCGGCGTCGTTCTCGTTGACGAAGGCTCGGCTCATGATGACTCTCCTCGGACAAGCGGCAACGCGGCGGCCAGTGCCGTTCCGGCCCCGCCAAACGGGCGCGATCGGCATCCGAAAGGCAACGGCAGCGCGCCGGCCGGGTTCCCCGGACGGCGCCGGAAGGGGGTAGCATGGGCTATGACCCAAGGATTGAACTGGCGACCGGCGACATTACCAGGCTTGCGGTCGATGCCATCGTCAACGCGGCCAACAGCTCGCTGCTCGGCGGCGGCGGCGTCGACGGCGCCATCCATCGCGCGGCCGGACCGGGATTGCTCGCCGAATGCCGCGGCCTCGGCGGCTGCCCGACGGGCGAGGCGCGGCTCACCGCCGGTCACAAGCTGCCGGCGCGCTTCGTCATCCATACGGTTGGTCCGGTGTGGCGCGGCGGCGCCGGCAACGAGGACGCGCTCCTGGCCCGCTGCTACCGCTCGAGCCTGGCGTTGGCGCTGGCGCATGACGTTCGCACCATCGCCTTTCCGGCGATCTCGACCGGGGTTTACGGGTTTCCGCGCTCTCGCGCCTGCGCGATTGCCGTCGAGGAGACCCACCGTTTCCTCCTGACAGACGACACCCTCGAGCGGGTGGTCTTCATTTCCTTCGATAGCGAGACCGAGGCGCTCTACCGCCGCGCACTCGGCCTCGCCTAGTCGAGCTGCTTGTCGTCGAGATCCTTGGCCGCCTTCTCGTTCTCGCGGCGCTCCTTCTGGCGGTCGATCTTGTTGCGGCCGTGGCGGACGCGGTTCTCGGCGGCGGCCTTCTCGGCCTCGCGGCGATCGCGTCGTTTGCGATATTGGTTGAGGTTGACGATGTCAGCCATCGCGGGCTCCTGGCGGTGGGGTCGGCTGTTTGCGGGTGGGTGGCATGCTAAGGTGAGGCGATAGCGCTGGCGCGTGCCGGCCGGCAGCGCCGGGGCGTGATGCCCCACGGGCGCCATCCCCAAGGCGCTGCGCGCCGAGGAGGCCTTCCTTGCGAAAAACGGCCATCGCCCTGGCCATACTGGTGTCCCTCGTTCTTGCCGGTCTCGTCCTGGCGCCGCAATTCGTCGACCTCAACCGCTTCAAGGGTCCGATCGCCACCGAGCTGGCCGCGCTGACCGGGCGCACCGTCGAGCTCAGGGGACCGCTCGGCCTGTCCTTGCTGCCGGGACCGACGGTCACGGCCCGCGACGTGCGCTTGGCCAATCCGCCGGGCGCCGCCGTCGAGGACATGGTACGGCTGCGCGCGGTCGAAGTGAAGCTGGCCTTTTGGCCACTGCTGGCGCGTCGCGTCGAGATCCGCAGCGCGACGCTCGTCGAGCCCGATTTCGATCTCGAACGCGTGGCGACGGGTGACGGCAACTGGCAATTCGAAAAGCGAGTCCCAACCGGCGGTGTCGGCGCCGCCGATGCATCGAGCGAGGCGATAATGCGGGCGCTCGCTGTCGATCGCCTGACCATCCAGAACGGTGCCGTGACCTATCGCTCGGGAACGACGGTCGAGCGCTTCGAGCATATCAACGCCACGGTGGCGATCGAGGGGCACGCCGGGCCGTACACCGCGGCGGGCGAGTTCGTGTCGCGCGGGGCAGCGCTCCGCTTCGAGGCGCGTAGCGGCGCGATCGATGCGCCGGACGTGCCGTTCCAGGCCACCCTTGCCATCAAGCCGGCGACCCGGCTTCAGCTCGACCTGGTATTGACCGGCACGGGCGACGAGCGGCGCATCGCGGGCCAGCTCACGCTCGCGGCCGACAACGCGCAGACGCTGGCGGCGGTGGTGCTGCGCGCACGCCTGCCGGCAGCGCTGGCGCGCCCCGTGACGCTGGCCGCCGACATCCGCGGCACGCCGCACGACCTAGTGCTCGAGCACCTGAACGTCGATTTCGGTTCCGCGCATGGCGAGGGCAGCCTGCGCATCGCGCAGGGAACGCCGCCCAGCGTCGGACTGAGCTTCTCGGTCAACCAGCTGGATCTCGACCGCTGGCTGGCGCAGCGCAAGGAAGCTGGGGCGACGCCGCCCAGCCTGGTCGGCAGCGCCTTTGCGGCCTCGACCGATGCCGCCGGGCCCGTGCCGTTGGCGCCGCTGCAGCCCGGCGCGTTCGTCGTGCCGGACAGCGTCGATGCGAGCGTGGACCTCGGCATCAAAGCGCTGATATGGCGCAATGGCGTCGTCCGCGACGCGCAGCTCAAGGCAACCCTCGCCGGCGGCCGGCTGACTCTCGGCCGTGCCGCGGCGTCGCTGCCGGGCGGATCGGATGTGTCGCTCAGCGGCAGCGCCGCGATGAGCGCCGGGGGGCCGCGCGGGCAAGGGATCTTCGCGGCGAAGGCCGATGATCTCCGCAGCATTCTCGCCTGGATCGGCGCGCAGAGCGATGGCGTGCCCCCCGATCGGCTGCGCCGGGCATCGCTGTCGAGCCACCTCACGCTCGCCGGCGACCGGCTCGATCTTACCGGCATCGACGCGACGCTCGATGCGACGCGGCTTAGCGGTGCGGCCACGATCATGCTGCGCGAGCGTCCCGGTGTCGGCCTGCGCATCGCCGCCGACCGCTTCAATCTCGACGCCTATTTGCCGCGCGCCGACGCGGCGCGTCCGGATGCGGCCGGCACGCCGCCGGGCCCGGCCGATGCCGGTAGTCCGTGGCCCGCCGTGCTGGCCGCCTTCGATGCCAATATCGATGCGCATGCGGACACGCTCACCTGGCACGGCGAGCCGCTGGGCGACGCGCATTTCGCGGGCACGGTGCAAAATGGCGAAGCGACGATCCGCGACCTGAGCGTCGGCGATCTCGAGGGTGCCGCGGCGCAGCTCAGCGGTGCCGTCCAAGGGCTAAGCGGCGGCCCATTCGGCGCGCAGCTGACCTACGAGTTGCACGGGGCGGAGTTCGAACGGCTGCTGCACGCGCTGTCCCCCGGGCTCGATGCCGGCCGTGGCTACGGCGAATTCCGTCTTGGCGGCGACTTGCGCTGGGCGGCCGAGAGTCTCTCCGGCACCGCCGATCTCGCCATCCTTGGCGGTCGCGCGCATGTCGCCGGCAATCTGGCGCCGGCGAGTGCGCGCGTCGCGCTCGATATCGACATCGATCACCCGAGCTTCGAAGCGCTGATGCACGGCATCAGCCCCACCTACCGGCCCGCAGGCGGCGATCTCGGGCCGTTGAAATTCACCGGCCAGCTCACCGGTGCGGCCGGACATTTCGCCATCGATCGCCTCGCGCTGGACATCGGGCCGAGCACGGCGGAAGGCAAGCTCGCCGTCGATCTCGGTGCGGCGCGACCGCATCTCACCGGCGATCTCAGGATCGGCGATTGGGCGATCGACCGACTGCTCACCGCCCGGCAATCCGCCGCCGTCGAAGAGGGCGTCCGCCGTGCCGGCAGCCTGCCCGGAATCATCCTCGCGCAGGCCGGCGCCGGCGCGGCGGCCGCTCCGGCGAGTTGGTCGCGCGAGCCGATCGACCTTGCGCTGCTGTCGCTGGCCGATGCCGATCTCACCCTTTCCGGCAGCAGCCTCGCTTATGGCCGTTGGCGCGTCGACCAGCCGGCGCTCGCCGTCATGCTGAAGGACGGCACGCTGGCGGTGAAGCAGTTGACGGGCCGCCTCTTCGGCGGCAGCATCGAGGCGGACGGCGATGTCGCCGCGGCGGTGACGCCCACTCTGCACGCAACGCTGAAGCTCAGGGACGCCGATCTCAAGCAGGCGTTCATGAACGAGGCCGGATTCGGCACCATCGAGGGACGTTTCGATATCGACGCGTCGCTGGCCGGCGAGGGTCGCAGCCCAGCCGACATGATCGCGCGTCTCTCGGGTGAAGCGACGCTGCGCGGCCGTGACGGCCGCGTTTCGGGCATCGATCTCGCGGTGGTGAACGACCGGCTCAGATCGCCCGACCTGCCAGCCGATCTGTTGGCGCTGATCCGCAGCGGGGCGGGCGGACGGACACGTTTCAGCGATCTCGCGGGCACCTTCCGCGTCGCCGATGGCGTCGCTCGCAGCAATGACCTGCGCGTCACCGCCGACGGAGCCGAGGGTCAGGCGACCGCGATTTTCGATTTGCCCCGCTGGACGATAGCGAGCCGCATCGAATTCCGCTGGACCGGGATCGCGGTAGTCCCGCCCCTGGTGCTGCGGCTCGAAGGGCCGATCGATGCGCCGCGCGAAGTCTTCGAGGTGAACCCGCTGCAGCACTTCCTCGGGCAGCGCCAGCACGCGCCGGTCGATCCGCCGGTCACCGGCCCCGCGCCGTCGCGCTAGCCGCTTCCGGGCCAAGCTCGCCGCGCCGGTAGCACTCGAGAACGAAGAGGCGGAGCGCGCTCGACAAATTGCCTTGCCGCTCGGCATCCACCGCGGCGATGAGAGCGGTGATGGAGGTGCCGCGGCGCCGCGCGAGCGTCCGCAGATCGTCCCAGAACGCCTCCTCGAGCGAGAGGCTGGTCGAATGCCCGGCGATCATCACCGAGCGCTTGCGCAGCGTGCCCATCGTCAGCTCGGCGCGATCATCGCCTCGGGCCGCACCCAGCGGTCGAAATCCTCCGGCGAGACATGGCCGAGCGCGACCGCCGCCGCCTTGAGGCTCGTGCCCTCGGCATGGGCCTTCTTCGCCACCTGCGCCGCCTTGTCGTAGCCGATATGCGGATTGAGCGCCGTCACCAGCATCAAGGAGCGGCGCAGCAGCTCGTCGATGCGGCCGCGGTCGGCCTCGATCCCGGCGACGCAGTGATCGGCAAAGCTTTGCGCCGCATCGGCGATGAGACGGATCGATTGCAGCAGGTCGTAGATGATGACCGGCTTGAAGACATTGAGCTCGAACTGTCCCTGGCTGTCGGCGATGGTGATGGTGACGTGATTGCCCATCACCTGCGCCGCGACCATGGTGAGCGCCTCGACCTGCGTCGGGTTGACCTTGCCCGGCATGATCGACGAGCCCGGCTCGTTCTCCGGCAGATGCAGCTCGCCGAGGCCCGAGCGCGGCCCCGAGCCCATGAGGCGGATGTCGTTGCCGATCTTCATGAGGGAGGCCGCCAGCACATTGAGCGCGCCCGACGCCTCGACCAGCGCGTCGTGGCTCGCCAGCGCCTCGAACTTGTTGGCCGCGGAGGTGAAGGGGAGGCCGGTGATCTCGGCCATGGTGGCGGCGAAGCGCTCGGCGAAGCCCCGCTTGGCGTTGAGCCCGGTGCCCACGGCGGTGCCGCCTTGGGCGAGCGGGTAGAGGCGGGGGAGACAAGCCTCGACCCGCTCGATACCGAGCTCGATTTGGCGCGCATAGGCACCGAACTCCTGGCCCAAGGTCAGCGGTGTCGCATCCTGGAGATGGGTGCGCCCGGTCTTGATGATGTCCGCGAACTCGCGCGCCTTGCCGGCGAGCGCCGCGTGCAGATGGCGCAACGCCGGCAGCAGGCGGCGATGGATCTCGCCGATGACGGCGACATGCATCGCGGTGGGGAAGCTGTCGTTCGAGGATTGGCTGCGGTTGACATGGTCGTTGGGATGCACCGGGCTCTTGGCGCCGCGCCCGGCGCCGAGCATCTCGTTGGCGCGGTTGGCGAGCACCTCGTTCATGTTCATGTTGGTCTGCGTACCGGAGCCGGTCTGCCATACCACCAGCGGGAACTCGTCATCGTGCTTGCCGGCGACCACCTCGTCGGCGGCAGCGACGATGGCCCTGCCGAGCTTGGCGTCGAGTTCGCCCAAGGCCATGTTTGCCAGCGCTGCGGCCTTCTTCTCGAGCGCCAGCGCGCGGATGAGCGGCACCGGCATGCGCTCGCCGCCGATGCGGAAATTCTCCAGCGAGCGCTGCGTCTGGGCGCCCCAGTAGCGCTCGGCGGGCACCGCCACTTCGCCCATAGTATCGCGTTCGATGCGGGTCGGCCTCTCTTTGGCCATGGCACGGCTCCTCGGGCTTCAGCCAGCCTTATATGGGAGCCCGCGGGCGTCGGCGGGAGCGCAACCGCCGGCCGCCTATTTCCAGCACTCGAGACGGACGGTCACGTTGCGCGAGCGCCCGCTATCGCGATCGATCCGGGATTGCAGCGCCTATGGCATGATCAGCCGCCGTATATGGGCGGCTCGCTTGTCCTGCGGGCGCTTGGCGAGTTCGACGAACTGGGCCCGCTGCTCGGGCGAGAGGGCGGCGAGGAACTGGCTGAGCACCCCCGCCATGTTCTTCTGGTAGGTGTGGCGGTTCTCGGTGGCCTCGTCGACCAGACGGGCGATCAACGCCTGATCCGGCTGCGGCTTGGCAAGCTCGTCCCAAACCTGCTGGATCAGCGGCTGGTTGCTTTCGCGCAGGCGGCGCGAGCGCTCCTGAACCTCGTTGACGAACTGCTGGAAAGCCCCGCGTTGCTCCGCGGTAAGGTTGAGCTCGCTCGCCGTCGCGGCCACGCGCTCGGCCGGTGTCTGCATGGGCTGGCCGGCGACCTGGAACCACAGCAGCCCGAAGACAAAAAAGACGTTGAGCGTGAGCGACAGCGCCAGCGCGACCCACACCAGCCGGCCGCGTGCCCTGGACTTCGGTGCGGCCTCGGCGAGGCTCGTCATGTGCTCGGTTCCTCGTCCAGGCTATTGAAAAGCCCGGTCGGGGGATCGAACAACTCCTGGCCGAAGGCGGGCGAAGCCCCGCCGGCCAAGGTGAGATAGGCGCTGTTGCCCAGCGTAAAGCCGATCAGGCTCGTCACCAACAGGCTCGCCGCCATGCCGCTCCAGAGCGCTGCGGCGCGCCAGCTCGCCATGCGGCCGACCGGTCGCGGTCGCCGGAACGGCAGCACTTGTGCATCGCCCTCGGCCACGAGCGCTGCCGCTCGCGCTACCACGGCGGGGGAGGCGGCAAGGGTTTCCGTGTGCGCTGCCCGCCGCGCCGCCAGGACGTCGGCCACGCCTTCAGGGTGGGCGGCAAGCCAATTCTCGATCGCCTCGGCCGCCTGTTCCGGCAGGCGATCCTCGGCATAGGCGGCCAGCAGCAGGGCGTCGGGCTCGGCACCGGCGGCGTCAACCGAGGCAGAGGCCGAGCGCCAACGGCGCCACAGCGCCGCCTCGTCAGTCCTGTCCCTGGGTCCGGCCATACCGTCTCTCCTTGCCCTGTTCTAGGCACCTAACAAACCTTTCATCCCTTAGATAGCTCATTTTTTTACCTCTTGCTCTTCCGCCGCGAAATGGCTCCGGAGCTTCAGCATCGCCTTATGGTGGGTGCTGCGCACCGTCTGCGGGTCCACTCCCAGCGTTTGCGCGATCTCCGCCACTTCCATGTCCCGGTCGTAGAGCATGCTGAGGACCAGCTTCTGGCGGGGCGACAACAGGCCGTCGGGCAGCCGCAGCTTTTCCGGCGGTGCGGCGCCGCTGGCGAGCAGGCTCTCGGGCACGGCATCGAGCGGCGTCATCGGCAATTGCCGGCGGCGGAGCGCGTCGCGCGCCGTGCTGCGGGCGACGATGGTGAGCCAGGTCGAGAGCCCCGCCCGCGCCGCATCGTAGGTCTTGAGCAACCGGAAGCCGTCTTTGCACAGCCGTACGAACACCTCCTGGACGAGGTCCTCGACATCCGTGCCCTCGCGCGACACGCCGCGCACCGCCGCTACCACGAGCCCGGCGTAACGGCGCACAAAGGCGTCCCATGCCGCCTTATCGCCCCGCCCCAACGCCGCAAGGTCGACATCCTGCGCCACGCCCGTTCCTTCTTAACCCTTTACTGGCGCTCGCGCCGCGCCACCACAACACTACCCCGGAGCCACGCCGGCTCGCTCATAACGGAATGACCGCATCCCGGCTTCCGCGAAAATCGCGCCGGGTTTGCTCGTCGGCGCAGACATCGGAGAATATCGCCGATCACGATGGCGAACATCATCGGCGATGGCGTGCGCCGAAGCCCGTCTCAGGTCAGCTTGGCGAAGAAGTCGTTGCCCTTGTCGTCGACGACGACGAAGGCGGGGAAGTCGACCACCTCGATGCGCCAGATCGCCTCCATGCCGAGCTCGGGATATTCGATCACCTCGACCTTCTTGATGCAATCCTGGGCGAGTCGCGCCGCCGGTCCGCCGATCGAGCCGAGATAGAAGCCGCCATGCCTTTTGCACGCCTCGCGGATTTCGGCGCCGCGATTGCCTTTGGCGAGCGTGATGAAGCTGCCGCCGGCCGCCATGAATTGATCGACATACGAATCCATCCGCCCCGCCGTGGTCGGCCCGAACGAGCCCGACGCGTAGCCCGCCGGCGTCTTGGCCGGGCCGGCGTAATAGATCGGATGATCCTTGACGTATTGCGGCAGTCCTTCGCCGCGATCGAGCCGTTCCTTGAGCTTGGCATGGGCGATGTCGCGGGCGACGATAAGCGGCCCGGTGAGCGACAGCCGCGTCTTGATCGGGTATTGCGACAAGGTGCGGCGAATCTCCGCCATCGGCCGCGTGAGGTCGACGCGCACTGCCGCGCCGCCGAGCTTCGTCTCGTCGATCTCCGGCAGGTACTTGGCCGGGTTGGTCTCGAGCGCCTCGAGGAACACGCCCTTGGCGCCGATCTTGCCCAGAATCTGCCGGTCCGCGGCGCAGGACACGCCGATGCCGATGGGCACGCTCGCGCCGTGCCGCGGCAAGCGGATCACGCGCACGTCGTGGCAGAAATATTTGCCGCCGAACTGCGCGCCGATGCCGAGGTTGCGGGTGAGGGCCAGCACCTCCGCCTCGAAGGCGCGATCACGGAAGGCCTGGCCGAATTTGTTGCCCTCGCTCGGCAGAGTGTCGAGATAGCGCGTACTGGCGAGCTTCACCGTCTTGAGGTTGTATTCGGCCGAGGTCCCGCCGATGACGATGGCGAGATGATAGGGCGGGCACGCCGCCGTCCCCAGCGTGCGGATCTTCTCGTCGAGGAACTTGATCAGCGACTTCGGGTTCAGCACCGCCTTGGTCTGCTGGTAGAGGAAGGTCTTGTTCGCCGAGCCGCCGCCCTTGGCGATGAAGAGGAATTTGTACTCGTCGCCTTCCTCGGCGTAGATCTCGATCTGCGCCGGCAGGTTGTCGCCGGTGTTGATCTCCTCGTACATCGACAGCGGCGCCACTTGGCTGTAGCGCAGATTGGTCTCGGTGTAGGTGCGCCTTATGCCCGCCGCCAGCGCCGCCGCGTCGCCGCCGCCGGTCCACACCCGCTGGCCCTTCTTGCCCATGACGATGGCCGTGCCGGTGTCCTGGCACATCGGCAGCACCTTGCCGGCGGCGATGTTGGCGTTCTTGAGCAGATCGAACGCCACGAATCGGTCGTTTTCCGAGGCCTCGGGATCGTCGAGGATCACGCGCAGCTGTGCGAGATGGCCCGGGCGCAGCAGATGCTGGCAATCGACCATCGCTGCCGCGGCCAGCAAAGTCAGCGCCTCGCGCTCGACCTTGACCACGCGTTCGCCGGCGAAATCGGCGGCGGCGACGTAGTCGCCGGTGAGCTTGCGATAGGGCGTGGTGTCCTCGCCCAGCGGGAACATATCGTGGAAGACCAAGTCGCCCATGTCTCGCTCTGCCGATGCCGATGCGCGGACAAACACCTTTTCACCGGGCGCGTCAAGTGAGGCCGCGGCCGCGGGAACCTTTCGGCCGTGACCCGCATCTAAGCCGCACAACTGGCGTTTTGAGGTTTGCTGGCGATGATAGGTGCCATGGCTACGCCGCACGGTGCCACGGAGACCGAACTGGCGACGCTCCTGCGCGCGGGGCACGCCTCGGCCTTCGTCGCGATCATGCGCCACAACAACCAGCGGCTCTACCGGCTCGCGCGCGGCGTCCTGCGGGATGAGGCGGAGGCGGAGGAGGTGGTGCAGGAGAGCTATCTGCGCGCCTTCACCCATCTGGACGGCTTCAAGGGCGAATCGACCCTCGCGACCTGGCTCGCGCGGATTGTCCTCAACGAGGCGCTCGGGCGGCTGCGCCGCCGCCGCCCGACCGTCGCCATCGACGACGTCGCCGAGACGCTCGCCGCCGGCGCCCCGGGCCCGCTCTCGCGCGAGGAGCCGAGCCCGGAGCAGGCCATCGCGCGCCACGAGATCCGCCGCTCCATCGAGCGGGCAGTCGACGATCTGCCGGCAATCTTCCGCGCCGTCTTCATCATGCGCGCCATCGAGCAGATGAGCATCGAGGAGACCGCGTCCTGCCTCGGCATCCCCGCCGAGACCGTGAAGACGCGCTTTCACCGCGCCAACAGGCTGCTGCGCCAAGCTTTGAGCGCGCGGTTCGGTACGGTTTTCGACGGCGCCTTCCCGTTCCTGGGGGCGCGCTGCGACCGCCTCATCGGCACCGTGCTCGCACGCCTCGGCCTGCCTGACGCACTCGATCTTCCGGCGTCGTCGTTCGATCGGCGGGCGCCGCCGCGAAGCCCACCCTGACCCTCGCCGGTCGTTCGCACAGAACCAGGGAGACACTCATGCGGAGCGCTGTCGTCGCCGTCGCAATCCTTGCCCTCGCGGCGGTTCCTGCCGCCGCCCAGAACGTCGCCAAGGCCCCGCCGGGCGGCGACTACAAGAAAGTGAGCGAGCTGGTGAAGCTGCCGGATTTTCTGCCCGGCCTCGGCACGCTCTACGTCAATCCGAAGACGCTGCCGGCAGGCCCGTTCCTCGCCTACGATCACAGCGGCAAGCTCGTGAGCACGATCTACATGATCCCGCTCAAGGACATGGACTCGCAGAAGAAGTTCGACGATCTCGCCGCGCCCGGCGGCAAGGTCGACCATGTCAGCCTGTACTACAACGCCGGCCATCCCGGCGTGCCGGACCCGCACTACCACGTCGTGCTGTGGCATGTCGCCAAGGCGCAAGAATCGCTGGTGGCGAAATAGGCGAGATCGATCATGCGAGGCCGGGGACGATACGCACCCCGGCCTCTCATCGGAAACACGAAACAAGGAACGGCGAATGGGCAATCGCATCTCGCGGCGGGCGCTGATCGAGGGCGCCGTCGCCGTCGGCGGCACGCTCGCCGGCGGATGGGCGCGCGCCGCCGCTGCCGATCAGGAGATCGCGGAAACGGACAAGATCAAGCAGGCGGCGGCGCAATACCAGCAGCAGCCCAAGGGCCAGCAGCGCTGCGAAATCTGCCTGCAGTTCGAAGCGCCCAACAGGTGCAGGATCGTGCAGGGGCCGATCAACCGGAAAGGCTGGTGCCAGTATTTCGCCGCACGGGAAAACGCGCACTGAGCGGTTGCCACCCCCGCCGCTGCAGGCTGGCTATTTCTTGCGGAAGGCGTCGAGCGCCACCACTTCGCCGGGCTTGTCGGCCGTCTCAGGCCTGGCTTGGGCGCCCTCGACCTCGGGCGACGCTTCCGCCGGCGTGGGCTGGAATTGGAGGCCGAACTTGACGGCCGGATCGGCAAAAGCGGTGATGGCCTCGAAGGGGATGGTAAGGCGCTCCGGCCGGTTCTGGAAGCTCAGCGTCACCGAGAAGGATTGCTCGCTGACCTCGAGCTCCCAGAACTGGTGCTCGAGCACGATGGTCATCTCGTCGGGGTATTGCCGCGCGAGATCATCGGGCAGGCGCAAGCCCGGGAAATGCGTGCGGAAGGTGATGTAGAAATGGTGCGCGCCGGGAAGACCGTTGGCGGCGGCGCGGGCCAGCGCCTCGCGCACCACGCCGCGCAGCGCCGCTTCGACCATCTTGTCGTATCGCAGGAGGTCCTTCACGCTCGCCCGGCACCCGCTTGGCTGCGCCGTCCGGTCCGGACGGCCGAAAAGCGAAGTGGGGGGTTTCTGTTGCCCGGTACCCCCCGGACCGCGAGTAGCTCTAGGCTTTCATCCCCGCTAGGGGATTAGGCCGCGAGTGCCTCATGTGCCGTGTTGTCGTTGGCACGTAGTGTGTGGCCCGATATCGGCGGTACCATGCCGAGCGACGGCTCGCACCTTTATTACGCGCGTCGATCCTGATTCGCCCCCAAAGCTGCCGCCGATTCAGGCGGCGTATCGAATTGGTGGAGGCGCCGGGTACTGCCCCCGGGTCCGCTACGCCTATTCCATGCACCGTTTATCGCCGTAGTCGGTTGCCCGACAGCCCAAATATAGGGCTTTTCCCGGCCTGCGCAACCCGGCGGGGACGGCTCGGCGAGTCGCGCTTGGAGGCGGGTTGGGGCGATTGTAGAGTGACCGCCCTGTCGCCGCCGGGAGGCCGCCCCGCCATGCCGCTGACGCCTGATCAGAAGGCCGAGATCGACCGCCTGCGCGCCGCGACGGCGTCGACGCGCCGCGCCACCGTGCCGGCGCTGGAGGAGATCCTCTACGACGCCATCCCCGTGCTCGACCATGGCTTCGTCCGGGTCATCGACTACATGGGCGACGACGCCGCGGTGGTGCAGGCGGCGCGCGTCTCCTACGGCAAGGGCACCAAGAAGGTCAGCGAGGACCGCGGCCTCATCCAGTACCTGATGCGGCACCGCCACACCACGCCCTTCGAGATGTGCGAGATCAAGTACCATGTGAAGCTGCCGATCTTCGTGGCGCGACAGTGGATCCGCCACCGCACCGCCAACGTCAACGAGTACTCGGCGCGCTACTCGATCCTCGACAACGAGTTCTACATCCCCGCGCCCGAGCAGCTCGCGGCGCAATCCAAGAGCAACCGCCAGGGCCGCGGCGAAATCCTCACGGGCAAGGAGGCGCAGCGCGTCCTCACGCTGCTGCGCGAGGATTCGGAGAAGGCGTATCGCGGTTATGCCGAGATGCTCAATGCGGACGAGGCGGGCGCCGTCATCGACCCCGAGCGCCAGGGTTTGGCCCGCGAGCTCGCACGCATGAACCTGTCGCTCAACTTTTATACGCAATGGTACTGGAAGACCGATCTTTACAATCTGCTCAACTTCCTCAGCCTGCGCGGCGACGCCCATGCGCAATACGAGATCCGCGTCTATGCCGAGGCGATGATCGGCACGCTCGAGCGGTGGGTCCCGATGACGGCGCAAGCCTTCCGCCAATACCGCCTCGGCGGCGCCCATCTCTCCGAGCGCGCCCTCGCCGTCGTGAAGCGTCTCATCGCCGGCGAGCGCGTCACGCCGGAGGAGAGCGGCATGAGCAAGCGCGAATGGACGGAGCTCATGGAGACGCTCGGGCGGACGGGCTGAGCCCCGCTATTCCACCACGATGCGCGGCGCCTGGCGCTTTGCGCTGCCGAGCTTCTCGGCGATGCGGCTGGCCATGCGGCGGAAGATCTGCGCGGGCGCGCTCTCGGGCTGCGAGACGACGATCGGGCGGCCTTCGTCGGAGGTCTCGCGGATGCTGATATGGAGCGGGACCTCGCCGAGGAATTCGGCGCCCAATCGCTCCGCCTCGCGCCGGGCGCCGCCATGGCTGAAGATCTCGCTGCGCTCGCCGCAATGCGGGCACAGGAAATAGCTCATGTTCTCGACGATGCCGAGCACGGGCACGTCGACCTTGCGGAACATGTTGAGGCCCTTCCTCGCGTCGAGGAGCGCGATGTCCTGCGGCGTCGAGACGATGACCGCGCCCGACAGCGGCACCTGCTGCGCCATGGTGAGCTGCGCGTCGCCGGTGCCCGGCGGCATGTCCACCACCATGACGTCGAGCTCGCCCCACTCGACGTCGCGCAGCATCTGCTGCAGCGCGCTCATCACCATCGGCCCGCGCCAGATCATCGGCGTGTCCTCCGGCACGAGGAAGCCCATCGACATGCATTTGAGGCCGTAATTCGTCATCGGCTCGAGCACCTTGCCGTCGCGCGAGCCGGGGCGGCCGGAGATGCCGAGCATGCGCGGCATGGATGGGCCATAGATGTCGGCGTCGAGCAACCCGATCTTCAGCCCCATGGCGGCCAGGCCGAGCGCCAGGTTGACGGCGACGGTCGACTTGCCGACGCCGCCCTTGCCCGAGGCGACCGCGATGATCGCCCGCACGCCCGGCACCATCGGCTTGGCGGCCGCGCCCTGCTTCTGCCCGTGTGCGTGGCCGTGCGCCTGCGCGGGGCGCGGCGCGGCGCCGCCCGGCGCCTTCTGCGCGGTGAGGACGGCCGTCACCGAGAGCACGCCAGCGAGCGCCTCGACCGCCTGCTCGGCGGCACGGCGCAGCGGCTCGAGCTTCGGCCCGCGCTGCGGGTCGACCTCGACGGCGAAGCCGACATGGCCCTCGCGCAGCTGCACGCCCGAAACCATGCCGAGGCTGACGATATCCTTGCCGCGGTCGGGATCGACGACTTGGCGCAGCGCGGCGAGCACCTGCTGCTCGGTCAATCCGCTCATGCCGGGCTTCCTCTCGTTGTTGACATCCTAGGCGCGTACCCCTATCGGGAGGCGTTCCGCGCCCACCTGTCGCATCGTGGGATCGCTGTCATATAGGGAGAAGGCCGGCGGCTTGCAAAGACAGTGCTCGCCGCGCAGGAGGGCACAGGCAATGACGTGGAACCAAGGCGGCGGAAGCGGCGGGAGCGGCGGCGGCCCGTGGGGCGGCGGCAAGAGCCCGTGGGGCGGCGGCAGCGGCCGCGGCCCGCAGCCGCCCAATCTCGAGGAGATCTTCCGGCGCACCCAGGACCGCGTCCGGCGGCTGCTTCCGGGCGGCTGGGGGAGCGGCCGCGGCATCGTCTTCGTGCTCATCGCTATCGTGATCATCTGGGGCGTCAGCGGCTTCTATGTCGTGCAGCCGGACGAGGAAGGCATCGTCCTGCGCTTCGGCGCCTACAACCGTAAAGCGACGCCCGGGCTCAACTATCATTGGCCGACGCCGATCGAGCATGCGCTCACGCCCAAGGTGACGCGCGCCAACATCATCGAGATCGGCGGGACGCCGCGCGAGGGCGCCGGGCGCGGTTCGGACCAGGAGCCGGCCGAATCGCGCATGCTGACCGGCGACGAGAACCTGCTGGACGTCTATTTCACCGTGCAATGGCAGATCAAGGACGCGCCCAAATACCTCTTCAACATCCGCAATCCGGCGGAGACGGTGAAGGCGGTCGCCGAAAGCGCCATGCGCGAGGTGATCGGCCGCACCGAGGCGATCCGCGCCATCGTCGGCGGCCAGGACGCGGTGGTGAAGGAAATGCAGGATCTGCTGCAGCAGATCCTCGACAGCTATGAGAGCGGCATCCAGATCACCAGCATCAATCTGCGGCGCATCGACTTGCCGTCGCAGGACGTGATCGCCGCCTTCACCGACGTGCAGACCGCCAAGACCGAGCGCGACAGCAAGGTCATCCAGGCGCGCCGATACCTCAACAGCGTGGTGCCTCAGGCCAACGGCGATGCCGCGCAGATCAGGCAGCAGGCCGAAGCCTATCGCCAGCAGATCGTGAAGGCGGCCGAAGGCGATGCCAGCCGCTTCCTCGCGGTCTACCAATCCTACAAGGCGGCCGAGGATGTCACGGCGCGGCGCCTCTACATCGAGACGATGGAAGAAGTCCTCAAAGGCGCCAACAAGCTCGTTCTCGACAAAGCCGCTGCGGGCTCGGGCGTCCTGCCCTACCTGCCGCTGCCGTCGCTCAGTCCCAACCGCGGCGGCGCCCGCAATCCCGGCGCGCCCCAAGGCGCGGCGCCGCCCGCGTCGACCCCGCAGCGTGGGGGCCAGCAATGAACCTCCGCCTCGCCGTCGCCGTCGTCGCCGCGGTCTTGCTCGTCTTGCTCGCCTACAACACGCTGTTCGTCGTCGAGCAGACGGAGCAGGCGATCGTCCTGCAATTCGGCGAGCCGAAACGCGTCGTCGTTCAGCCCGGGCTCGAGACCAAGTTGCCGTGGCAGAGCGTCGTCACTTACGACAAGCGGGTGCTCGATTACGATCTGCCCGCCGCGCGCGTGACCGCCGCGGACCAGAAGCCGATGATCGTCGACGCCTATGCGCGCTTCCGCATCACCGACCCGCTGCTCTTCTACCAGACCGTCGGCACCGAGCAGATCGCGCGCACGCGCCTCACGCCGATCATGAGCGGCAATGTGCGCAACATCATCAGCACGGTCGATCTCGCCGACGTCGTGTCGGGCAAGCGCGAAGTCACCATGCGCCGCATCCGCGATGCCGTGAATGCCCAGGCCAAGACCCTGGGCATCGACATCACCGACGTGCGCATCCGTCGCGCCGACCTGCCCGAGGAGAACAGCAAGGCGATCTATGCGCGCATGCGCTCCGACCGCGAGCGCGAGGCGGCGCAGTTCCGCGCCGAGGGCGACCGGCTGGCCAAGGAGATCACCGCCGACGCCGACCGCCAGCGCATCGAGATCATCGCCGAGGCGCAGAAGCAGTCGCAGATCCTGCGCGGCCAAGGCGATTCCGACAGTATCCGCATCTACGCCGACGCTTTCGGCAAGGACAAGGACTTCTTCGCGTTCTACCGCTCGCTCCAGGCCTATCGCGAGGCGCTGTCCGGGCAGGACACCACGTTCGTGCTGTCGCCCGACAGCGAGTTCTTCCGCTATTTCGGATCGGCGCCGCACCCGGCACCGGCGCAGCGGTGAGGGGGAGGGATGAAGGATTTTACCACGGCGCTGGCGCTGGTCTTCGTCATCGAGGGGGTGCTCTATTCGCTCTTTCCCGACGGGATGAAGCGGTTGGTGGCGCAGGTCATGGTGCTGCCGGCCTCGGCGCTTCGCGTCACCGGTCTCGTCGCCGCCGGGCTTGGCGTCGGCGCGGTATGGTTCATCCGTCATGGGCTCGTGTGGTAATCGCTGCCTTACTTTGACCGCATTCGCACGGACATTAGCGTCAGTCGCCGGTTGTTCTCGGCCTCCCGGCGGGAAGCGGCTGGTTTACCACCGCGATCTCACGTAAAATCGACCGCCTGCTGCATCCCGGTCCTAGGAGTGAAGTTCGTGGGTCTAGCCATCGCCAGTCGGACGGATCGCCGGCACGCTCCTCCTCTCGCGGCGAAGGCCGCGCGCGGGCTGCACTGCCTGGCTCTGCTCGCGGCTCTGCTGCTGCCGGGGGGCGCCGCGCTCGCCAAGCCCGCTCCGGACGGCTTCGCCGAGCTGGCCGCCAAGCTCCTGCCGGCGGTCGTGAACATCTCGACGACGCAGATCATCAAGAGCGACAAGCCGGGCGGCCGGCCGGGGCCGGATATTCCCCAATTCCCGCCGGGCTCGCCGTTCGAGGAGTTCTTCAAGGACTTCTTCGACCGCAACCAGCCGCGCGGCAATCAGCAGGCGCTGCCGCGACGGGCGACCTCGCTCGGCTCGGGCTTCGTCGTCGACCCCTCGGGGCTGGTGGTCACCAACAATCACGTGATCGCCGATGCCGACGAGATCACCGTGACGCTCCAGGACGACACCAATTTCAAGGCCGAGGTCGTCGGGCGCGACACCAAGGTCGATATCGCGCTGCTGCGCATCAAGCCGACCAAGCCGCTCGCCGCCGTGAAGTTCGGCGACAGCGACGGCACCCGCGTCGGCGACTGGGTGCTGGCGATCGGCAACCCGTTCGGGTTGGGCGGCACGGTGACGGCCGGCATCCTCTCGGCCCGCGCCCGCGAGATCAACGCCGGCCCCTACGACGACTTCCTGCAGACCGACGCCTCGATCAACCGCGGCAATTCCGGCGGGCCGATGTTCAACATGGCCGGCGAGGTGATCGGCATCAACACGGCGATCTACTCGCCCTCGCAGTCGGGCGGCTCGATCGGCATCGGCTTCGCCATCCCCGCCAATTTGGCGCGGCCGGTGGTGGAGCAGCTCAAGGATTTCGGCCATGCCCGGCGCGGCTGGCTCGGCGTCAACATCCAGAGCGTCACCGACGAGATCGCCGAGAGCCTGGGCCTCGACAAGCCCAAGGGCGCGCTCATCGCCAGCGTGCGCGACGGTGGCCCGGCGCAGGTCGCCGGCGTCCAGGCGGGCGATGTCGTCCTCACCTTCGACGGCAAGGACGTGACGGACATGCGGCACCTGCCGCGGATCGTCGCGGAGACGCCGATCGACCGCACCGTCAAGGTCAAGGTGTGGCGCAAGCGCAAGGAGCACCTGCTCGACGTCAAGGTCGGTGAGCTCAACGAGGACGACCAGCAGGCGGCGGCCTCGCCGAAGCAGCAGCCGCCGGCGCCGGTTGCGGGCGCGGTCAAGGCGCTCGGGCTGTCGCTGGCCAATATCACGCCCGAGCTGCGCGAGCGCTTCTCGCTTTCGGAGGACACCGCCGGCGTGGTGGTGACCGACGTCGCGACCGACAGCCCGGCCTCGGAGAAGGGCATGCGCGCCGGCGACGTCATCGTCGAGGTGGCGCAGGAGGAAGTGAAGAATCCCGGGCAGATCACCGCCAAGATCGACGAGGCGAAGAAGGCCGGCCGCAAATCGGTGCTGATGCTCGTCGACCGCCAGGGCGATTTGCGCTTCGTCGCGCTCAAGGTCGACCAGAGCTAGTCGCAGATCCCTCCGAGCGCGCGGCCGCGCGCGTCATCGCTCCCGCGCGGGGGACGCACCCGCTCGGCGGGCGGGTGGGCGTGACTTAGGGATTACGATCGTCGCGGCGATACGCGGGGCTCAGCGTTGCGATCGCACTGTCGCGGGCACGCGCCAGATGCGGTTGCCGACGTCCTTGGCGACCAGGAGCGCGCCCGCATGCGGCCCCGGCGCGCAATCGGGCGCGATCGCCTGCGCCACGAGCTTGCCCCGGAGCGCCCCCCACGCTCGTTTCAGTCCCAGTAATGACCGGAGCATTCGCCCAGTCGAAAGGCTTGCATTTGAGCAAAACAAGGGGAGACGACATCAAAGCGCGAGGCTTGGTTTTACCGGTATTTAGGAATTTCTCGACTAATATGTGCAGACCGGGTCAGGAGAAAGCACATGCTGCAGATCCTTCGATCGGCTGTCGCCCCCGCTCGCCATGAAATCAGGCGTCGGCATAGATACGCGGCGCTGTTCGTCCTCACGGCCATCATGGTCGCAGGCGTTTCGGCCGTTGCCTATGGCTGCCTGTCGGGAACGCCTGCAACAATCGCCAACATCGGCGTGATTTACACCACCTAGCGCTCCGACTTGCGCCACCCTCGCTCGCGTTAAAATTCAGGAGGTCCTTATGTTGCGACAGGCATGTGCAGCATCCGTCGTCATGTGGTCACTTGCCGCCTCGGGCGCCGAGCCGAGCGCGCAGGGGAACGAGCAAGCGTGGCAATGGAGCAGAACCGACGCACTTGGATACTTCTCGGAAAATGCGCCCGAAAAGGCCGAGCTCAGGATCTCGGGAGACCTCGTGTCGGGAAGCCTTTTCACGGTCGATGGGGCCTATGCGAGCTTGGAGGGAGCGCTTCAGTCCGTCAGCGTGACAACCGATGCGAATGGCACGACCAGCCACGTCTGGAAGGTTGTCGCGCGGGCAAGAACACTGCGTGGCGACCTTCGTGACCTCCCGTCGATGCTCGAGGGAACCTATACCAGGAGCGACGTCGGCGCATGGGGAAGCGCAACCGCTCGGGTCAAGGTCTATGAAGTCTTCGCGCTGTCCGGCGGTTCGGGGAAGAACGATTCCGTGAGGATATCGCGGGTGGAGCTTGCGCCGCGGATGCAGTCCGCCTTGAAAGGGCGCTGAGCCCAAGACTGTTTCGTCGATCATGCCGCCCGGCGCTTGTGGCGCCGGCGGCAGGATCAAAAGAGCTTGCCATGACCCACGACTGACGGAGGGCGCCGGTTGATGAAGAACTTGAGCATCGGATGGCGGCTGGCGCTGATCATCGGCGTCATGGGCGTCGCTTATTGCGGCCTCTCGGTGGCGGAGATTCTGTCGTTGCGGCAGAGCCTGATCCAGGAGCGCCAGGACAAGGTGCGCGACATGGTGGCGAGCGCGGTCGGCGTGGCCAAGCGCTATGGCGCGGCGGTCGATGCCGGCAAGATGACGCGCGAGGCGGCGCAGCAGGCGGTGCAAGAGGCCGTGCGCGCCATGCGCTGGGGTGACAACAATTATTTCGGTATCTACGGCTATGACGGCGTCACGCTGGTGCACGCCAACCCGAAATACGAGGGCCAGAACCGTCTGAACTTCCGGGACGGCGACGGGCGGCTGCTGATCGCCGATTTCGTTGACATGGCCAAGACTCGCGGCGGTGGCTTCACCCAGTACCGGGTACCGCGCGCCGGTCAGACCGAGCCGCTGGCGAAGATCGCCTATCTCGGCGTGTACGAGCCCTGGCAGTGGATATTCCAGGCCGGCGAATACTACGACGACATCGATGGCATCGTGCGCGCCCGCGCCATCCACACCGGCACGGGCGCTTTTGTCGTGCTCCTCTTGGCCAGCGCCATCGCCGTCGTCATCGCGCGAGGGTTGACGCGCCCGATCGCTTCATTGTGCGGCGTGATGCACACCCTCGCCGAAGGCGATACGTCGCTCACCGTGCCCCATTTGGATCGGCGCCATGAGATTGGCGAAATCGCCGGCTCCATAGAGGTGTTCCGCCAGCGCCTCGCAGACGCCGATCGGATGCGCTCGGAGCAGGATGCCGAAAAAGCGCGCGGCGCGGCGGAGCAGAAAGCCGCGCTGCGGCGAATGGCCGGCGCTTTCGAGGCAAGTATCGGTTCGATCGTGGGTGCGGTCGCCTCGGCGGCGACCGAAATGCAGACGACGGCAGAGACCATGTCGGCCACCGCCGAGGAATCGAATCGGCAGGCTATGGCGGTTTCCGGCTCCGCGGGACAGGCCAGTGCCAACGTGCAGACCGTCGCCAGCGCTACCGAGGAGCTCACCGCGTCCATCACTGAGATCGGCAGTCGGGTGGCAGAGTCCTCGAAAATCGCGCAGGGGGCGGTGACGCAAGCGCGTCTGACCAACGGCACGGTTGAAGGACTGGTGACGGCGGCGCAGAAGGTTGGCGAAGTCGTCAATTTGATCCAGGACATCGCGGGGCAAACCAATCTCCTCGCGCTCAATGCCACCATCGAGGCGGCGCGCGCTGGCGAAGCGGGGAGAGGCTTTGCCGTCGTCGCATCAGAAGTGAAGTCGCTGGCCAATCAGACCGCCAAGGCGACTGAAGAGATCTCGGCGCAAATCGGGGCGATCCAGGATGCGACCCGGCAGTCGGCCGAAGCGATCCGGGGGATCAGCAGCACGATCGAGCAGATCCACGAAATCGCGCTCGGGATCGCTTCCTCTGTCGAGGAGCAGAGTGTTGCAACGCGCGAGATCGCGGGCAACATCCAGCAGGCTGCGCACGGCACGCAGAACGTCACGAGCAATATCGCCGGCGTGACGCGGGCCTCGGGTGATGTCGGCTCCGCCGCCGAGCAGGTGCTGGGCGCGGCCAACGAGCTCTCGCAGCAATCTGCGCGTCTAAAGAAGGAGGTCGAGGGCTTCCTCGCTACGGTGCGTGGGGCGGCTTAAAGCGGCTATTTAAGCCACGGAAATACGTGATGGCAGCGACCAAGGATTGGAACTGCGCGAGGGCCAACGTACCTGATCGAACGCTTTAGAACGGATCAGCGAAAGCCAGGCATCAACGAGAGCTCGCCGCGGCAGGCCCGGCGCCGGTCACGCGCCAGATGCGGTTGCCGACATCGTCGGCGACCAGGAGCGCGCCCGCGCGGTCCATGGCGACGCCGACCGGACGGCCACGCGCATTGCCGTCATCGTCGAGAAAGCCCGTGAGCACGTCGATCGGCTCGCCGGACGGGCGCCCCGCGGCGAAGGGGACGAAGACGACTTTGTAGCCGCTGTGCGGCCGGCGGTTCCACGAGCCGTGCTGGCCGATGAAGGCGCCGCTCGCAAACCACGCCGGCAGGTTGCCGGGCCGCGCGAAGGCGAGGCCCAGCGAGGCGGTATGCGGCCCCAGCGCGTAATCGGGCGCGATCGCCTGCGCGACGAGATCGGGCCGCTGCGGTTTCACCCGCTCGTCGATATGCGCGCCGTAATAGCTGTAAGGCCAGCCATAGAAGGCGCCATCCCTGACCGCGGTCATGTAGTCGGGAACGAGGTCGCTGCCGAGCTCGTCGCGCTCGTTGACCGCGGTCCACAGCGCGCCGCTTACCGGCTCGATCGCCAGGCCGACGGGATTGCGCAGGCCGGAGGCGAGGATCCGATGCCGGCCGGTGGCGCGGTCGATCTCCCAGATGGCGGCGCGCCCTTCCTCCGCGGCGATGCCGTTCTCGGCGGCGTTGCTGTTGGAGCCGACGGTCACGTAGAGGTGCCGCCCATCCGGGGCGGCGATGACGTTCTTGGTCCAATGGTGGTTGATGGGGCCGCCGGGGAGATCGACCACCTTCACGCCGGGTACGGTGATCTTGGTCTCCCCGCCGCGGTAGGGAAAGCGCAGCAACGCGTCGGTGTCGGCGATGTAAAGGTCGTTGCCGACGAGGGCCATGCCGAAGGGCGAATTGAGGCCCTCGAGGAATACCGAGCGGGTCTCGGCCACGCCGTCGCCATCGGCGTCGCGCAGCAAGGTGATGCGGTTGGCGCTGGGCACGCCGGCACCGGCACGCCGCATCACCAGCTTCGAGACCCAGCCCTTGATGCCCGCGGCGTCTTCGGGCCGGGTCGGCGCGTTGGTCTCGGCTACCAGCACGTCGCCATTGGGCAGCACGAGGAGCCAGCGCGGATGGTCGAGTGCGTCGGCAAAGGCGGCGACGCGCAAGCCCGGCGCAGCGGTCGGGGCGGCGCCGGCGGGCCAGCCCTTGGCCGGCGCGATGTTGACGGTGGGGAGCAGCGTCTGGTGCGGCGGCGGCAGCTCAGGGTGGGGACCTGTCCCGGCGGAAACCGAGAGCGTCGCCTCGTCGCCGCAGGCGGACAGCAGCGCCGCCGCGACCAGAGGAATGAGCGCGGCGAGCGAGGGCGAGCGCATGCGGGCGTCCTTGTCCTAGGGGCTCAGCGGCCGACGATCTGCTCGGCGCTGTAGCCCTGTGCATAGAGCAGCGCGGTGAGGTCGTTGTGCTCGATGCGGCGGCGGGCGCGCGCCGCCACCGCCGGCCGCGCGTGGTAGGCGATGCCGAGACCGGCCGCCTCGATCATGGCGATGTCGTTGGCGCCGTCGCCGACGGCCAGCGTCGCAGCCAGCGGCAAGGTGCGATCGGCGGCAAGGCGCTTCAAGGTCGTCAGCTTGGCGTCGCGGCCGAAGATCGGCTCGCCGACCGTGCCCGCGAGCCGTCCATCCGCGATGACGAGATCGTTGGCGACATCGAGGTCGAAGCCGAGCTCGTCGCGGATGCGCGCGGTATAGACGCGGAAGCCGCCCGACACGAGCGCCGTGAACGCGCCGTTCGCCCGCATGGTCGCAACCAGCTCGCGCGCGCCCGGTGTGATGCGGATGCGCGCGCCAGCGTCGGCAAGCGCGCTCTCCGGCAGATCCTTCAACAGGGCGACACGCTCGCGCAGCGCGGCGGCGAAGTCGACCTCGTCGTTCATGGCGCGCCGGGTGATCGCCGCGACTTTTGCCTTGAGGCCGAGCAAGTCCGCGAGCTCGTCCACCATCTCGTTGGCGATGATCGTCGATTCCATGTCGGCCAGCAGCAGCAGCTTGCGGCGACCGAGAATGGGCTGGGCAACGACATCGATGGGAGCGGCGCCCAGCGCCGCGGCGATGCCGCTGCGCGCCGCGGCATCGGCCTGGTCGGGATCGAGCTCGTCGAAGAGAATGTCGCAAGCGATGTCGGCCGCGAGCCAGGCACGGCCGCCGATCAGCGCGCCGAGACGCCGCAACGAGTCCACCGCCGCGTCAACCGCTGCCGCGGTCGCGGCCGCAGCCAGGGGCGAGGCGATGACGGTCAGGACGTTCTCTGGCACGCGTCCTTATTGCGAGGCGCGGCGGCAAAGGCAAGCGATGGGCGCCGCCCGCGCCGCCTGATCGGGTGGCGGCGCCGTCGTGCTAAGAACCGCTCATGCCGAGCGTTGCGCCAGAACCCATCGTCATCGTCGCCGGCCCCACCGCCAGCGGCAAGTCCGCGCTGGCGCTCGCCGTTGCCGAGGCGCTCGGCGGCACGATCATCAATGCCGACAGCATGCAGGTCTATCGCGACCTCGCCGTGCTGACGGCGCGGCCCGGCGCGGCCGAACTCGCGCGCGTGCCGCACCGGCTCTACGGCGTGATCGATGCGGCCGAGGCGTGCTCCGCCGGGCGCTGGCGCGCCTTGGCGCTAGGCGAGATCGCGGCGGCGCGCGAAGCGGGGAGGGTGCCGGTCCTCAGCGGCGGAACGGGCCTCTATTTGCGGGCGCTGCTTGACGGGCTGGCGCCCGTGCCGCCGGTGCCGGCGGCGCTGCGCGAAGAGGCGCGCTCGCTCCATGCGCGGCTCGGCGGCGAGGCCTTTCGCCGGGCGCTCGCCGCGCGCGACCCGGAGGCGGGGCAGCGTCTGGCATCCGGCGATACGCAGCGCCTGATCCGTGCCTATGAGGTGGTGGCGGCGACGGGGCGGCCGCTCGCGGAATGGCGCCGCGGTCAGGGACCGGCGGCGGGCCCATCCGCCGCCGCCGTCGTGCTGCTGCCGCCGCGGGCGATGCTCTACGCCGCCTGCGACGCGCGCTTTCTCGCGATGATGGAGCGGGGCGCGCTCGCCGAGGTGGAGGCGTTGCTCGCCCGCGGCCTCGATCCGGCGCTTCCGGCGATGAAGGCGGTCGGCGTGCCGGAGCTGGCGTCGCTGCTGGCCGGGCGCTCTTCGCGGCAGGCGGCGATCGCCGCCGCCCAGCAGGCGACGCGGCGCTACGCCAAGCGGCAATACACCTGGTTCCGCCACCAGATTGCGGAAACCGGCTCGCTGCGGAAACTGGTCGTCATCGAGCAATTTTCGGAAAGTTTACTCGCGCGAATCTTGCCGTTTATTCGTCAGTCGCTATTGACCATAAAGACCTAGGTGATTACGGTGGCGGCTCTCGCGCGGGACGAGCGGTTCCAACCGGGCGGCGGGCAAGACCGGCCCGCCGCGGCGCAAACCCTTAGTCCCGCGCGACGTTTTCGGCCGAGGAGAGGTGTCATGGCGACGGAGCAGATGGTTGGGGCGGAGATGGTCATCAAGGCGCTGGGCGACCAGGGCGTTGATGTCATTTTCGGCTATCCCGGCGGCGCCGTATTGCCGATCTACGACGCGCTCTACAAGCAGAATCATCTGCGCCACATCCTGGTGCGGCATGAGCAGGCCGCCGTCCACGCCGCCGAAGGCTATGCCCGCTCGACCGGCAAGGTCGGCGTCGTGCTGGTGACCAGCGGGCCGGGCGCCACCAACGCGGTCACCGGGCTGACCGACGCGCTGATGGATTCGGTCCCGGTGGTCTGCCTCACCGGGCAGGTGCCGACCCACCTCATCGGCAACGACGCCTTCCAGGAGGCGGACACCACCGGCATCACGCGCCCGTGCACCAAGCACAACTATCTGGTGAAGGACATCAATGACTTGGCGCGCGTTCTGCACGAGGCGTTCTATGTCGCCCGGACGGGACGGCCGGGACCGGTCGTGGTCGACCTGCCCAAGGACGTGCTGTTCGCCAGCGGCGCCTATCGCGGGCCCGAGACCATCCGCCATAAGAGCTACCGCCCGCAATTCGAACCCGATCCGGCGCGCGTCAGCGAAGCGGTGGGGCTCATCGCCGCGGCAAAGCGGCCGCTCTTCTATGGCGGCGGCGGCATCATCAATTCGGGCGACCGCGCCTGCCAGCTCTACGCCGAGCTCGTGCATTTGACCGGGTTCCCCTCGACCTTGACCCTGATGGGACTCGGCGCCTTGCCGGCTTCCGACCGGCAATTCCTCGGCATGGTCGGCATGCACGGCACCTACGAGTCCAACCTCGCCATGCATGACTGCGACCTCATGATCGCCGTCGGCTCGCGCTTCGACGACCGCGTCACCGGGCGCCTCAACGCCTTCTCGCCGAATTCGAAGAAGATCCACATCGATATCGACCCCTCCTCGCTCAACAAGAACGTGCGGGTCGACGTGCCGATCGTCGGCGACGCCGCCGCCACGCTCGAGGCGATCATCGCCGGCCTCAAGGCCAAGCGCTGGAAGCCCGAGCGCGAGGCGCTGGCGCTGTGGTGGAAGGAGATCGAGGGGTGGCGCGCGCGCAACTGCCTCGCCTATGCCAAGGACGGCAAGGTCATCAAGCCGCAATATGCCATCGAGCGGCTCTACCAGTTGACGCGCGGCGGCAAGGACGTCTTCGTCACCACCGAAGTCGGCCAACACCAGATGTGGGCGGCGCAGTTCTTCAAGTTCGAGGAGCCCAAGCACTGGATGACCTCGGGCGGCCTCGGCACCATGGGATACGGCCTCCCCGCCGCCATGGGCGTGCAGATCGCGCATCCCGACGCCCTCGTCATCGACATTGCCGGCGAAGCCTCGATCCTCATGAACATCCAGGAGATGTCGACGGTTTGCCAGTACCGGCTGCCGGTGAAGGTGTTCATCATCAACAACCAATACATGGGCATGGTGCGGCAGTGGCAGGAGCTGCTGCATGGCGGCCGCTATTCGGAGAGTTACACCGCGTCGCTGCCGGATTTCGTCAAGCTCGCCGACGCCTTCGGCGCGGTCGGCTTGCGCGCCAGCAAGCCCGACGATGTCGACCGCGTCATCAAGGAGATGCTGGCGGTCGACAAGGCCGTCATCGTCGACATGGTGGTCGACCAGATGGAGAATTGCTTCCCGATGATCCCGTCGGGCGCGGCGCATAACGAGATGCTGCTCGGGCCGGCGGACAAGAAGGCGAGCGGGCCGGGGCCGGTAACGGAAGAGGGCATGGTCCTCGTCTAGCCGCCTCAACCTCTGCCGGGACGGAGCCCGTCGTGAGCGACATCGAGAAGCACACTATCGCGGTGCTGGTGGACAATGAGCCGGGCATCCTGGCGCGCGTCGTCGGACTCTTTTCCGGCCGCGGCTACAACATCGAGAGCCTGACGGTGGCCGAAGTCGACAGCAAGAACCGGTTGTCGCGCATCACCGTGGTCACTTCGGGGACGCGGATGATCGTCGAGCAGATCAAGGCGCAGCTGTCGCGCCTCGTCCCCGTGCATGCGGTGCGCGATCTGACTGACGAGGGGCCACATGTCGGGCGCGAGCTCGCGCTCATCAAGGTGACCAGCGTGGGCGAGAAGCGCATCGAATCGCTGCGGCTGGCCGATATCTTTCGCGCCCGCGTCATCGATTCCACGATCGAGAGCTTCGTTTTCGAGATGACCGGCTCGACCGAGAAGCTCAACGCCTTCATCAATCTGATGGAGCCGTTGGGGCTGGTCGACGTGTCGCGCACCGGCGTGGTCGCGATCTCGCGCGGGCCGGCGCGGTTCTGAATTGCGGATTTCCGGAGGATACCATCATGCGTGTTTACTACGATCGCGACGCCGACGTGAACTTGATCAAGGGCAAGAAGGTGCTTGTCGTCGGCTACGGCAGCCAGGGCCATGCCCATGCCATGAACCTGCGCGACAGCGGCGTCAAGGACGTGCGTGTCGCGCTCAGGCCGGGCTCGGCCTCGGCCAAGAAGGCGGAGGGCGCGAAGTTCCCGGTGATGAACCCGTCCGAAGGGGCCAAATGGGCGGATGTCGTGATGATCCTCACGCCCGACGAGCTCCAGGCCAAGCTCTACAACGAGGATTTGAAGCCCAACATGCGCCCCGACACGGCGCTTGCCTTCGCGCACGGGCTCAACATCCATTTCAAGCTGATCGAGGCGCGTCCCGACATGGACGTGTTCATGATCGCGCCCAAGGGCCCCGGCCATACCGTGCGCTCGGAATATCTGCGCGGCGGCGGCGTGCCGTGTCTCGTCGCGGTCGATCAGAACCCCTCCGGCAACGCGCTCGAGATCGCGCTGTCCTACGCCTCGGCCATCGGCGGCGGGCGCGCCGGCGTGATCGAGACGAGCTTCAAGGAGGAGTGCGAGACCGACCTCTTCGGCGAGCAGGCGGTGCTGTGCGGCGGCCTCACCCAGCTCATCATGTCCGGCTACGAGACCTTGGTCGAGGCCGGCTATGCCAAGGAGATGGCCTATTTCGAGTGTCTGCACGAGGTGAAGCTGATCGTCGACCTCATCTATGAGGGCGGCCTCGCCAACATGCGCTATTCCATCTCCAACACCGCCGAGTATGGCGACTACACGCGCGGCCCCCGCATCATCAACGACGCGGTCAAGGCGGAAATGAAGCGCGTGCTCGACGATATCCAATCCGGCCGATTCGCCCGCGACTGGGTGCTCGAGAACGCCGCCGGCCAGGCGAGCTTCAAGGCCATGCGGCGCCGCTCGGCCGAGCACGACATCGAGAAGGTCGGCGAGAAGCTGCGGGCGATGATGCCGTGGATCGCCCAGAACCGCCTGGTCGACAAGACCAGGAACTGAGAGGGACCGGTCTTCCCGGCCCTTGCGCGCGTGTTTCCTTCACCGGGACGCGCGCGCTCGATGCTATGTCGCTGCCGCGAGGCGGCGCATCCGTGATCGCCCGTACGGCCTATGGAAGTGCTACAAGTATGCGCGCCGGCATCCGCGCGGCGAGGTCCCCCTTGGCGCGGCCGGCATGGCCGCCGGTTCGCCGACGGCAGCGGTGGTCCGCGGAAAACTGCGCCCCAAGCGCGGCCATACCGGCCGCTCGATCACGAAATGTTCCATGTGAAACCTACAAGGCTGTGGTCGAGTGGACCATGCCGCCCTCGAGTCTGCACCAGTCAAGCTCACGTAGTGGACATGCCCGGCACCACGAAGTGGGTTATGCGCGGATCATCCCGCTAATGACGATGGCGGCGGCGAGCAGGATGGAACGCGCTCCGGAAAATGGAATCGCTTTGATAGCGCTGGCGCGGAGCGTAGCGTCGTGCAACAGTCCTTGAGGACTGTGGCACGACGCTTCGTTGCGGTTGGCCCTCAATCACCAGACCGCTAAGATGCCGCCAACGACACCGTCGAGGTCGAAGGGGTTGCGGTTGGCCCTCAATCACCAGACCGCTAAGATCCTTCCTCAATCAAGGCCCTGACAACAGGGCCTTTTTTCTTGCTGGCGTGCGGCAAAGTTGGCCCCGTCGGGCTCAAAACAGCGCCAGTTGGTCCGGCATTTTCGATGCGGGTTCACGTTTTCGTCCTCGGTAGGTGCGGATGTTCTCGTACTGCTTATCGGTGATCGAGACAAGGTGGACCTTGCCGGCGCTCGGCATGGCGCCCTCGACCCGGCGCGCCAGCGCCTCGCCCTGCTCCTTGCCGGCACAGAACTTCAGATAAACGGAATACTGGCTCATCTCGAAGCCGAGATCGAGCAGCGCATGCCGGAACTTGGTCGCGGCCTTGCGCTCCTTCTTGGTCCCGACCGGCAAGTCGAACAGGACGAACATCCACATGATGCGATAGCCGCTCAGCGCCGAGGGCTCGTCGGGCCCGGCCGACATCCTCCCGGGTGTGCCGTCTCCCTGCGCCACATCATCCCTCCAGAGGGAGCGCGGGCAATGGCAGGTCCAGCTCGTCGGCCTCGCCCGCATAGGCGCGCGCGAGCGACTGTGACAGCCGCTCGGCGCACAGCATGAGCGGGCTCAAGCCCGCGCTTGTCGGCAGATCGACGGTCATGATGCGCGCAAGCTCGGCCTTGGCCTCCCGATCCACTTCCGCGGCACCGCGACCCACGAGCCGCCGCACCTCGCGATCGACGATGGGCCGGAATGGCTCCATCAGATCGTCGATCAACACCATCGGGTTCGAGCGGTTCGAATGCATGAGGCCGAAGCTCGGATGCAGCCCCGCCGCCATCACCGCACGCGCCATGCCCGCGCGCAGCACCGCGTAGCCGTAATTCAACAGACCATTGATGCCCGCGCCGTCCTTGTCGCGATGGAACTCGCGCCCGAACATAAGCGGCCAGTAGCGGCGTGCGGCCTCGGCCTCGACATTGTCGGGATCGCCCGAGCGCACTTTGCGCGACAGCAGATAAAAGCCGCCGCTCGGCGCGCCCGCGGCGGCCAGCGCTGCGCCCTGCGCCAGGATCTTGGCGCGCACGAGCTGTGCCCAAAGCCTCTTCTTCAAGGGCAGGCTCGCCGCCACCTGGTCGTTCATGCGCCCGGTCTGAATGTGGTGAGCATCGATCGGCCAGACGATGGCGGCCGGCATGTGGTTCGGGCCGCACAACACCACCGGCACGCCGCGCGACGACAGCTCGACCAGCGCATTGTTGGTGTAAGTCAAGCCATGCGCGTTGGCGAGGACCGCGGCGACGTCGTCCATCGCGACGCGGCCGACTTCCTCGCCGCCCTCGGCCACGACCAGAAAGCCGCGATGGATCGAGAGGTGCCGCCCGTCCGTCGCGATCTCCACCACCCGCCCGACCATCGACCGGCCACCCTATTGCGCCGCGCGCGCGGCTTCGTCGGGCCATACGCGCCAGAGTCGCCCGAGCTCATCGACACGCACGTGCTCGGCGCTCCATTCCTTGAGATCGGCGTAATAGCCGAATATCCATCGGAACGGGTCGGCGGCGTCCTCGTGGCGGCTTTGCAGGGACCCCGCTTCGTTGTTCTCGGCAAGACGGAGCCGGCTGGCGGAAGGCTCCAGACGCTCGACCGTGACGACCTTTTCCTTTCCTTCGTGCTCGATACGGATCATGTCGCCTTTGAACACGCGCATGACCAGCCGCGCGCTGGGGTATTCGCTCGGCCAGCGTGGCCTCTCCTCTTTTTGATTCGCCTTGAAGATCGTCACCGCTTCGCCGCGCCATTGGCCATCCGACGTTTCAAAGATATCGACGAAGGCATTCTTTCCGGCGCTGTAGGACTTATAGGGCTTGCCGGATTTGTCGCGCAGAGTGATGAGATATTCCGGCTTCTCCGCCTTGATGAGCCTCACGTGACGAACGCCCTTTGGCAAGCCCGGGATGTCCGTCCGCGCAGCAAAGGATTGCAGTGCCGACTTCAGATCCTTGCCTGCCGCCTTTTCGGCCTCGACATGCGCCCTCACCAGGTCGCGCAGCCGCGCGTCGCGAATGCGCTCGGTCTCCTTCTCGTTCAGCATGAGGAACGCCTTGCGATAGACGAGATTGCCGCCTTCCGCCTCGGGATTCTCCACGGCGCCGTAAGCCGTATCTTCGTGCAATTGCGCCGCGACGCCATGATCCGGCTTGTGCGACACGACCACAGCCTTGAGCTTCGTGTCGAGGTCGTCGCGCAGGCTCGGCCACGGCGGCGGCACCTCGATCTTGTCGCGCTCCTCGTCATAGGCGCTCGACATGCGGTGCAGCAGCGGGCCGTCGGTCATCGCCGCCACCATCGCGTCGATGGCGTGATGGCGATGATCCTTGCGGTTCTTCTCGTCGCTGTAATTGTGGTCGGGAAGAAGGGTGTTGAGGCCCCATTTGGCGCGGATCATCGCCGTGAGCTTGCCCGGCAGGACATGGATCTTGTAGGGATCGGCGACCGCCGCGAGATACTGCTTGGCGACGCGCGCGAGCCATCCGGTCTCGTTCAATTGCCGCGCCTGAAAGCCGCCCATCGCGTCGAAGCGCCGACGCGCGTCCGGCTGGAAGCGCCAACGCTTGTTCTTCGGCAGGCTGTTTGCCCGCAGCGAAATATCGCTCCATTCCGGGCTCGAGCCGAAAGCCTCGAAGGGCGTCTGCTTGCCTTTGAGGCGGTTGGCCGAGCGCAAGCAAACGACCTTGTTCGCCGCGCTGTCGTCCCAACTGTCCTGGAACGGGATGAGATGTTCGATCTCGACCTCCGCCGACAGCAGCCGCGCGATGTTGATGACCTCGCCGGAAAACGGGCATCGCCGGTCGAGCGGATCGCGCGGATTTAGTTCCTCCCACAGGCGGAGCTTGAGGAGATTGCGCGAATTGCCGGCTTGGCCGAGATTGCCCAGCTCTTCGCGGCGCGCGTCGTTCTTCCGTTGATTCTCCGCCTGCTCCTTCTCGACCTTCGCCAGTTGCTCCGGCGACAGCTTGAAGGCGCGCGTCATTTCCACCGCGACTTCCGCGGGCGCGCTGTATTCGCGGATCAGCGCGTTGACGACGCGGCGGAGCTGGCCCAAGCCGATATGCACTGTCGGATTGGGAAAGCGGCCCCAGCGCTTGTCCTTTGCATCGTGCGGATCACCGGAGCCCAGCACATCGTCCTGAAGCCACTCGCCGTAATAGGGCAGGTGGCCTGTCGGCGAGAGCTCGCCGGTGGGCACGTGCGCGTGATCGTAACCCGCGGCCTTCGCCGCCTCGGGATAGATCATGCCGCTTTCCATGAACGGCAGGATCTTCTTGATCGCGCGGAGACCGAGACGGCAATGGCCCTCCGGCAGGAAAGCCGAGGCCACACGCGCCGCCGCCGCCTGGTCGAGACCGGCTTCGGCCGTCAGCCACGCGATCAGCCGCGCCTCGTCCTGCTCGTCCAGGAGCCGAGCAACGATGTCGATCTGCCGCCACAGCGGCAGGCTGCGCCATGCCTTGCCGAAGAGCGATTTCCCCGACAGCTTCGCCGCGGTCTCGTCGCCCAGAAGGTCCTGGCGCTTCTCGCTCTCCAGATTGAATCGTGCTTCCGGCGGGAGCCTGAGCAGCGCGCGCATCTTATCGAAGGACAGCTTGCCGTTCTGGAACAGCGCCAGCGCGATCTTGTCTCCCTCTTCCTTGCTCAGCGGCTTTGGCTTCTTGCCGGTCTCCGCGACGGCGAGATTGCGCACTTCCTGCCAGATGCGGAAGCGCTGGGCGAGGGGATGCGCCCAAGGGCAGCGGAAACCCGCCGCATCCTCGGCGTCGAGCGCCGGATCGAGCGAGCACTTGCCCACCGGCGGCTGCGTCAACGGCCGCTGATAAAAGATGGCGAGGCCGATGGCCGTCCGCGCCGCCGGCGTCATCGCGGGATGATGCGGCGCCTGCGCCTCCCAGATGGCGTTGAACTCGTCGAGCGCCATCTGGCGCGTCGGATAGAAATCGTATTCGGCCTTGGCGCCGGTGCTGCGGTTCCTCGCGCGGACAGGCTCGCGCGCGCGGTGGCACCCATAAAGGAACTCGCCCAGCGTGCGTGCGCCGGCGTTCTCCATCGCGGCCTGAAGCTTGCCGGCGGCCTCGCGGATGATGCCCGTCTCGCCATCCTTCTTCTCGGTCTTGCGGTTGGAGAGAAAGCCGCGGCGTTGGTTGAGGTGGAAGAGGGCGCGGCCGACATGATGCGCCGGCAACGCCGCGTCGAGCGCCTTGGCGCGCAGCTCGTAGGGATCGAGCGCCTCAAGCCGCTTGCGCTCGGTCTCGTCCTCCGGCATGAGGCCGTGCGCGACAAGGAGCGCCATCAGTCTCGCGCGGCGCGTCAGATAGCGGTCGCGCCGCCGCCGCGCGCCGCGTGCCGCGCGGCGATCGACCGCATTCGAGGTCTTGGATTTGGGATCGCGCCCGTCCGGATAAATCCGCACCCCGCCCGGGCCAAGCTCCTTCGGTCGGCCCTGTTCGTCGAGCCAGACCATGAACCAGCCCAGCGAATTCGAGCCGACATCGAGTCCAAGCCGATAGGGGCGCTTGCCTGCCCCGACCATTGCTGACCTCCCTGCCAGATATGCAACTTTTACGTGCTATCTTGACAGGAAAGAGCGAGAAGCGGAACACTTACAGTCGGTGCTGTGCGAGAGGTTTTGCCAAACTTAGCGGTCTGGTGATTGAGGGCCTCCCGTTAACAAGCTGAAAAGCACCAAATGGGGGCGAGTTGCGGCTCGCCCCCTTCCTAATTCGCGTCGGAAGACAAGCCCGTACCGGTGCCCTTGGTGTCGCGCCCGGAGCTCCGGCCCTACCCGCCGCATGGTTAACAAGACCTTGCAGTACCACGCGGAAACGCGATACAGATATCATGCGTTGCCTCCTTAACTTTTAAGGGGTTGTTAAGGCTGCACGCGCAGTTTGTGAACACCGGCTCGCGGGGCCGGCGGCCAGCGGTACGAGCGAGCGAGATGATCGTCAGGGCGGCATTTGGCGAGCGGGATCGGGCACTTCGCCCGAGCGCGATCGCCTGCGGCTTGGCGGGGGTCCGTGGTCTCCTCGAACCGCTGTGGAGCGATGGGGCGCTGCGACTTAGCCGCCCCTGAACGCAGGCGCGCGGCGAGGCTGCAGCCGGCGTTCAGGGAGGTTTTGTCGAGCCGGCTGCCCCTTTGTTCCGCCACCAGAGGATTTGCGCCATGAGCGCCACCACGACCCGAAAGACCTCCGCCGCCGGCAAGCCCGGCGATCGCGTCGTCATCTTTGACACGACCTTGCGCGACGGCGAGCAATCGCCCGGCGCGTCGATGAATCTCGACGAGAAGATCAAGATCGCGCTGCTGCTCGAGGAGATGGGCGTCGACGTGATCGAGGCCGGCTTCCCCATCGCCTCCAACGGCGATTTCGAGGCGGTGCGCGAAATCGCCAAGCTGGTGAAGAACTCGTCCGTGTGCGGGCTCGCGCGCGCGGGACGGATGGATATCGACCGCGCCTGGGAAGCCGTGCAGCACGCCAAGCGCCCGCGCATCCACACCTTCATCGCGACCTCGCCCCTGCACATGAAATACAAGCTCCAGATGGAGCCGGAGCAGGTGCACCAGGCGGCGATCGACAGCGTCACGCATGCGCGCAAGCTGTGCGACGATGTCGAGTGGTCGTGCGAGGACGGCTCGCGCTCGGAGCACGATTTCCTGTGCCGGACGGTCGAGAGCGCCATCAAGGCGGGCGCCCGCACCATCAACATCCCCGACACCGTGGGGTATGCGGTGCCGCAGGAGTTCGGCGCGCTCATCCGCATGCTGTTCGACCGCGTGCCCAACATCGACAAGGCGATCGTTTCCGTGCATTGCCACAACGACCTCGGCCTCGCGGTGGCGAATTCGCTGGCCGCGATCGGCGCCGGCGCGCGCCAGGTCGAATGCACGGTCAACGGCCTGGGCGAGCGCGCCGGCAACGCCGCGATGGAGGAGATCGTCATGGCGCTCAAGACGCGCCACGACGCCATCCCCCATGCGACCGGCGTCAAGACGGAGTACATCATGCGCGCGTCGCGCCTGGTCTCGGCGATCACCGGCTTCGTCGTCCAGCCGAACAAGGCCATCGTCGGCGCCAACGCTTTCGCGCATGAGAGCGGCATCCACCAGGACGGGATGCTGAAACATTCCGGCACCTACGAGATCATGACGCCGGAATCGGTGGGCCTCACCAAGTCGAGCCTGGTGATGGGCAAGCATTCGGGCCGCCACGCCTTCAAGATGAAGCTGAAGGAATTGGGCTTCGAACTCGGCGACAACGCCGTCAACGACGCGTTCCGCCGCTTCAAGGATCTCGCCGACCGCAAGAAGGATGTCTACGACGAAGACATCGTCGCGCTGGTGGACGACGAAGTCGTGCGCGGCCATGACCGCGTCAAATTCGTCTCCCTGCAAGTGATCGCCGGCTCGAAGGGGCCGCAAAGCGCCGAGCTCGAGCTCGATATCGATGGCAAGCGCCAGCTGGCGAAGACCACGGGCAACGGGCCGGTCGACGCCACCTTCAACGCAATCAAGGCGATGGTGCCGCATACCGCGCGCCTGCAGCTCTACCAAGTGCATGCGGTGACCGAGGGCACCGACGCGCAAGCCGAAGTCTCGGTGCGGCTCGAGGAGAACGGCAAATCGGTGAACGGTCAGGGTGCCGATCCCGACACGCTGGTCGCCTCGGCGCGGGCCTACATCCACGCCTTGAACAAGCTTCTCACCAAGAGGGAAAAGACCGCGCCGGCAGCGATGTCGGCGTAATCGCCAGGGAGGGGCGTGCCGCGGAGGTCGCCCCTCCACAAAGGAAAAGCACTTGTCGCAATCGCAACTAGCGGATCAATAGGCGAACATGTTTGGAAATCTGTTGGGTATGCTGTCCGCCGATATGGCGATCGATCTCGGCACGGCGAACACGCTCGTTTACGTGAAGGGCCGCGGCATCGTGCTCAACGAGCCGTCGGTCGTCGCCATCGCCAGCGTCAAGGGCCGCAAGCAGGTCCTGGCCGTCGGCGACGAAGCCAAGATGATGCTGGGCCGAACGCCGGGCAACATCCAGGCCATTCGGCCGCTGCGCGACGGCGTCATCGCCGATTTCGAAGTGGCGGAGGAGATGATCAAGCACTTCATCCGCAAGGTGCACAACCGCCGCAGCTTCGCCAGCCCCCAGATCATCGTCTGCGTGCCCTCGGGCTCGACCGCCGTCGAGCGCCGCGCGATCCAGGAATCGGCTGAAAGCGCCGGCGCGCGGCGCGTCTTCCTCATCGAGGAGCCCATGGCCGCGGCGATCGGCGCCGGTCTGCCGGTGACGGAACCGACGGGCTCGATGGTCGTCGACATCGGCGGCGGCACCACCGAGGTGGCGGTGCTGTCGCTGGGCGGCATCGTCTATTCGCGCTCGGTGCGCGTCGGCGGCGACAAGATGGACGAGGCGATCATCGCCTATATCCGCCGCAACCATAACCTGCTGGTCGGCGAGAGCAGCGCCGAGCGGATCAAGAAGGAGATCGGCTCGGCCTGCATGCCCGAGGACGGCGAAGGCCGCGTCATGGAGATCAAGGGACGCGACCTCATGAACGGCGTGCCCAAGGAAATCGTCATCAGCGAGCGGCAGATCGCCGAGAGCCTCGCCGAGCCGGTCGGCGCCATCGTCGAGGCGGTCAAAGTGGCGCTCGAGCACACCGCGCCCGAGCTCGCCGCCGACATCGTCGACAAGGGCATCGTGCTGACCGGGGGCGGCTCCCTTCTGGGCAATATCGACTATGTCCTTCGGCACGCCACGGGGCTGCCCGTGTCCATCGCCGACGACCCGCTTTCGTGCGTAGCGCTGGGCACCGGCCGCGCCTTGGAAGAGATGAAAACCCTAAAGAACGTTCTAATCAGCATGTACTAGCGTGCGGCTTCCATGTAACGTCAAGTTGAATATTTGCATTTTGGCCGGAAAGGTTCCGGCCTGCCAGGCGGAGCACATCGTTGCGGGAGCGTTCGGGAACGGTTGATCGGTTCACAGCGCCTTTCAGGGCAGCCGCCCAGCGCGCCGCCGTCCCCTTCCTCATCTTCCTTTCCGCCCTGTTCATCGTGCTCGGCAAGGCCGATATCGTGCTGTTCGAACACTTGCGCATCACCGTGGCCGACGCCGCGGCGCCGATACTGCAGGCGGTGGCGCAGCCCATCGCGACCGCGGCGACGGGCGTGCGGAACATCGAGGCGGTCTTCGCGGTCTACAGCGAAAATCAGGGCCTGCGCGACGAGAATGCGCGCCTCCTGCAATGGCAGGAAGTGGCGCGGCGTCTCGAGGCGGAGAACGCGCGGCTGCGCGGCTTGGTGAAGTTCACGCCGGAGTCGCCCGTGCGCGATGTCGCGGCGCGGGTCATCGGCAACTCCGGCGGCGCCTTTGCGCGCAACGTGCTGGTGAATGCCGGCAGCCGCGAGGGCGTGAACCGCGGTCAGGCGGCGGCGACCGGAGAAGGGCTCGTCGGGCGCATCGCCGAGGTCGGCGATCATTCCGCGCGCGTCCTGCTCGTCAGCGACCTCAACTCGCGCATCCCCGTCCTGCTCGACGATACGCGCGAGCGCGCGGTGATGGCCGGCGACAACTCCGATCAGCCGCGGCTCCTCTACTTGCGGGCCAATGCCGCGGTGAAGGTCGGCGAGCGGATCGTCACCGGCGGCGCCGGCGGCGTCTTCCCGCCGGGCATTCCCGTCGGCGTCGTGGCCTCGATCGCGGACGGTGTCGTGCGCGTCGAGCCCTACGCCGAGCTGTCGCGTCTCGAGTTCGTGCGCATCGTCGATTTCGGACTCGAAGGGGTGCTGCCGCAAAACGCCATGCCGCTCCCCAAGGCCGCCAAAGGGGCCAAGGTCATCGTCGATCCCGACGTGATGCGTTGACGCCGCCATGCGCTTCGATTTTTTCCAGCGCGACGCCGGACTGCCGAACCGGCTCGTCCCGTTCACGACGACGCTGCTCTTTGCCATCATCTCCGAGGTGCCGCTGCACATCCCGGCCTTGTCGGTGGTGACGCCGGCCTTCACGCTGATGGCGGTTTATCACTGGACGATCTACCGCTCCGAGCTGCTGCCGCCGATCGCCGTGTTTGCCGTGGGATTGCTGCTCGATCTTCTGAACGGCACGCAGTATATCGGCACGTCGTCGCTGTCGCTGCTGCTGGTGCGCTCGGCGCTGCTCAGCCAGCGCCGCTTCCTGGTCAACCGGCCGTTCCCGATCCTGTGGTCGGGCTTTTTGCTGGTGACCGCCGCGGTCATCTTCTTCGAGTGGGCGCTCGTCAGCTTTCTTCACGGCGAGACCTTGGGCGCGCAGCCTTTCATCTTCGAAGCCGTGATGACGGTGGCGAGCTTCCCGGTCGGCAGCTATCTGCTGGCATGGACGCAGCGCGGCTTCCTGATGCGGGTGTGAGATGTCGCGCGAGGACAACCGCATACCGCTGCTCACCCGCCGTGCGGCGCTCTTTGCCGGCGGCCAAGTGGCGCTGCTGGCGACGCTTGCGGGGCGCATGTATTACCTGCAGGTGGTGCAGGCCGACCGCTATGCGATGCTGGCGGATGAGAACCGCATCAACATCCGTCTGGTGGCGCCGCCGCGCGGCCGCATCGTCGACCGCTTCGGCGCCATTCTCGCCGACAACCGCCCGACCTACCGCGTCGTGCTCGTGGCCGAGCAGGCCGGCGATATCGAGTCGACGCTCAAGGCTGTCGGTACGCTGATCCCGCTGAGCGAGACGGATCGTCGCCGGGTGCTGCGCGACATTCGCCGCAAGCACAGCTTCGTGCCCGTCATGATCCGCGAAAATCTGAGCTGGGAAGAGATGGCGCGCATCGAGGTCAACACGCTGGAGCTGCCGGGCGTGTCGATCGAGCAAGGCCTCATCCGCCACTATCCTTTCGGCGAGGAGGCCTCGCACGTCCTGGGCTATGTTGCCCCGGTCTCGGAAAAGGAACTGACGGGCGACGATCCGTTGCTCGAGCTGCCCGACTTCCGCATCGGCAAGAAAGGCATCGAGAAGGCGTACGACCTCGACCTGCGCGGCAGCGCCGGCACCAGCCAGGTCGAGGTGAATGCCTTCGGGCGCATCGTGCGCGAGCTGACGCGTGAGGAGGGCATTGCCGGTCAGGAGACGGTCCTCAGCATCGACATGGCGCTGCAGGAGTTTGCCGCGCGGCGCTGCGCCGCCGAGAAGAGCGCGGCCTGCGTCCTGATGGATGCGTGGACCGGCGAGGTGCTGGCCATGGTTTCGAGCCCGGGCTATGACCCGAGCTGGTTCGTCTCGGGCATGAGCCAGGCGGCGTGGGAGGGCATCCAGAACGATCAGCGCACGCCGCTCAGCAACAAGGCGATCAGCGGCGCCTACTCGCCCGGCTCCACCTTCAAGCCGGTGGTGGCGCTGGCGGCGCTCGAGGCCGGCGTCATCACGCCGGAGACGTCCTTCACATGCCCCGGCTACTTCACGCTCGGTGACATCCAATTCCATTGTTGGAAGAAGGGCGGTCACGGCACGGTAGCGCTGCGCGACGCCATTAAGCATTCCTGCGACGTGTACTTCTACGAGACCGGCCGACGGGCGGGGATCGATCGCATGGCCGCGATGGCTACGCGCATGGGGCTGGGCGCGGCGCTCGGCATCGACATGCCCGACGAGCGCGCCGGGCTCATTCCGACGACGCAATGGAAGCTCGGCGCCAAGGGCGTTCCCTGGCAGCTGGGCGAGACGATCAGCGCCAGCATCGGCCAGAGCTATGTCACGGCGACGCCGCTGCAGCTTGCGACCATGGCGGCGCGCCTCATCACTGCGCGCGCCGTCGTGCCGCGGCTGACGCGCGCCGCCGGCATCATGAGCAGCGACAGCCGCGGCGAGCGCGCCGATTTCCCGGCGATCAGGGTATCGCCGCGGGATCTCAGGCTGGTGCTCGACGGCATGAACGCGGTGGTAAATGAACAGGGCGGCACGGCCTTTGCGGCGCGCATCACCGAGCCCGGCATGCAGATGGGCGGCAAGTCCGGCACTTCGCAGGTCCTCCACATGACCCAGGCGGAGCGCGAGCGCAAGCTGAAGCTCAAGGACATCGCCTGGGAGCGACGCGACCATGCGCTGTTCATCTCGTTCGCGCCGGTGAGCGCGCCGCGCTATGTCTGCGCCGTCGTCGTCGAGCATGGCGGCGAGACCGGCGGCGGCGGCTCGGCCGTGGCTGCGCCGATCTGCCGCGACGTGCTGCTGGAGACGCAGAAGCGCGATCCCGCCCGCCGCGTGCCGGAGCATCCCTTCGGCGCCGCCCCGACCGTGGCGCAAGGGTAAGAGGGCGCTCGATGTATCAGCTGCTCGACAGCCGCCCGCAGCAGACCCTTCCCGAGAAGTTGTGGAACATCAACTGGGGCTTGGTGCTTCTGCTGGCCGTGATCGCCAGCATCGGCTTCGCCATGCTCTATTCCGCCGCCAACGGCAGTTGGCAGCCCTGGGCGGGCAAGCAGGCGATCCGCTTCGGCATCGCCCTCATCCTCATGCTCGGAGTGGCGCTTGTCGACCTGCGCTTCTGGCTGCGGTATTCCTCCGCTTACATCTTCTACGGCGTCGCCGTCGCCCTTCTCGTCTGGGTCGATCTGCACGGCCATACGGGCATGGGCGCGCAGCGGTGGATAGACGTTGGCGTCCTCCAGCTCCAGCCCTCCGAGGTGATGAAGGTCGCCCTGGTGGTGGCCCTCGCGAGCTATTTTCACTCGATGACGCCGGAGGAGATCGGCAATCCGCTATGGTTGATCCCGCCGGCACTCCTCATTCTCGTGCCCGCCTTGCTGGTGATGAAACAGCCCGATCTCGGCACGGCGATGATGCTCGTGCTGGCCGGCGGTGCGATGTTTTTCCTGGCAGGGGTTCGGTGGTGGAAGTTCGTCATCGTCCTCGCCCTCGGCGTCGGCGGGGCGCCGATCGCTTGGCGTTTCCTGCGCGACTATCAAAAGAATCGCATCCTGAACTTCCTCAATCCCGAGAACGATCCGCTCGGTGCGGGCTATCACAGCCTGCAGTCGAAGATCGCCATCGGCTCGGGCGGCTTCTTCGGCAAGGGATACATGCAGGGGAGCCAGGCCCATCTCTCCTTCCTGCCGGAGAAGCAGACCGACTTCATCTTTACCATGATGGCGGAGGAATGGGGCCTCATGGGCGGGCTGCTGCTGCTCGCGCTCTACACGCTCGTGTTCGTCTATGGCTACGCCATCGCCTTCCGCAGCCGCAGCCAGTTCGGCCGGTTGCTCGCGCTCGGCATCACCACCAACTTCTTCCTCTACGTCTTCATCAATACGGCGATGGTGATGGGGCTGGTCCCGGTGGTCGGCGTGCCGCTGCCGCTCATCTCCTATGGCGGCACGGCGATGCTGACCGTGATGTTCGGCTTTGGTCTGCTCATGAGCGTCTATGTCCATCGCGACACGCGCATCGGCCGCTTCGGCGACGCCGAGTATTGATCGTCACTGGCCCTCGACAAACCCGCCGCGCCTTGTTATAGACCCGCTCCTCGCGCGGTGGGGCGCATAGCTCAGTTGGTAGAGCAGCTGACTCTTAATCAGCGGGTCACAGGTTCGAGCCCTGTTGCGCCCACCAAACTCGCCATTGGCCTGGACAAGTTCGCCAACCCCGGAATGCGGGTGTCGCTTAGCGGCGGCCGCGGTAGTCCTTGCGCGTGAGCTTCTTGAGGCGCTCGCCCGCCCATCACGTAGCCGGAAACGCGGGTCGAGCCGGCGCCTGAGGAGGTGAGCGACGCGCAACGCTGCGCATGGTCTCCTCAAGCGCCCGGTCTCGGCTCGCTCGGCCACGCCTGCTATTGCAGGACGTTGCTCGACTGCGCGGCCTGGATGTACCGCCGCGCGTCCTCGTCGATCAGCAGCCGCTCCCTCACGAGGGCGTTCGCCGCCGCGGTGACGGCATCGACGAATCCCTCATGCGTCCGGTATCGTTCCTCGAGGGAGCGCCGCGGATCCCCGTTGGCCTGACGTTCGGCCTTGGTCGTCGCGAAGGGGAAGAAGGACCCGCTCAGGCTGCAGAGGTTCCCCGGACGGTGCCCCGGGGCGCGGAGGTTCCAGCCCGTCCAGGTGCCGAGCGGAGCCAGGAGTTCGACCTGGTGCACGCCGGCGATCTCGATCCCGTCGCGATCCGTTTTAGGCACCAGGACCTCGTAGCTCGGCCCGACGAGCGGCGGCAGGATGGTCATGATGCCGCCGGTCGAATCAAGCTCCGGCCCGAAATCCAGCAAATTGTACTCGTCGACGACCGGCGTGTACTCGACGCCAGGGATCGACGGGAACGCCTCCGCCTCCTCCTCGCGGGAGACGAGCGTCCTGTCGCGCACGGAGGGGTAGCGGCTGTGGGGCGGCGCGATCCCCTTGTCCGCCCAGAGGTCCCAGGCCACCAGCAGGGCCCGCGTCGTGAACCCCTCGTAGGTCGGGTCCGTCGGATAGAGGCACATGCCGGCGGGCCCGGGGAAGGTCACGCCGGGAAAGAACGGCGGCGCCTTTCCCGCCCCGCCGAAATGCTCGAAGCTCGCCAGGTTGTAGAGGCGCACATTGGGCGGCTGCGCCACGTGTCTGCCGAGCCCGTCCGCCACGACGAACGATCCGTGCAGTTGATAGAATTCGGCCGAGTCGTCGGTGTGGACCACCAGCGGATCCGTCTCCGGCCGTTTGAGAATGCCGTCCTCGATTCCCGAGATGGGGTCCCGCGTGACCGCGTAGGTCATGGGCGGAAACGCGTCCTGGAAGTAGTCGTGGGCGAAATCCTGGTCGGCGAAGATGTTGGGATCGGCGAACCTCATGCTGATGAAGACCCGCGTCGTCCCCGCGATGTTGACGTTGACCACGTCGAAGACCTTGCGGTGCGCCTCGTCCTCGTTGAAGCCGTGGTAGAGGAAGTCGCGCAGGTAGGAGCCGGTCTGGGAGCTGCCGGCCGCGTAGGAGCGCTTGATGGATCCTGCGAGCGGGTTCGGGTTGCCGAAATCGTCCTGTGTTGCGTAGCGCAGGAAGGAGCCGACATCGCGCGTGGTGGCGAAGCCGAGTCCCATGACGATCGGGTTCTTGGCGGGGTAGATCAGCTCGTAGATCTTCTCCGTCTGGAATCCGGCGAAGAGGCAGATGTTGGTGTTGTTCGGGACGAGGCTCGCCGGGCCCGTCGGGCAGGTCCCGAACGCCCAGGCGGTGGACGGAAGCGGGACGCGGGGTGCCGATTCCTCGTCGCGGATCGTCAGCGTCGAGTGCGCCGTGTTGGTGTCCGCCGCCTCGTAGGAATGGAACGCCGCGCTCCCCTCGAGCGGCAGGGTGAAGGTCCCGGCCGGTTCGTCGTGGTATTCGGTCCGCATCTTGCCCACGATCGGGCTGCCGTCGGGCTGGGTGGCCGTCGGGCAGCTGGGCGCGAAATTGTGGGTCGTCGGGTTGGGGATGAGGTCGCATTCCCAGCCGGCGTCGACATAGGTGTAGCCCTGCCTCTCGAGGAAGCCGTCGCCGGCATCGGCGGCCGTGATCGGTCGGTTGGAGAAGCCAGCGCCGAAGTTGAAGCGGGAGAATTCGATGTCGGTGCCGCGGTTGTTGACGCCGTAAAGGATCTTGCCGTTGCCCTTCGACATGTCGGTGGGCTTGATGATCAGGAATGGCGTGCTGAACTCGACGAGGCCATGGGCGTCCTTCGGCGCGGCGTCGAGGTCGACGATGCCGGCGTTGAGACGGTCCCGCGGGTCGACGGCGAGGGTGGCGACGCCGACGACCTCCTCGAAGGATCCCGATGGGCCGAACGACATGCCGCCGGCGAAAGGCTGCGTGCTCTGGACGTCGAAGCGGATGACCCGCGCCTCGCCCGGAAGCGGGGCCGCCGCGAGCGCCAGCGCCGCGAAGGACGCCGTCAGGCAGGCTCTCGGGATTCGGGCGCCCACCACGCGGCGCCCAAGGGATGCTGAATGACCGCTCATGATGCTCCTCCCTTTCCTGAACTCTCTGGTTATCCGACACCGCCGCTTCAGCTGCCCGTCGCGGAGAGGGAGGGTCTCAAAAAAACCGAGAGAAACGAGGTAGGCCACCCCTCTGTCGGTTGATCTACGTCAGCTCTGTCGCGGAGCACGCCCGCAAGTGGCGGATGACGCGTTATATTAACCTTTAAGTTTAGCCGCGGCTATTAGACGAAAGGGCTACAGGGCGGGAGCGTCTTGACCCCCTGTCCCGGCGGGCGCAGCGGCGCGTTGGTCTGTGCGACGCGCGCCCCGCCGGACAGCCCTCTTGCCGAGGCCCCAGAGCGAGCCAGTGGCGCAGATCCTGCTGGTCGAAGATGATCCCCGCGTGGCGGCGACGTTACGCAAGGCCTCGGAAAGGGCTGGTCATTCGATCGTTACCGCAGGCGACGGACGCGAAGCGCTTAGGTTGATCAAGCAGTCAAAGGTCGAACCTGCTGGTCGCCGATATCGTATTGCTCAATGTCGACGGCCTTGGACTGATCATGGAGATCCGCCGCGCCTACCAGACGACCAAGATCATCGCGATTTCGGCGAAACCGGCTGGATACCGGGCGGCAGGCGAGGGACGCGGGCGGATACCGCATTCCCGCTTTTGCAAACCTGCGACTTCGGGACGCATGTTCCGCTTCGACCGGCCGCCCGACCAAAGTGCTAGGTCGGGCAAATTCGCTTCTGGAGCGACGTATATTCCCTGCTCAAAATTCCCTGCTTAATATCGGGTCCAACCAGACCTGCCGTGCCGAGAAATGCCGATGACATGGGCCCTTCTACACGGATCAGCCCGAAAGGGCATTCCCGCGAAGCTCGCGAATTCCCTGGAAATTTCCCTGTTAGCAGGGAATTTAAACGGGAGACGGGCTCGCAGCTGACTGCGTCCTCCACCAAACTCGCCATCGGCTCGGACAGGTTCGACACCCCGGCATGCTCGGCTTGCGGCGGCGCCACCGGTGCTTACGCGTTGAGCTTCTTGAGGCGCTCGCCCGCCATCACGTAGCCGGCCTCTTCGAAATACGAATTCGTCTGCAGCAGCGACGCGAGCGTCGACGGCGATACCCGGGCGGCGCTCGCGGCGAAGATCGCATTGGGGTTGTAGCCCATCTGCTGGCCGGCGAACTGGTAGACGAAGACGACGAATTGCGAGCAGAAGAACGGCTGCTTCGCGCCCTCGCGGATGCGGTTGAACAGCTTGACCATCTCGTCGGCGCCGGGAGCCGCGCCGCTGTTCGCCGAAAGCGAACCGGCCATCTTGTGCGGCAAGGGGTAGGAGAGATTCTTGTGGCTCTGATTGATCTCGAACATCGCCTTGGCGCATTTCGCCGCCCGCTTGGCGAGATCCTCCCGGCGCGGACGGTAGACGAGATAGCCATAGGCGGCGTTCTGCACCCGCAAGTCGCTGGCCTGGATGCCATGGCCCAGCGCCTCGACCATGAAGTTGTTGTCGAACATGACGGCGCCATGCACCACCTGGGAATCGAGCTGGTGGGCAAGTCGTTGCGCCCATTCGATGAGGCGGCTTGCCACGGTGCCGGAATTGACCTGCAGCATCAGGTCGCCGGGACGAAGATCGCGGGTAAGGAGTTGCTCCATGGCGTGCTCCAGTGGCCAAAACCCGGCGGTGCAACGCCATTCTAGCCGCTCAACCCTAGAGCACGCAGCTTTTTCGCCGCTCAATGGCTGTGGATATGGCTCGCGCGCCGTGCCAGCGGCAGGCGTGCGAG
>Ga0209701_10000057_pt1 | contig 46916 bp, 42 predicted proteins | sample CZO8metaG_4_FD_188356 | JGI IMG/M metagenome (GOLD analysis project Ga0209701, IMG submission 188356) | Vadose zone soil microbial communities from the Eel River Critical Zone Observatory, Northern California, USA - CZOApr15con2H3.8 metaG... | ecosystem: Environmental > Terrestrial > Soil >... | reverse complement strand
ACGATCACGATCACGGACCCCGATGCACAATCGTCACGTGACTCCGCGCCCCCGGGATCACGCGACAGCGTACGGTAAACGCCTACACGTCCGTCCGTTGACCGCTGAGGCGCGGCCGGATAACAAGCTTTGCCGTACCGTAGGTACGTCAGACTTCAGTGCGCGTCTCAACGAAGGGGGCTACGGTGGACATCCGAATCCTCGTTGTCGACGACGACCAGGACTCCGTCGAGCTGGTCGAGAAGATCCTCAAGAAGGATGGCTACCGCGTCCAGACGCTGACCGACGGCCGCAAGGTCGAGGAGGAGATCCGCAAGAACGACATCCACCTCGCGGTGGTGGACCTCAAGATGCCCGACATCTCCGGGCTGGACGTGGTGGAGATGATCCGGCACCACGATTCCGACTGCGCCGTCATCCTCATGACCGGCTATGCGACGCTCGATTCCGCCGTCTCCGCCCTGCGCGGCGGCGTGGTGGACTACCTGCGCAAGCCGGTGCGCGAGGACGAGCTGCTCGGAGCGGTGCGGCGGGCGCTCGCCGCGAAGGGGCTGGCGCTCCTGCCCGAGGAAGAGCTGCACCGCAACATCGGATCGGCCATCCGCGATCTGCGCAAGAAGCGGACCCTGACCCTGAAGCAGCTCGCGAAGCGGACCGGGCTCTCGGTCAGCCTGCTCTCGCAGATCGAGCGCGCCGAATCGAGCGCCAGCGTCACTTCGCTCTACAAGATCGCCCACGCGCTGAAGATCCGGCTCCCCGAGCTGTTCTCGCGGGTCTGAAGCGCATCCATGACGTCCGCGCCATGAACACAGCGCCGCCGAATACGGCGGCCGGCGCTCATTTGGCGAGCACGACCAGCACCTCGCCTTCGCTGACCGGCTGCCCTTCCTTGCAGCGGACCTCCGAGACCTTGCCGTCCTCGGGCGCTTCGACGGGCATCTCCATCTTCATCGATTCGATGATCACCAGCACGTCTCCGGCGGACACCGGGTCGCCGGGCTTCTTCTCGATCTTCCAGACGGTGCCGGTGATGTGGGCGGGCACGTCGATCAAGGCGGGACCTCCTGAGTCAGTCGTTCCAGGAAACGGGTGTCGAGCTCGCCGCGCGCGAAGAAGGGCGATGCGGCGATTCGGCGGTGGAGCGGAAGGTTGGTCTTGACTCCCTCGACCGCGAAGGCGTCGAGCGCGGCGCCCAGCCGCGCGATGGCCTCGGCGCGGGTGGGGCCGTGCACCACGAGCTTCGCGAGCAGCGAGTCGTAGAAGGGCGTCACCGTGTCGCCCGCACGGTATCCCGCGTCGACGCGGACGCCGTCGTGGAACCGGCCGTCGGCGGGAACCGGCGTCTCGAACCGGACGATCTTGCCGGGCGAGGGAAAGAACCTCACCGGGTCCTCGGCGTTGACGCGGCACTCGATCGCGTGCCCGCGCGTCTTCACGTCGCCCTGGCCGATGGGCAGGTGCTCGCCCGCCGCGATGCGGATCTGGAGCTGCACTAGGTCGAGGCCGGTCACCGCCTCGGTCACCGGGTGCTCCACTTGCAGCCGCGCGTTCAGCTCGATGAAGTAGACCTGGTCGCCCACCAGCAGGAACTCGCAGGTGCCGGCGTTGGCGTAGCCCACCGCGCGCGCCGCGGCCAGGCCCGCCTGGAGCAGCTCGTCCCGCAGGCGCGGCCGGGGCGAGGGGAGCTCGAAGGCGGCGGCCGGCGCCTCTTCCAAAATCTTTTGATGGCGCCGCTGGATCGAGCACTCGCGCGCGCCGAGGTGCAGGGTGAGGCGCCCGTCCCCCAGGACCTGCACCTCCACGTGCCGCGGCGCCGGGAAGTAGCGCTCCAGGTAGACCGCGTCCTTGCCGAACGAGGCGCGCGCCCGGTCCGAGCAGGCGCGCAGCGCCTTGAGCAGCTCCGGCTCGTCGTTCGCCACCTGCATGCCGATCCCGCCGCCGCCGCCCGCCGCCTTGACCAGGAGCGGGAAGCCGAGGGCCCGCGCCTCGTCGGCGGCGAGCTCGGGCGTCACGTGCCCCTCGGACCCCGGGACGACCGGCACGCCCGCGCCGCGCATCACCGCGCGCGCCTGCGACTTGTCCTTGATCGCGCGCATCGCCCCGGGCGGCGGGCCTACGAAGACCAACCCGGCCGCGGCGCAGGCCTGCGCGAAGTCGGCCTGCTCGGAGAGAAAGCCGTAGCCGGGATGGATCGCCTCGGCGCCGGTGCTCTTCGCGGCGGCCAGCACTTTCTCCGCGTCCAGGTAGCTCTCGCGCGCGGGCGCGGGGCCCAGGCGCACCGCCTCGTCGCACTGCTCGAGGTGCAGCGATCGCTCGTCGGCGTCGGAGTACACGGCGACGGTGCGGACGCCCAGCGCGCGCGCCGCGCGCGCCACGCGGCAGGCGATCTCGCCGCGGTTGGCGATGAGCAGCTTGTGGAACACGTCGGGTTGCCTCCGGCGGCGCGGAAAGGCGGCGCAGCATACTCCAGCCGAGCGCGCGCCGCTCACGTTGACCGGGCACTGCGTGCGCGTCTAACCTGTGCGCGTTCCGTTCCACGGGAAGGGGATGGCCAAGGCGATGCGGCATGCGCGGAGCGGGAGACGGCGGCGGTCGCGGGCCACCGTGGTGGATCTCTCGTCGGTCCGCGAGGAGCGGCGGCGCGAGCTGGCCGAGCGAAGGGTGCGCTCGGTGATGGACGGGAACCGCGCCGCGCTCACGCGGCTGTTCGCGAGCGGGCTCGTCTTCACGCAGAAGGGCAGCCGCGCCGCGCGCGAGCTCTTGCGCGAGCACCAGACGCTGCAGAAGCTGGTCGATCTCTTCGCCCGCCTCGGCGAGGGCCGCGACGTGGCGCTGCACGATCGGGCCGAGGACGTGTTCGCCCGCCTCGACGCCCAGCTGGCCCGCACTGCCCAGCTCACCGCCCGCGCCGGCGACTTCCTCTCCGGCCGCTCCCGCGACTGACGCCTCTCCAGCCTTCAAAGCCGAACGCGGAGGCGCGGAGATTGTCAGGTTTTCGCGAGCGGACGCGGGTGCCCGGTCGAGTAAGCAAATCGGATCTCCGCGCCTCTGCGCCTCCGCGTTGATCTTTTGGGCTAGTCGTTGTGGCGGAGGAAGGTGGGGATGTCCAATTCGTCCTCGCTGGCGCCGGTGAGCTGGCGGAGCTCGTCCCAGGAGAGCTTGCGGACCGGGCGGTCGCCGGCGGGGCGCTGAGGAGGAGGAGGCGTCGCCGCGCGCGGGGTCGGAGTCGCGCGAGGCGCCTCGGCCGGGCGGGCCGGCGAGCGATGCGCGCCGTGCTCGACGGCAGGAGTGGCGGTCCGCAGGGCGCGCGTGGCGTCGTTGCGCTCGATGCGGCGGGTGTCGCGGTGGTTGAACCCGGTGGCGATGACGGTGATCTTCAGCCTGTCGCCCATCTCGTCGGAGATGACGCTGCCGAAGATGATGTTCGCGTCCTCGTGCGCCGCCTCCTGGATGAGGCTGCAGGCCTGGTTCACCTCGACCAGCGTCATGTCCGGCCCGCCGGTGATGTTGATGAGGATGCCGGTCGCGCCGTCGATCTGCACGTCCTCGAGCAGCGGGCTCTCCACCGCCTGCCGCGCGGCAGCCAGCGCCCGTCCCTCGCCCGACGCCGTCCCCGTGCCCATCAGCGCCACGCCCATGCTGCTCATGATCGTCCGCACGTCGGCGAAGTCGACGTTGATGAGGCCGGGGATGGTGATCAGGTCGGAGATGCCCTGTACCGCGTTGAGCAGCACCTCGTCGGCCTTCTTGAAGGTGTCGAGCAGCGTGGTCTTCTCGTCGGCGATGGCGAGCAGCCGCTGGTTGGGGATGGTGATCAGCGTGTCGACCGCGTTCTTCAGCTCGGCGAGGCCGCTCTCCGCCTGCTTGAGGCGCCGCTTGCCCTCGAAGAGGAACGGCTTGGTGACCACGCCGACGGTCAGCGCGCCCACGCTGCGCGCCAGGTCGGCGATCACCGGCGCGCCGCCCGTCCCGGTGCCGCCGCCCATCCCCGCGGTGACGAAGACCATGTCCGCGCCCTCCAGCGCGGCCAGGATGCGCGCCTTGTCCTCGAGCGCCGCCTGCCGCCCGATCTCCGGATTGGCGCCGGCGCCCAGCCCCTTGGTGACCTGCGCGCCCAGCTGGATCTTGGTGTGCCCGCGGTTGTTCTGCAGGGCCTGGCAATCGGTGTTCGCGGCGATGAAGTCCACCCCGGTGAGCCCGGCGAGGATCATCGTGTTCAGGGCGTTGCCGCCGCCGCCGCCGACCCCGATCACCTTGATCTTCGCGCCCAGCTCAGTCTCGAACTCGTCCATGACCCCTCCGGTTCAGAACAGCTCCTTCACCCAACCCAGGAATCGCTCGCGCAGCGACGACGAGTCGCCGGCGAACACCCGACCTTCCATCCCCTGCTTGGCCGCGTAGTGGAGCAGGCCCACCGCCGTGGCGTGCTGCGGGCTCTTCACCACGTCGGTGAGGCCGCCGATGTTGCGCGGCAACCCGCGCCGCACCGGCAGCCCCAGGACCTCCTCGGCCAGCTCGGGCATGCCGTGCAAGAGCGTCGAGCCTCCGGTCAGCACCACGCCCGAGGCGAGCAGGTCCTCCTGGCCCGCCTTCTGCACCTCGCGGTGCACGAGCTGGAACAGCTCCTCCACGCGCGGCTCGACGATCTCGCAGAGGATGCGGCGCGCCAGCACGCGCGGCGCGCGGCCGCCCACGCTGGGCACCTCGATGGTCTCGTCCTTGTCCAGGAGCGCGGCTTGCGCGCTGCCGTACTTGACCTTGATGCGTTCCGCCTCGTTCATCGGCGTCCGCAGGCCGACCGCGATGTCGTTGGTGAGGTGGTTCCCGCCCAGCGGGATGACGCTGGTGTGCTGGATGGCCCCGCCCGAGAAGATCGCAACGTCGGTGGTCCCGCCGCCCACGTCCACCAGCGCGACGCCCAGCTCCTTCTCCTCCTCGGCCAGCACCGCCTCGGCGCTGGCGAGCGACTCGAGCACGATGTCGGAGACCTGCAGGCCCGCCCTGGCGCAGCACTTGACGATGTTCTGCGCGCTGGAGACGGCGGCGGTGACGATGTGCACCTTCGCCTCCAGGCGCACGCCGCTCATCCCCAAGGGCTCCTTGATGCCGTCCTGCTCGTCGATGATGTAGTCCTGGGGGAGGACGTGGAGGATCTCGCGGTCCTGCGGGATGTTGATGGCGCGAGCGGCGTCGAGGACGCGCGCGATGTCGCCCTGCTTCACTTCCTTGTCCTTCACCGCCACCACGCCCTGCGAGTTGAAGCCGCGGATGTGGCCGCCCGCGATGCCGGCGTACACCGACGCGATCGCGCATCCGGCCATCAGCTCCGCTTCCTCGACCGCGCGGCGGATGGAGGACACCGTCGCCTCGATGTTGATCACCACGCCCTTGCGCAGGCCCCGCGAGGGGTGCGTGCCGATGCCGATGACGTCGATTCCTTCCGGCCCGACCTCGCCCACGATGCAGCAGATCTTCGTGGTGCCGATGTCCAGCCCGACGATCAGCTCGCCCTTCTTCTGCGCCATGGAATTCCCCTCCTCAGCGTACGGTCGGCACGAGCTGCGCGGATACCCACTCGGGCCGCGCCTGGCTGTCCAGATCGATGCGCGCCGCGTGCTCGCCGCGGCGGGCGAGCGCCGCCCGGAGCTGCGAGAGCCGGTGCAGCTGCAGCGGCAGATCGTTCGCTCCGAGGCGCACCTCCTGCAGCCCGGCCGGTTCCCGGGCGAACGCGGTGAACCCTCCGTCCTCCTCCAGCCGCGCCTCCGAAAGCGACGCCCCGGGCAGACCCTCGGCGCGCCACGCCTCGAGCAGGCGCAGCGCCGAGTACAGCCGCAGCTGCGCGGCGCCGCGATCGCGCAACCACGCGTCGCGGGAGAGCCCGGTCACGAGCGGCAGATCGACCCCGTCCTCGGGCCCGGCCCGCTTGAACACGCGGCCTTCGTCGTCGAGCAGGTAGAGGCCGCCGAGCTGCACCTGCGCGGCCGCGCGGTGCTCGGCGACTTCGGCCAGCACGGTCCCCGGCAAGCTGCGGGAGAGGCGCGCCGAGACGACCCACGGATGCGATTCCATCGCCCGGGCCGCGGCGGCGAGGTCGACCGCCATCAGATTCGCCCCCAGCCGCAGCCCGCTGCGGGCCAACAGGTCCGCCTCGGCCGCGTGGGACAGGCCGGAGAAGCGCACCTCGCGCACCGAGAAGAGCGGCGTGGTGGTGGACCAGCGCAGTGCCTGCCACGCCCCGACGGACAGCGCGGCCGAGAGCAGCATGGCGAGGGCGGTGCGGCCCAGCGCCGCCGCCGCGCTTCGCGCCCCGGACCCGCGCGAGGGGGAGGTACGCCGCGCCGCGGCGGCGCGCTCCGGGCGGAACGGCAGGCGAACCCAGGCCGGCTCGGTCATGCGGACCTCCTGCGCAGCACGGGAACGAAGTGGTGGGGCTCCAGCTCGGGAGGCAAGGGCGGCCGGAAGGTGCCCACCAGCCGGACCTCGGGCTGCAGCTCGATCCCCGTCCGGGCCAGCACGGTGCCGCGGGCGAGCGCGATCAGCTCGATCACGTCGGCCGCGGTCGCCTCGCCGAGGTTGACGATGAAGTTGGCGTGCTTGTCGCTGATCTGCGCGCCGCCGCGCCGCTCCCCCTTCAACCCGGCCTGCTCGATCAGGCGGCCCGCGAAGTCGCCTCGCGGATTGACGAACACCGAGCCGGAGTTGGGCATCGCGAGCGGCTGCGTGGCGCGCCGGCGCTCCACGTCCGCCTTGGCCGCGCGCGCGTCCTCCTGCACCTCCGGCCCGCCCCCGCGGCGCACCCGGCAGCGAGCGCGCGTGAGCACCGCTCCTTCAGGCAGCTCGCAGCGGCGGTAGGAGAGGCGCAGCTCCGCCACCGGGACCCAGCGCAGCCCGTCCGGCGTGGCGATCTCGACCGCCTCCAGGTGGTCGGCCGCGGCGCCCGTCGCCGTGCCGGCGTTCATGGTCACCATCCCGCCCACCGTGCCGGGGATGCCGGCCGCCCAGGCGACGCCCACGCCCCGCTGCTCGCGCGCCAGCGAGACGAAGCGGGCGATCGGCGCGCCGGCGCCGAGCGTGAGGAGCGCGTGATCGCCGCCCTCCTCGACCTGCTCGGCGGCGAAGTCGGGAGCGAGCTTCAGCACCGCGCCCTCCACCCCGCTGTCGCCGACCACGGTGTTCGCCCCTCCGCCCAGCGCGAACCAGGGGACGCCCGCGTCGCAGAGCACGCCGAGCACCGCCACCAGCGCCTCGGGATCGCGCGGCCGCACCCAGAGCTGCGCGGGACCGCCCACGCGCACGCTGGTGCGCGGCGCGAGCGGGACGTCGCGCAGCACCTCGCCGCGCGAGGCGCGCTTGAGGGCGGAGACCAGCTCGATCATGCGCGCCCTCCGCCGCCGAGGAGCGCGAGCAGCTCCTCGCCGACGTGCGTGACGTCGCCGGCGCCGAGGGTGAGCACCAGGTCGCCGGTCCGCACCCGGCTGTGCAGCGCCTTTGCCAGCGCCGCGCGCTCCGGCACGAAGGTCGCGTCGCGGTGCCCGCAGGCCCGCACCGCCTCGTACAGCTTCTGGCCAGACACTCCCGGGATGGGCTCCTCGCTGGCGGCGTAGATCTCGCCCAGCACCAGCACGTCGGCGTCGTTGAAGGCGGTGGCGAAGTCGCCCATGAGATCTCGCGTGCGCGTGTACCGGTGCGGCTGGAAGGCGCAGACGATCCGCCGCTGCGGGAAGGACGCCCGCGCTCCCGCAAGGGTCGCCCGGATCTCCGCCGGATGATGCCCGTAGTCGTCGACCACCAGGATGCCGTTCGCCTCGCCTCTCACGGTGAAGCGGCGCTGCACGCCGGCGAACTCGCCCAGCGCTTCGGCGGTGCGCTCGAACGGGATGCCCAGCTCGTGCGCGACCGCGCAGGCGGCCAGCGCGTTGAGCACGTTGTGCGCACCCACCATCTTGAGCGCGACCTCGCCCAGCCGCTTCCCCCGGTGCCACACCGCGAAGCGGGCGCTGAAGGCGGAGAGCCTCACCTCGTCGGCCCGCCAGTCGGACTGCGGCGAGATGCCGTAGGTGACGTGGCGCTTGGAGAGCCGCGGGATCAGGTGCTGCACCGTCGGGTGGTCGAGGCAGAGCACCACCAGGCCGTAGAACGGCACCCGGTCGGCGAAGTCGATGAAGGCCTGCTGCAGCGCCTCCGCCGTGCCGTAGTGGTCGAGGTGCTCGGGGTCGACGTTGGTGACCACCGCGATGGTGGGCGTCAGGTGGAGGAAGGAGCCGTCCGACTCGTCCGCCTCGACCACGATCCATTCGCCCTTGCCCAGGCGGGCATTGGACCCGAACGCGTTGAGCTTGCCGCCCACCACCGCGGTGGGCTGCAGGCCGGCGTGCTCGAGCACGGTGGCGATCAGGCTGGTGGTGGTGGTCTTGCCGTGCGATCCGGCGATGGCCACCGCGTCCTTGAGGCGCATCAGCTCGGCGAGCATCTCCGCCCTTCGGATCACCGGGATGCCGCGGGCGCGGGCGGCCAGCGCCTCGGGGTTGCTGGAACGGCGCACCGCGCTGGAGGTCACCACCACGTCGACGTCGGGGCCAACGTTCTCGGCCCGGTGGCCGAGCACCACCTTGCCGCCCAGCGAACCCAGGCGGCGGGTGATCTCGCTCTCCTTGAGGTCCGATCCGCTCACGCCGTATCCCAGGTTCAGGAGGAGCTCCGCGATGCCGCTCATCCCGATGCCTCCGATCCCGACGAAGTGGACCTTCACCTTCTTGTTGCGGAACACCCTCCTCACCTTCCTTCGCGGGAATATACGCGATTCGATCCACGATAATCAATACCGAGGCCTGAATGGATCCGGGGTGTGTTCACGTGTGATCTCCACCCCTGGGCGGCAGCGCCCCTGGCGCGGGCTGCGCGGGAAGGTGGCGCCCTTCGCGGACCAGCCTGCGCGAGCACAGCGAGACGCAGACCTCGGCGATCTCGCGGGCGGCCTCCGGCCGGCCCAACAGGCCGCTCTGCCGGGCCATCCGGCGCAGGCGCTCGCGGTCGGCCTCCAGCGCGCGCAGCTCGCCGGCCAGCTTCTGCCCGGTCAGGTCGCGCTCCGGCAGGAGGATCGCCGCTCCGTTCCTCACCATGCTGCGCGCGTTGACCGTCTGGTGGTCGTCAGCCGCGTAGGGGAAGGGGACCAGGATCGCCGGCTTCTTGCAGACGGTCAGCTCGGCGATGGTGGTCGCGCCGGCGCGGCAGACGAGGAGGTCGGCCTGCGCGTAGGCGTTGGCCATGTCGTCGATGAAGGCCGTCGCCTGCGCGTCCACGCCGCTATCCCCCAGCGCCTGGTACCGCCGGGCGATCTCCGGCAGGTCCTTCTCCCCGGTCTGGTGCACGACGCGCAGCCTCTGGCCCAGCTCGGGCGCGAGCTCTTCGAGCGCCTCCGCCACGCGGAGGTTCAAGACGTGCGCACCCTGCGACCCGCCGGTGACCAGGATCGACAGGCGCTGCCCGGAAGGCTCCTTCGAGTGCAGGTAGTTGTCCAGAAACGCGCGCCGGATGGGATTGCCCAGGAGGTGCGTCCGGCCGGGCGGGAACCCGGCCCGCGCCTCGTCGAAGGCGATGAAGCAGGCCCGCGCGAACCGGCCCAGGGTCCGGTTGGTGAACCCGGGCAAGGCGTTCTGCTCCTGCACGGCGGTGGGGATGCGCATCATCCACGCCGCCATCACCACCGGGCCGCTGGCGTACCCGCCCACGCCCACCACCACGTCCGGGTCGAATTTCCTGAGGATCCGGCGCGATTGCCACAGCGCGCGCGGGACCCGCCCCAGGCCCCGCAAAGTCCCGAGCGCGCCCTGCCGCTTGAGCGGCCCGACGTCGACCAGCTCGAGCGGGAAGCCGTTCCTGGGCACGATGCGGGTCTCGAGGCCACGGGGCGTGCCCACGAAGAGCACGTCGTTGCGCGGGTGGCGCGTCTTCACCTCCTCCGCGAGCGCGAGCCCGGGGAAGAGGTGGCCGCCCGTGCCGCCGCCGGCGATCAGCATCCTCATCGCGCGCCCCCGCCCGGCCGCGCGTGCCGGAGGAACCCGCCCGCCCCGCCGCTCACCGACAGCAGGACGCCCGCGGCGAGGAGCGAGGCCACCGCGCTGCTCATCCCGTAGGAGAGGAACGGCAGCGCCATGCCCTTGGTGGGCAACAGCGACAGCGCCATGCCCGCGTTGACCAGCGCCTCCAGCGCGAGCAGCAGCGTCAGGCCCAGCGCCAGGTAGCAGCCGAACGCGTCGGGAGCCGCCTGCGCGGCCTTGAGGCCCCGCCAGACCAGCACCGCGAAGAGCAGCAGCACGGCGGCCACGCCCAGAAAGCCCAGCTCCTCGCCGACGATGCTGAGGATGAAGTCGGTGTGCGCGGCGGGGAGGAAGAAGAGCTTCTGGTGGCTCCCGCCCAGGCCCACGCCCCAGGTCCCGCCGGCGCCGAACGCGAGCAGCGATTCCACCGCCTGGTAGCCGTACCCGCGCGGGTCGGCCCAGGGATCGAGGAAGGCGAGAACGCGCTGCAGGCGGTAGCGCGAGTGCCACACCAGGAAGGCCGCGATCGGCGCGGCCAGCGCCGCTCCCGAGGCGAGGTAGGCGACCCGCGCGCCGGCGATGAAGAGGAGCGCGAAGGTGAGGCAGCCGATCACCATGGTGGTGCCGAAGTCGGGCTCCAGGAGGAGCAGCGCGGCCACGATCCCCAGCACGAAGAGGTGAGGCAGGAGGCCCGCGGAGAAGATCCGGATGCGGTCCTGCTTGCGCGACAGCGATCGCGCGAGCCACAGCACCAGGGCCAGCTTGACCAGCTCGCTGGGCTGGAACTGGAGCGGGCCCACCGCCAGCCAGCGCCGCGCCCCGCCCGCCGCGCGGCCGAGGCCGGGCACGTGGACGAGCACGAGCAGGAGCAGCGAGAGCAAGAGCAGTGGCGTGGCGAGCTTCTCCAGGCGCCGGTAGCCCAGGCGCAGGGCGAGGACCAGCGCGAACAGGCCCAGCGCCGCGCCGGCGAGCTGGCGCTTGAAGAACCAGAGCCCGTCGCCGAGCCGCGCTCCCGCGTAGACGGCGGAGGCGCTGTAGACCATCACCACGCCGAGCATGGTGAGCAGCAACACCGCGCCGAGCAGCACCGGGTCGTAGCTCAGCGCGCGCGGCGCGTCGCGGGCGTGGGAGACGCGGATGGCCGCCGAGGCGCTCATGACAGCCCCCGCACCAGCGCCTTGAACTGATCGCCACGGTCCTCGAAGTTGCGGAACTGGTCGTAGCTGGCGCAGGCCGGCGAGAGAAGCACCGTGTCGCCCGCGCGCGCGAGCTTGCGGGCCTGCGCGACCGCGGTGCGCAGGTCGCCGCAGGCGGTGACGGGGACCAGGTCGCCCAGCTCCTCGGCGATGCGCGGCGCGTCCTCCCCGATGGTGAGCAGGGCGCGGACGCGGTCCGGGAACAGCGCGCGCAGCGGGCGGTACGGCGCGCCCTTCCCCCGCCCTCCCATGATGAGCAGCACCCCGCGGTCGAAGGCGGAGAGGGACTTCTCCACGCTGTCCACGTTGGTGCCCTTGGAGTCGTTCACCCACTCGACCCCGTCGAGGGTGCGGACCGGCTCCAGCCGGTGCGGCAGCCCGGGATAGGTGTCGAGACCCTGCTGCAGGGCCCACGGCGGCGCGCCCAGGTGCCGCGCCAGGAGGAGCGCCGCCAGCGCGTTCTCCGCATTGTGAGCTCCGCGCAGCGTGGGCGCGCGCAGGTCGTACTCCGCGCCGTCAACGGCGAGCACCGCCTTGGCGCGCAGGAAGCCCGCCGCCTCCGCGTTCCGCCCCCGCGGATCGAATCCGCGCCGCCGGGCCCCCGCCGGCGTGCGCATCGCCGCGACGCGCGGATCGGCGAGGTTGAGCACGGCGGCGTCGCCGGGCTTCTGGTTCTCGAAGATGCGCTCCTTCGCCGCGGCGTACGCCTCCAGCGACGGGTAGCGGTCGAGGTGGTCCGGGGTGACGTTCAGCGCGGCCCCCGCCGCGCAGCGCAAGGAGACGATCCCTTCCAGCTGGTACGACGAGAGCTCGCAGACGGTCGCGTCCAGCTTCCCGCCCGAGAGGACGCGGTTGGACAGCGCGTCTCCCAGGTTCCCGCCAGCGAACACCTTCTTGCCCGCGGCCCGGAGCAGGTGCGCGGTCAGGGCGGTGGTGGTGCTCTTCCCGTTGGTGCCGGTGATCCCGACGATCGGCTCCTCGACGAACCGCGCCGCCAGCTCGACCTCGCCGATCACCTCCACCCCGCGCGCACGCGCTTCGGCGAGGTGGTGGGCCCCTAGCGGCACCCCGGGGCTCACCACCACCAGATCGCGCCCGCGGAACGCCTCCTCGCGCAGCCCCGCCAGGTGCCGCTCGTGCGGGACGTCCTCGAGCTGCCGCAGCGAATCGGCCAGCGCCTCGGCGCCCTTGTCGTCGGCGACCGCGACGCGGGCGCCGTAGGTCGCGAGCAGGCGCGCGGCGGCCACGCCGCTCTTGCCCAGCCCGACGACCAGCGCCCTGCGCCCGGCGAGCTGCATCGCTACCTCAGCTTGATGGAGAGGAGGCCGACCAGCGCCAGCATGATGGAGACGATCCAGAAGCGGACGATGATCTTGGGCTCGGCCCAGCCTTGCAGCTCGAAGTGGTGGTGCAAGGGCGCCATGCGGAAGATGCGCCGGCCGGTGCGCTTGAACCAGAAGACCTGCAGCATCACCGAGAGCGCCTCGACGAAGAACACCCCGTGGATGATCGCGCTGTCCACCTCGTTCTTGGTGAGCACGGCGAGGACCCCGAGCCCGCCGCCGATGGCGAGCGCGCCCACGTCGCCCATGAAGACGCTGGCCGGGTACGTGTTGAACCAGAGGAAGCTGATGCCCGCTCCGGCCATCGCGGCGCAGAACACCGCCAGCTCGCTGGCGCCCTCGATGTGCGGGATGAGCAGGTAGTCGGCGACGTTGAATCCCTTGATCACCAGGCCGGCGAGGTACGCGAGCAGGAGGAAGGTGAGCGAGCTGACGATGGTGGGGCCGATGGCGAGCCCGTCCAACCCGTCGGTCAGGTTCACCGCGTTGCTGGTGCCCACGATGACGATGAAGGCGAACGGCAGGTACAGCCACCAGGGCAAGACCGGGCTGAAGGTGCGCACCTTGATGAACGGGATCGACAGGCGCGTGTCCAGGAGCAGGTGGGGATGGAGCAGCCCGCCCCTCCAGTCGACGAAGAGCACCGCCACGACGCCGAGGAAGATCACCGTCTGCCAGAAGAGCTTCTTCCGGCCGGCCAGCCCCTTCGAGTTGCGCTTGGTGAGCTTCAGCCAGTCGTCGGCGAACCCGATCAGCCCGTAGCCGAGGGTGAAGATCAGGGCGGCCCAGACCAGCCGGTTGGTCAGATCGGCGAAGAGCAGCGTCCCGACCAGGAGCGCCCAGAGGATCAGCCCGCCGCCCATCGAGGGAGTGCCGCTCTTCTTCTGGTGCGCCGCGGGCGTGTCCTCGCGGACGTTCGATGCGCCGTACTGCTTGAGCCGCATCGCCTCGATGTAGGTGGGGCCGAGCAACAGGCCCACCAGCAGGGAGACCAGCCCCGCCATGATCATGCGGAACGAGGGGTAGCGGAGCACGTTGAAGGCGGCGACGCGGTCCGCGAAGGGATAGAGCAGCAGGTAGAGCATCAGTGCGCTCCCTGCCCGGGCGCTACGCCCGCGAGCGGATCGCTGATCCGCTCCATCTTCATTCCTCGCGATCCCTTCACCAGGATGACGTCCTCCGGCCGCGCGTGGCGGCGCACGATCTCGACGGCTTGCGCCGGGTCCTCGGCAAACTCGACGTGCTCGGAGGCGATTCCCGCTTCCGTCGCCCCTTCGCCGATCGCCCGCGCCCGCTGGCCGAAACAGACCAGGAGAGCGAGCCCGGCGCCCGCGGCGAAACGTCCCACGTCGCGGTGCAGGTCCAGCTCGGTCGGACCCAGCTCCAGCATGTCGCCCAGCACGGCGATGGCGCGCCCCTTGCCCCGCACCAGGTGCGTCAAGGTGAGCAGCGCCGCCTTGGTGCTCTGCGGGTTGGCGTTGTAGCAGTCGTCGATCAGCATCCCGCCGCCGGGCAGCCGGACCGGCCGCATGCGGCGGCCGGGCGTACGGGCATCGCCGAGGCCGCGGACGATCTGCTCCGGATCGAGTCCGAGCCCGAACCCGACCGCCGCGGCCGCGACCGCGTTGTGGCCGTTGTGCGTGCCGATCAGGTGCAGCTCGGCCCTGCGCGTCTTCCCGTCCGGGAACGCCAGCTCGACGCGCAGGCCGGGCCCGCCGTGGTGCGCGGAGAGGAGCCGGACGTGGGCCGCGGTGGACGCCCCGAAGGTGATCAGCCGCCGCCGCGAGAGCCGAGCCTGGAGGAGCACTGGCGGGTCGTCCGCATTGGCCACCGCGGTGGCGCTCTCGCGCAGGGCGTGGAACAGCTCGCCCTTGGCGTGCGCCACGCCCTCGATCGAGCCGGTCCCTTCGAGGTGCACCGGGCCCACGGTGGTGACCAGCCCCACGTCCGGGTCGGCCCAGGCGGCGAGCCGGGCGATCTCGCCCAGGTGGTTCATGCCCGCCTCGACGACCGCGTGGCGGTGCTCGGGCGAGAGGCGCAGCAAGGTGAGCGGCACGCCCACCTCGTTGTTCAGATTGCCTTCCGTCTTGAGCGTCGGGCCCGCCGTCTCGAGCACCGCCGCGATCAGCTCCTTGGTGGAGGTCTTGCCGGTCGAGCCGGTGACGCACACCACGCGCACCGCGTGCAGGCTCTCGCGCCAGGCGTGCGCGAGCCCGCCCAGGGCGCGGCCGGTGTCCGGCGCGGCGAGGAGCGCGGGCCCGAGGCCCTGCGCGGCCAGCTCTTCGCGCACGCGCGGCGCGGCCGCGGAGGGGACCAGGACGCCCGCCGCCCCGGCCTGGGCGGCGGCGGCGGCGAAGCGGCTGCCGTCGTGCCGCTCTCCCACCAGCGCCACGAAAAGCGCGCCGCGGACCGGGCTGCGCGAATCGGTGAACGCTCCCTCGAACATCCGATCCGGGGGGCCCGTGAGGAGCTGCGCGCCGGCGGCCCACGCGGCCTGCCCGGCGGTGAACCGGGCGCTCATCGCAGCGCCTCCAGCGCGCGCCGCGCTTCCACGCGGTCGTCGAAGCTGAGCCTCTCGGTGCCGACGATCTGGTAGTCCTCGTGGCCCTTGCCCGCGATGACCACCGCGTCGCCGGCACGCGCGCTGCGCAGCGCCAGCTCGATGGCCGCCGCCCGGTCGGGGATGATGCAGTAGCCGTCGCGCCCCGCGCGCGCGTCCGACATCCCCATCTTTCGCTTGTGCTTGGAGAGGCCGGGCTCGATGTCCGCCAGGATGGCGAGGGGATCCTCGGTCCGCGGGTTGTCGCTGGTCGCCACCACCAGGTCGGCTCGCCGCGCCGCCGCTTGACCCATCAGCGGCCGCTTGCCGCGGTCGCGATCGCCGCCGCACCCGAAGACGCAGATCACGCGCGCCTTGCTCCCGGCGGCCGCGCGGACGGCGTCGAGCACGCGCGCGAGCGCGTCGTCCGTGTGCGCGTAGTCGACCAGCACGACCCGGCCGCCCGGATCGGGCACGCGCTCCAGCCGCCCCGGAGCGCCGCGCGCCTGCGCCGCCGCCTGCGCCAGCTCCACGAGCGGCATGCCGAGCCCGAGGAGCAGGCCGAGCGCCGCGAGCAGATTCTCCGCGTTGTGCGCGCCGACCAGGGGGCTCTCGATCCGCGCCTCGCCGAATCCGCCGCGCAGATCGAAGCGGATCCCTTCCAGGTCGCTCTGCAGGCCTCGGGCCTCGAGGCGCGCTCCGGCGGCGCCCCGCGCGCTGAACCCGATCGAGCCGGGAAGCGCTTGCGCGAGCTGGGCACAACGGGGATCGTCGAGGTTCAGCACCGCGGGCGCGCCCGCAGGCAACAGCTCGCGGAACAGGCGCGCCTTGGCTTCGAAGTACGCCTCCAGGGTGCCGTGGTAGTCGAGGTGGTCGCGGGTCAAGTTGGTGAACGCCGCCGCCGCGAAGGTGCACCCGGAGACCCGCTCCTGCGCCAGGGCATGGCTCGACACTTCCATGGCGACGAGCTGCGCCCCTGCCTGGGCCATGCGCGCGAGCAGCTCCTGGAGGTCGTGGGACTCGGGCGTGGTGTGGATCGCGCCTTCGCGGCCGCCCGGCCAGCGGGACTCGACGGTGCCGATCAGCCCGGTCCGCAGGCCCCGCGCGGCCGCGAGCTGCTCGACGAGGTACGCGGTGGTCGTCTTCCCGTTGGTGCCGGTCACGCCGACGAGCCGCATCCGCTTCGACGGCTCGCCGTGGAACCGCGATGCCGCCTGCGAGAATGCGCGCCGGGCATCGGGCGCGACGATCAGCGCGGCGGGCGCGACCTCGAGCTCGCGATCGCTCAGCACCGCCGCCGCGCCGCGCTCGACCGCCTGGGGCGCGAAGTCCGCGCCGTCGGCCACGACGCCCTGGAGCGCCGCGAACAGCGCACCCGGACCCACCTTTCGCGAATCGACCGCCAGAGCGCGCACATCGACCTCTTCCGCGCGCGGCGGCAGGCGGACATCGATCCCTGTGAAGAGCTCAGGAAGCCTCACTTCGAGCCCCATGGTGTACGCCGCTCATCCCGACGGCGCCAGCGTGACGCGCACGCGTGCACCGCGCTTGACAATGGCGCCCGGCCGAGGCGACTGGGCGACCGTCCTGCCGCTGCCCCGCAGCTCCGGCTCGAGCGCGGCCTCGGCGAGCCTGCGGACCGCGGACCGCGCGGGCAGGCCGGTCAGATCGGGGACCACGGACCGATCCGGCTTGCGGCTCGCGGGTTGCGGCTCGCGGTCCAGCTCGAGCTCCTCGGCGCTCACCTCGTCATCGGGCGTCTGCGCGACGGAGGCGAACGCGATCTCTTCGCGCGCGCTGTCGGGGGCGACGCCGATCTGGCGGAGCGCCTCCGCCGCGATCGCGCTCCACGCGGGCGCGGCCACCGAGCCGCCGAAGACGTCGCCCTCGGGCTCGTCGACCGCGACCAGGATGGCCAGCCGTGGCTCGTCCGCGGGCAAGAAGCCGAGGAAGCTGGCCAGCCGCTTGTCGCCGTACCCGCCGCGGACCGGATCGACCTTCTGCGCCGTGCCGGTCTTGCCGGCGACGCGGAAGCCGCTCACGCGCGCCTTCATCCCGGTGCCCTTCTCCACCACTTGCTCGAGCATCGCGGTGATCTCGCGCGCGGTGGCCGGACGCAGCACCCGCCGCACCTCCTCGCGCTGGCGTTGCAAGAGAACCTTGCCGTCCGGCGCCACCACCTTGGAGACGATGAACGGCTTGAGCAGGAGCCCGCCATTGGCGATGGCCGCCATCGCCATCACCGTCTGCAGGCCGGTCGCGGACAGGCCCTGGCCGAAGGAGACGGTGTCCACCGCGATGTTCGGCATGCGGCCCGGATCGGGCAGCGCGCCCCGCGCCTCGCCGGGGAGCCCCACGAAGGTGCGCTCGCCGAACCCGAAGGCGCGGAGCGCAGCGACGAGCCGCTGCTTGCCGAGCGCCTCGCCGATCTTGGCGGCGCAGATGTTGGACGACTCGCGCAGCACGGCCGCGGGCGTGGCCCACCTGATCTTGTGGCTGTCGTGGAGAAGGTGGCCGTTGCGTTCCCAGACGCCGTTCTCGCAGTAGAGCGGCTTTGCGGGATCCAGCACGCCGGCGTCGAGCGCCGCCGCCACCACGAAGCTCTTGAGGGTCGACCCCGGCTCCAACTGGTCCTGGACGGCGCGATTGCGCCAGACCGCCGGATCGCGGCCGGGCTTGTTCGCGTCGAAGGCCGGGTTCGAGGCCAGCGCGAGCACGGCGCCGCTCTGCACGTCGATCACCACCGCCCATCCGGCGGATGCTCGCGACGAGGCGACGGCCCGCGAGAGCTCGCGCTCGGCCGTGAGCTGGATGGCCGAGTCGAGGGTCAGGGTGACGGTCGCGCCGGTGAGGTCGACCGGATCCGGCGCGCCCTGCGCCAGCACCGTGGCCCCCCGGGCGTCGCGCACGGCCTGCACGGAGACCGGCTTGCCGCGCAGCGACGCGTCCAGCTCGCGCTCCAGCCCTTCCTGGCCGCCTTCTTCCCCGACGAAGCCGAGCACGTGCCCCGCCAGCGCCCGCTGCGGATAGAAGCGCTTCGGCTCCTTGACCAGCTCGACGCCGTCGAGCCCGAGCCCGGCGACGCGCGCCGCGGTGTCCTCGTCCACCCGCCGCTTGAGCCACACGAAGCGTTTCTCCCCGGCGAGGCGGCCGAGCACCTTGGCGCGATCGGCGCGGAGCGCGCGGGCGAGGAGGTCCGCCGCGGCGGCGCGCTCCCTGTGCGTCGTGAACGCGGCCGGATCGGCGAAGATCGAGTCCACGTCCTGGGTGACCGCCAGCGTCGTCCCGCGGCGGTCGGCGATGGGTCCCCGCCGCGGAGCCCATTCGATCTCGCGGCGGGTCTGGTCGCGCGCCAGCCGCGACAGCCGGGCGCGATCGAGGAGTTGCACCTTGGCGGCGCGGGCGAGGACCACGCCGAAGCCCAGGAGGAGCGCCGCGCCGGCCAGCGCCGCGCGCACCCGCATCCAGCGGCCGGCGTCTCCTCTGGCGTTGCGCCCGCGCTGGTACACCGCCCCTCCTACTTGGACGCGACCATCGAGGCGCTCGAGCGCAGCGCGCCGCCGACCAGGACGATGATCCGATCCGCCGGGGGAGGGCCCATGCCGAGGCGCGCGCGCGCCAGGTCCTCGATGCGTTGCGCGCCGCCCAGCCGCGCGGCGGCGAGCTGCAGCCGCTCGTGATCGCGGACGAGCTGCTGGCGCTCGGCGGAGAGGCGCGAGAGGCGGTAGCCCTGCTCGGTCACGCGGGTGCGCACCCAGATCTGCAGCAGCGCCGCGGCGGCGAGCAGCGCGCAGGCGAGCGTCGCCGCCCCGAGCTGGCGCAGCCCGCAGGCGGCGCGCCGGCCGCGAAACCCCGTCTTGCGAATTGCGCAGCTCATGCCAGCCTCTCCACCGCGCGCAGGCGCGCGCTGCGCGCGCGCGGGTTCTCGCGCTGCTCGGCCTCGCTCGTCTGCACCGCCTTCCTGGTCAGGACCTTCCACTGCGCCACCCGCCCGCAGGCGCACACCGGCAGCCGGGGCGGGCAGATGCAGCCGGTCGCGAGCTGCGCGAATCCTTGCTTCACGATGCGGTCCTCCAGGGAGTGGAAGCTGATCGCCGCCGCGCGCCCGCCGCGGGCCACGATGCGCGGCAGGTCGCCGACGAAGTCGGAGAGGGCGCCCAGCTCGTCGTTCACCGCGATGCGCAGCGCCTGGAAGGTGCGGGTGGCCGGGTGCAGGTCCCTGGGCCAGGCCTTGCGGGGGATCGACCGCGCGACGACGTCGGCGAGCTGAGCGGTGTCCTCGAGCTTCCCCTCGCGATGCGCGCGGTGGATGGCGCGCGCGATGGGGCGCGCGAAGCGCTCCTCTCCGAGAGTGCCCACGATGCGCGCCAGCGCCTTCTCGTCCCACCGCACAAGCAGCGCGGAGAGGGGCTCCCCGCGGGTCGGGTCCATCCGCATGTCGAGCGGGCCGCCCGCGCGGAAGGAGAAGCCGCGCGCCGGATCGTCCAGCTGCGGGCTGGAGACGCCGAGATCGACCAGCGCGCCGTCCACCTCGCGAACTCCGAGCCGGTCGAGCACGGAACGGGCGTCGCGGAAATTGGCCTGCTCGGCGACGAACCGCTCGCCGCGGGCGCCGAGGCGGGCGCGCGCCGCGCGGAGCGCGGCCGGGTCCTGGTCGAGACCGATCACCCGCGCGCCGGCGTCGAGCAGCGCCTCGGCGTGCCCTCCGCCGCCGAGGGTCCCGTCGAGGAACACCTTGCCGGGAGCGGGCGCGAGAAGGTCCACGGCCTCGCGGCGCAGCACGGTCCGATGCTCGAAGGGCTGCACGAAGAGGTCTCCACCCGCCGGGGTTCCTATTGCTGCCTGCGGCGCAAAGCGTTCGGGCGCGCCACGGCGACGTCGGCGAACGCCTCGTCCGGAGTGCGGCAGACGAGCAGGTCCGCGCCGCCCGCCGCCTTGAGGATGTTTGCCACGTAGGGATTGCGCACCACCACCACCAGCTCGCCGCCGCGGGCGCGCAGCTCGCGGCGCCGCGCCACCAGCTCCGGCACGCCCGCGTAATCGAGGTGGGTGACCTCGCGCAGGTCGAGCACGATGCGGCCCGCCTCGAGGGACGCGCGGCCGATGGTGTAGTCGATGGCCCAGAGGGCGTCGCGGTCCAGCTCGCCCCGCACCGCCACGGTAGCCTGCGACTCCTCCCACTTCTGGCCGGCCGGCCGCGGACCCGGCGCGGGCGTAAGCGCGAGCACCGCCGCGCCTTCCACCCTGCGTGGGCGCGGCGCTTCCCGCTGTGCGATTCCCCGGATGCGCGTCCGTTCACTCATCGTCGTCTCCTAGAGAAGCTGGTGGAGGCGCGCTGCAAGCTGCGCCTGGGCCTCGGGTGCGCGCGCCGCCTTCTGCGTCTCCAGCCAGCGCGCGGGCGACCAGATCTCGATGCGCTCCACCGTGCCCGCCCAGGTGACCTCGTCGGCGAGACCGGCGTGCTCGCGCAGCGGCGGCGGGATGAGGATGCGGCCCACCTTGTCGACCGGGCACTCCTGCGCGGGCGCGACGAAGCTGCGCACCAAGAGGCGCACCGAGGGATCGAACTGGGAGAGCGCGGCCACCTTCTGGGTGAAGGCCGTCCACTGCGCGGGCGCGTACGCCTGCAGGCAGGCGTCGAACAGGTCGGTGGTCACGAACAGCTTGTCCGCGCCCTGCGCCGCGAGCACCTCGCGAAAGCGCGAAGGGAGGCTGGTCCGCCCCTTCGCGTCGATCTGGTGCTGGTAGACGCCGGTGAAGGACACGACCCGTGGCTCCTCGATCCGCGGTGGGGTCCTGCTTTCCATTTCTTCCCACTTCGATCCACCGCATGCGCAGACTCGGCGAAGGTCCACGGGCTGTCAAGCAAGCTCTCGCCTGAACTGCCGAGCAGCACCACAGGTGGGGCCTCGCGAGGCGATTCCCCCTGCGGGTCGCGCTCGGCGGGTGGGGGTCTGTGGGAGTGCGGAGGAGGCGTACTATGGACGCATGGCCGAGGCGGCCCCCCTGAAGGAGTTCCTCGCGAAGACATCGTTCTTCGGCGGGCTTGCGGGAACGCCGGTCTTCGACCGCCTGGCCGACATGCTGCGCGAGAAAGAGTTCAAAAAGGGCGAGGTCGTACTCCGAGAGGGAGAGACCGGGAACTCGATGTACATCGTGCTCTCGGGCACCCTCTACGCCACGCGGAAGTGCGAGGACGGAAGCGACGTCCGCATGCTCCTCTTCCGGCCCGGCGATTTCGTCGGCGTGACCACGCTGATCGAGATGGAGCCGCGGCCGTTCACCATCACCGCGGAGAAGGACACCAAGCTGCTCGAGCTGGACAGCAGGGACCTCTACCAGCTCTACAAGCAGGACCTGAAGGCCTACGTGCTGGTCCTGCAGAACATCAATCGCGAGCTCTGCCGCCGGCTTCGCAAGGCCGGCGCCCGCATCGCGCACCTGACGCGCCTGGCCGGGCTGGACCACGCTCCCGAGCATCACTGATCGGGGGGATTCACCCGAGGATCGACTCCACCACCGTGCGCGCGATCGGGTGGTACGAGGCGCGCGCCTCCTCGTAGATCTCCCGGGCCAGGGTGCGCGTCTGCGGGCGGCGGGCCAGCTCGGTGTAGACGGGCCGCAGGTACTTGATCCGGCCGGTCTCGCGCAGCACCCGGCGCGCGGCCTCGCGCCCTGCAAGGGCCCCGGCGCGCAGCTGCACCAGGACGAAGGTGTGCCGCAGCTCGAGGCTGCGGCGGCGGGAGAGGCCGAGCAGCGAGTCGAGCTGATCGCACACTTCCGGAGACAGCTCCGGCAGCGACTGCAGGAAGACGAGCAGCTCGGTGGGCTGCAGGCGGACCGCCGCGTTCTCGTCCGGCAGCACGCCCTCCCCCACCCGACGCGCCATCTCGCGCAGCTCGTCCAGCCGGCGCGACTGGGGCCGCGGCGCGTCGGGGGGCAACCCCGGACCGTCGATCCAGCGTTTCGCGCCCGCTCGCGCCGAAACGCCCGGCAGGCGCTCGTCGAGGAACCGCAGGAAGTCGTCGGTGACGATCGACTGAAACCGGAACCGCTCCAGGTAGGCGCGCAGGAAACGGTCCCAGCGGTCGCGGCCGGCCAGCTCCTCGAGGCGCCGCAGGAACAGGTAGCCCTTCTCGTACGGGACCGTGGAGTACGCCTCGTCCGGATCCACGCCCTCCATCTCGGTGCGCAGCCGCGTCAGCTCGGGCCGCTGGGCGAACCGCTGCAGCGACACCTCCAGCTCGTGCAGCCCGACCGCGGCGTGCAGCTCCGCGGCCTCGGTGCCCTCCAGCGCCTCGAGGATGCGGCGCTCGGCGTAGACGGTGAAGCCCTCGTTCAGCCAGAAGTGCTCGAGCGTGGCGTTGGAGACCAGATTGCCGGTCCAGGCGTGGGCCAGCTCGTGGGCGATGACGTTGACCAGCGAGCGATCGCCGGCGAGCAGCGAGGGCGTGGCGAAGGTGAGCCGCGGGTTCTCCATGCCGCCGAACGGGAACGAGGGCGGCATCACCAGGACGTCGTAGCGCTCCCATTCGTACGGGCCGAACAGGTCCTCCGCGACCTGCAGCATGGTCTCCACGCCGTCCAGCTCCCACGCCGCCGCATCGGCGACGCTGCGCTCGGCCCACACCGCCGACCGCTGCGAGAGCTGCCGGGGCGACAGGTCCCCGACGGCGAAGGCGAGCAGGTAGGGCGGGACCTTTTGGGGCATCTCGAACAGGTCGACCATCTCGCCCTCGCCCGCCGGCTCGCGGCCGAGCGGGGCCGCGGCCATCAGCGCGCGCAGGTGCGCGGGAACGGTGAACCGCGCTCCGGCGCGGATGCGGATGCGCGCGGTGTCCTGCAGCGGCGCCAGCGACCGCGCGTGGATGGGCTGGCACTGGCTGTAGAGATAGGGATGCTGCCCGCCCGCGGTCTGCGAAGGCCCGAGCCACTGCAGCGCCGAAGCCTCGGGCGAGGTCGAGTAGCGGACGCGAATTGCGCGGGTGCCCGGGGCCAGGTGCACGCGCAGGCGCGTCCCCAGGATGCGCTCGGGCGGGGCCAGCTCGTACCGGAGCGGCTTCTTGTCGGGCGTCTCCACCGCGCCGATGCGCAGGTCGCGCGTGTCCAGGTCGAGCGGTCCAGCGGAAGCCTCGCGCAGCGTCAGCAGCACCTCGCCGGAGAGCACCCGCTGGGCGAAGTCGACCCTGAGCGCCAGATCGATGCGCTCGGTGAGCGGCTGCTCGGAGTCGGCGTAGCTGTGGGGATCCAGGCGCGCCACGCGGCGTGTCCTACCATACCCCAACGCACGGTTCGCTTGGGTTGACACAGCCCTGCCACGGACGCGACGCTCTTCGATCCGGCGCCTTCGGCGCCTCCACAAGGGGGGAGCTCGCTCCCCCCTCGACCCCCCAACTGATCACCGCCAATCCGAACTTAGCGCTGGGGTTGATCGGCGCCCGCGGCTTACCTCTGGCCGCGGCGGCGGGCGTCGGCCAGCCAGTGGATCAGCCGGATGACCTCGCCGCAGTCGGCGACGTGCCAGCGGGCGGCGGTCCCCGTCCGCGGCGGCGGTCCGACGTGCACGGTGATCCCGCCGAAGCGCTGGACGGCTGCGAAGCCTTCCTCGTCGGCGTCGCCGGCGCCCACGTAGACCGGCAGCGCGGCGCGAAGGCCGGCGAGGAGCCCGAGCGCCGCGCGTCCGACGCTCGCCCCCTGCGTGCACGCCTGCACGGAATCGTTGCCGCGCCGCAGGCGCAGGCCCTCCGCCGCGGTGAGGCGGCCGAAATGCTCCGCCGCCGCGATCTGGTCCGCGGTGGCGGCATGGCGCAGGTGCAGCACGAGCGCCCAGACGCGGTCCTCGACCGCGATGCCCGGCGCCTGCAGGGCGGGGACCCTCGCGCACGCCTTGCGCAGCCGGCCGATCGCCTGCTCGGCCTCCTCGAGGTCGGGCTCGGTGACGAGCCGCAAGCCGAAATTCTGCACCTCGGCTCCGTGCACGCCGACGTAGCCGAGCCGGTGCAGCCGCAGGCGGCGCTGGAGGGTCTCGACGCGGCGGCCGGAGATCACCGCTCCGCGCGTGTTCGGCGCCGCACACAACCGGATGAGCGCCGCGCGCGCTGCGGGATTGGTGCGCAGGTGGCCGTGCGACGCGTGCTGCGCCAGCGCGGCGTCGAACGAGAAGAACCCGAACAGCGCGGGCGCGTCCGCGACCCGCTCCCGCAGGCTGTCCGCCTCCGACCACAGCGGCCTGACTGCTCCCGACCGCCCTGGCTCTGAATTGCGCACACGCCCCCCTCGCCCTCGTTCTGTCCCCGCGCGAATCTGCGCACGGGTGTCGGGAGAGGTAAGAGGCGAGCTCAGTACGACAGCGGATATCCAGCGGCCTCGAGCAGCGACGGCACGATCCCCTCGCGCGCCTCGGCACTGTTGACTGGTGTGTACTTGTGCAGGCGGGCGAGCTGCTCGAGCTGCGCGTCCAGCTCCTCGGGCGGGACCACGGCGGCGATCGCGGTGCGCGCGCGATCGAAGGCGCGCTCGCGGCTCTCCATGCAGTAGAAGCGGCACAGCGCGTCGCGCAGTTCACACTGGGCGTCAGTCGCGAGAGTGCGGCCCAGGGCCGAGTCCATGGCGTAGACTTCGATGGCGACGTCGGCGAGCGCGGCGAGCACCTCCTGGCGCTCCTCGAGCGCGGTCCCCAGCGAGGCGGCCCACTTGGCGGCGAAGACGAACTGGCGCTTCGCCATCTCCGCCCCCCGGCGCTCGGCGGCGAGGCGCCCGACGGGGAGGAGGGTGACGGCTTTGGCGGCACCCGGGCCGGAGCCGAAGGCGGAGGCATACGGAGGCAAGTGACGGGGGTCGGTCAGCTCCTCGTCGAGCTGCTGCACCGCGGCCATCAAGGGCATCGTGCCCTTCACCGCGCGCTTGAAGATCATCCCGGGGATCAGCAGCCGGTTGATCTCGTTGGTGCCCTCGAAGATCCGGTTCACGCGGTTGTCGCGGTACGCGCGCTCGATCGGGTAGTCCTCGACGAACCCGTTGCCGCCGTGGATCTGCAGGACCTCGTCGATGATCTGGAAGAGCCACTCCGAGCCGGTCACCTTCATGATCGAGGCCTCGACGGCGTACTCCTCGATGGCCTCCATCACCTTGGCCGGGGAGCCGTCCGACTGGGCAATGGCGGCGTCGATGGCCCCGGCGGCGCGGTACGTCATCGCCTCGGCGGCGTAGATCTGCGCGGCCGCGCGGGCGAGCTTCTCGCGGACGAGGCCGAAGTCGGCGATGGGGCGGCCGAACTGCTTGCGCTGGGCCGCGTAGTCGATCCCTCCCTTGAGCACGTACTTCATGCCGCCCACGCCGAACGCGGCGAGCTTCAGGCGGCCGACGTTGAGGATGTTGAAGGCGATCTTGTGCCCCTTGCCGATCTCGCCCAGCACGTTCCCGGCCGGCACCTTGCAGTCCTCGAAGAGGAGAGGGGTCGTTGAGCTGCCTCGGATGCCGAGCTTGTGCTCCTCGCGCCCTTGCGTGAACCCGGGCGTCCCGCGCTCGACGATCATCGCGGTGAACTTCGTCCCGTCGATCTTGAGGAAGACGACGTAGACGTCGGCGAAGCCGCCGTTGGTGATCCACATCTTCCCGCCGTTCACGACGTAGTGCTTCCCGTCCGGGGAGAGGCGCGCGACCGTCTTCGCGCCCAGCGCGTCGGAGCCGCTGCCAGCCTCGGACAGCGCATAGGCCGCCACCTTGCGGCCGCTGGCCAGGTCGGGGAGGTACTTCGCCTTCTGCTCCTTCGTCCCGAAGAAGACGATGGGCAGGGTGCCGATCCCGGTGTGCGCGCCGAAGGTGGTCGCCCACGAGCCGTAGCCCGCCTGCGATTCGGCCACCAGCATCGAGGTGGTCTTGTCGAGGCCGAGGCCGCCGAGGTCCTCGGCGACGTCGACGCCGAGAAGGCCCAGCTCCCCGGCCTTGGCCAGGAGCTTTTGCAGGAGCGCGTTGTCCTTCTGCTCGATCCGGTCGGCGGCGGGCAGGACCTCGCGGTCCACGAAGCCTTTGCCGGTGGCGAAGAACTGGCGCTGCTCCTCGGTGAACCGCTCGGGAGTCATGAACGGGGCGGACCCGACCGGCGCGAAGAGGAAGTCTCCGCCGCGCGGCTCGTCCGCGGTAGGGGACACGTGCTGGACTGACTCCGCCATGTACGCTCCTCGCGCACCCTCGCTTACAGTTGATGACGCTCGGCGTCATGTCAGAAGTTAGTGTCTCTGGACGCGCCGCGCAACTGCCCGCCTGTAGAGCAGCACCTGGCGCCCACCCGGCTGGCGAGGAAATCAGCCGATCGCCCGGCGCTCGAAGGTCCGCGCTCCCCACATCCGCAGCCCGGCCGTGAAGACCGCGAGCGCCAGCAGCGCGGCGGGGAGCGGCAGCCGCAGCTCTGCGCTGGCCTTCCCGCCGCCGAGCTCGCGCGCCGGACGGTGCAGGGGCTCGTCACCGGCTACCGCAGCAAGGCGGGCATGCTGCGGGCCCTGCACCTGTTCGCCGCGCAGCAGGCCGACCCGGCCTTCCGCAAGCGCGTCGAGGAGCAGGGCGCGCGCACCCTGGACCGCATCGTCGAGATGTTCCGCCGGGTCTTCGCCCAGATCCGACACGAGGATCCGGAGCTGGCGCTGCGCGCCGGGCTGCTCGCGGTGACCTTGGCGATGCGCCAGCTGGTGGTCACCGGCAAGCCCCTGCAGGGTTCGCTGCGCGTGCCGCAGGCGAAGCTCGAGTCCGAGCTCCAGCGGATGTTCCTCCGGTACCTCGGGATCGAGCGAGGCCAGCCGCCGCCGTATTCGGCGGCGCTGCGCTTTGCAGGCACTCGAGGCGCGTTGACCGCTCGGGGCGCGCGGTGTACCGAATCGGGCGCGATGGCGAACAAGGGCACCGAGATCCAGATCGGCGACGGCAGCCTGCACATCGGCGACCGCGTCGTGTACCCGAACCAGGGCATCTGCCGCATCACCGGCGTGGAGGTGAAGCAGATCGCCGGCCGCGACTGGGAGGTCGTCACCCTGTCGCGCGAAGAGGACGGCGCGACGGTGATGGTGCCGCGCGCCAAGGTGATGGGCATCGGGCTGCGCAAGGTGGCGAGCGTCGCCGCCATCGACGACATGTTCGACCAGCTCGCCGCGCCCGGGGACGATCCGCAGCTCGACTGGAAGGTGCGGCACCGGGAGAACGCGGACCGGATGACGGGCGGCGGGCTGCAGGGCACGCTCGACGTGCTCAAGGGCCTGCACGCGCTGAGCCGGGTGCGTCCGCTCCCGCAGAAGGAGCGCGAGCTGTACGACAGCGCGCGGCACCTGCTGGTCGGCGAGATCGCCGCCGCGATGAACCTCCCGCTGCACGTCGCCGAGGACAACCTGGACTACGCGCTCTGGCCCCCTCCGGGCATGAAGCGCAAGGGCAAGCCGCTGCAGCCCGCCGCGCTCGCGGTGCCCGGCTCGAGCGTCGGCGCGGCGCGGCCGGCCTCGCGCGCGGCCGACGACGAGATGGACGACGAGATGGCTTTCGGCGAGGTCGACGTGGAAGGCGGCGGCGAGTCGAAGGCCGCCCAGGCGGCGGATACGGAGGAGTCGGACATCGCCGATCCCGCCGAGACGAAGGACCTGGTGCGGCAGCGGGCGATGCGCGTCACGGCCGGGGAGGAGGAGCCGGAGCCGCTGGACGAGCTTGCCAAGGACGCTCTCGAGGCCACCCACGAGGACGCGGCGGCGCAGCCGAGCGCGAAGCTGCACGCTCCGCCCGGGACGACCAGGCCGCAGGCCAAGCGCGGACCCGCGCCCGCGGCCGCGCCCAAGGCGGGGCCGCCCGCGGGGCCGGAGCCGAAACGCGCCGACGCGCGCCCTGCCGGCGGCGAGGAGGCACGCGGCGTCGCCCGGTCGATCGCCGCCAAGGCGCTGGAAGTCGCGGCCAAGGTGCTCGCGCCGGCGAAGCCCGCGGCCAGGGCGCCGGGCAGGCCCGCGCCGTCCAAGGCGAAGCCTGCGCCCGCGAAGAAGGCCGCCAAGCCGGCCGCGAAGTCGAAGAAGCCCGCCGCGAAGAAGCCCGCGAAGAAGGCGGCCGCGAAGAAGCCCGCCAAGAAGGCGGCGGCGAAGAAGCCGGCCGGAAAGGGCAAGCGATGATCCGGCTGGTCACGCTGGGAGAGTTTCCTTCGGAAGTGCTGGAGCACGTCGCCCGCCGGCTCCACGCCGCCTACGGCATGGGCTGCGAGATCGAAGGCGAGGCGGAGCTGCCCGAGTCGGCGCTCGCCGACGACCAGGAATCGTACGAGGCGCCCAAGCTGCTGGAGGAGATCGACGACGACACGCAGCTCTACGCGGACGACAAGATCGTCTACTTGACCAGCGCGCCGCTGACCGCGCCGGAAGGACCGATGGGCAAGGGCCCGATGACGGGCTTCCCCCAGTTCGGCGGGGGGCGCGCGGTGGTCACCAGCCACGGCCTGGGCGCGAAGGGCGAGCTGCCGCTCGACGTGGGGCTCGCCAAGCGCGCCGCGCACCACGTCGGGCACCTCTGGGAACTGCACCACTGCTTCGATCCGCGGTGCGCGATGAACCCGGAGTGGTCGCCGGGGTTCACGCAGTACCCCGAGGTCGCGCTCTGCCTGTACGACCGGGAGAAGAGCGAGCGGAAGATCAAGCTCGGGCAGTCGTAGTGGAGGGCCCCTCCGCGCCGGCCCGGCGCCGGAGCGATCGGGCGTGGTCCGCTCCGCTCCTGGCGATCGCGGCGGTGGGCGCGTCCGCGCTGCTGTTCGACCTCACCTTGCCCCTGCGCCTGCCGGGGAACGGCGACTGGGCCGAGGCGGCGGCGGCGCTGCGGGTGCGCGCCGGGCCCGCCGACGCCGTCCAGCTCTGGCCGCCCTGGGCGGAGCGGGCGCGCCTGTTCGTCCGGTCGCTGCCGGTGCGCACCGAGGAGGACCTGCGCGCGGCGGACTATCCCGGCGTCGAGCGGCTGTGGCTTTTGGCGCTGCCCCGCGTGCCGCTCGCCCACCTGGCGCGCGCACGCGCGGCGCTGCGCGAGCGGGGTGCCACCCCGGGCGACGAGGTGCATTTCGGCGCCCTGTCGCTGCAGCCGTGGGAGCTGCACGGCCCGCGCGTGCTCTCGTTCCTCACCAGCCCGCTCGAGGAGCACGAGGTCGACTACGTGCCGCGCCAGTGCACGCTTTTGCGCATCGGCCGGCCCGCCGATCCCGGGCGGCTTCAGGCCCGCGGCGAGGGCGGGATCCTGCACGTGCGCGCCGGCATCGTCGGCGAGCGCGCGTACCAGGGCTTTCGCGGCCCGGTGCGCGTGGACGTGCAGGTCGACGGCGCGCCGCTCGCGACGCTGACCGTGCCGCCCACCGCCCCTCCCGAACCGGGTTGGCGCCGACTGGACGCGGCGGCGCCCGCGGGCGAGCACGCCTTCACCTTCCTGGTCAGCGCGCGCGACCTGGACCGGCCCTTCTGCCTTTCGGCATGGACGGCCGCGCCATGAACCGCCGCCTGCCGCTCGCGCTCGCCGCGGTGACCTTCGCGGCGCTCTTCGCCACGCAGTCGGGCGTCGGGTTCGTTCGCGACGAGGGCTACTACTTCGAGGCGGCGAAGAGCTACGAGCAGTGGGTGGCGCTGCTCTTGCGCGCGCCCGCCGCCGCGCTGCGCGACACGGGGCGGTACTGGAGCGTCAATTTCGAGCACCCGGGCCTCGCCAAGCTGCTCTTCGCGCTGTCGCACCTGGTCTTCACCACCTGGCTGGGGTGGCTGCCCGACGCGCTCGCCTGGCGGCTGCCGGCGTTCGCCTTCGGCGCCCTGCTCACGTACTGGCTCGCCGTCCTCGGCGCGCAGCGCTCGCGCGCGGCGGCCGTGCTCGCGCCGGCGCTCTTCTGGTGCGCGGAGCGGACGTTCTTCCACGGGCACCTGGCGTGCTTCGACGTGCCCATCTGCGCGCTCACGGCGGGGGTTGGAGTGGCGTGGGCGCGGGCGATCGGCATTCTCCAGACCCCGACCTCGAACCCGACCTCGAACCCGACCTGGACGTCGAGCCGGCACGGCCTCTTCCTCGGATTCCTTTTCGGCTGCGCCCTCGGCGTCAAGCACAACGCCTGGCTCCTGCCGCCCGTCCTGCTCGTGCACGCGCTGCTGCTCCCCGCCCCGCTGCGCCGGCGCGCGCTGCGGACGCTCCCGTGGCTCCTGCTCGGCCCGGTGGTCCTCCTCGCGGGCTGGCCGCTCTTGTGGCACGAGCCGCTGCGACACCTCTCCGAGTGGATCTCCTTCCACACCCACCACGTGCACTACGCCTGGTACTACCTGGGGCGCGAGCTGCGGGGGCCGCCCTTCCCCATCTTCTATCCCCTGGTGCTGCTCGCGCTGGTGCTCCCGCTCCCCCAGGTGGCGCTCTTCGCGGCCGCCGGAGCGAAGCTCCTCTGGGACTTCGCCCACCGCGCGCTCTCGCCGGTGCGGCTGCTCGAGCTGGGGCTCGCCGGCGCCGCCCTGCTGCCGTTCATGCTGCGCACCACGCCCATCTTCGGCGGCATCAAGCACTGGCTGGCGTTCCTGGCCCTGCTGGCGCCCGAGGCGGCGCACCTCCTCGAGCGCAGCGCCGAGCTGGCGCAGAGGGCCGGCCTGCCGCGATCGCGCGGCCTTCTCGTCGCGGCCGCCGCCGCGCTGCTTCCGGGCTTGTGGCAGATCGCGCACGTGCATCCCTACGGGACGAGCGCGTACGGCGAGCTGGCCTTCGGGATCCCGGGCGCCGCCAGCCTCGGGATGCAGCGCCAGTACTGGTCGAACAACGTGACTGCCGTGCTGCCCTGGCTCAACGCCCACGCGCCCAAGGGCGCGCGCGTGTTCTTCCACGAGGTCAACGTCGAGAGCTACCGCGCCTACCAGCAGGCCGGCCTGCTCCGGGCGGACATCCAGTACGCGTCGGGACCGTGGGATGCGCAGTACGCCGCGCTGCAGTGGCACCGGGAGTTCCGCGACCGCGAGCCCGAGACCTGGAACGCCTTCGGGACCCGGACGCCGGCGACCGGCCTCTACCTGGACGAGACGCCCCAGGTCGTCGTCTATGCTCGGCCGGGACTGCCGGGAGCGCCGTGATGGGACGCTGGGACCACCTCGTCGACCGCAAGCCGCTGAAGGACTACGTGCTCGACCAGATCGCGGACCGCGTGGCCGCCGAGCTGCGCGCCTGGCCTCCGGCGCTCGACGAGTGGCTCGACGAGTCGGCCCGGCGCCGTTTCCGCGCGGCCATCGAGCGGCCCTCGGCGCCGGGCGTTCCGACGCTGCGGGTCGCCTGCGAGATGGCCCGGCGCGAGCTGCTCCGCGATTACGATCTGATCGACCGGTTCTGGCGCAGCGGCCCGCACCGGGAGCTGCTTTCCGACGAGCTGGAGGAGACGACGGCGCACTTCGTCATCCAGTACCTGGTGGACGCCGCGCTCGCCTTCCAGGAGCTGGCGCAGGGCAAGTTCGCGCGCAGCGACCTGGTGGCGCTGCTCGAGAAGATCGAGGACAGATTGTTGCAAGGGCACCGCTTCCGCCTGTAAACCGGCAGGCCCGTGCCCAAGGTCACGTTCGAGATGGAGTCGGTCACGGTCGAGATCCCGCAAGGGTCGACCGTCCACGACGCGGCCTCGCAGGCCGGCATCGTGTTGCAGCGCGGCTTCGCGGCAATCCATCCGTGCGACGGGAAGGGACGATGCTCGGGGATGGCTTGCGGCATCTTCCTGCGCGGCAAGGACCCGGCCGCCGTGAGCCCGCCCACCTGGAAGGAGAAGCTCTTCCACCGCCGGCTGGTGAAGGGCGGAAAGCGCCTCGCCTGCCAGTGCGTCCCGCTCCGCGACCTGACCGTGGTCACGATGCCCTGAGCGGAGCGCGGGTTTTCAGCGCGAAGGCTTCCCGGCGGCCTTCTTCTTCGGGTTCTTGCACTGCGCTTCCTGCTCGCGCGCCACCTTGGCCGCCGGCGACGACTTGTAGGCCTGCTCGACCTCGTCGAAGAAGAGCAGCGCGTTCTTGCAGTCCTTCTGGTTCTGGAAGGCCATGCCGATCTTGAGCAGCGCGTCGGGCGTCTTCTCGCTGCCGCGGTGGTCCTTGAGGACCTTCTGGAACTCGACGATGGCGTCGTTCCAGCGCTTCTCCCCGTAGTACGTCTCGCCCAGCCAGTACTGCGCGTTCCCCGCCAGCTCGTCCTTGCCGTACTTGGCGAGGAACTCGGTGAGGAACTGGCGCGCGGCGCCGGTGTCGCCCGCGTCCAGCTTCTTGCGCGCCGCCGCGTACAGGCCCGCCTTGTCGCTGGGGTGCTCCAGCTCCCTCTGGCGGTTGGCGACGAACCGGGCGTTCTCGTCGATCCTCCGGTCGCGCTCGGCGTTGGCCTGGTCCATCTGGTCGAGGCGGTGCTGCGACACCTCGAGCATGCCCCGGATCTGCGCCAGGTCGTTCTGCGCCTTCTCCAGGTCGACGGCGAGGTCCGCGCCGCTCTTCCGCGCCGCCCGGTTCAACGCGTCCATCGCGTCCTGCACTTCCTTGAGCTTCGCCGCCTGCTCGGCCTGGAGCTTCTGCCGGTCGGCGGCGGTGGCCTCCTTCTGCGCCTTGGCGTCCTTCTCCAGGGCGTCGATGCGCTTGCGCATCTCCTCCCCTTCCTGGCGCGTGGTGATGCAGGCGGCGCAGAGGGCCAGGCAGAACGGCAGGAGCCTCCTCACTGCGCCGCCCCGGCGGTGATCTCGGCGCGGCGGTTCTTGGCCCACGCCGTCTCGTCATGGCCGGGGTCGGCGGGGCGCTCCTTGCCGTGGCTCACCACCTTCATCTTGCTCGCGTCGGCGCCCAACCCCGCCAGGTACTTCCGCACCGACTCCGCGCGGCGCTGGCCGAGGGCGAGGTTGTACTCGGTGGTGCCTCGCTCGTCGGTGTGCCCGGCGATGGTGGAGGGCGGATTCCCGCGCTGCCGCAGGCACTGGTAGTCGCTGTCGAGCGTGCTGCGCGCTTCCGGCGTCAGGCTGGAGTCGTCGAACCCGAAGTAGACGGTATCCAGCCGGCAAGAAGCCTGCGCCGCCGCGCAGCGGTTCTGGACGCAGGCCTGGCCCGCGCCGCAGTCAGCGTCCACGTTGCAAGCGTCGGGCGCCGCGCACCGGCCGGAGAGGCACTTCTTCCCCGCCCCGCAGTCCTGCTGCGCGGTGGCCTCGGTGCACTCCGGCACGCACTTGTTCTGCGCGCACTTCTGCCCCTGCGGGCAGTCCTGGTTCCGCTGGCACTGCGCCTTGGGCTGGCAGGCGTTGTTCACGCAGGCGGTGCCGGGCTTCTTCGCGCACTGCGCGTCGTCGCGGCACTCGCGGCAGACGCCGTTGATGCACACCTCGGCGTGCCCGCCGCAGTCGTCGTCGTTGCGGCACTCCGGGTACGCGGGAGGCTTGGGACAGCCGAACAGCAGGGCCAGGGCCAGCGGGGCGAGACGGCGCATGTGCGCGCGCTTACCACGGCCTGAGGGGCTGTCAAGCAAGCTTGGGCGCGGCGAATTACCTCGGCCCCGACCTCCACCCCGCCCTCGAATGGTACTGTGCCGGGCATGGTGCCGATCGAGGCGCAGGTCGCGACGGCGGCGTTGCAGGCGGCGATGGAAGCTCTTCACGGCGCATTTGCGCGCCATTCCTGGACCGGCATCTACTTCCTCCGCGGCGACGAGCTGGTGCTGGGGCCCTTCGTGGGACCGCCCACGGAGCACGTGCGGATCCCGCGCGGGCGCGGGCTGTGCGGCCGGGCCGTGCGCGAGGAGAGGGACCTGAACGTCGGCGACGTGGCCGGCCAGCCCGAGTACCTGGCCTGCAGCGCCGACGTGCGCTCCGAGCTGATCGTCCTGGTGCGCGATCGCGGGGAGATCGTCGGGCAGATCGACATCGATTCGCGCGAAACCGGCCGCTTCCCCTCGGAGCACGAAGCGCGCGTCCGGGCCGTCGCCGAGGCGGTGGGGCCCTTGGTGCGCCTGGCGGGGGCTGCAGCAGGAGCCGGAGGCCGCCTGCGCTAGGCGGGACGAGGTGGCCTCCCGGCGCGGAGGAGAGCCAGCTTGTCCGCCCGGCGGAGCCGCTTCAGCTCCCGCTCGCGCCGCAGCGCGGCCGCCCTGTCCAGGTGAGGCTCGCAGAACACGAGCGAGAGCGGCCCGCGCCCGCGCGTGTATCGGGCGCCCTTCCCTTTGCTATGCGCGGCGAGCCGCGATTCCACGTCCGTCGTCGCGCCAGCGTAGAGACTGCCATCCCCGCAACGCAACAGGTAGACGTACCAACTCGGCGCGGGCGGCACGGGCCAGTTGTACCGGAAAACGCGAGCGCGGCGTCTTTTCGACCTCGACCTCGACCGACCTCGGCCGCCGATCGGGTAGCCCGGCGCGGCGAAGTGAGGCATCCTTCGCTCCGCGATGTCCGCCCCGAAGCGCCCGGCGAGCCCGCCCGACTCCGCCACCTCCACGCTCGTCACCGGGCCGGCCAGCGAGGAGGAGCCGCGAGGCGACTCGCCGGACACGGTGGAGGTCACCCCCGACGACCCCGGAAGCGACGGCGCCACGGCATTCCTGCGCGCCCCGCCGCCGCGCCGGCCGGCCGCGCCTCCGCCGGCCGCGGAGCAGTCGCCGGGCAGCACGGTCGCGATGCGCGCGCAACCCGCTCCCGCCGCCGACGACGTGCCGGGCGGTACCGCGTTCGTGCGCCTCGACGGCCCGGGTGGGCAGCAGCGCCCCCGCAAGGAGCAAGCGCCGCTCGCGCCCCGCAAGGGGCTGCAGGTCTCGCTCCCCGACGAGGAGCCCGCCCCGCCTCCTCCTCCCAAGCGCGTCGTGGCGCTGCCCGCCCCGGCGCAGAAGAAGGGCCGCCGCGGCGCCTGGTGGGACGAGCACGCCGCGGAGATCCCGGACGAGCCGGAGCCCGAGCCGCCGGAGCCCGAGCCCGTTCCGTCGGAGGACGACTCTCCGGGAGCGACGGCGTTCCTGCGCGCGCGCCCCACCCCGAAGCCGCCGCCGCCGGCCGAGCCTTCCGAGCCCGAGGTAGAGCCCTACCGCCCGGTGCCGGCGGACGACTACGAAGGCCACGTCCCGGCCGGGCCGCCGCGCTGGAAGATCTGGTTGCGCCGCGCCGCCTGGATCTGCGGCGCGGGCGCCGCGCTCCTGCTGCTGGGCCTCGTCGCCGGCTACCTGTACCTCGCGCGCGAGATCCCCACCTTCGACAGCGTGAAGGACTACCACCCGATGGTGTCCACCAAGGTGGTGGCCCAGGACGGCACCGTGGTCGGGCAGTTCTACCGGGAGCGCCGCACCGTCGTCTCGATGGACAAGATCCCGCGCGTGCTCGTGCAGGCGGTGGTCTCGGCGGAGGACAAGGACTTCTACAAGCACCCCGGCTTCAACCCGTTCTCGCTGGTCCGCGCCGCGATCGTCGACGCGCTCAGCGGGCAGAAGCGCCTGGGGGCCTCCACCATCACGCAGCAGGTGGTGAAGAACTTCTTCCTCGGCAGCGAGAAGCGCTGGCGGCGCAAGCTGAAGGAGATCCTCCTCTCGATGCGCCTGGAGAAGAACCTCTCCAAGGACGACATCCTCTTCCTCTACCTGAACCAGATCAACTTCGGCCGCGCGCGCTACGGAGTCGAGGAGGCGTCCCTCTACTACTTCAACAAGCACGTCTGGGACATCGACCTGGGCGAGGCGGCGATCCTCGCCGGGCTGCCGCAGAACCCCGCGCGGATCAATCCGCGGCGGCACCCGGACCGCGCCAAGCGGCGCCAGATCTACGTGCTCGACCGCATGCTGGCGAACCACTACATCTCGCGCGCGGACCACGACGCCGAGGTGGAGAAGGCGATCTCGCTGCCCGCCCTCCCTCCCGATCCGCCCGGCGGGTGGTACCTGGAGGAGGTGCGCAGGCAGCTCATCGCGCAGTACGGCGACACGGCCGTCGAGACCAGCGGGATGACCGTGGAAGTGGCGATGGACCCGCGGGTCCAGGCGGCGGCCGAGCAGGCGGTGCAGGAGGGGCTGCGCGCGGTGGACAAGCGGCAGGGCTGGCGCGGCGCGCCCATCCGGCTCGACGCCTCGCGCCTGGACGACTTCCGCGCCGCGCTGGCGCGAAGGTACACGCAGATCGCCAGGGGGCCGGACGCGGTGGAGGCCTTCGACCTGGAGGGCATCTCCGAGAAGGAAGCGCTGCAGCCCGACTCGTTCGCGCGCGCGGCGCGCACCCGGACGCTGGAGCAGAACGCGATCTACGGCGGCATCGTGGTCTCGGTGAGCGCGCGCGAGGCGCGGGTGGAGCTGGCTCCCTCCGCGCAGGGCACCGTCCCCTTCTCGACCATGTCGTGGGCGCGCGAGTTCCAACCCGAGCACCCGACCCCGCCGCCGCGCAGCGCGCTCGACGTGCTCTCCGTCGGCGACGTGGTGCCGGTGCGCGTGCTGCGGTTCTCGGCAACGCGCGACGCGCCGAACCGGCTGCGGGTCACGCGGCTCGATCTCGCGCTGGAGCAGACGCCCGCGGTGCAAGGCGCGTTCATCGGCATGGACCTGCGCAGTCGTCAGGTCTTGGCCCTGGTCGGCGGGTACGACGAGGCGCTCAGCTCGTTCAACCGCGCCACCCAGGCGCGGCGGCAGCCCGGCTCGGGCTTCAAGCCGTTCCTCTACGCGGCCGCGCTGGAGAGCGGGAAGTACACGCCCGTGACCAAGGTGGACGACTCGCCGGAGGTGATCGTCGACCCCTGGACCGGCAAGCCCTGGAAGCCGCAGAACTTCGAGAAGGACGAGTTCGCCGGCCCGCTGACCCTGCGCAAGGCGCTGGCGGAGTCGAAGAACACGGTCGCGGTGAAGCTCCTGCTCAGCGTCGGGCTCGACAAGGTGCGCTCCGAGGCGATGGCGGCGGGGCTCTCCAGCGAGATCCCGCAGAGCTACACGGCGGCGCTCGGCACCGGCGAGGTGGGCGTGCTGGAGATGGTGAACGCGTACGCGACCATCGCCTCGCAGGGACGCAGGGCGGCGCCGGTGCTCGTCCGGCGCATCGTCTCGCGAGACGGCGCCACGCTGCAGGCGGCGCAGCCGGACCTGCAGCAGAGCATGCGCCCGGACGTGGCCTACCTCACCGCGGACCTCATGCGGTCGGTGATCGACGACCCGGAGGGCACCGCGCACTCGCTGACCGCGCTCGGGCGGCCGATCGCCGGCAAGACGGGGACCGCCAACGAGCACCGCGACGGGTGGTTCATCGGGTTCACGCCGTCGATCATCGCCGGAGCCTGGGTCGGATTCGACGACCACCGGATGATGGGCAACTACGAGACGGGAGGGCACTGCGCGGGTCCCATCTGGCTGTCGTGGATGCGGGCGGCGACCTCGGGGACGGAGGTCGAGGAGTGGCCGCAGCCGGCGCCCGGGGTGAGCTGCCTCAGGGTGAACCGCAGCTCGGGCGCGCTCGCGGGGGAGAACGATCCGTTCGCGGTGCGGGAGTGCTTCCTTGCGGGCACCGAGCCGACCCAGCAGCAGCTGGACGCGCCGGCGCCCACTCCCGACGACTTCTACAAAGAGCCGAAGTAGTCGCGGGCGGGAGTCCCGGCGCTCAGCGCAGCCCGCTCGCCTTGATCGCCGCCCGGCCGTCCTTCTTGTAGACGGTGAACCGCACCGTTCGCGCCGAGCCTCGCGAAAGCATCTGCTCGCGGTTTTGACGGAGCTTGGCGGCGAACTTCTCGTAGGTGAGGTTCCCCGTCTCGCCGGTCTCGGCGCGCAGAGCCATGAACTTGTCGAAGGTCTCGCGGAAATGCGCCTCGTCCGGGTCTTCGCCGCCGGCCGGAGCTTCCCGGCCGGCCGGAGCTTCCGGCTCCGGCGGCGGCCACGGCTCCGCGGTGCCCGGATCCGCCGCTCCCCATCCTCCCGGAGCAGGCGCGGCACCGGCAGCGGGGGCATCCGACCAGCCCGCGCCGAGCGCCGCGGGCGCGGCGCCGGGCTGCTCCCCGTCCTGCTCGCGGGGGGCGTTCCGGGCGGGCGGTTCGCTCGCGAGCTCCAGCCCGCTCGGCGCCAGCTCGGTCTGCGCGCCTCCGGGCGGCCGAAACGAATCGTCGCTCCACATTGGATCGGCGCCCGCGGACGCCGGAAGCTGGCCGAACTGCGGCTCCTCGTCCCTGGCGGGAATCGGCGCCAGCTCCGGATCGAGCGGCTCGCGTCCCCCGGCGGCCGCCCGCCGGGGCGCGGAGACCGGCTCGTCGCTCCAGGGGGCCTCCGAAGCCGCGGGCTCTGCCCGCGCCTGGGCCTCCTCCTTCCTCGCACGCGCCGGAGAAGGAGCCGGCGCCGGCCGGCCCGCGGCTGGCGCTCGGGGGGCGCTGCCGGCGAACAGGCCCGAGACGAAGGCGGCGAGGACGAAGAGCGCCCAGCCCGCCGCGTAGAACGCCTGGTAGCGAGCGAGCCAGGCGAGGTGCGGGGCGGCCGGCACGGAGACCGCGCCCTGGATGCCCTGCGCGAGCGGCGCCAGCGCCGCCCGGGTCGCGGCGCGAGGAGCGCCGAGCGGGAGGTGCTCCGAGAAGCGCGTCCCGACGTAGGGCAGCGCGACGCGCAGCGCTCCGAACCCGGCGCCGGCCGGCGCCTTCGCCCACGCAGCCAGCGCGGCGCGATCGTCGGGAGGCAGCGAGCTGGCCACCACCGCGCCCTGCTGGAGGAAGGTCACGTCCGCGTCGACCAGGCTGCGGAGCTGCGCGGCGAAGCGGTCGTCGATCAGCGTCCCGGTCAACACCACCGCGGCGTTGCCCGGGATGCGCGCCGCCGCCGCCCGGTACAGCTTGCCGCCTTCGGGGACGAACTGGGGCGATGCGCCTCCGCCCTCCAGCGCGATCCGGATCAGCGGCAGCCGGGCCGGGTCCTCGGAAAGCGAGGCGGCCTTGCCCCGGCGCGAGACCGCGGCGGCGTGGGCGGTCGCCACCACCAGCAGATCGGGCTCGGGCTGGAGCGCGGCCGCCGCCGCCCGCAGGGCGCGCTCGTCCGGCCGGGACGGCTGTTGCGACGCGTCGGCGCCCGGCTTGGTCGCCTCGACCAGCTCCGGGTTGAACGCAGCGATCCGGGGCGAGCTGCGCAGGTCGACCAGCTCGATCTGGGTGCGCAATCCGCCGGACGCCACGGTCAGGCGGGATGCCAACCCCTCCTCGACCGTCTGCGCGAACCGGGCCGACACCAGCGCCAGATTCGCCACCAGGACCACCGCGACCAGGGCAGCGAAAGTCCAGAGCCGGGTACGCGTCATTGGAACCAATGTGCTACCTCGTGCGGAGGAACCGGTCAAAGGTTCAATCGCGGCCAGCGGACGGCGTCGCCGTCGGCCTTCGCAATCAGTCCTCCTCCGCAGGAGGGCCCTCCTTCATCACCTCCCGCAGGACGCATGCTGCATAGCTGCCCCTGGGAAGCGCGAACTCGAGCACCACTGCGTCCGCGCCCGCTGCCTCGACGCGGAGGTCTTCCACCGCGACCCGGTAGGGGCGCCTCGACCCTTCCATCTCGCCGCCGCCGGCGGCGAAGGAACGGGGATCCACGCCTGCCTCGGAGACGACGGCGGCTTCGCGGGCGAGAGCGTCGGCGCGGGCGGCGAACAGGGAATGGCCGGGGAGAGGGCCCGTGGGATCGACCTCGCCTGCCTTGACGCGCGGCGTGTCCGCGGAAGCGTCCTCGCACACGAACAGACCGCCCGTCTGCCGCTTGCGCAGCACGTCCCCCGGGATGGCCACATCGAACAGGCCGTCGCGCAGCCGGGCCGACAGGCAGCGGTTGAACAGCTCCGCCTGCAACGCGGAGAGCGCGAGCCGGTGGAGGAACCGATCGCGCGGCGCCGCCTCGCGCCGGAGGATGGCCGCGCCCAGCGCGGCGTTGTCGCCGCGCTGCCCGAACCGCTGCGCGCCGTACAGGTTGGGCGCCCCGCGCGACCGCAGCTCGGCACAGACGCGCTCGGCCCGCTCCAGCGCGCCCTCCACCACGCCGCGCACCACGATCCGGAAGCGGTTCCCGCGCAGGTGTCCGGGCCGCAGCTTGTTCCCGTGGAGCGCGGCCGACAGCACGCGCCAGCCCGTCCCCGCCGCGGCAGCGCCGCGCCGCGCGAAGTCCGGGCTGCGCGGCGGCACCGGGACGCTGAACCGCTGCACGGCGACCGCGCGCTTGTCCTTCAGCCCCGCGTAGCCCACCTCGCGCTCGCGAACGGCGAGCGCGATCGCCAGCTCGCGCGCGACCTCGGGCGTGGTCCGGCCCGACTTCTCGACCAGGAGTAGAAGGTGCCCGCCCTCGCCGCGGGCCTCGTAGAGCGGCAGCTCCTCCACGCGGAAGTCCTGCTCGGACACGCGCACCAAGCCCGAGGTCCCCGGCAGTTGGGGCGTCAGCAGCGGCACCTCGCGCGGACTGAGCAGACCGGCCACTGAATGCATCCCTTAGCGCCCGCGCTTTGAAAAGCGTAGCGCCGCCCGTTGCGGAGGAAGTTCAGCAGATCGGGGACGGAGTCGAGCACCGCGAAGCTCGCGCTGCCGCGCTCGACCGACGGCGCGGGGGCGGCCGGCGATCTCCTGCGCGTCACCGCGGAACCCTCGCGGAGCGCCCGGCGCTGGCCGCCGGGACCTGTGTCAACCCTTCTTCTCCCGGCCGTCGCGTCCCTCGTAGACGAACGCCTTGTTCTGCTGCCACTCCAGCTCGTCCTCGACCGACCGCTGGAGGAACTGCAGCTTCATGGGCAGCACGTGCTGGCGGCCGTTGACGAACACGGTGGGGGTCGCCTGCACCCGCGCGGCGATTCCCTCCTGCAGGTGGGCCTCGATCACGCCTTCGAAGCGGCCGGCGTAGACCTCCTTGAGCATCTGCGCGCCGTCGAGCCCGAGCTGCCTCGCGTAGCCCTTGAGGCTGTCGTCGTCCAGCTCGTCCTGGTGGGCGAAGAGCAGGTCGTTCATCGGCCCGAACTTGCCTTGGCGGCGGGCGTACTCGGCGCAGCCGGCGGCGATGCGCGCGCGCGCATGGCCGGGGAGCGGGAAGAACTTCGAGCACAATCTCGCCTTGCCCTTCTCGGGGCCGGTGACGAGGTCGTGCAGCGGCTTGTTGGCGACCGCGCAGTGCGGGCACTGGTAGTCGCTGAACTCGACCACCGCGACGGGAGCCTTCGGGTCGCCCAGCATCGGGCAGTCGTTCGTCTTGAGCGCCTGGCGCTTGGAGGCGTCGAACGAGGCGTAGTAGCTCTCGACCGTTTCGATCACGCGCGACGGCGTGCCGCCTTCGAGGAGCAGCGCCTTGACCAGCTCGGCCATGCGCACCGCGTGCACGTCCTGCACGTTCGCGCCCAGGCACTTCGCCAGGGTGTCCTTGCAGCCGGCGTAGTCGAACACGTCTCCAGCCACCTCGAGGAACTGGGCGCGCTGTTCGTCGCTCAGGCCCGAGAGGTCGGCCCGGGGGACGATGCGGCGCGCCTGCTCCTCGGAAAGACCCCGCCCGGCGGAAGGCGCGGGCTGCGCCTGCGGAGCGGCCTGCGCCGCCGCCTGTAGCCGGGCACAGGCCAGCAGGAACGCGCAGGATGCGGCGAGGACCGCGGCAGCGGAGCGCAGGCGGCGCGCGCCACGGAAATGCGGGTGGGTGGGAGTACGCATCGCGGCCTTGGTTCCTTCCTCGGGGGTGGCGGACGCTACCATAACCGGCACCTTGCCTCAGCGGTCCTTCCCATCCTCTGACGTTTCGGGCGGCGGCCGCTTCAACCCCAGGAGCGCCCGCACGTCCGGCCGCCGGCGGAGCAGCTTCAGGTCGTCGTCGTCCCTGCCCAGGACCTGCACGCGCCGCGCATCCACCTCGACCGCGCGGCGGAGGTACGCGACCGCCTCGGCCGGGCGGTCGGCGAGGGCCGCCGTCGAGGCTGCGTTGTAGAGCGCGTCGACGAAGCGGGGATCCGCGGCGATGGCCCGGTCGAACTCTCGGCGGGCGGCGTCGAGATCGCCGGCGGAGTAGTCGGAGAAACCGTGCGCGTTGTGGATCTGCGACTCCCCGCGCGCCAGCGACCCGCGCCGCAGGCCCACCGCCCGCCGCAGCGGCTCGTCCTCGCCGACGGACCCCGAGAGGAGCCACGCCGTCCGTTCCCACAGCCACAGCTCTCCCTCGACCGGCGTTCCAGCGATGGGCTGCCGGACCAGCTCCACCTCGTCCCCGCCCACCTCTCCGCCGGGGCGCTCGCCGAGCAGCAGCACGAACGCGGGAGGATCGCCGGCGGTCAACTCCGTGCGCAGGACCAGAGGCAACGATCCCGCTCCGGGCGCGCCGGTGACGGGCCACCGGCGCTTGCCGGGCTCGGGCGCTGCCGGCGCCCGGGGAGAGAACCCGGACGCGGCGGTGGCGGCCTGCGCCTCCGGCCATTCCTCGGCAACGATGCGGGCGAGGAGCGGTACGGGGCGCCGACCTTCGGCGCGCAGCTTCCGCGCGGCGGCTCGGGCGGCTCCTTCCGGAGCGGCCGCGAGGCGCCGCGTCTCCCCGCCGCGCGGGTCGAGCGCGAGCAGCTCGAGCCGGGGCGCCACCCCCTCCGCGTCGATCAGCTGCACCGCGGCGGCGGCGCCGTCGGGGGCCAGGCCAACGAGCGCCTGCTCCTGCAGCAGCGGCTCGCCCGCGCGATACGGCGCGGTCAGCGGCGGCCGTCCCCACTCGGCGCAAGCACACAGCAGCACGCACCACGCCAGGCAGGGCCGCATGGCGGATCTGTACCATCCGGCCGGCCGGATGGCTTCCCCGCCCCTCGCGTGTTACCTCCAGCGCGCATGCAGAGCCGATGGGCCCTCCTCGAACCCTTGCGGGCCCGCCTCGCCGACGAGCAGGGGACCCTCTCGAGCCCGGGGGCGACGCGGGTGGCGCTCTGCTATCCGAGCCCGTACCACGTGGGGATGAGCTCGCTGGGGTTCCAGACCATCTACCGGGAGCTCAACGGGCACCGCGGGTGCGCGGCCGAGCGGGCCTTCCTGCCCGAGGACGTGGAGGGCCATCGCGCCGCCCGCGTCCCCGTGTGCACGGTCGAGACGCAGCGGCCGATCGGGGAGTTCGCCGCTCTCGCATTCTCGATCAGCTACGAGCTGGAGCTGACCGGCCTGCTCGAGATGCTCGACCTGTCCGGGTTGCCGGTGCGCGCGGCGGACCGCGCGGACTCGCATCCGATCATCGTGTGCGGCGGGCCGCTCACCTTCTCGAACCCCGTCCCGCTCGCTGCGTTCGCGGACCTGGTGGTGATGGGCGAATCGGAGGACCTGGTCCACGAGCTGTGCGACGCGCTGGGCGCCGCGGGGAGCAAGCGCGAGCTGGTCGAGCGTCTCGCGCGCCGGCCGGGCTTCTGGGCTCCGGCGCTCGCTCCGTCGCCCCCGCCGGTGGTCAAGGCGGACGACGGCCGGCTCCCGGCGCGGTCGCAGATCGTCACCCCGCACACCGAGCTGCGGAACATGTTCCTCATCGAGCCGGAGCGGGGGTGCTCGCGCGGGTGCACCTACTGCGTCATGCGCCGCACCACCAACGGCGGCATGCGCACGGTGACGCCGGAGCGCGTGCTCGAGCTGATCCCCGAGGGCGCGCGGCGCGTGGGCCTGGTGGGCGCGGCGGTCACCGACCACCCGCGCATCGTGGAGCTGGTGCGGACGCTGATCGACGACGGGCGGGAGGTGGGCATCTCCAGCTTGCGGGCGGACCGCCTCTGCGCGCGGCCGGAGCTGGTCTCGCTCCTCAAGCGCGCCGGAGCGAGGACGCTGACCACCGCGGCGGACGGCGCGAGCGAGCGCCTGCGCAAGGCCCTCGACCGGCGCACCACCTCGGCGCAGCTGCTGCGGGTCGCGGAGCTGGCGCGCGAGGCGGGGTTCCACAAGCTCAAGCTGTACCTGATGGTCGGCTTGCCCGGAGAGACGGAGGACGACCTCGCCGAGCTCGCGCGGCTCTCGGAAGAGATCTCGCGCATCGTGCCGCTCTCGTTCGGCTGCGCGCCGTTCGTGGCGAAGCGCAACACGCCCATGGACGGAGCGCCGTACGCCGGCGTCGCCGAGGTGGAGGCGAAGCTCGCCTTCCTCCGCGCGCGGCTGCGCGGGAGGGCGGAGGTCCGGCCCACCAGCGCGCGCTGGGCGTGGGTCGAGTACGTGCTCGCGCAAGGCGGCGCCGAGGCGGGGCTCGCGGCCGAGCAGGCCTGGCGCGCGGGAGGGTCCTTCGCCTCCTGGAAGCGCGCCTTCGCCGAGCGCGAGGTGCGGCCCGTTCCCGCGGCGCGCCCGCCGGACGGCAGGGTGCGCCTCCCCGCGCTGGCGCGCTGGCCCGTGGTCGCGACGGCCTGAGGCAGCGCACCTGCGGCGAGGCTCAGCCGTTGCGCAGCTCGGCGGCGATCGTGCGGGCCGCTGAACGCGCCTCTTCGAGCTGCTCGGGCTTGAAGCTGATCGCGGCCACGGCGGGGTGGCCGCCACCGCCGTAGCGTTCGGCGATGCGGGCCAGGTTGTGGCGGCGCAGGTCCTGCTTCCAGGGATTGGAGCCCAAGGACACCTTGCTGCGATTCGGGCCGCGGGTGACCGCGACCGTGTACACCGTGGAGGGATCGGCCGCGTAGGCGATGAACTTGTTCACGTTGTCTACGCCCAGGTCGGCCAGGTCGTACTCCGCGACCGCGCCATCGACGCGCAGGCGTTGCGTCACCGTGCGCACGAGATCGCGGTGCCGGGCGAGCAGCGGCGCGAGCGGCTGCAGCACCCAGGGCTCGCGCAGCACCTCCGAGAGCGGCCGCTGCGAGAGATCGCGGATGAGCCGCGGGCAGAGCTCGGGGTCCTTGGTGGCTTCGATGAGCAGCATGAGCTGCATCGCCGGCTGGGTCAGCTCGACCGCCGTCTTCGCGTCGGGGAACTGCGCTCCGTCGATCACCTCCGCCCAGTCGACGAGCTCCTGCAAGGAAGAGAAGTCCCAGCCGAACCGCTCCTGGCAGACGCGGGCGAGGAAGCGCGTGCAGCTCTTCGCGGTCGGGTCCCAGAACTTCCTTCCCGAGCGGTCGGCGCGGAAATGCGCCTCGTCCGCCGGCGACTCGAACGCGCTCTGGTGGTGGTCGAACCACCAGGTGAGGCGCGGGTCCTTGGTATAGCGGAAGTCGACCACCGCGTTCTCCTGGCCCGCGAAGGCTTCCTCGCCGAAGATCTGCCCGGCGCGGTGCGCGAGCCCGCGGAAGGCGACCTGGTCCATCGCGAGCCCGGGCAGGACCTTCTCCCGATAGAACCGCAAGAAGGTGGCCGAGGACGCGACTCCGTCGAAGCAGTGGTCGTGATAGCCGATCTGGAGCGCTGGGCGCGCCATCGAGATCTCCCGGCGAGGGGGCGCAACCTAGCCGCGCGGCAGCACGGGACGCAAGGCGATTCGCGGCGTGACGGTCAGCAGATCGTGCATTCCGCGTCCGAGGACCGAACAACGGCAGTCAGATGCCGGACGCTGCCTGGTCCGCAATGCTTGGCTCCCGGCAGGCGACCGGCCAGATTCCCTGCGTGCGTCTCGTCGTCGCGATCGCTCTGTTCGCCGCCGCTTGCGGCCGCCCGTCTCGGACCTGCGGTGCGCAGGACTTCATCTACGTCGATCAGAGCTGCAGTCTGCTGCCGCCCGGCGACAAGCTCGGTTGCCGGGACGTCGGAGACGGTCTCTGCCACCTGCGCTGCGGATCCGACGGGGACTGCCCGGACGCGGTGCCCTATTGCCGGACGCTCGGTCTGTACTCGGGCGGCGATTAGAGTTGCAACGGATCGGTCCGCATCTGCCGCGATGCCGACCAGAACGACTGCCCGGTTTTCGCGGGGAGGCGCTGAGCCTCCCGCGCGGGCGCCGCTGCCGCTACTTGTTGGCCGGCTTGGTCTCCGCCTGCGCTTCCTTCCTCGCCGCAGGAGGGGAATCGGTCATCTCGAGGTCAACGACCAGCTGCACTTCGTCGCCCACCGCCACGCCACCGGCTTCCAGCGCCTTGTTCCAGGTGAGGCCGAAGTCCTTCCGGCTCAGCTTGCCGGTCGCGGTCGCGGCGTACAAGTTCGCGCCCTGCGCCCCCTTCACCGGACCGTTCAATCCCTCGACGTCGAGGGTGACGGGCTTGGTGGTGCAGTGCATGGTGAGGTCGCCGGTGACCTTGTACTTCTTCTCGCCCGCCTTCTCGATCTTGGTCGACTTGAAGCTCATGTCCGGGCACTTCTGCACTTCGAAGAAGTCGGCCGACTTGAGGTGCGCGTCGCGCTTCTCGACACGAGTATCGAGGCTGGCCGGATCGATCTGGATGTTCGCGCTGCTCTTGGTCGGGTCCTTCGGGTCGTGGTTCACCGTTCCGGTGACCTTCCCGAAGCTGCCGTGCACGGTGCTCACCATCATGTGCTTGATGGCGAAGCCGGCGGTGGAATGGGCCGGGTCGACCTGGAGCTCGACGGCCAGCGCGGGCGCTGCGAACAGCAGGACTGCCAGGGCGGTCTTCATGTTCGATCTCCTCACGTGGTGGATCCGTGTTCTCCGCTGAATCCCATAATGTCCGCACAATGAAAAGCGTCGGGCCGCCCTGGCTTGGGGGGGGCGGCGACTAAAGCGCATCCCATAACGTCCGCACTGTGAAAAGCGTAGCGCCGCCGAATACGGCGGCGACTAGGCGATTTGCCAGAAACGGACCAGCGCGGCGGGATCGCCGCGCGCTTCCTGCAGGACCACGAGCGCCCGCTCGGCCAGGGTGCCGCGGGCGAGGACGTCCTCGAGCGGATCGAGCGCGCCGCGCACGTCGTCGCCCGATTCGGCCGCCCAGGCGGACAGCCCGGCGCGCGCGGCGAAGAGCAGCTCGCGGGCCAGGTCGCGCGCGGTGCGCCCGCCG
>Ga0209701_10000055_pt1 | contig 47082 bp, 56 predicted proteins | sample CZO8metaG_4_FD_188356 | JGI IMG/M metagenome (GOLD analysis project Ga0209701, IMG submission 188356) | Vadose zone soil microbial communities from the Eel River Critical Zone Observatory, Northern California, USA - CZOApr15con2H3.8 metaG... | ecosystem: Environmental > Terrestrial > Soil >... | reverse complement strand
CCCACCATATGCTTGTGCGGATAGGGAGTGAAAAGTGCGAGGTTTATGTCGGGGCCGTAGTTCAGTTGGTTAGAACGCCGGCCTGTCACGCCGGAGGTCGCGAGTTCGAGTCTCGTCGGCCCCGCCATTCATAAATTTTTTGCGGCTCACGAAGGTAAAAGAAGGGATTATGGTAACCTACCAGTTAAAGAAGAAGGAAGCCCTAGCACAGCGGCATTGGTATATCGTGGATGCGCAGGGAAAGGTGTTAGGTCGGCTGGCAAGTCAGATCGCCCAGGTCCTTAGGGGGAAGCACAAGCCGAATTTCACGCCTCATGTGGATGGAGGAGATTTTGTCATCGTTGTCAATGCCCGGGCGATTAAACTCACAGGAAAAAAATACGAGACAAAAGTTTATTATCGACACTCCGAATATCCCGGGGGCATTCGGACAACGACCGCGGAGAAGCTCCTTGCAGACAAACCTGAGGCCCTGGTTCGTTTAGCGGTTAAGGGGATGCTGCCGAAGAGCCGCTTGGGCAGGAGGTTATATAACAAGTTAAAGGTCTACGCGGGGGCGGATCATCCGCACGTGGCCCAGGGCCCGCAGCCGCTGGCTATAGTTTAGGAGCGAACGAATGGCAGAAAAGGTGTTTCGTGCGACCGGGAGACGGAAGACCTCCGTTGCCCGAGTTCTGTTAAAGTCTGGCAAGGGCAATTTTGTGATCAATGAACGGACTCTCGGGGATTATTTCGGCCGTGAAACGGCCCGAATGATTGTGCTCCAACCTTTCCAGGTCACCCAGACCAATGGGAGTTTTGACGCCGAGGTCAACGTTCAAGGCGGAGGCATCTCCGGTCAGGCGGGGGCGATTCGCCATGGACTCACGCGCGCCCTTATTCAGGTCAATCCCGATTATCGGTCTCCCCTCAAAAAAGCTGGGTTTATCACTCGCGACCCGCGCGCCGTTGAACGGAAAAAATACGGCCGCCACAAAGCGCGCAAGCGACCGCAATACTCAAAACGTTGAAATCATTGGCTCAGGCAGGATCACACGGCAGACGGGGAAATCTCCGCGTGGCTGTGCTTGGGGCGACTGGCTACGCCGGTGTTGAGCTGATTCGCATCTTGCTCGAGCACCCCCGGGTCCAGCTCTCTGTTGTTACCTCGCAGCAGTTCGTGGGAAAACGGGTGAGCGATGTCTATCCATCGTTGGTGGGTAAGTGCGACCTTGCATTGGAAGAGATGCAAGTCGAGGAAATAGCCCCAAGAACAGATATTGCCTTTGCAGCCCTACCCCATGAGACCTCGATGCAGGTGGTTGCGGATTTTTACGAACGGGGCAAGCGGGTAATCGACTTAAGTGCCGATTTCCGCTTACACGACCCTGATATTTATATGCGGTGGTACAGCGCGCACAAGGCTCCTCATCTTCTGCGCAAAGCCATATACGGGCTGACCGAGCTGCACCGCAAGGAGATCGCCCGCGCCCGGCTCGTTGCCAATCCAGGCTGCTATCCCACAGGGGCGGTGCTCGGTTTGGCCCCTCTCTTTGCCAAGAAGATGGTTCAGGGAAACGTGGTCGTCGATGCCAAGTCCGGTGTTACCGGCGCTGGCAGAACCAGCACGGTAGAGCTTTCCTTTAGTGAGGTCAATGAAAACTTCAAGGCTTATAATGTCGGTGTGCACCGGCACGCTCCTGAAATCGAGCAGGAACTGGGTGAAATTGTGCAAAGACCGGTCTCGGTTCTTTTTGCGCCGCATCTGGTCCCAATGAGCCGGGGTATCCTTTCAACAATGTACGTTGAACTCAAGAGCTCTCCAGACGAGCAGAAGCTTGCTAAGCTTTATCGAGACTATTACCGGCAGGATTCCTTCATTCGTCTGCTCCCCGCGGGTTCCTTTCCTCAGACCAAGGATGTCCGGGGGTCCAACGATTGTGCCATTGGGTTCCGGTATGACCCCCATGTCAAACTCCTTGTGGTCATTACCGCGATCGATAATCTGGTCAAAGGAGCGGCCGGTCAGGCGGTGCAGAACATGAATCTGATGTGTGGATGGCCGGAAGTGGAGGGTCTCAAAGGGACGGCTCTAGTCCCATAAGCTCGCTACTCCTCTGCAGAAGAGAAAAAGAGCCCTACCATAGCTAGAATGAAATTGGGTATCCAGGCTGCAATCCATGAGGGCAATGCTCCGCTATGGCCAAGCGAGACACCGAACGCTAGGATGACGTAGTACGTAAAGCCAAGGACCAACGTGAATCCAAAGCTAAGGGCCCATCCCCCTGCGGAGCTGTATTTGAGGGCAAAGGGGATGGCTAGAAAAACCAGCAGCGGGGAGATCAGCGGTATGGCCATTTTGGTTTGAATATCGACTTCGTATTCTTTAGAGTCGATTCCCTTGGCCTGAAGATCTGCAATCTGTTTCCGGAGCTCGGAGAAGCTAAATTCTTCGGGCGCAAGGGCGAGAAGCTTCAAATCTTGCGGTGTTTCCACGAGAGGCAAAGAGATGTCCACCTTTTGCTGGACTTCAGGACCGTCAGAGAGAAAAAGCCATTGCGTGCCTTTTTTGGCCTCCCAGCCGGTTCCGTTCCAGCGCGCCAACGGGGCCTCGATAAGACCACTCAGGCTAAAGTCGCGGCCTAAGAGATACAGAGAAACGCCTTCTAGAACATTTTTCTTGGAATCGAAATAAGATACACTGATGAAGCTATTTTCTCCCCGCAGCCAGATGTCCTTTGTTCCGACAAGGCTCTTGGGTTGACTTCTCTTGATTTCGGTTTTGTAGATGGTCTGAGACTTGCGGGTGAAGATCGGGACCAACGCCTCGTTCCAAAAGAAAGTGAAAACGCAGATCACCAGGGAAAAGAGGAGTAGAGGAAGGGTGATCCGATGGAGGCTCAGACCGCTGGCTCTCAGAGCCGTAATCTCTTGATTGCGGGATAATAGCCCGATGGAGAAGAGGGCTGCGAAAAGGACAGCGAAGCCTAGCACCCGGGAAATCAGCAGGGGAAGTTTATAGAGGAAATAGCGGAATGAAGTCCATAGACCTGAGCCCGATTGCATGAGACTGTCAATCCGGTCGAAGAAGTCTATCACAAGGTAGAGAAAGGTGAGACATAAGAGACTGAGTGCGAGCACCCTTAAAAATTCCCGTATGAGATAGCGGTCTGAGATGCCACCCATCGGAAGAGAAGGAACATGACGCACCCTTTCCATTAACTGAACTAGCTCCTTTGCCGATAGTTGGCCAGCCTCCGGCTCAGGTGAAACGGAAGATCTTCCAACTTTGTTTGGAATAATAGGGGTGATTCATCAAGGGCTTTTCTAAAGATATAGACGGCAATGAGACCAACAACAAAATTGGGAATCCAGAGGGCAAAAGCGGCGGGGATAAATTCTCTCTCTCCTAGTGCCTTGCCCGAAGATAACAACGCGTAATAGACAACGAGCCAAAATAAGCCTAGGACCATTCCCCAGGGACGGCTGCCACGGGAGCGTGAAGGGAGCAGGACCGAGGACAACGCGAGGAGGCTGAATACAAGCGGCGTAAACGCAAAGGAAAATCTTTGGTGGAGTTCCATAAGCTCCGTCGTGGGTTTCTGCCCTTCTTCTTCCTTTAGTTGAATGGTTGTCCACAGGCGTCTTAGCGACATCTCCTTGGGCGCTCGATCTTTCTTTTGCAGCGGACTTAATGTTTCTTCGAGATCGAGCTTGAAGTCATACACATTGAAGTGGGTTTGGCTGAAGCCAGACCGGTTTTTTTCTTTTTCGTAGACGGCGCCGTCGAAAAGTCTCAAACTAAGTATTTTAGATTCCTCGTCAGAGGTAATAATGGCAACTTTGCCAAAGATGGTGGTTTCCTTAGGCGGACTCCGACGATCCACAATGAGAACTCCCTGGCAGGTGTTGCCTGGAGGGATCACCTCTTCGGCGTAAATGAGAATCCCGGGAAAGTCGTCATTGAAGACTTTCTCTCTGAGCCCTGTTGCCACGCGGCTCTTGGCAATGTTGTAAAGTTCTTTTTTCAGAGCCGTATTCGCTGCAGGCCTGACCAGAGTGGTCAGTAAGAGGGTCATCAAAGAAATCAGAAGGGCAACGGCGCCTATGGGAACAAGGATTTGCGTGGGGCTAATGCCGGTAGATTTAAGAGCAATAATTTCTTGATCGCTTGAGAGTCTGCCGAGGCCCAAAAAAATTCCCAGTAGCAAAGCCATGGGTACCGTCGTCTCTAAGAACGTGGGTAGGATTAAAGCGAACAGTTTGCCCATCTGGAGGAAGGGAACCCCCCGGGTTACAACGAGCTCGATAAGCCTTAAGATCCGGGCGATCAGAAAGATCAGTGTGAAAGTCAGAAGCCCGAGCAAAAAAGGCGGAAGAATCTCGGAAATCAGATAGAGGTCCAGAATCTTTCTCACGCAGCAAACATGTTATCTGGTGCTGCTTTCTTTGTAAAATGGTTTTAGAGAGGCGGTCTCGATGGATAGGGAACAAAATCAGTTTATTTTTGGTGTTAATCCAGTTTTGGAAAAGCTGAAGGTCTCGCCTCGAGATGTCATGGAACTCATGATCGTTCGGGGAAAACCTCGTCCTGCGTTGCGCTCGATCGAGGAAGCGGCAAAATCCCAAGGCCTCCCTATTCGCTACCTTGAGTCTGGAGAGTTAGATCGTATTGCCGGGGACTCGAAGCATCAAGGAGTGGTAGCGAAAGTCGATTCCTATTCCTACGGTCAATTTGATAGCCTGCTCCAGGGATTGCCTTCTTCGGCCCCGCAAGACTGGATTCTGTGCCTAGACGGCATTCAGGACCCGCGCAACTTCGGAGCACTTCTGCGCTGCGCTGAGGGAGCAGGAATCCGTCACGTAGTGATTCCTAAGGATCGGTCGGTTGGGGTTACCCCCACAGTAATCAAGAGCTCTGCGGGTGCGGCCCACTACGAAAAGATTTATCGGGTCTCTAATCTCAGGCGCGCGATTCTTGCTCTCAAAGATAAGGGGTACTGGGTTGTCGGGTTGGATGGGAGGGCACAGGAGAGCCTTTATGAGAAGGTCTATCCTGAGAAGTTGGCGGTTGTTTTAGGATCTGAGGGCAAGGGGATCCGTCCCTTGATTCTCCAGGAGTGCGATTTTGTGGTTTCTATCCCCATGCGCGGAAAGATTGCCTCACTGAATGTGGCGGTTGCCGGTGGTATCTTTCTCTATGAATTGCTTAGACGAAAGGAGATTCGTTAAATAAGGCGGTGAGATGGAAATAGAAGAGAACCAGTAAGGCGTGGGAAAATTAGGTAAAAATCGGTAAAAATAGTTGTTGACATTATCATTCGAAGGTGCTTTAAATAGTCGTTTACTAAGTGATATCAGGTCTTTTTCGGTGTCATTTGCCTAAGGATTAGACTCCGTACTTTACTATTTTCCAGAGGTTTTTCGACTGATCTACAAAAAGCGAGCGGAGAAGCTTCCGCATTGGCCGTTGAGATCATTGGTTTTACAGTCAAGGCTGGCGTAGCTCAATGGCAGAGCAGCTGATTTGTAATCAGCAGGTTGTAGGTTCAATTCCTATCGCCAGCTCCAGATCCGAAAGGCTGGGGTCATTGGACAGTTTGCATGGCGGTAGACTCTTGAGACGGTGCTTCGGAAAAAGACTCAGAGTCCCCTTGGTTGATGAGGAGAGGTTCCCGAGTGGCCAAAGGGAGCAGACTGTAAATCTGCCGCCGTCAGGCTTCGGAGGTTCGAATCCTCCCCTCTCCACCATTTATTTGATTTGATGCGGGAATAGCTCAGTTGGCTAGAGCGCGAGCCTTCCAAGCTCGGGGTCGCGGGTTCGAATCCCGTTTCCCGCTCCAGTTTAGTATATGGCTGATGGCAGATAGCAAATGGTTCCTTGAACGGGTTGACGGCGCAAGGTCAGCCGTATGCTATAAGCCATCGACTGGATGCCCAGGTAGCTCAGTCGGTAGAGCACGTCCTTGGTAAGGACGAGGTCAGCGGTTCAATCCCGCTCCTGGGCTTTTGCCCAGGTACTAGAGGCGGCAAGGTTATTTCAAGGAGTTTTGAGGAAGGGAACGGTTAAACAGTAGGAGGGAGAGATGAGCAAACAAAAATTTGAGCGGAAGAAGCCCCATCTTAATATCGGTACGATTGGTCACGTGGATCACGGAAAAACCACCCTGACCGCCGCCATAACGAAAGTTTTGGAGAAAAAAGGTTTTGCCAAGTTCCTGGCCTATGACCAGATCGATAAGGCACCGGAGGAGAGAGAAAGGGGCGTAACCATCAACATTGCCCATGTGGAATATGAAACCACCACTAGGCACTACGCCCACGTGGACTGCCCGGGTCATGCGGATTATATCAAGAACATGATCACCGGAGCAGCACAGATGGATGGTGCAATTCTGGTTGTCTCGGCGGCCGATGGCCCAATGCCTCAGACCCGGGAGCATATTTTGCTCGCAAGGCAGGTCGGAGTTCCGGCCATCGTAGTCTTCCTCAACAAGGCGGATATGGTGGATGACAAGGAGATTCTCGACTTGGTCGAGCTCGAAGTGAGGGAGTTGCTTTCCAAGTACAATTTCCCGGGCGATACCACTCCTGTAGTTGTGGGCAGCGCGTTAAAGGCATTGGAAGGGGATGGATCAGAAATCGGCGAGGCGGCTATCTTTAAGCTGATGGACGCGGTGGATAGCTACATCAAGGAGCCGGTCAGGGCTATAGATAAGCCATTTCTAATGCCTGTCGAAGATGTTTTTACAATCAGCGGTCGCGGCACAGTCGTGACCGGCCGAGTGGAGCGAGGAGTTGTTAAGGTCGGGGAAGAAGTAGAGATTGTGGGATTTAGAGACACCCTGAAAACCGTGGCCACGGGCGTTGAGATGTTTCGCAAGCTTTTGGACGAGGGAAGAGCGGGAGACAATATCGGGGTCCTATTGCGAGGAACCAAGAGGGAAGAGGTCGAACGAGGGCAAGTCCTGGCCAAACCCGGAAGTATCACTCCACACACCCAGTTCAACGCTGAAGCTTATGTCTTAACCAAGGAAGAGGGCGGAAGACATACGCCTTTTTTCAACGGCTATCGGCCGCAATTCTATTTTCGTACGACCGATGTGACGGGTGTTGTGAAGTTGCCCGAGGGCACTGAAATGGTCATGCCCGGAGATAACATCAGTGCGGAGATATCCCTGATTACCCCGATTGCCATGGAAGAAGGACTGAAGTTTGCCATACGTGAGGGCGGAAAGACGGTAGGTGCAGGGGTCGTGACGAAGATTATCCAGTAAGCTTTGAGGCGGGGGAAAAGTTATGCGGGAAATCGTAGGGTTTGCGTGTGATCAATGTAAGAGAAAAAATTACACGACAACAAAAAACAGGAAGACGACCACGGACAAGTTGGCCTTTAGGAAGTTCTGTTCTTTCTGCCGGACTCATACCCTGCATCGAGAGGTCAAAATCTAAAGGAGAAGCGGGGTCAGTAGCTCCAACTGGATAGAGCGCCGGACTCCAAATCCGGTTGTTGCAGGTTCGAATCCTGCCTGACCCGCCATTTCATCGCGTTCGGCGCCTTCATGGGAGAATGGATACAGAAGGTTGAAGATATCTTTCGCAACTCGGTCGAGTTCATCAGGGAGTCTTGGCAGGAATTAAAGAAGGTCCATTGGCCGTCTCAGAAGGAAACCTATGCAGCGACCTCCGTGGTGTTGATCGTTGTGTTGATCTTTGCTCTTATCCTGGCGTTGGTCGATTTTGGCCTCACTCGAGCCATTCAGGCCATCATCAGTTAACTCCCAATAGGTTTTTCCCTATGGCAAAGAAATGGTACGTGGTGCATACGTTCTCAGGTTTTGAACACAAAGCCAAGGCGGCCCTCGAAGAGAGGATCAAAGGCATGGGCAAGCAAGATCTTTTCGGAGAGATCTTGGTCCCTGTCGAGAAGGTGGTGGAACTGATCAAAGGAAAGAAGAAGACTTCCTCGAGGAAATTATTTCCCGGTTATATTTTAGTCCAAATGGGACTCGACAACGAGACTTGGCACCTCGTGAAAGAGACCCCTAAGGTGACTGGGTTTGTCGGAGGAAGCACGAATCCTCCTCCGGTAAGCGATGATGAGGTCAAAAACATCACGCATCAGATGGAAGAGGGGGCGATTAAACCGAAGCCTAGAGTTCTTTTCTCTGTGGGAGAGAGCGTGAAGGTGGTCGACGGGCCCTTTGCCGATTTTAATGGGGTGGTGGAGGAGGTGCGACCGGGAAAAGGGAAGCTCAGGGTTTTGATTAGTATTTTCGGCCGCGCCACGCCGGTCGAGTTAGACTTTGTTCAGGTAGAGCGGAACTAAAAATGAAAGTTCAAACCGTTCAAAACGTTCAACCTGTTCAATCCGTTTAACGATTTGAACGTCTTGAACAATTTGAACCATTTGGACAGCTTTTAATTATGGCCAAGAAGGTTATCGCGGAAATTAAACTCCAAATCCCCGCGGGGCAGGCCAATCCCAGTCCGCCTGTGGGGCCGGCATTGGGCCAGCGTGGGGTGAATATCATGGAGTTCTGCAAGTCCTTTAACGCGGCGACTCAGTCGCAACAAGGAATGATCATTCCAGTGATTGTGACGGTCTATGCCGACCGCTCCTTTACCTTTATTACTAAGACCCCGCCGGCCTCGGTGCTGCTGAAGAAAGCAGCTGGCATCGAGAAGGGTTCGGGTGAGCCGGGCAAGGTCAAAGTTGGGAAGGTCACGCGGGCCCAGATTCGCGAAATTGCTCAGATCAAACTGCGTGATCTAACAGCCAAAGATTTAGAGGCGGCAGAGAAAACGGTCGAGGGGACGGCGAGAAGCTTAGGCTTGGAGATCGAAGGTTAGGAGCAAAAAGAGATGAGACGCCGAGGCAAGGACTATCGCGCGATGCTGGCTAAGGTGGATCGGATGCAACGGTATCCTTTGGAAGAAGGGGTGCGTCTCGTGCACCAAACCGCGCACGCGAAGTTTGATGAAACTCTGGAAATGGTGGTTCGTCTGGGGGTGGATCCGAGACAGGCCGACCAGAACGTTCGTGGAACAGTCGTGCTTCCCCATGGGATGGGCAAAACCGTGCGGGTTTTGGCATTCGCCAAAGGAGAGAAGGAAAGGGAGGCTCAGGAAGCGGGAGCCGATATTGTTGGAGCCGAAGATCTCATAAAAAAAATCAGTGATGGTTGGCTGGATTTCGACAAGGCGGTTGCCACTCCGGATATGATGGGCGCAGTGAGTCGGATCGGAAAGATTTTGGGTCCCAGGGGTTTGATGCCCAATCCCAAAACCGGAACCGTGGCCATGGATATCGGCAAAGCCGTTAAGGAGATTAAAGCGGGGAAGGTCGAGTTCAAAGTCGATAAGGCCGGGATCATTCATGTGCCCATTGGCAGGATCTCATTCGGCGCGGAAAAGCTCTTGGATAATGCCAGGGCTGTCTTAAGTTCTATCCTTCGGGTCAAGCCTCCTTCGGCCAAGGGTAATTACGTTTTGGGGGTGACTCTCTCCGCAACGATGGGGCCCGGGGTCAAGATCGATTTGTCTCAGGTTCGGGCGATGGCAGCGTGAGCTAAAGGGAGAAGGGAATGGTCGGGTTATCGACGAATAGTGCGATTCGAGAGGAGAAAGCCAACAAGGTGGCCGCGGTCCAGGAAAAATTTAAGGCCGCAAAGATGGCCATCGTCACAGAATACCGGGGTCTTACGGTGGCCCAGATAACGCGATTGCGGCGGGAAATCCGACAGGCATCGGGAGAATACCAGGTGATCAAAAACACCCTGGTCCGTCGTGCCCTCAAAGACACTGCCTATGGCTCTCTGGATCATTTGCTGCAGGGGCCCACAGGCTGGGTTTTCGGCTACGAGGACCCGGTAGCTCTGTCAAAAACCCTGGTCAAGTTTGTTGAGGAGAATGAGAAGCTGGCGATCAAGGGGGGGCTGTTTGAAGGAGAGTTCATGGATCAAGCCAAGGTGAAAGTCCTTGCCCAGATGCCCAGCCGGCCCGAACTCCAGGCTAAGCTTTTAGCGCTCATGCAGGCCCCGGTGGTTCAGCTACTTCGGCTCATCCAAGAGCCCGCCAGTAGGATGGTCAGGTTGGTAGAAGCTATTCGCAAGCAGAAAGAATCTCAAAATTGAAATCCCTAAACAGGAGGAAGCCATGGAAGTGACAAGAGAGCAGGTCAAGGAGTTTATTAAACAGAGTTCCGTTATAGAGATTGCTGCGTTGGTGAAGGAATTAGAGCAGGAGCTCGGCGTGAGTGCTGCGGCGCCAGTTGCCGTTGCGGCTGCGCCGGGTGGGCCTGCAGCCGCTCAGGAGGAGGAGAAGACTGAATTCAACGTGATCCTGGCTGAGACCGGCGACAAGAAGATTCAGGTCATCAAGGTGGTGCGGGAACTGACGGGCTTGGGCTTGAAGGAAGCGAAGGACCTGGTGGATGGTGCGCCAAAACCGATCAAAGAAGGTGTCGCCAAGGCCGAGGCGGAGACGATCAAGAAGAAGGTCGAAGAGGTGGGAGGAAAGGTTGAGATCAAATAGGCGTTTAGCCGTCAGCCCGTTGAGAGCTCAAAGCTGATAACTCAATGCTTAAGATCTAAGAGGAGAGACAATGGCATTTCAAGTGCCCCAAAATTTAAGGTTTCACCGTAATTTCGGTCGCATCAAAAAGATCATCGATATGCCCAATCTCATCGAGATTCAGAAAAACTCTTACAATCTCTTTCTGCAAAGGGAGGGTGCTCCGAATCAACGGGACAACATGGGCCTTCAAGGCGTCTTCAAGTCTGTCTTCCCGATCAAAGATTTCAACGACACCTCCTCCCTAGAGTTTGTTAGTTATAATCTTGGGGAGCCAAAGTACGATGTGGAAGAGTGTCACCAACGAGGGATGACCTATGCGGCGCCTTTGAAGGTTACAGTTCGGCTGGTCCTTTTCGACGTGGACGCCCATACGGGTAGCCGCAATATAAGAAACGTCAAGGAGCAGGAGGTCTACTTCGGTGAGATTCCGTTGATGACTAGGAACGGCACTTTTATGGTCAACGGGACCGAGCGCGTGATCGTTAGCCAACTCCACCGCTCGCCTGGGGTCTTCTTCGAACATGACAAAGGGAAGACCCATGCCAGCGGAAAGCTCCTTTACTCGGCTCGAATCATCCCTTACCGCGGCTCCTGGATCGATTTTGAATTTGATCCTAGGGATATTCTCTATGTCCGCATCGATCGGAGGCGGAAATTCCATGCCACAGTGTTACTCAGGGCCCTGGGGATGACAACGGGGGATCTGCTTAACTATTTTCATAAAAGCGATACGATTGTCTTTGACGGAAGAAAGCCCATGTTGGTTTTCAAGCCCGATCAGCTTGTGGGCGTGAAGGCCGGCGCCGATGTGCGCGATCCCAAGACCAACGAGCTTATTGTCAAGGAGGGACGAAAGTTCACTCGACCCTTGATCCGCCAGATGGAGCAGTCCCGTGTCAAGCATGTCCCCATTGAGTGGGAGGACGTCCTGGGACGGATCGCCGCCCATAACATCAATGATCCTGAAAATGGCAAGGTGCTGGTGGAGTGCAATCAAGAGATCACGCAGGAGAGGCTGGATTTGATCAGGGGAAAGGGCATTTCCCAGGTCGAAGTTCTCTTTCTCGATGATTCTCATGTGGGCCCCTACTTGCGCAATACCCTGCTGCAAGACCGGATTCATTCTCCGGAGGAAGCGGTTTTGGAGATTTACCGGAGACTACGACCGGGAGATCCTCCGACCAAAGAATCGTCCAGCAATTATTTTAATAATCTCTTTTTCAACCCTGATCGCTATGACCTCTCAAAAGTGGGCAGGCTCAAATTGAACCACCGGCTCAAGCTCAATGTGCCATTGGAGCAGGGGACGCTCCGGAAGGAAGACATTCTTGAGGTGGTTCGTTACCTGATGGAGCTGAGAAATGGGAACGGCTCTGTGGACGACATCGACCACCTCGGCAACCGCCGCGTCAGGGCGGTCGGGGAGCTAGTGGAGAATCACTTTCGCGTCGGGCTTGTCAGGATGGAGAGGGCCATCAAGGAGAAGATGAGCTTGCAGGACATCGAGACTCTCATGCCCCAGGAATTGATCAATTACAAACCGGTCTCAGCCTCATTGAAGGAGTTCTTCGGCTCCAGCCAGCTCTCGCAGTTCATGGATCAAACCAATCCGCTTTCAGAAATCACCCACAAGCGACGTCTTTCGGCTTTGGGTCCTGGGGGACTGACTCGAGAACGGGCAGGCTTTGAAGTCCGCGACGTGCACCCGACGCATTATGGCAGGGTCTGCCCGATCGAGACCCCTGAAGGTCCGAACATCGGCCTCATCGCTTCATTGACGACTTACGCTAGGGTCAACGAGTATGGTTTTATTGAGACTCCCTACCGTGAGGTGGACAAGGGCCGGGTCGCGGATCAGATTCGCTATCTCTCCGCCCTGGAAGAGGAGGATCATGTGATTGCCCAGGCCAATGCGCCAATCGACAGCCGGGGCAATTTCACTGCGGACCTTGTTTCTGCGCGTAAGGGCGGTGAGTTTATCATGGCGCGGCCCGAAGAAGTGGATTTTATGGATGTCTCGCCCAATCAGTTGGTGAGCGTTGCCGCCGCTCTTATTCCTTTCTTGGAAAATGACGATGCCAACCGAGCCCTCATGGGCTCCAACATGCAGCGCCAGGCAGTGCCGCTGCTCCGCTCGGAAGCTCCCTTGGTTGGGACCGGCATGGAAAAGGTCGTGGCGCGAGATTCCGGCGTTACCCTGGTCGCCCGGCGGGATGGAGTGGTGGAAAGCGTCGATTCCACCCGCATCGTGGTCAAGGTCGATCGGCCCTCCGGGGCGCGAGATACCGGAGTCGATATTTACAATCTGGTGAAATACCAGCGTTCCAATCAGAATACCTGCATCAACCAGAGACCGATCGTGGTCGTGGGAGATCACGTAAAGGCCGGCGATGTCATCGCTGATGGGCCGTCTACTGAGATGGGCGAGCTGGCCTTGGGGCGCAATGTCCTCGTGGCTCTGATGCCTTGGGGCGGCTACAACTTTGAAGATTCGATTCTCATTAGCGAGCGGGTGGCAAAGGAGGATGTTTTTACCTCCATCCATATTGAGGAATTCGAGTGTGTTTCGCGCGATACCAAGCTTGGACCCGAAGAGATTACCCGAGACATTCCTAATGTCGGGGATGAAGCGTTAACGGATCTGGATGAAAGCGGTATTATCCGGATCGGAGCGGAGGTCAAGCCGGGCGATATCGTGGTGGGTAAGATCACTCCTAAAGGCGAAACGCAGCTCTCGCCCGAAGAAAAGCTCCTGCGGGCGATCTTCGGCGAGAAGGCGGGCGAGGTGCGGGATACCTCTCTCAGAGTCTCGCCCGGAGTGGAAGGGACGGTCATCAACGTGCGGATCTTCTCGCGCAAGGGGATCGGCAAGGATGAGAGGAGCAAGTTCATTGAGGATGAGGAGATTAGCCGGCTCAAAAAAGACCAGCACGATGAGGTGCGCATCATCGAAGATGGGGCCCTCAAGAGGCTGAAAAAGCTTCTGGTAGGCCGTCGCGCGGCGACCCGCCTGAGCGACGACAACCGCAAGGTTTTTTTGAACAAAGGCAAGGAGATCAGTGAGGAAGACCTTGAACAGATTCCCTTGGGCTATTGGGGGGAGATCCGGGTCGATAACGAAGCTGCAGAGACCGAGCTCAAGCGGGTCGTAGAGAGCGCCACGGACCAGGTTGAGCTCATCAAGGTGGTTTTTCAGGACAAGATCAACAAACTCAAAGGCGGAGACGAACTTCCTCCCGGGGTCATCAAGATGGTTAAGGTCTTCGTCGCCATCAAGCGCAAACTTCAGGTGGGAGACAAGATGGCTGGGCGGCACGGCAACAAGGGGGTTATCTCCCGTATCCTCCCGGAAGAAGACATGCCCTATTTAGAAGATGGCACTCCTGTAGACATTGTCCTGAATCCCCTGGGGGTTCCCTCGAGGATGAATGTCGGGCAGATTCTGGAAGCTCACCTAGGTTGGGCCGCTCGAAGTCTGGGGGAACAGATTCAGGAGTTGTTATCCAACGGCCGTCCAGAGGTGGATGCGGTTCGTCGCCGCCTCCGAGATTGTCTGGCGTCCCGGGACATTGGCGAGTTCCTCGACGGGGTCAAAGAGCAAGACGTACTGAAGCTGGCGGAAAAGTACCGCGGCGGGATACATATGGTCTCTCCTGTTTTCGACGGCGCCACGGAGGAGGAGATATTCAATCTCCTCAAGAAGGCCGGGCTACCCGCGACAGGGCAGACGACCTTGTTTGATGGTCGGAGCGGAGAGCCCTTCGACGGGAAGGTCACCGTTGGAGTGATGTACATGATGAAACTCCACCATTTGGTGGATGACAAGATCCATGCCCGCTCCACCGGGCCCTATTCACTCGTGACTCAGCAGCCCCTCGGCGGAAAAGCGCAGTTTGGCGGGCAGCGGCTGGGGGAGATGGAGGTCTGGGCCTTGGAGGCTTACGGGGCCGCTTACACGTTGCAAGAGATGCTGACGGTAAAGTCCGACGATGTGATCGGAAGGACGCGCATGTACGAGGCGATCGTGAAAGGGGAAAATCTTCTCGAGCCCGGTCTGCCGGAGTCCTTCAACGTCATGGTGAAAGAACTCCAGAGCCTGGGTTTGGATGTAAATCTGGTCGAGGAAAAATAGAGCAGAGACTGTCTCTCGAAGGATTATACCGGAGGACGATCTGATGGAAGATCTATTTAATCTTTTTGAAAAACCCAAGAACCCGCTGAGCTTCAACGCTATCAAAATTTCCCTGGCTTCACCGGAAAAGATCCGGTCATGGTCTCACGGTGAAGTGAAAAAGCCGGAGACGATCAACTATCGCACCTTCAAGCCTGAGCGCGACGGGCTCTTCTGCGCTAAGATCTTCGGTCCCACCAAGGACTACGAGTGCAACTGCGGCAAGTACAAGAGAATGCGCCACCGGGGCGTGGTTTGCGAGAAGTGCGGGGTAGAAGTCATTCAATCGAAAGTCCGTCGGGAGCGAATGGGGCATATCGAGTTGGCTACACCCGTCGTCCACATCTGGTTTTTAAAGAGCCTTCCGAGTCGCATCGGCGCCCTTCTCGATATGTCGCTGAAGGAAATCGAGAAGGTTCTCTATTTCGAATCTTATATTGTCTTGGATCCGGGCTCGACTCCTCTCCAGGACAAAGAGCTTCTCACCGAGGCCCGTTACCGAAAGACCGTCGAGGAATACGGCGCCACTTTTACTGCAGAGATGGGCGCTGAGGCGATCCGCAAGCTTCTTAGAAACGTAGATGTCGATAAGCTCTCGGAGGAACTCCGCCTCGAGATGCGGGATGTCAATTCCGAGGTCCGGCGCAAAAAAATTGCCAAGCGCCTCAAGGTGCTCAATGCTTTCAAAAGCTCGGCAAACCGGCCGGAGTGGATGGTCCTTGAGGTCATTCCGGTCATTCCACCCGATCTGCGTCCTCTGGTGCCTTTGGACGGCGGTCGTTTCGCCACCTCCGATCTCAACGATCTCTATCGCCGAGTCATCAACCGCAACAACCGGCTCAAACGGCTCATAGAGCTCAGCGCGCCGGATATGATCATCCGCAACGAGAAGCGGATGCTGCAGGAAGCTGTCGATGCCCTCTTCGACAATGGTCGCAGAGGAAGAGCGATTACCGGTCAAAACCGCCGGCCGCTCAAATCTTTAAGCGACATGCTCAAGGGGAAGACCGGCCGCTTCCGGCAGAACCTGCTCGGCAAGAGAGTCGATTACTCCGGCCGCTCGGTCATCGTCGTGGGACCCGAACTTCGTCTGCATCAGTGCGGCCTCCCCAAGAAGATGGCCCTCGAGCTTTTCAAGCCCTTTATCTACAACAAGCTGGAAGAGCGGGGATATGTAACGACCATTAAAAGCGCCAAGAAGCTGGTTGAAAAGGAACGGCCCGAGGTCTGGGATATTTTGGACGAGGTGATTCGGGAGCATCCGGTGCTGCTCAACCGGGCGCCAACTCTCCATCGTCTCGGGATCCAGGCCTTTGAGCCCATTCTGATCGAGGGCAAGGCGATCCAGCTCCACCCCCTCGTGTGCGCGGCCTACAACGCCGACTTCGATGGGGACCAGATGGCGGTTCATGTTCCCCTATCAATAGAGGCCCAGGTAGAGGCGCGGGCCCTGATGATGTCAACCAATAACATCCTCTCGCCGGCTAACGGCAAGCCGATTATTGTCCCGACTCAGGATATTGTCTTGGGTCTCTACTATATGACGCGAGAACGGTTAGGCGCTAAGGGTTCAGGCCAGGTCTTTGCCAATCCACAAGAGGTGCGTGTCGCCTATGATCAGGGCGAGGTCGATCTCCAGGCTCCGGTCAAAGTCCGGATTCACAACGAGAAGATAGAGACGACGGTCGGTCGAGTCCTAGTCTATGAGGTAGTTCCCTCTGAGATTCCCTTTAAAGAGGTCAATCGGGTCATGAAGAAAAAGGAGCTGGCGAATCTCATTGACCTGAGTTATCGGCTGGCGGGGAGCAAGGCGACCGTTATCCTTGCGGATAGGTTCAAGGATATCGGGTTTTACTATGCCACCAAGGCCGGCATATCCATCGCGATCAAGGATATGGTGATCCCTCCCAGCAAGGAGGAGTTGCTTAAGAGGGCCAACGAAGATGTGCGTGAGATCGAGGAGCAATACAAAAACGGGCTCATTACCGACGGCGAGCGTTACAACAAGGTCGTGGATATTTGGGCTGAGGTGACCGATCGCATTGCCGACGAGATGCTGCGGGGAATCGGCACGGAGACGGTGAGTGATGAAAAGGGACATAAGATAACTGTTCCGAGTTTCAATCCGATTTTTATGATGGCGGACTCCGGCGCCCGAGGCAGCGCACAACAGATCCGCCAGCTTGCCGGGATGCGCGGGCTCATGGCCAAGCCTTCCGGAGAGATTATTGAAACGCCGATCACGGCTAATTTCCGTGAGGGTTTGACTGTGTTGCAGTACTTTATCTCCACCCACGGGGCGCGCAAAGGATTGGCCGACACCGCCCTCAAGACCGCGAACTCGGGGTATCTGACGCGCCGGCTCGTGGACGTGGCCCAGGATTCGGTCATTTCGGAGGATAACTGCGGCACATTCGATGGCATTGAAATGACGCCTCTCATGGAGGGAGGCGAGATCATTGAGCCCCTTGGAGACCGTGTTCTCGGGCGGGTGGCGCTGGACGATGTCAAGGATCCTTTTACCGGCGAGGTGATTGTTAAGGGTAACCAGGAAATTGACGAGGAGTTCGTTAGGCGCATCGAGGAGGCGGGGTTGGAGCGGATTAAAATTAGGTCCGTTCTCACATGCCAATCCAGGCGAGGGGTTTGCGTCATGTGCTACGGCCGAGATCTGGCGCGCGGTCACATGGTGACCCACGGTGAGGCGATCGGCGTGATTGCCGCCCAGTCGATTGGCGAGCCGGGCACCCAGCTCACGATGCGAACCTTCCATATCGGGGGCACGGCCAGCCGGAGAGCGGAACAGACGACTCTGGAGTCCCGCAACGACGGCTATGCTAAGCTCATCAATGTCAGCGCGGTGACGAACAAGGATGGCGATCTTGTGGTGATGAATCGAAACGGCGAGATCGCCATCATAGATTATCCCGAGGGCGGGAACAAAGGAAGGGAAAGAGAGAGAGAACGCTATCCGGTCGTCTATGGCGCCAAGCTCAAGAAGAAGGATGGAGCCAAGATCAATGCTGGCGAGCTTTTAGCGGAGTGGGACCCCTATACGATTCCCATCCTTACCGAGCTCGGTGGGACCGTAAAATATGGTGATATTATCGAAGGGGTCACTATGGAAGAGAAGGTGGACGAGCGCACCGGCCTCTCCACCAAAGTCATCATTGACTCCAAAGACCTGGACAAACGACCTAGGATCTCGATCAAGGATCCGCGCGGACAGACCGGTCGCATTTCTCCTACCACCGAAGCGCGCTACCTCTTGCCTGTCGGTGCCCATATCAACGTTCAAGAAAATCAGACCATTTCTGCGGGTGACGCGTTGGCCAAGATCCCTCGGGAAACCACCAAGACCAAGGACATCACCGGCGGACTCCCGCGGGTAGCCGAACTTTTCGAAGCGCGCAAACCTAAGGAATTTGCTGTCATCAGCGAAATCGACGGAGTGGCCTCCTTCGGTAAGGATACCAAAGGGAAGCGAAAAGTGGTGATTACACCCGAGGTAGGAGAACCAAGAGAGTACTTGATCCCGAAGGGAAAACATATCAGCGTGCACGAGAGCGATCGCATCAAGGCCGGCGAAGCGTTGATGGACGGTTCATCCAATCCCCATGATATCCTCAACATCTTGGGCGAGAAGGCTTTGGCGAAGTATCTCGTGGACGAGGTTCAGGAGATCTATCGACTCCAGGGAGTGCGGATCAACGACAAGCACATTGAGGTGATTGTCCGACAGATGCTCCGTCGAGTCCGAATCAAAGAGGTTGGGGAAAGCGACTTTCTTGTCGGGGACCAAGTGGAAAAGTGGCGCTTTGAAGAGGAGAATCAAGGGCTAGTTGCCCAAGGCAAGAGGCCGGCGGTGGCAGAACCTCTTCTCCTTGGCATTACCAAGGCTTCTCTCTCGACGGAGAGCTTCATATCAGCAGCCTCGTTTCAGGAGACCACCAAGGTGCTTACCGAGGCTGCGATTCAAGGCAAGGTCGATCTCCTCCGCGGACTCAAGGAGAACGTTATCATGGGAAGATTAATCCCGGCGGGCACGGGGCTTTCCAAGTACTCCAAAGTAGAATTGGAGATGGACGAGCCTTGGGTCGAGGAGATAAAGCCTCCTGAGGCGGCGGAGGCGTAAGTCTTTGACATTACACGGGCTGTCTGTTAAGTCTAAAACTTTTAGCAGGGGAGAGATTTTCGGCGAGGTTTTTCCGGCTGGCGCCGTGAGTTTTCGGTAGAGAAGAAATGCCAACGATCAATCAGCTCGTACGTTTCAGTAGGGAGCAGCAGCGGCGCAAAAACACCGCTCCGGCGCTCCAGGGGTGCCCGCAAAAGAGAGGGGTTTGCACGCGCGTCTATACCACGACGCCGAAGAAGCCGAATTCGGCTTTGCGAAAAGTAGCCCGGGTGCGCCTCACCAACGGCATCGAGGTGACCTCCTACATTCCAGGAGTCGGGCACAACCTTCAGGAGCACTCCGTGGTATTGATCCGCGGCGGCCGAGTGAAAGACTTGCCGGGCGTGCGGTACCACATTATTCGCGGTACCCTGGATTCGATCGGCGTCCAAGAACGGCGCCAAAGTCGCTCTAAGTACGGAGCCAAGAGGCCGAAGTAAAGTAAGATGCCGCGCAAGGGAGAAGTCAAAAAGAGAGAGATTCTAGCCGACCCCAAATATGGGGACAAGCTGGTAGCCAAGTTCGTCAATACGATTATGAAACGCGGCAAAAAAAGCGTGGCGGAGCGGATCTTGTATGATTCTTTGGACATCGTGACGGCCAAGATCAAAGAGGAATCGCTATCGATTTTCAAGAAGGCATTGGACAACGTTAAGCCGACGGTCGAGGTGCGTTCTCGCCGCGTGGGAGGCGCTACCTATCAGGTTCCAGTCGAGGTTCGGCCGCAGCGGCGGATATCTCTGGGCATGCGTTGGTTGATTGACTCAGCGCGGCTTCGGGGCGAAAAATCCATGGAAGAAAAGCTCGCTGGGGAGCTGATGGATGCGGCCAACAGCCGCGGAGGGGCGATAAAGAAGAAAGAAGATACGCATCGTATGGCGGAGGCCAACAGGGCCTTTGCCCATTACCGGTGGTAGTTCATTTTAGGGGTTTTAAATAGAGAAAGGAGGCGGTTTGACCGCCTCCTTTTTTTCCGCTGATGAGATAGAAGATGGCAAGGACAGTTCCATTAGATAGGACCCGTAACATCGGCATTATGGCCCATATCGACGCGGGAAAAACCACCACGACCGAGCGGATCCTCTATTATACGGGGATCAACTATAAAATCGGCGAGGTGCATGAAGGAACCGCCACGATGGACTGGATGGTCCAAGAGCAGGAGCGGGGCATCACGATTACCTCGGCTGCCACCACCTGCTTTTGGCGTGATCATCGGGTTAACATCATCGATACTCCGGGCCATGTCGATTTTACCATCGAGGTTGAGCGATCGGTGAGAGTTCTCGATGGGGCGGTTGCCGTATTTTGTTCTGTCGGAGGGGTTGAGCCTCAAACGGAAACGGTTTGGCGCCAGGCCGATAAATACCGAGTGCCCCGCATCGCCTTTGTCAACAAGATGGATCGGGTCGGGTCTGACTTTTTCCGCGTGGTGCGGATGATCCAGGAGCGCCTAGGCGCGCGTCCGATCCCGATCCAACTCCCCATCGGAGCCGAAGAGCGTTTTGCCGGAATCATCGACCTGGTGCAGATGAAGGCCGTGCTGTGGGAGGAGGAGAGTCTTGGGGCGAAGTATCGAGTCGAGCCTATTCCCAGTGATCTGGCCGCGCAGGCGGAAGAGTACCGGGAGAAGTTGTTGGAGGCTGCGGTGGATTGCGATGAGTCCCTCATGGAGAAGTATCTGGAGGGGAAGGAGATCACTGAGAGCGAGATCCGCCGGGCGATCCGCAAGGGAGGCCTGGAGCTCAAATTGGTTCCGGTATTGTGCGGTGCGGCTTTCAAGAACAAGGGGGTTCAGCCGCTTCTCGATGCCGTGGTGGATTATCTGCCCTCCCCACGAGATATTCCGCCGGTTATTGGCAAGAATCCGAATTCGCAAAAAGAGGAGGAGCGGTCACCCAGTGACGAGGCCCCGTTTGCGGCGCTGGCCTTTAAGATCATGACCGATCCTTTTGTCGGCACATTGACGTTTTTCCGTGTCTATTCGGGGGCGCTGTTCTCCGGGGCGAGCATCTACAATTCTACCAAAGGAAAGCGGGAGAGGATCGGCCGTCTGCTGAAGATGCATGCCGATAAAAAAGAGGAGATTAAAGAGGTCTATGCCGGCGACATCGCTGCTGCGGTCGGCTTAAGAACGGCCACGACGGGAGATACGCTCTGTGACGAGACCCGCCCGGTTATCCTGGAGGCGATCGAGTTTCCTGATCCGGTTATCTCGATCGCGATCGAACCGAAAAGCAAGGCGGATCAGGAAAAGCTTGGCCTTTCGCTGCAGAAGTTGGCGACCGAGGATCCCTCTTTCAGGGTTCGCACGGATGAGGAGACCGGACAAACCATCATATCCGGAATGGGCGAGCTGCACCTGGAGATCATCGTGGACCGGCTTCTGAGGGAATTCAGCGTCGGCGCTAATGTCGGCAAGCCGCAGGTTGCCTATAGGGAAACTATCCGCAAGATGATGGAGCGGGAAGGAAAGTTCATTCGGCAAACGGGCGGTCGAGGACAATACGGCCATGTCTATCTCAGGGTGGAGCCCCAGCGGCCCGGAGCCGGATTTGAGTTTGTCGACGCGATCAAGGGCGGCAGGGTTCCACGCGAGTATATCCCGGCCGTGGAGAAGGGGGTTCGGGAGGCGACGGAGAACGGCGCCTTGGCAGGCTACCCGATCGTCGATGTGAAGGTGACGCTCTTGGATGGCAGCTACCACGACGTGGACTCTTCGGAGATCGCTTTTAAGATTGCGGGCTCGATGGCCTTTAAGGATGCTGTCAGTAAAGCGAGTCCGGTCCTGCTCGAGCCGATTATGGCCGTGGAGGTGGTTGTCCCCGACGAGTACATGGGCGAGGTCATCGGCGATATCAACTCTCGGCGCGGAAAGGTGCTGGGGATGAATCCGCGATCCGGCGCTCAGGTCATTGAGGCGCGAGTGCCTTTGGCAGAGATGTTCGGCTATGCCACGGATTTGCGCTCCATGACCCAAGGGAGAGCGACCTACACCATGCAGTTTTCCCATTATGAGCCGGTGCCGGCGACGATTTCCGAAGAGATCAGCGCCAAGGCGGTCGGGCTGTAGATCCATGAGTCAATCGTTTTCATCTTTGAGCTGGCAATGAACGAAAAGATCCGGATTCGACTTAAAGCCTATGACCACCGCGTTTTGGACCAAGCGGTGGGAGAAATTGTGGAGACGGTAAAGCGCACCGGCGGAAGAGTGGCTGGGCCGATTCCTCTGCCGACGCGCATCGAGCGGTTCACGGTCAACCGCTCTCCTCACGTGGACAAGAAATCAAGAGAGCAGTTTGAGATTCGCACCCATAAAAGATTGCTGGACATCCTGGAGCCTACACAGCAGACCATTGATGCCTTGGGAAAACTGGATCTGGCTGCGGGTGTGGACGTGGAAATCAAGCTGCAGTAAGCGGAATCGGTGATGTGATGACAGGCCTTATTGGAAAGAAGCTCGGGATGACTCAGCTCTTCGGGGCTGACGGAAGCGTTGTTCCTGTCACGGTGATCGAAACCGGTCCGTGTGTAGTGGCTCAGAAAAGAGAGGGAGCCAGAGACGGATACCAAGCGCTCCAGATCGGCTTTGGGACGAAAAAGAATCAGAGGGTGAATAAACCGGAGCAGGGCCATTTGAAAAGAGTCGGTAAGGGGGCCTTCCAAGTGCTGCGTGAGTTCCGCTCTGAAGATGTGTCGCAGTACGAAGTCGGACAGGAGATCAAGGTAGCGGACCTTTTCAAGACGGGCGACCGTATCGATGTGACCGGAACCTCCAAGGGAAAAGGTTTTGCCGGGGTCATTAAAAGGTGGAGTTTCGGAGGTTTTCCCGGTTCGCATGGAACCCACGAATATTTCCGCCACGGAGGCTCCATTGGCAACCGGTCGTTTCCCGGTCGGGTCTTCAAGGGAAAGAGAATGGCGGGTCATTTGGGCGATGAGAGGGTGTCGGTGCTGAATCTTGAGGTGATAGAGGTCCGAGCCGAGGGAAATCTGCTTCTGGTTAAAGGGGCCGTGCCGGGTGCAAAGGGAGGAGTTGTTTTGATTCGGCGTACCGTAAAGGGGAGTAAATAGCAATGGCGGTTCAGGTGATCCATCCCCAGCTTAAAGAGGAGATCTTTGGAGCCAAGGTGCGGCCCCACCTTCTCCATCAAACAGTTGTCATGCAGCTCAACAATCGCCGGGCGGGAACGGCGTCGACCAAAACCAAGGGGCTTGTGAGGGGAGGGGGAAAGAAGCCTTGGCGCCAGAAGGGCACGGGTAGGGCGCGTGCGGGGAGCTCTCGATCACCCCTCTGGGTTGGGGGAGGGACTATTTTTGGTCCGCAATCGAGGGACTACTTTTACCGCTTGCCCAAGAAGGCCCGGAAACAGGCCTTGCTTTCGGCGCTAAGCGCAAAGAATCGCGATGGGAAAATTATCGTCCTGGATAAGTTCGAGCTGGCCGAGGCTAAGACCAAACTCATGCGGACCATTTTGGAAGATCTTAAGATTACGAGCGCGCTGATCGTCATTCCGGAGTCAGATGTGAAGGTCGAACGCTCGGCGCGCAACCTCCCCACGGTCAAGGTGCTTCGGGTCGAGGGGCTCAATGTTTACGATCTTCTCCGCCATGAACATCTGATCTTGACTGAGGGAGCGCTCAGGCTCATTGAAGAGAGGATGGCGGCATGAAGAATCCTCAAGAGATCATCCAGGCACCTTTGATCACTGAAAAGGGATCTCTTCTCAGCGAAACGGCTCATCAGGTATTGTTTAGAGTCCGGCCCGACGCTAATAAAATCGAGGTGAAGAAAGCGATCGAGACGCTATTCAAGGTCAAGGTGATCAAAGTAAGGATGGCTCGCTATCTTGGCAAGATGAGACGGGTAGGAAGGAATATGGGCCGCTTGCCGCAGTGGAAGAAGGCCTATGTAACCCTGAAAGAGGGAGATAAGATCGATTTCTTTGGCGGCGCATAACGCGGGGAGAGTGACAGGGACCGTTCAAAACGTTCAAGGGGTTCAAGCTGTTTAACATTTAAACAATTTTGAACGGCTTAAACGACTTGAACCACAGATAGAAAACAATGGCTATTAAAAATTATCAACCTACCTCTCCCGGCAAGCGCTTTAGGACCGGTCTCACCTTCGAAGAGGTGACGAAGAGTCGACCCGAAAAAGGTCTTCTTCGCCCTCTCCCGAAAAGTGGAGGGAGAAACAACGCCGGTCGGATTACGAGCGATCATCGGGGAGGAGGGCATAAACGTCTTTATCGGCTGATCGACTTCAGGCGTGATAAGAAGGGAATCCCGGCGAAGGTGGAGGCGATCGAGTATGACCCCAACCGATCCGCTCGGATCGCCCTGCTCCGTTATGCGGATGGAGAAAGGCGCTACATTCTCGCGCCCGACCAGCTGCGGGTGGGCGATTCGGTCGTTTCCGGCGATGACCAGGTCGATATCCAACCGGGAAACTCGCTGCCTCTGAAGTTTATTCCCGCGGGCACCATGATTCACAACATCGAGCTCAAGATCGGCAAAGGGGGCCAATTGGCCCGTAGCGCCGGCGCCGCGGCGCAACTCATGGCAAAGGAGGGGAATTATGCCCTTCTTAAATTGCCATCGGGTGAGCTGCGCAATGTGCTCGCGGAGTGTCGTGCCACAGTGGGACAGGTCGGGAATCTCGAGCAGAAAAATATCTCCATGGGAAAGGCGGGGAGGGTGCGTTGGTTAGGGAGAAGGTCGGTCACGCGCGGGGTTGCCAAAAATCCCGTGGATCATCCTCATGGGGGAGGAGAAGGCCGTTCCAAGGGAAATCATCCCATGACTCCGTGGGGAAAGCCGACCAAAGGATATAAGACCAGGAAGAACCGGGCATCCGATAAGTACATCGTCAAACGGCGAGAGGGTTGATACTGATGGCGCGCTCAATCAAAAAGGGGCCCTTTATAGACGATCATCTGCGGCGGAAGATCGAGGCGATGAATAATACCAAGGAAAAGAAGGTCCTGAAGACTTGGTCGCGCCGCTCTACGATCACTCCCGAGATGGTCGGCTACACAATTGGCGTCCATAATGGCAGGAAATTTATCCCTGTTTTCGTCACGGAAAACATGGTCGGTCACAAATTGGGCGAGTTCGCGCCGACAAGGACTTTTTTCATCCATTCCGGCGACCGCAAGGGGGAGGCCAAGGAGACGGTTCCCGGTGGCGCTCGAGCAGCGCCTGGTGCTCCCGCTGCGCCCGGCGCTCCGGTAGCGCCGCCCGGCGCTCCGGCTGCCCCGCCGTCGGCCGCACCCAAACCAGCGGCTGCTCCGAAGGCACGTTAGCTGCTTGATGAGAAGAGATGGAAGCGCGCGCCATTACAAGATTTATGCGGATTTCCCCACGCAAGGTGAGGCTCGTGGTGGATCAGATTCGGGGTAAGGGAGTCGAGGACGCTCTCAGTCTTCTTAAGTTTGTCCCCAAGCGCTCAGCGGGGTTAGTGGCGAAGACACTGAGAGCCGCGGTGGCCAATGCAGAGGGCACCCAAAGCGTTGACGTGGATCGTCTCTACGTCAAGCATGTTACAGTCGATGAGGGCGGCATGTGGAAGCGCTTTACGCCTCGCGCCCAGGGCCGGGCGACCCGTATTCGCAAGCGCCTGAGCCACATCACGATTGTAGTCGACGAGAGGAGATAGGCGATTATGGGTCAGAAAACGCATCCGAAGCTCTTTCGCGTCGGCGTCATCGAATCTTGGGATTCCAAGTGGTACGCGCGTCACGATTATGCGAAGCTCCTCCACGAGGACCTCAAAATCAAAAAGTTTTTAAAGACTCGCCTCTATCATGCCGGGATTTCCAAGATTGAGATTGAGCGGGCGGCCAACAAAGCGAAGATTAATATTCATACCGCCCGCCCGGGGATCGTCATTGGCAAGAAAGGTGCGGAAATCGAGAAACTCAAGGAAGAGCTGGCACGCCTGGCGAGTCGGGAGATCTATCTCAACATTATTGAAGTGCGCCGGCCAGACCTGGACGCGCAGCTTGTCTCAGAGAACGTTGCCTTGCAATTGGCGCGTCGGGTTGCCTTCCGGCGAGCTATGAAAGAGAGCGTGTCAAGGGCGATGCGCATGGGAGCGCAAGGGATTAAGATTCAATGCGCCGGCCGGTTAGGAGGCTCTGAGATCGCGCGGACCGAATGGTACCGCGAAGGTCGGGTACCTCTTCATACGTTGCGTGCCGATGTCAACTATGGATTCGCCGAGTCGCGCACCACTTATGGGGTCATCGGAGTCAAGGCATGGATCTTCCGCGGCGAGATCCTAACCGCTGAAGAAGAACAGCAAAAGGCCGCGCTGGGAGCATAGAAAGATAAAGGGTTTAAGGGTTAAAGGGGTAAAGGATTTTAGATTTTTGATTTTGGATTTTAGATTGAATCGAAAATCGCAAATCTAAAATCGAAAATGGGGAAGGGGCATAGGGTGAGGGGAAGAAGATGTTAGAGCCAAAGAAGGTCAAATACCGCAAGCAGCAAAAGGGCCGCAGAGGCGGGACAGCCTTTAAAGGTGCTACCTTAGCCTTTGGAGATTTCGGACTCAAGGCGGTGGGACGCGGATGGATGAAGGCCCGCGAGATCGAGGCTGCGCGAGTGGCTCTCACTCGCTATATGAAGCGCGGCGGAAAAGTCTGGATTCGCATTTTTCCGGATAAGCCCATAACCAAGAAGCCGGCTGAGACTCGTATGGGAAAAGGAAAGGGCGCTCTGGAAGCATGGGTGGCTGTGATCAAGCCGGGAAGAATCCTCTTCGAGATGGAAGGGGTGGATCGCGCCTTAGCCCAGGAAGCCTTTCGCTTGGCCTCCCATAAACTCTCCATCCCTACGCTCTTTGTGGAGCGGAGGGGGATTGTCCATGGAAGTTAAAGAGATGCGAGATATGAGCACGGGCGACCTGGTCCAAAAGCGCGGCGGGCTCCGAGAGGAGATTTTTAATCTGAAGCTTAAGAAGGCCACGAGCCGACTCGAGAACCCGATGAAGTTGAGTGAGACTAAAAAGGATTTGGCCCGGCTCGAGACGGTGTTGAGGGAGAGAGAACTGCAGGACACGAGAGGGTAGTATGGCTGAGAGACGGATGAGAAAGGAACGCAAGGGGAAGGTCGTCAGCAACCGGATGCAAAAGACCGTGGTGGTTTCCGTTGAGCGGACGGTCATGCATCCCAAATACAAGAAGTACCTTAAGCTCAGAAGCCAGGTGAAGGCCCACGACGAAAAGAACGAGTGTCAAATAGGGGATCGTGTGATGATCGTGGAGTGTCGGCCCCTGAGTCGGGACAAGCGCTGGCGGGTGAGTCGAATCTTGGAGCGGGCGGCTCATCCAGAGAGCGAGACGAAGAGTGAGGTTCGTCCATGATTCAGATGAGGACAGTGTTGGATGTGGCGGATAACTCGGGCGCCCGTAAAGTCCAGTGCATCAAAGTGTTGGGAGGGAGCAAGCGTAAGTACGCTTCCATCGGAGATGTCATTGTCGTTTCGGTGAAAGAGGCGATTCCCAATGCGAAGGTGAAAAAGGGTGAGGTGGTGAGGGCCGTGGTGGTGCGAACCGCAAAGGAGCTGGGACGGGGCGATGGGACCTATATCAAATTTGACAACAACTCGGCGGTTCTCATCGATAATCAGAAAGAACCGATCGGAACCCGCATCTTCGGGCCTGTGGCGCGCGAGCTTAGGGCAAAGAGATTCATGAAAATCATTTCTCTAGCTCCGGAGGTGCTTTAAAAATAGCTATCAGCGATCAGCCCTCAGCAATCAGTAAAACCTGAAAAAAGCTGATGGCTGAAAGCTGAAGGCTGAGAGCTTTAGGATGAACATTCGCAAGAACGACAGCGTGATGGTTATCGCGGGCAAGGAGCGGGGGAAGACCGGCAAGGTGCTGCGGGTCGTCCCAGAGAAGGATGTCGCTTTCATCGAGCGAGTGAATCTGGTCAAGCGACATACCCGGCCGCGGGGACCCCAGCAGACAGGGGGAATCGTGGAAAAGGAGGCCCCTCTGCCGATTTCCAATCTGATGATCATGTGTGACAAGTGTAATGCTCCGGTTCGGATCGGAAGAAAAGTGTTGGCGAGTGGGGAGAAGGTGCGAGTCTGCCGCCGTTGCGGAGAACCGTTAGAGTGAACCTATGGCAGTGCCACGGCTGAAAAAGAAGTACCAAGAGGAAGTGGTGCCGGCCATGATGAAGGAGTTCCGCTACAAGAACCCTCTTCAGGTGCCGCGCTTGGAAAAGGTCACCCTGAATATGGGATTGAGCGAAGCCCTGCAAAATATTAAGGTTCTGGATGTCGCCGTGGCTGAGATCACGGCCATCACCGGCCAGAAGCCGGTGATCACGCGCGCCAAAAAGGCCATCGCTAATTTTAAGTTGCGCGAAGGGGTTGCGATCGGCTGCATGGTGACGCTGAGGCGCGAGCGGATGTATGAGTTCTTAGACCGATTAATCCACGTGACTTTGCCTCGCGTGAGAGATTTTAGGGGAGTCTCCGATCGCTCTTTTGATCGCCGAGGGAATTACTCTCTGGGGCTTAGGGAACAAATCATCTTCCCGGAAATTCAAGCCGATAAGGTCGACAAAGCAAGGGGACTTACGGTATCCATTGTAACGACAGCACCGACGGATCAAGAGGGGAGAGCCTTGCTCAAGTATTTGGGAATGCCATTCACAGTTAGAGACTAGGGAGAAATCATTGGCCAAGAAGTGTCTTCGAATCAAAGCGGAAAGACCCAATAAGTTCAAGGTCCGGCAGTACAACCGTTGCCCCCTCTGCGGTCGGCCCAGGGCTTTTTTCCGACGCTTTCGGATGTGCCGGATTTGCCTGAGGGAGTCCGCCCGCAAAGGGCACATTCCCGGATTGATAAAAGCAAGCTGGTAGGTCACTGGAGAAGAAGATGGTCATGACAGATCCAATCGCCGACATGCTCACGCGGATTCGCAATGCCGCCCGTGCTCGGCATGAAAGCGTGGATGTTCCTTGGTCGCGTATTAAGGAGCGCATCGCGAAGATCTTAGTCGAAGAGGGCTATTTGGAAGAGGTGAAGAGGGTTAAGGCCAAGGGTTGGGTGGGTGAGGAGCTTCGTATTCAGCTGAAATTCGATAAGAATAACAATCCCGTGATTTCGGAATTGAAGAGAGTTAGCCGACCCAGCATGCGGGTCTATGTGGGAGTCGAGGAGATTGTTCCTATCCGCAAGGGGCTGGGGATCAATGTTCTTTCGACTCCCAAGGGGATACTGGTGGATAGAGAGGCGCAGAAGGCGAAAGTGGGCGGGGAGCTGATTTGCTCGGTGTGGTAAACCCGGGCTGAGGTGCAAAGTGTCGCGCATTGGAAGATTACCCATAGCGGTTCCCAACGGAGTGAAGGTGACGCTGAATAATCGGGAGGTTCGCGTTGAGGGACCGAAGGGGAAGCTCAACACGGAGGTTCCTTTGGGGATCCACGTAAAGATGGAAGGAAATGTGTTGCAGGTTACCCGGGAGGCGGAGGAGAGGATGGCCCGGGCGCTGCATGGACTTACGAGGAAACTCATCGCCAACATGGTTGAAGGAGTCAGCCGCGGTTTCAGCCGGGTGCTGGAAATCAACGGCGTGGGTTATCGAGCGGAGGTGAAAGGGACGGAGCTTCATATGACGCTGGGTTTTTCCCATCCCGTCGTTTTCCCTTTGCCGCCGGGAGTGACGGCAGCGGTTGAGCGGCAAGTCCTGGTTACCCTTCAAGGCCCTGATAAGCAAATCTTAGGTAAAACGGCGGCCATGCTTCGGGCCCTTAGACCTCCGGAGCCTTACAAGGGTAAAGGCATCAAGTATCGTGAAGAGGTCATTAAACGAAAGGCTGGCAAAGCGGTCGGCGCGGCCAGCTCTGCATAGATGGTAGAGCGATGTTGACTTATCAGAGGGAAGTCGGACGCAAGCGGAGACAGGAGCGAGTGCGCAAGAAAGTTTTGGGTACGGATGCCCGGCCCCGGCTTTGCGTCTACCGGAGTCTGAAGCATATCTACGCTCAAGTCATTTCCGATGAGAAAGGAGTGACCCTTGCCTCCGTATCCACGCTCTCTAAAGATCTGCGCGGAAAACTGAAAAAACCTAGAGGAACGGAGGCGGCCAAGGAAGTAGGAAAGCTTTTAGCCCAACTCTGCAAGCAGAAGAATATTACTCGAGTGCTTTTTGACCGGAACGGATTTCTTTTTCACGGGCGCGTGAAAGCCTTAGCCGAAGCTGCGCGCGAAGGGGGACTAATTTTTTAGGACTGAGTACTGGAGGAAGATGGAACGGATCGACCCACAGGGTTTAGAGTTAAAAGAGAAGGTTGTTCATATCAGCCGCGTGGCCAAGGTGGTGAAGGGCGGCCGCCGCTTCAGCTTTAATGCCTTGGTGGTTGTGGGAGACGGAAGATCCACGGTGGGTCATGGCCTCGGCAAAGCCAAGGAGGTGCCCGAAGCTATTCGCAAAGGGTTAGAGCAGGCCAAAAAGGGCTTGATCCGAGTTCCCGTCGTGGAGGGAACGATTCCCTTTGAGGTAACCGGCCACTTTGGCGCCGGGTACGTAATGCTCAAGCCCGCTTCAGAAGGCACGGGCGTGATTGCGGGCGGCGGGGTGCGCGCCGTGGTGGAGGCCGCTGGTATCCAGAATGTTCTGACCAAGTGCATCGGGTCGAACAATCCCCACAACATGGTGAAGGCGACATTCGAGGCGCTGAAGGATCTCAAACTTGCGGAGGAGATCGCCAGCAAAAGAGGAAAAACTTTAGCGGAGATTCGGTGATCATGGACCTAAGTCATCTAAAACCGGCTCCTGGATCTACGAAGCCGAAAAAGCGGGTTGGTCGAGGAGATGGGTCAGGGCATGGCAAGACCTCCGGCCGAGGCCATAAGGGACAAGGATCTCGCTCCGGCGGAAATACCAAGCCGGGGTTTGAGGGGGGGCAGATGCCGCTTCAACGGCGGGTGCCCAAGCGCGGCTTTCATAGCCCCTTTAAAGTCAGCCCGGCGATAATCAACCTCGGACAGTTGGAGATCTTTGCTTCCGGCAGCGAGGTAACGCCTGACTCTTTGCGCGAGCATGGATTGATTCGTGGCCGAGAGACGCGGGTTAAGATCTTGGCTGATGGATCGCTCAGCAAACCGTTAACTGTTAAAGCCCATGGATTTTCCACAGCGGCGAAGGAAAAGATTGAGGCCCTAGGCGGAAAGGCGGAGTTGTTAGCCTCTCATGCTTGAAGGTTTTCAAAACGCGACTCGGATTCCGGAGCTTCGACGCAGGCTCCTTTTCACCCTGGCGATGCTGGCTGTATATCGCCTGGGAGTGCACATCCCAACGCCCGGCATTGACCGGCAGGCTTTGGCGGCATTCTTTGACCGAGTCAAGGATACCATCTTCGGTCTGTTTAACCTTTTCTCCGGCGGGGCATTGGAGCAGTTTTCGGTCTTTTCTTTGGGTATCATGCCCTACATCAGCGCCTCGATCATCCTGCAGCTCCTCACCGTGGTGTTTCCCTACTTGGAGCGGCTTTCCAAGGAAGGCGATGTCGGTCGCAGGAAAATCACTCAGTATACCCGCTACGGGACTATTGTGCTCGCCATCGTTCAGGGGCTCATGATCAGCTTCGGCCTCGAGGGAACCCGGGGTCCGGGAGCGGAGGCTATTGTGCTCGATCCTGGATGGAGGTTTCGTTTTATGACGGTCGTCAGTTTGGCTGCCGGAACGGCCTTCATCATGTGGCTCGGGGAGCAGATCACGGAGCGGGGGATCGGCAATGGGATCTCTCTCATTATCTTTGCTGGAATAGTGGCCCGCCTCCCCTCGGCGATCTCAACGACTTTTCAGTTTGTTCGCGAAGGCGAGTTGGGGGTGTTGGTGGTTTTGTTGATCCTGGCAGTCATGGTTGTCGTGGTGGGGGTTATCGTCTTCATGGAGCGCGGGCAACGTAGGATTCCGGTGCAATATGCCAAGAGAGTGGTCGGGCGGAAAATGTACGGAGGACAAAGTTCTCATCTGCCGCTCAAGATTAACACCTCGGGTGTCATTCCTCCGATCTTTGCCTCCTCGATCCTGATTTTCCCTGCAACCCTGGCCCAATTCGCTCCATTCCCTTGGACTCAAATGATGGCGGGATATCTCGCTCCTGGGCGATGGTTGCACGACCTTTTATATGTCGGATTTATCATCTTTTTCTGTTATTTTTATACGGCGGTCGTCTTCAATCCCGTTGATGTGGCAGAAAATATGAGAAAGTTTGGAGGATATATACCGGGAATACGGCCCGGGCAGAAGACCGCGGAGTTTATTGACCGCGTGCTTTCTCGAATCACTCTGGGGGGGGCGATTTATATTGCGTCTGTCGCCCTTCTACCAACCATCCTTATTAGCCAGTTCAATGTCCCTTTCTTCTTTGGCGGGACCGCGCTTTTGATCGTGGTGGGAGTGGCTATGGATACAGTGGCTCAGGTTGAAACGCACATGATTACCCGAAACTACGAAGGCTTTATGAAGCGCGGTCGCCTGCATGGGAGGAGAGGGTAGAAATGGCTTGGTGATCGTGCCGTGCGGCTGGTTTTGTTGGGTCCCCCGGGAGCGGGGAAAGGAACTCAGGGAAAGTTTCTCCGACAGAGGTATGCAGATTGTCAGGTGTCAACCGGGGAGATTCTGAGGAAGGCGGCGCAAGAGCAGACCGCCTTGGGTCAGAAGACGGCACGGTATCTGGAAAAGGGAGAGCTGGTCCCGGACAAGGTCATGGTGAATCTTGTGGCCGAGCGACTGCAAGACAAGGATTGCAGCAAAGGTTTCATCCTTGATGGTTTTCCCAGAACGCTCGCCCAGGCCGACGGCCTTGAGGCGATGATGAGGGAGAGGAGTCTCGGGCTGGACTGCGTTTTGTGTTTTCGGGTGCCTCCAGGCGTGATTATTCAGAGATTGGCGGGGCGCCGGACCTGTAGGCGATGTGGGACTCTTTTTCATGTGGTGTTCAATCCTCCTCGTCGCCGGGATATCTGTGATCGCTGTGACGGAGAACTCTATCAGAGGGAGGATGACCGGGAAGCGACGGTGGCTGCACGGCTTCGCGTGTATGAGACCCAAACCGCGCCGCTGATCGAATATTATCGGAAGAAAGGTCTCGTCAAGGAGATCGACGGCGACGGGAGTGTGGAGGAGATTCGCAATCGCGTTCTCGGGGCCCTAGAGGAAATCAGCGGATGATCTCTCTCAAGTCAGCGCGCGAAATTGAGATCATGCGGCGCACGAACGTTATCGTAGCGGAGATCCTTGAGGAGTTAAGAAAAAAAGTGGCTCCGGGCGTGACCACGGCTTCGCTCGATGCCTTGGCTGAGGAGCTGATCTATCAAAAGAAGGCTCAACCGGCCTTCAAGGGCTATACGATGGCGGGGAGAGTATTCCCCTGCGTGCTTTGTACTTCAATCAATGAAGAGATCGTTCATGGGATTCCTTCGGATCGCGCCCTCGCAGAGGGTGACATTATTGGACTGGACTTCGGCGTGATCTATGAGGGGTTCTACGGGGATTCTGCTGTTACGGTGGGTGTCGGGAAGATTGGCGAAGAGGCGCACCGTTTGATGCAGGTCACTGAAGAGGCCCTTTACAAGGGTATTGAGCAGCTTCACGAGGGAAAAAGGCTGGGGGATCTCTCTTCGGTCATTCAAAAGACCGTTGAGGATGCGGGGTTCTCGGTGGTCCGGTCATTTGTCGGCCACGGGATCGGCAAGAAGCTCCACGAGGACCCTCCCGTTCCTAACTACGGTGAGCCGGACCGCGGACTCAGGCTTAAAGAGGGGATGGTCTTGGCGATTGAGCCGATGGTCAACGCCGGAGGATGCGAGGTCGAGATGAAAGAGGACGGATGGACAGCGGTAACCAAGGATGGCAGCTTGGCGGCGCATTTCGAGCATTCTGTGGCGGTCACCAAAAACGGCCCTTATATTTTAAGCCGGCTCTAGTTTCATCTGCTATGCCGAAGGAAGATGCCATTGAGGTGATGGGGACCGTATTGGAGACACTTCCCAATGCCATGTTCCGGGTAGCGTTGGATAACGGGCACAAGGTCCTGGCGCATATCTCCGGAAAGATGCGGATGCACTATATCAAGATTCTCCCTGGAGATAAGGTCAAGATCGAATTGTCTCCTTACGATCTGGGTCGAGGCAGAATTATCTACCGCGAGAGATAGAGACGAGTTGGAGTCATCAAGTGAAGGTCAGGGCATCAGTCAAGAAGATCTGTAACAAATGTAAGGTGATTCGGCGCAAGGGCGTGGTCCGAGTCGTTTGCGTCAACACCAGGCACAAACAGAGACAAGGCTAAACAATTTTGGATTTTGGAATGCCGATTTTGGATTTGGGAATCTTCAGCCAGAGGCTGATCCGCTGCAGGCGGAAAAATCTAAAATCGAAAATGGGGACGGGATAGGGCAGCAGAGGAGGAGAGATGGCGCGCATAGCCGGAGTGGATTTGCCTAAAAACAAGCGGATGGAGGTTGCGCTCACTTACATCTACGGAATCGGGAGAAGCGCTTCCAGGAAGATTCTCCAGGCCTCCGGGATTCACTTCGATACCAAGAGCGACAACCTTACGGACGACGAGGTAGTCAAGATCCGCCAGATGATCGATCAAGGTTATAAGGTCGAAGGCGATCTCAGACGCGACATGTCGACGAATATCAAGCGCCATGTCGATATGGGATCGTACCGCGGGCTACGACACCGCAAGGGTTTGCCGGTTCGAGGGCAGAGGACCCATACGAACGCGCGCACCCGGAAAGGGCCGCGCAGGACCGTCGCGGGGAAAAAGCCCGCGCCGTCGAAGGGATAGTAGCGCTCAGCAATGAGTTATCAGCAGTCAGCTACAAATGAGACAAAACCTGAAAGCTGATCGCTGATGGCTGACGGCTTTTGAGGAGTAGAAAATGGCAAAGGAAGAGCTCGCGGCGCAAGAGAAGAAGGACGAAGGAAAAGCGGAGGAGAAGCTCGCTGAGAAGGCCGCGCGGAAAAAGCGCGGCAAGAAAAACATCTCAGAGGGCGTTGCCCATATCCATTCGACCTTTAACAATACCATAGTCACAATTACCGATTATCAGGGCAATGTCATTTCTTGGTCGAGCGCCGGGACTATGGGTTTTAAGGGATCGCGCAAGGGGACTCCGTTTGCCGCCCAACAGGCAGCGGACAACGCCGCCAAAAAGGCAATGGATCACGGGGTTCGCTCGGTCCAGGTTTATGTTCGTGGCCCTGGAGCGGGGAGAGAATCGGCGCTCAGATCTCTCCAGGCGGCTGGATTCAATATCAGTCAGATTAAGGATGTGACGCCAATTCCGCACAATGGCTGTCGTCCGCCGAAGCGGAGAAGAGTGTAGAAACGGAGGGTTTAAGAGATTGGCTAGATACTCGGGATCGGTCTGCCGGCTTTGCCGGCGAGAGAACTTGAAGCTCTTTCTTAAAGGGGAGCGCTGTTACACGGACAAGTGCGCCATCGAGCGAAGAAATTATCCGCCCGGTCAGCACGGCCAAGCGAGGCAGAAATTTTCCGAGTACAGCATTCAGTTGCGGGAGAAGCAGAAGGTCAAGCGCATGTACGGCCTTCTGGAAAGTCAATTCCGCCGGACCTTTACCCTGGCGGAAAAGGTCAAGGGGATTACGGGCGAGGCCCTGGTAGTTCTCTTGGAGCGGCGGTTGGATAATGTTGCCTACCGGCTCGGTTTTGCCAGCTCGCGGGCTGATGCACGCATGCTCGTGCGGCATGGGCACATCCTGGTGAATGGGCGGCGGATCACTATTCCCTCGTATTTTGTCCGCGCGGGGGATGTCGTTTCGATTAGGGAGAAAAGCCGCCAGATGACTCGCGTCGTCTCAGCGATGGAGAGCGCCCAGCGGCGCGGCGTGCCCGAGTGGGCGGAAGTGGACCGTGAGGGGTTGACCGGACGGATCAAGATCCTTCCGACACGGAGCGATGTTACGGCCCCGATCAATGAGAAGCTGATTGTGGAGCTCTATTCAAAATAACCATCACATTCTGGGAGATGCTATGCGAAATCAGCATTGGACTGATTTGATTAAACCCAAGAGGCTCGAGGTTGACGAAAAAAGTCTGACCTCCACTTACGGCAAGTTTTACGCCGAGCCCTTCGAGAGGGGGTTTGGTCAGACGATTGGCAACTCCATGCGGAGGATCCTTCTTTCTTCCCTGAGGGGGGCCGCCATCGTTTCTGTGCGGATCAAAGACATCCTGCATGAATTTTCCACGGTTCAGGGCATCACAGAGGATGTGACCGATATCATTCTCAATCTTAAAGAGGTGCGCCTGAGACTGCATGACACGGAACAACAGACCCTGAAAATCGATGCTAAAGGACCCAAGACGGTTCAGGCGAAGGATATCGTGGCGGGCCCCAGCGTGGAGATCCTCAACCCGGAGCACCCCATTGCCACTCTATCCCGCGAGGGCAAGTTGGAAATGGAGATGGTGGCGAAGATCGGACGGGGCTACGTGCCGGCAGAAAGAAACAAGGAAGAGGGGGTGCCGGTGGACACCATCTTCATCGACGCAGTCTTCTCTCCGATCCAGAAGGTGAACTTCAATATGACCAACGCACGGGTCGGGCAGAGAACCGATTATGACCGCTTGGTCTTCGAGGTCTGGACCGACGGAGAAGTCAAACCGGACGATGCTGTGGCTTACGCGGCCAAGATCCTTCAGGATCAGCTGCAAATCTTTATCAATTTTGAAGACGAGCCCCAGCGCGAGGCCCGAGAGGAAAAACCTTTGGGCCCCCTCAACGAGAATCTGTTTCGCAGCGTGGATGAGCTGGAGTTTTCGGTTCGTTCCCAGAACTGTCTGCAGAACGCGGATATCAAATATATCGGCGAGCTGGTGCAAAAGTCCGAGCAGGAAATGCTGCGAACCAAGAATTTCGGCCACAAGTCGCTCAACGAGATCAAAGAGATCCTGCGCGAAATGGGTTTAGAGCTCGGGATGAAGATCGATAATTTCCCCTCCAGGGAAGAGATCGAGAGACGTAGGCAGGCCAAGGAGAAGGAGACCGCGTAAAATAGTTTCGAGTTTCTGGTTCCGGGTTTCGGGGCCCCGCCCCAACTCTAAACTCAAAACTCGAAACCCAAAACTTAGAACTCTATGCGCCACCTGAAAGCAGGAAGGAAGCTCAACCGGACTTCCAGCCACCGCTCGGCCTTGATGCGAAACCTCGTCTCCTCCCTGTTCCAGCACGAGAAAATTCAGACGACCGATCCCAAGGCCAAAGAGCTGAGACGTTGGGCGGATCGGATGATCAGTTTGGGTAAGGAAGGAAGCCTTCATGCCCGGCGCCGGGCGCTAGCCTTTATTCACGATCAAGCTGTGGTCCGTAAGGTATTCGAAACCCTGGCCCCGCGTTTTAAGGATCGCCCCGGCGGCTATACCCGGATCGTCAAACTCGGCTGGCGCCGCGGGGACCGGGCGCCTATTTCATTGGTGGAACTGCTCCCGGCAGACGGGACAGCCAAAGCGGAAACTTCTTCGGGCGCTAAGAAGGGGCGTCGTCGGGCGGCCCAAAAGGGAAAAGAGCAAGCCGCCAAGAAAAAGCCTGCTCCACGGCAATCGGCTAAGCAAGCCACCGCTTAACTTCTGTTTATCCTGTATACCTAAGGCCTGGTTGGATTTGACACCCACCGGGCCCTTTTTATTTGTTCATGCAAGAAAAATCTTATAGGCTTCGGCTGTGAACACGCTGCGCCACTCACTCAAAGATTTGATCAAAATCCAACTGGACGAGCCCGCGCTAGAAAAGCTTCAGTGGAAGGATTTTGGCAACGGCCTATCTATGGCGCGGCTGGCGCGCGAGGGCGCCAGAGAGATGGTTCTCTACAGAGTCGACGCAGGCGCCGGTCCCAAGGCGTTTTTAAGACATGAGCATATCGGAGGAGAGTTCTATTTGGTTCTCCAGGGTTCGATCGCCGATGAGAATGGGATTTATGAAGAGGGCGATATGGTTTATTTGGATCCCCACTCGGTTCATACCCCGCGTGCCATCGGCGCGACTGTAGTCTTGGTTCTCTGGCCTGAAGGAGTGAGGCTCTTGGATTAACGGTGCCGATTGGTTTTGACTGCAAGGTTGAGATATGAAAAGGGACGACTAGACTTGCTTGGAGGAAAATATGAAGACTTTGGGTTTTATCGGGACCGGAGGGATGGGCGGTCCGATGGCTGCGAATCTGATCAAAGCTGGGCATAGTTTGGTGGTCAACGATCTCAGGCGTGACGTGACGCGCAATCTAGAGGGCCAAGGAGCGCAATTCAAAGAGTCGCCCAAGGCTGTGGCCGAGGCCTCGGAGGTTGTTCTCTCCATGCTTCCTTACAACGAGGCAGTCCGAGAGGTCGGCTTGGGCCGAGGAGGGTTGCACGAGGCAACCGGCGGAGCCCGGCTCTGGATCGACATCAGCAGCATCGATAAAAAGACCATTTTAGGTGTCAACGGGGAGTTGCAAAAAAAGGGGTGGAAGATTCTCGATGCCTCAGCCGGTGGCGTTGAAGAACAGGCCGCCGCCGGCGCCCTCTCGCTCTGGGTCTCGGGAGCGAAAGAGCTATTCGATCAAAATCTCCCCATCTTTCAAGCGATGGGCAAGAGCATCATCCATGTGGGAGAGTTGGGCAACGCCAAGCTGGTAAAAAATGCTATGGCGATGTTTGCGGCTATCCAGCACATGGGCTTGGTCGAGATCTCGAGCTGGCTTAAAAAGGGCGGGGTCTCGGAGGAGACCTTTCACACCGTGATACGCCATTCACAGCAAAAATCAGAAGCGCTCGAGCGGATCTGTGAGACCCTGGTAAGTCGCAAGTTCAAGCCGCGCAAGTCTTGGATGCCCAAAGACGTGGGCTTCGGCTTAGAGGTGGCCAAGGATATGGAAGTGCCGATGCCCTTTACCGCCCTAGCCTACCAGCTCTTTTCCATCGCCCAGGCCAATGGCCTCGATGGCTACGAGGCGACGGGTATCGCCTATCATATCTACGCTCTTATCTCCGGCCAAAGAAGGGATTGAGGAGATCGTTTTGGCTTCTCCAGAACATCTCTCGCGCTTCCTGAGCTTTCTGCTGCGCCATCGGCCGGCGAATTATCCGCTGCATTTCGATAGGCAAGGCTTTGTCGACTGGGGTGAGCTGATCAGGATAGTTCAAGTCCGTTTCCCGGAAGGCGCCGAGAAGGAGATTCTCGGCGTTATAGAAAGTTCTGACAAGAGGCGTTTCGAATTGAGAGAGGGCAAGGTGCGCGCGGCCTATGGCCACTCGTTCCCGGTGGATCTTGGATTGGAGACCGTGGAACCTCCCTCCGAGCTTTACCATGGCATAGCCCGCGACCTGGCTCAGAGCATCCTGCAGGAGGGAATGAGGCCGAGAGGCAGGCAGTATGTCCATCTCAGTGGTTCAATAGAAGAGGCGACGGGTGTGGGCAGAAGGCGTGATCCTGCTCCGAGCATCGTGGTTGTTGATTCCCGAGCAGCCCATGCCGGCGGGATCCTTTTTTATTCCTCCGGCCCGTTGTATCTTGTGCGGGAGATTCCGGCCAAGTTTTTGTCCCTGTGGCAGAAGTGATTCCTCTCTCCTTTTGAACTGCCAAGCCACTGATTGGGTTGACTTTACAGTTAAAAAAGCGTTATAAAGATTTACTTCCAAAATATTTCAGCTAATGAATCTTCAGATCACGAAGAACATTTATTTCTTCTGGCAGCCGGGCCGGGTGGAGTCGTAAGGGGTGGTTCAAGGGCGAGATGAAGAGTCACCTTAGGGATCTGTTGGCCCAGGCTATTGAGAAAACCGCAAAGGGGGGAGAGCTGGCAATCACAGATCTCCCCCCCTTGCTTCTCGAGACCCCCAAGCAAAAGGAGTTCGGCGACTTAGCGACCAATGTAGCCTTGACCTGGGCTCAAAAGCAGCGGAAACCGCCTCGCGCCATCGCGGAGGCTATTCTTAAAAACCTGGAGGACCCCGATGGGATCCTGGCCCGCTCGGCGATTGCCGGCCCGGGCTTTTTAAACTTTTCGTTTTCGCCGAAGTTTTACTACCGGTGTCTTAAGAATATTGAGGCGGGAAGAGAAGCATTTCCGGACTTGGGTCGAGGCGCGAAAGTCCAAGTGGAGTTTGCCAGCGTGAACCCGACCGGCCCTCTCCACGTGGGACACGGGCGTGTGGCGGTGATCGGCGATGTCTTGGCGCGACTTCTGGAAGCGGTCGGTTTTGACGTGGAGCGGGAATACTACGTTAACGACACCGGAAAGCAGATGGAAAATCTGGGTCGCTCTCTCTACCTTCGCTATCGGGAGCTCTACGGGGAAAACGTCGAGTTTCCCGAAGACGGCTATCACGGGGAATACGTCAGGGAGATGGCGTCAGAGTTGAAAAAACAGTGGGGAGAAAGATTCCGGTCAGGAGAGCAAGCGGCGGCGGTCGATTTTCTTAGCCGCTATGGCGGGGAACAGTTGCTGGCGGCGATTCGCACCGACTTGGAAGCGTTCGGCATCGGCTTTGACTCCTTTTTTAGCGAGCGAGAACTTCGCAACCGCGGAGAGGTGGCGCAGACAATCGAGCTCTTGCGCCAGCGAGGAATGCTCTACGAAAGCGGTGGGGCCCAGTGGTTTAGAGCGACCGAGTACGGTGATGACAAAGATCGAACCGTCATCAAGAGCGACGGCGAGTTCACCTACTTTGCCAGTGACATCGCCTACCACAGGAATAAGTTCGAGCGGAGATTCCGGAAACTCATTAACGTCTGGGGCGCGGACCACCATGGCTATGTGCCGCGTCTCCAGGCCGCGCTGCGGGCGCTGGGTTATGACCCGCAGCTCCTCCAGGTGGTGCTCGTCCAGATGGTCCACCTGACCCGGGGCGGAGAGCCGGTACGGATGGGGAAACGTTTTGGAGAGTTTGTGACCTTGCGCGATGTGTTGGAGGAGGTGGGAAGGGACGCGGCGCGATTTTTTTTCCTCATGCGCAAGGCGGACAGCCAGCTCGATTTTGACCTGGAGCTGGCGAAAAGACAGTCGAGTGAAAATCCGGTATTCTATGTCCAGTATGCTCACGCGCGGGTCGCGAGCATCTTCGAGCAGGCGCGGCAGGCCGGGATTTCGCTCGACGACCCGGTCTTTCGGGACGCGGAAGCCGAGCGTTTGGTAGCGCCTGAGGAACTCGAATTGATCAAGCAAGTGGTCCAATTCAACGAGGTTGTCGAGGAGAGCGTCAAGGACTTAGAGCCTCATCGGATTGTTTTTTATCTGGTTGAATTGGCGGGAGAGTTCCATCGCTACTACAACCGGTACAGAGTGATCTCCGAGGATGCGGCCCTGACCCACGCTCGCCTTTTGTTGGCGCGAAACGTGCAGAAAATCATTCGCAGGGGGCTCGATCTTTTGGGCATCGACGCGCCCTTAAAGATGGCCGCCCGCGCTGAGCCAAGCTAGCTCTTAGCCATAGGCGCGAGGGAAGAGGGTTGGTATTCATGCTAGGCAATCGGAGAGAAAAAGGGCGGGGCCCCTACTACTTTACGCGGGCTCAGTTGATCCTGCTCGCGGCGGGATTTACGGCGACCTCAGTAGTCATTTTCTTTCTTGGTATCCTCATCGGGAAGGGAATCGAAGAAAGAAAGCTTTTGAAGAAGGAGGAGCCACTGGTAAAGATCCCTGTCCAACCTTTGATTCCCGGGTCGAAAACGGGAGCGCCGCCCAAGGAGGAAATGACCTTCTATGATACCTTAGCCAAGGCCCGAACGGCGGCGCAGCCGGCCAAAGAAACCAAAGAAGTCGAGAAGGCAGCCAAGCCTGAGGTTAAAGAGACGCGGCCGCCTGCCAAACAAGCGGGGACTCTTCCAGCCAAGGATACGAAGGAAAAGGCAGTTGCGGAGAAGGCTCCCACAGTGCCAGAGACAAAGAAGGAAGCTCCAGCCCAGAAAGCTCAAGAAGCAGTGGCCAGCAAGACCGGGACGGCGAAGCCCGAAGGCAGTTGGACCGTTCAGGTCAATGCTTTTCCAAACGAGAAGGAGGCGAAAGCATTGGCCAAAAAGCTTAAGGACAAGGGGTATGATTGCTACATCGTCCCTACCAAGATCAAAGGCCGTCCCTGGTATCGTGTTCGTGTGGGCCACTTCGAGAACCGCGAGCAGGCTCAGGAAATGCAGGAGACTCTGAAGCAAAAGGAGAACTTCACCAAGTCGATTACGACGAATCGGTGAAAGGAATTCAAGTCATGAACATTCGGGAAGCCATCGCCAAATTGGTGAATCGATTGGATCTCTCAGAAGCCGAAACCATCGAGGTGATGAACCAGATCATGACCGGAGAGACGACGCCTTTGCAGGTCGCGTCGTTTTTAACCGCCTTGCGGATGAAGGGCGAAACGGTGCAAGAGATCACGGGGGCCGCCCGGGTCATGAGGGAGAAGGTGCACCGCGTCAGAGTCAACGCCGACCTTGTCCTCGACACGTGTGGAACCGGCGGGGATCAGAAAGGAACTTTTAATATCTCAACGACCTCGGCGTTTGTCGTGGCGGGCGCCGGGATCATCGTGGCCAAACATGGCAACCGCTCCGTCTCCAGCCAGTCAGGGAGCGCCGACGTTTTGACGGCTTTGGGGGTCAAGGTCGATGCTCCGAAAGAGAAAGTCGAGGCGTGCTTGGAAAAAATTGGCATCGGGTTTCTCTTCGCGCCGCTGCTCCACGAGGCAATGAAATATGCGGTTCAGCCGAGACGTGAGATCGGCATCAGGACCATTTTTAACCTCCTTGGCCCGCTGACCAATCCGGCGGGAGCGACCCATCAGCTCACCGGCATCTACGACGGAGAGCTCACCGAGTTGATCGCCCAGGTTTTAAAAAACCTCGGTACCGTGAGGGCGATGATCGTTCATGGGCTCGAAGGGTTGGATGAGATCTCTCTCGGCGGACCGACCAGAGTTTCGGAGCTGAAGGAGGGTCAGATTCGGACTTACACGCTCACACCTGAAGAGTTGGGTCTTAAGCGGTGCCGTCTCAAAGATCTACTTGGAGGAAGCCCGGAGGAGTGTGCCGATGCCCTGAAGAGAGTTCTTCGGGGGGAGAAAGGGCCCAAACGGGACGTGGTATTGCTCAACGCCGGTGCTGCCCTACACGTTAGCGGTGCGGCCGGCTCGATATCTGATGCGATGCGGTTAGCCGCGCAGTCGATCGATTCTGGGAAGGCACAAGAAAAGCTTAACCTGCTGGTCCAGATGACCAACGCCGGTTAGCAAAGCCGTTATTCCGCCAACTTATAGAGAGGACCGCGCAGCTCGATGTTCTTAGATACCATCGTCGATTCCGTGCGGGAAGAGGTCGATCTCAGAAAGCGCAAAATACCCCTTTCAGCGCTTCAGGACCGACCGCTCTTCCATCTTCCGTGCAGGAGGTTTGAGGCGAGTCTCAGGGGTCAGTCGCGCCACGTTATCGCCGAAGTCAAACGAGCTTCTCCTTCTCAGGGACTTATTCGGCAAGAGTTCGATCCGATACGGATCGCCAAGGACTTTGCCGCCGGCGGAGCGAGCGCCCTGTCGGTCATTACCGAAGAACGCTTTTTCCAGGGGAGCCTTCTCTACCTGGAACGGATCAAAAATGAAGTTTCTCTTCCCCTTTTGCGCAAGGATTTTATCGTGGACGGCTACCAACTGCCGGAGGCAAGGAGTTTCGGCGCGGATGCGGTGCTGTTGATCGCCGCCCTGCTCGACCCTGTTCTACTCAAGGAACTCAAGGATCAGGCTCGGACGCTCTCTCTGGAGGCGCTGATCGAGGTCCATACGGAGGCGGAGCTGGAGTGCGCGCTCAAGGCCGGCGCTCATTTGATCGGCATCAACAACCGCGATTTGCAGACATTCGAAGTGAGACTGGAGACGACGGAGCGCTTGATGCCTTTGGTCCCGAAGGGGATCTCGGTGGTTTGCGAGAGCGGGATCGAAAACGCTGAGCAAATTAAAAAGCTGGAAGGCCTTGGAATCCATATCTTTCTGGTGGGCGAAACGCTCATGCGCGCCGCTGACCCGGGGGCCAAGCTGAGGGAACTGATGGAGAAGTAATGAGTAATGAGCCATGAGTAATGAGTTTTATGGCGCCATACTCATCCCTCTTTACTCATTACTCTTCACTAAGTGATATGGTCAAGGTCAAGGTTTGCGGCATAACGAATCTAGCGGATGCCTCGAAGGCGATAGAGTTCGGCGCAGATGCGTTGGGTTTCAATTTTTACCCTCCGAGCCCGCGCTATATTTTTCCAACGAAGGCGCAGGCAATCCTCAGGGAGCTTCCGTCCTCGGTTTGCAAGGTAGCTCTCTTTGTCAATGAGCCGAGAGGGAAAGTGGCAGAGGTTCTAAACTGCGGTCTTCTTCCCGACGGAGGGCAGGCCTTTGGCGCGCTGCAATTTCACGGCGAAGAGGAAGAAGAATACTGTCGCAGATGGCAACTTAAGGTCATCAAGGCCTTTCGTGTCAAGGACCGGGGTTCTTTAGATAAGGTTCAAGGATTTCCTGCTGACTTTTATCTTTTGGACTCTTGGGCGCCGGGCTATGGCGGCTCAGGTTCTTCCTTTCCGTGGGACTGGATCGAGGGGCTGGAGGCTGAGAAATTAATTCTTGCCGGTGGGCTGGATGCGCAAAATGTTGCGCAGGCGATCCAGCGTATTCACCCCTACGGTGTCGATGTCTGCACCGGAGTCGAGGCGAAGCCAGGAATCAAAGATCATGGGAAACTCAAGGAATTCATCCGCGCTGCCAAGGATGCCGGATAGGCGCGGTCACTTCGGTATCTATGGCGGTCGGTATGTCTCCGAGACGCTCATGCCGGCGCTGATCGAGTTGGAGAAAGCTTACAAACAGATCCGGCGCGATCCGAGCTTCCGCCGAGAGTTTCACCGTTATCTCCGCGAATATGCCGGGAGGGAAACCCCTCTTTACTTTGCCGAGCGGCTCACAAGGAAGCTCAAGGGGGCGAGGATCTATCTCAAGCGGGAGGATCTCTGCCATACGGGGGCGCATAAGATCAACAACACGCTGGGCCAAGTCCTGTTGGCGCGCCGGATGAAGAAGGATAGGATCATCGCGGAGACGGGCGCGGGTCAGCATGGGGTGGCGACGGCGACGGTGGCCGCGATGTTCGGTTTGGAATGCGAGATCTTCATGGGCAAAGAGGATGTGGAGCGGCAATCGTTGAATGTCTTTCGCATGAAGCTTTTGGGCGCGAAGGTCAGAGTCGTGGAGTCCGGTAGCCAGACTCTAAAAGACGCGATGAACGAGGCGCTAAGGGATTGGGTCACCTATGTGAGAAATACCTACTATCTGATCGGTTCGGTGGCCGGTCCTCATCCCTACCCCACGATGGTGCGTGACTTTCAGTCGGTTATCGGAAAGGAGGCGAGGAGGCAGATCCTTGCACGGGAAGGGCGTCTTCCCGATTACCTGGTTGCCTGTGTTGGAGGCGGGAGCAATTCGATGGGGCTCTTTTATCCTTTTCTAAAGGATCGGAGGGTCAAGATGGTTGGGGTGGAGGCGGCAGGGTTGGGCTTGAATGGCAGACACCATGCGGCGTCGATTCTTCGCGGTAAAGTCGGCGTGCTCCACGGGAGCAAAAGCTATCTCCTCCAGGATCGGGCAGGGCAAGTTTACGAGACCCATTCCATCGCTGCCGGCCTCGATTACCCCGGGGTAGGTCCGGAGCTGAGTTATCTCCGCGACCGGGGCAGGATCCAATTTGCTTCTGCGAATGATAGCGAGGCGATCGACGCCCTCAAACTCTTGGCTGAAGTCGAGGGGATTATCCCCGCTTTGGAAAGTGCCCATGCGGTCGCTGCGCTGTTTCGGTTAGCACCGCGTCTTAGGAGAAGCCAGATCATCATCGTAAACTTGTCCGGCAGGGGAGATAAGGACATGAAGACCGTGGGTGACTATCTGGGAGTGAAGATTTAGAAAGGAAACTACGTTAGGTTAAAGGGTTTGATGGTTGAAGGACTATTGGACTCTTAACTCTTGAACTCTGAAACCCTTGATCTTTTTTGATGATGAACCGGATAGACAAAAAATTCTCCGCGCTGAGGCTCCGTGGAGAGAAGGCCCTAATCCCATTTGTAACGGCGGGGGATCCGGACCTTCGGACTAGCTTGGAGATCCTGCGCGCCCTAGGGCGAAGCGGCGCCGATCTGATCGAGCTAGGGGTCCCGTTCTCGGATCCGATGGCTGATGGGCCGACCATCCAGCGTTCGTCGGAGCGCGCCTTAAAGCGCGGGACATCGCTTCCACGCATCTTGGAGATGGTCCGTAAATTTCGCCGAGATTCTGAGATACCCTTGATCCTTTTTGGCTATTACAACCCTTTCTTCTGTTACGGACTTGAGCGATTGGCCCGGGAAGCCAAAGCCTCAGGGGTGGATGGCCTCCTGTGCGTTGATCTTCCTCCCGAAGAGAGCGGCGAGCTCAAGCGCTGGACTCGCGCAGAAGGGTTGCGTAATATATTCCTTTTATCCCCGACCAGTGATAGCGGGCGGATCCGGCTCGTTGCCCGCGAGGGGCGTGGCTTTGTCTATTATGTCTCGGTTACCGGAGTGACGGGGGCACGCACGCGCGTCGAGAGCCATCTCCGCGCCGAGGTCGCTCGCGTTCGACGTCACACCGCGCTGCCCATCGGAGTGGGTTTTGGCGTCTCAACTCCACGGCAGGCAGCTTGGATTGCCTCCTTTGCCGACGCCGTCGTGGTGGGGAGCGCGCTGATCAATGTTATAGAAAAGGCGAGGCGGAAACAGGAGAAGGTGAGACGAGCAGGCCATTTTATTTCGAGCTTGAAGCGGGCTATGAACGGGAGTGGCTGAAAGGACTGAGCTATGAGGACTGAGGGCCGAGTATAAAAGACTTTTGACTCATCGCCCAGCACTCAGTCCTCATCACCTTCTAGCGAGAGATGGCATCGTATTCAGAGACACTCAAATATATTTTTAATCTGCGCGGCGGAGAGATTGACCTTCGTCTCCACCGGGTGGAGCGGGCCCTATCTCTTTTCGGCCATCCGGAGTTGAGTTATCCCGCTCTCCATATTGCCGGCACGAACGGCAAAGGCTCCACGGCCGCGATGCTCCATCGCATCCTTTCCGTGCAGGGCTATCGCGCCGCTCTCTATACCTCCCCTCATGTGGTTTCG
>Ga0209701_10000050_pt1 | contig 47866 bp, 48 predicted proteins | sample CZO8metaG_4_FD_188356 | JGI IMG/M metagenome (GOLD analysis project Ga0209701, IMG submission 188356) | Vadose zone soil microbial communities from the Eel River Critical Zone Observatory, Northern California, USA - CZOApr15con2H3.8 metaG... | ecosystem: Environmental > Terrestrial > Soil >... | reverse complement strand
AAGGGCTGACCTTCTCAGACGCCTTGATGACTGCAGCCGAATAGGCGTCAAGAAGATCGTCATCGGATACGGGGGCGGCCTCGGGAAGGCTCGTCTTCTCGAAGCCGTTTGTGGATACCAACTGGAGCGCTCGCTTCATATATGTTTCTCGCTCTTGCCTTAGCGGACGATAAATCTAAGCACTGGTATTCGTCTTGTAAAGTGGGGCTGCTGTCACCCCGCCATTGACACCCCGGCGGAAGAAGGGCAATCTTTCTTCTCGTGATCGAGAGCGTCGGCGTGGATATGATTGAGGTGGAGCGGATCAAGCGCGCCCTGGAGGACGTCAAGATCGGCCGCAGATTTCGTGACCGGGTCTATACGGCGAAAGAGATCCGCTACTGCGAGAAAAAGGGCCGGGGAAGATACCAGAGTTATGCCGGTCGCTTCGCCGCCAAGGAGGCGATCATGAAAGCATTAGGCAAGGGCTGGGGTTCGAAAGTGAGCTGGAGCGATATCGAAGTCCTGCCGGCTCCGGGAGGAAAACCGGAAGTCTATCTCCATCACAAGACCTCCGCATGGGCGCGCGAACTTAAGATCCATAGCTTTTCCCTCTCCATTACCCACACGCAGGACTACGCCATGGCCTACGTCATCGCCCAGGGCGGGTGAAACCTATCCCAACTCTCCTTTCAATTCCTTTTTTTTGCCGGGAAGCAGGAACAGAACTCCCAGAGCCCAGATCCCCATTGTGAGCCCCGCAGCGGTCCAGATATTTTTGTTGCGGCCACTCTGACCGGCAATCAGGCGGCACAGAATCGCGTCGACCAGGTGGATCAGAGAGGCAGTGCGGAGAAGGGAAGAGGGTTCCATGTCGGGCTTGATGAAATTGAGGCCGGAGAGATAACCCACTATCGAATTAAAATCCACGTTCAGCCCTTGACGCTTCCTTCTTCTCCTTAATATACTCGACCTCTCCGAAAATAGGAAACTTGCTTATGGCCGTTAGGACCATCCAATGGAAGAACAACCGGGTTGTCATGCTGGACCAGCGGCTGCTCCCGGGCAAAGAAGTGTATCGGGTCTATCGCGACTACCGCGAGGTGGCCCGGGCGATCCGCGAGATGGTAATCCGGGGAGCGCCCGCCATCGGTGTAGCGGCGGCGATGGGAGTTGCCCTGGGGGCCTTGTGGATGAAGGGAAAGAATTTCGATCGGGAGATCGAACGCATCTTTCATGCTCTGGAGAAAACTCGGCCCACCGCGGTGAATCTATTCTGGGCTCTGGAGCGCATGCGCAGGGTCTACACGGAGAACAGAAACCAGGGAGTGGAGACAGTTAAGGTGCTCCTGAAACAGGAAGCGCAGAAGATTTACGCCGGAGACCTCGCAGCCAATCGGCTGTTAGGGAAACTTGGCGCCAAGCTGCTAGGAAATGCCACTCGCATCCTAACGCATTGCAATGCCGGAGCCCTGGCGACCGCCGGGTATGGCACGGCGCTGGGCGTGATTCGCGCCATGAGAGAGGCGGGTAAGGAAGTTGAGGTTCTTGTCGGCGAGACGCGTCCCTTTCTTCAAGGGGCGCGTCTTACGGCCTGGGAGCTCAAAAAAGATAAAATCCCGGTAACGCTTCTGACCGACAGTATGGCGGGCTACCTCATGCAGCGCGGCAAGGTCGATGCCGTGGTCGTCGGATGCGACCGGGTCGCCGCGAATGGTGACGTGGCCAATAAGATCGGGACCTATGGCGTCGCCGTTCTGGCCCGCCGGCACAACATCCCGTTTTATGTCGCCGGGCCGACTTCCTCTATCGATCTCAAGTGCCCTTCGGGAGCGGAGGTTCCCATCGAACAGAGAAATCCGCGCGAGGTCTCACATATTTTCGGTCATGCCGTAACTCCGCGCGGAGTGCGAATCCTAAACCCGGCTTTCGATATCACCACCCACGACTTGATATCGGCCATCATCACGGAGAAGGGCGTGGTGACTGCTCCTTTCAATCAAAACCTCCGCCTCTATGCCAATCATCAATAAAAAAGAAGAGCTGGAGGCCTTTTTCCACAGCTCGGGCAAACCGCGCGAGAAGTGGCGCGTCGGGACTGAGTACGAAAAGGTGGGAATTGAGCGCCGAAGCGCCAGGGCGATTCCCTACTCCGGTCGCCGCGGCGTCGAGACCATCCTAAGACAATTGGTAGAACAGCACGGATGGGAGCCAGTAGAAGAAGACGGTCACATCATCGCTCTCGTCAGAGACAAAGCGCAGGTTCACTTAGAGCCGGGTGGGCAGATCGAGCTGAGCGGGGAGCCATGCGAAAGCATTCATTGCACTCATGCAGAATTTAACCAGCACATCCGCGAGCTCCTCCAGGTGTCAGAGAGTTTAGACGTGGTTTTCTTGGGGCTTGGCATTCAACCGGTCAGTCGGCTCGAAGAAATCGAGTGGGTGCCCAAGAGGCGCTATCGCATCATGGGACCCTACATGCCGAAAGTAGGAACCCTGGGGCGGCGGATGATGAAACAGACGGCGACCGTTCAGGCGAACATTGACTACAGCGACGAGAAAGATGCGATGGCAAAATTCCGCGCTTCCATGGGCTTGGTTCCGATCCTCGTCGCCATGTTCGCCAACTCGCCGATCTCGGACGGCGCCCTGAACGGGTTCAAGACCTTCCGCGAGCACATCTGGACGCGAACCGACAAGGACCGGAGCGGCCTGTTGTCTTTCGCTTTCAATCCCGACGTCACGTTCGGCCACTACGTGGAATACGCACTGGACGTGCCGATGTATTTCATCATGCGGGATGGCAACTACATCGATTTTACCGGGATCCCTTTTCGCCACTATTTGACCCACGGCCACAAAGATCACCACGCGACGATTGAGGATTGGGATCTTCACCTAACGACGCTTTTCCCTGAAGTGAGGATCAAGCGTTACATGGAGGTCCGCTGCGTCGACAGCCAGCCGCCCGAGCTGATGCCGGCTTTACCGGCAATCATCAAAGGCATCCTCTACGAGCCCGATTGCCTTCAGGCAGCGTGGGATCTGGTCAAGGACTGGTCCTGGGACGAGAGGATGCAAGCTTATCTTGATTCTCACCGTCAGGCACTGGAGACGCGGGTCCGGCGCTATTCTCTCCTCGATATAGCCAAAGAGCTTTTTGACATCGCCTGGGAAGGTCTAAAGCGGCAGCGGAGTCTGAACTCCAATGGAGAGGACGAAACCATCTATCTGAAGCCTTTGCAGGATCTGCTCTCTCAAGGAAAGTGTCCCGCGGATTTTCTCATTGAGAAGTGGGAGGGAGAGTTGGAGGGCGATATCAAGAAGCTGATCGAGTACAGCGCCTATAAACTCCCCTGAATCTCTTCGACAATCTTGCGATGCTCCGGTAGGCCGACGAAGTTTTTAAGGTCGTCTCCACTGGCGCCTGTGAAGGATTTGAGACAGCGCCGCTTGAGCCTTTGGATTCTTTCACAGCTCTCTTCCACTCTTGCCCTGATCTCTATCTTCTCTTCAGCCTCTCGACAGAGAAATTCAAAGGCCTGAACGGCGACTTCTTTTTGGTGACAGAACATGAGCGCATCGACTCCGGCCTGGATAGCGAGAGAGACGGCCTTTTCTAACGAGTAGTTCTGGCTGATGGCTTTCATCTCCATGTCGTCGCCGAAAATGACCCCCTCATAACCCACCTCCTTGCGTAAAAGGTCGGCGATGATCGTTTGGGAAAGGGTCGCTGGATATTTGGGGTCGAGGGAAGGATAAAGAACGTGCGCTGTCATCAGGCATTCCACCTGGTTTTGACAGGCATGGAAAAAAGGCGGGAGTTCAACGGACTTTAAAGAAGCCAAATCTTTTTTGACAATCGGCAGTTCCAGGTGGGAGTCTTGCGCGGTGTCGCCATGTCCGGGAAAATGCTTGGCGCAAGGGATCACCCCGCCGGATCTCAGTCCTTCGATCATAGACCATCCGAGCTGAGTCACCTGCTCAGGATCAGAACTCAGGGCGCGATCTCCAATGACCGGATTGCCGGGGTTGGAATGGACATCCAACACCGGCGCGAAGTTAAGATTGAATCCCACGGCGCACAGCTCGCGCGCGATGGTCATGCCAGCTCTGTAGGCGAGATCGCTATTTCCCGTTCGACCGAGAACGGCCGCGGGAGGAAAATGGGTGAAGGGCGGCGGGAGGCGGTGGACCCTTCCGCCTTCCTGGTCGATGGCAATCAGCGGCGGCGTTTTTTTTTTGATCTCCCAGAGTGAATGGGACAGCGATCGGATTTGTTTGGGCTCTTCGAGATTGTGGCTGAAGAGGATGAAACCCCCGAAGGGATAATTTCCGAGAAGGCGCTCTTCTTCTCGGGTGAGCTGTTTCCCTTGGAGCCCGATCATGATCATCTGACCGATTTTTTCTCTTAAGCTGTTCACAAAGAGAACTATACCATAACTGGACAACTTCGGGGCGTTTGTGTAAATTCAGCGCACCGGATGACGAAGAAAAAGTATATTGTTGTGGAGGGGCCGATTGGGGTGGGAAAAACCAGCCTGGCCAAAATGATCGCCGCCGAGTTCCAGGCCCGTTCAGTCTTTGAAAAGGTGGAGGACAATCCCTTTCTGGCCAAATTCTACGAAGATCCGGAGACCTACGCCTTTCAAAACCAGATTTTCTTTCTTCTCAGTCGCTATCAGCAGCAGAGAGAGCTCAGCCAGCAGAATCTCTTTAGCCAAAACACCGTTGCCGATTACCTTTTTGCCAAGGATAAGATCTTCGCCACCTTAACTCTGAGCAGTGAGGAGATAACTCTCTATCAGCAGTTGTATCAGCTCTTGAATCCCAGGGTTCCAAAGCCCGACCTGGTTGTCTATCTTCAGGCTCGGCAAGAGGTCCTTTACAAAAGGCTCAAAAAGAGAGATAAAAGCTACGAAAAAGACGTGACCCCCGAATACCTCAAAGAGGTGGCTCAGGCTTATAACCAGTTTTTCTTCCACTATGACGAGACGCCTCTTTTGGTGGTGAACACTTCGGAGATTGATTTCGTTTCAAGCAGCAAGGATCTGGCTGACTTGATCAAGGAAATCAACAACATGGGTTCGGGGACGCAGCATTACATACCGCTTGGATCCAGATAATCTGGACTGAGACGGACGCCAGACAAAACCTGACGCGCGGTATGGTTTTGAACCATAGCTTGGTCAGGCAATGGCCTTCCGGCTTTGTCCGGGAGGCTTTTTTATTTTTGGAGGACAATCTGATGGCGGGGAAAGTTACAGTTCCTGAGATCATGAAGATGAAGCAAAAGAGGGAAAGAATCACTGCGCTCACGGCGTATGATTATTCTTTTGCCCGCGTTCTCGATGGCGCCGGAGTGGATATTCTACTGGTGGGAGATTCCCTCGGCTCCGTCATACAAGGTCACAAGAGCACTCTTCCAGTGACTCTGGAGGAGATGATCTACCATACCAAAGCTGTGGTCCGGGGAACCGAGCGCGCCTTGGTCGTGGCGGACATGCCCTTTCTCTCCTTCCAGGTGAGCCTGGAGGAAGCGAAGAGGAACGCCGGCAGATTTATCCAGGAGGCGGGCGCGGAGGCGGTCAAGGTCGAGGGAGGCGTCGTGCTGTCGGAAACCATCAAGGCGATTGTCCAGATGGGAATACCTGTGATGGGTCACGTGGGGCTGACCCCTCAGTCCATCCATCGGTTCGGCGGCTACAAGGTCCAGGGCAAGGAGAAAGAAAAGAGAGAGATGATCATTAACGATGCCTTAGCGGTGGAAGGAGCCGGCGCCTTCTCTTTGGTTTTGGAAGGCATTCCGGTGGACTTAGCCGAGGAGATCACCCACCGCGTCTCCATCCCGACGATCGGCATCGGAGCCGGATTGCACTGCGATGGGCAAGTCCTGGTGGTTCACGATATGCTGGGTTTCTTCGACATGTACACGCCCAAGTTTGTGAAGAAGTACGCCGATCTAAAAGGGATCATCTCTAAAGCCGTCAAGACTTTTGTTGCCGAGGTTAGGGAAGGAAAATTCCCGGGTGAGGAGCATTCGTTTCATTAAAGCATGAGGCAACAGGCAGAAGGCAGGAAAGCTACCAGAGACTATGCGCGTCATCGAACACATTCAGGAGATGCAAATATGGAGCGAGGCGGAACAACAGCCAGGCAAACGGATCGTTCTCGTCCCCACGATGGGATTTCTTCATGAAGGCCACCTCAGTCTGGTGCGCGATGGCAGAAAGAGAGGAGACCGGTTGGTCGTCTCGATCTTTGTAAATCCCACGCAGTTTGCACCCCAGGAAGATTTCGCCGCGTACCCGCGAGATTTGAAGCGCGATCTAGAGCTGCTAGAGAGAGAGGGCGTCGACGTCCTCTTTCATCCTTCGGCAGATGACATGTATCCTCAGGGCTTCCAGACCTATTTGGAGGTGGAGAAATTAGGGCTGCTTCTATGCGGCGGCTTCCGCTCAGGGCACTTCCGCGGTGTGGCCACGGTGGTCGCAAAACTCTTTAACATCGTGCGGCCCCATGTTGCGATTTTCGGAGAGAAAGATTACCAACAGCTTCAGATCATACGACGGCTGGTACGGGATCTAGACTTTGCTGTCGAGGTTCTAGGTCATCCTACCGTCCGAGAGAAAGATGGTCTGGCGTTGAGCTCACGCAATTCCTATCTGGACCCGGGAGAAAGGAAGGCGGCGTCGAGCCTTTATCGCTCCCTCAAACAGGCAGAAGGTCTCGTGCGTCAGGGTGAGAGGGACGGCAGTCGGATTGTTCAAGCGGTCAGAGCGGAGATCGACAAGGCAACCGCGACCCGGGTGGAATATATTCGTCTGTGTGATCCATCCAGTTTGGAAGACATAGGAAATATTGAGGGAGAAGCTCTCCTCGCCCTGGCAGTTTGGGTGGATAAGGCCCGACTCATTGACAACGTCCTTCTTAGGGCTTAGAGGAAAAATTACCATGGTTGAGGGGAACAAGGAACTAGGCGGAAGATTAAAAGAAAATCTTAAGCGTTATTTTTTTGCCGGGCTTTTAGTATTTCTACCTCTTGCTATCACGCTTTGGTTTCTGGGCTGGATCATCAGCATAATGGATGGCCTCTTTGATTTTATTCCCGTCGCCCTTCGTCCGAGTTCCTACCTCCCCTTTGCCGTACCCGGCCTGGGGGCGCTCTTTACTCTGGGCTTGATTTTGCTCCTGGGTTTTATGGCCACAGGCCTGGTTACGCGCAGGGCGCTTGCGGTTTGGGACAGGTTGCTGATCCGCATCCCGGTCTTCCGCGGGGTTTACACTTCGGTCCAAAAACTCATCGGCTCGATCTTCAACCAGGATCAGGGCGGGAGACAGGTCGTCTTGATTGAGTATCCTCGGAAGGGGATTTTTACGGTCGGCTTTGCGACCGGACACGCAGGTGGAGAGTTAGGTACGAAATCAGAGGATCGTCTCATCAATGTGTTTGTTCCGACCACACCGAACCCAACGGCGGGATTTTATCTGCTTGTGCCTGAGAAGGATGTTACGCCTCTTCAGATGACGCCTGAAGACGCCTTTAAGCTCATTGTTTCGGGCGGGATGATCACTCCGGAAGAAAAATCCAAATGACGGGAAGTTGAAGCGCCCGTCGGAGCCATGCCTCATAAACACCAAGAAGAAAAAGTCATTTGCGTTAACCGCAAAGCCAGGTATGACTACTCGATTATAGAAACCTATGAAGCCGGCGTAGTCTTGCAAGGCAGCGAGGTTAAATCCCTGCGCGATGGAAAGGTAAATCTAAAAGACAGCTATGCCCGCATCCTCAAAGGCGAGGCCTTTCTCCTTAACACACACATTAGCCCTTACTCAGCTGCCAGCCAGTTTAATCACGAACCGACTCGCACCCGAAAACTTCTCCTTCATAAACAGGAGATTCGGCGTCTTACCGGCAAGGTCAAGGAACGGGGGTTGACCCTCATTCCATTAAGGCTATACTTCAAGAACGGCAAGGCAAAGGTTGAGCTAGGTCTAGCGCAGGGAAAGAAGCTTTATGATAAGCGCGAAACCCTGCGGCAGAAAGCAGCTCAACGCGAAGTCGAGCGTTCTTTGAAATCACGCTGACCTTTCCCTGTTTCAAGGATAGCAGAAAGTGCTCCGGCTCAAGGAACAAGCATAACGAGGCGTGAGCCCCGAACCGACTGAGGCGTACTTTCGGGTTGTAGCCGCAGGGAGTGTGAGGGGCGATAAACGAAGTTAGGCGAAGTTCATTGAGCCGGAAGGGGGGCGATTTGGGTTCGACGGGGGTAGGAAGTCAAAACGGCATGCCGGGGTCCTGTTGGCCCGTTAAACAAACAGGTCTGCAAATTAAACGCAGATAATTTCGAGTACGCACTGGCTGCCTAACCGCAGCTAGCGCCTTACCTGCCTTCTCCCACGGGGTTGGATAAGGCGTCGATTAGTGGGATTGGCTGATTCTTCTGCCGGAGGGGATGAGGCCGAAATCTAAACCGGCTGGTCCTGAGAGACCCTGCCGCTGGGGGCTTGAAGGATGAGATTAAAACATCGGCTAAGCATGTAGTCGCTTTCGGCGGAGTACCTTCGGACGGGGGTTCGATTCCCCCCGCCTCCACCAATGCCCCTGTTGCATGATCTTGCTTGCTCGGCTTCAGCTCACCACGGGTCAAAAATGGAGGTATTTGCCGCATTCTGTCCTGACGCCGCCGCCTAAAGTTCCCGCGCAAGACAAAAAGTAACAAAAAATCCAGCGACTTGCATCGGCAACCGTGGCTTTGATTGTAGGCATGCTTCTTGCTCGTCAATTTGTTCCATGGAGGCCGAGTCCAAGGAAACGCGCAGGCTCGCGACGCTCGCTATTCCTTACGATCAGACCCTGCGTGTCATCGGCCAAGCACTGGAGCCCCTTGGAATCCAAGACTTCGACCTTTCGATTAACGGCCACGACTACACCATCCGTGGCGAATCGGAAAGGCAAGACCCTCCAAGCGAGGCACCGAAGAAGAGTAGCCTGGGCAGGATTTTTCAGGGTGCGTGGAGCAAGTCACAGGACAAGCCTTCCGGCCTCGATGTTTGCAATCAGATCTTATCTCCCTTTGTGGTTTTGGAGCTGCACTTCGGCCCGGAAGATATTGAGCGGCTTGAACGACAAGGAAAAGCAGCAAGACGCTCCGGCTCTGAGGAGGCGGCCAACCCTCATACACTATCGCAACTTTTGCGCGCCATTGGCGCGTACGTCAAACGGAAATCTTTTCGGCCGCTGAAGATCACGAAGCGGAAAGATCGGGTAGCCATAGAGTATGAGACCTCCCTCGGGCAAACCGATGTGGAAAATTTTCGGACGGCCGATCTTTACGATTTTTGGGTCCATCTGTACAAACTGAGAAAATCCCCCCAGTGAGATGGCTGATAACGGTCGTTGATACGATGCGGTTGAGGCATTAGTCTGCCGCAAAAATCAAAAAAAACCTCAAAACGGTTTTTCCTCCTAGCTTTCTGTGGCAGCACCCATCCGACTAGTCAATTCCTAACGAGCTCACCGGCCTTGTAAGCTTTTCCCCTTCCCAGACGTCTAACAGGCAAGAAGGCTTCAAAAAGTAGGGGGAAACTATGAAACAAGTGTTAGCTGGTTCTGTGGTTTTATTGTTATTGGGTGGCTTGGTTGGTTGCTCGGCTCCATTGACCACCAGGGAGAAGGGTACTGGAATAGGCGCCCTCGGCGGAGCTGCGGTGGGCGGCATCATTGGCAGCGCTGTCAGGCACCCGGTAGCGGGGGCGTTGATAGGTACGGCGCTTGGGGCTGGGGCAGGCGCCTTGATCGGCGATCAGCTCCAGGGGAGGGAACAGAGCCAAGCGGACCAGCAGCGGCAGATCGACGAGAATCAAGCTGAAATCCAGCGTCAGCGAGATGATCTCCAGAGATTAAAACAGCAGAGAGAATATTAGTCTTGCTTTTGGTTGGCTGCTGCCATCTTTTGAAGGTGGCAAGTGATATGATAGGTCAAGGCATCCGCCTCAAAACGACCTTTCTCTTGCAAGGGCCATTCCCTTTACATAATATCTTCCCGTCTTTCTACTTGAGTTCTCAATGGGAGGATATCTATGAAAATAGTCAGGCTCTATTCTGGCAGCGACCACCAATCACATTTCGAGGACGTGGAGTTATCATTCGATCCTGGAGAGAGGCTTAATACGACAAAACTCCAAGCGGCGGCTGGAGTTGTCTTTCGTCTCGCGCCTGTGGGACATGTGATTGACTGGCATCCTGCTCCGCGCCGTCAGTATGTCGTCACGCTTTCAGGGGAATGGGATATAGAATGCGGAGACGGCACGGTGCAACGATTCCGGCCTGGAGACGTCATGCTGGCAGATGATTTGACCGGCCAAGGCCACGTTTCACGAGTCGTCGGAGCTGAGCCACATGTCTTTATGACTGTCCCCTTGGCCGAGTAACAGATTCGAAAGACGATGGGGCTTTCCTTGTTTGGGCTTTCTCTTCTCCCCGTTGATTAGGTTGAACCACTGATTCTTTTCCTCTGCCGTCCGTCCATACCAACTTAGGGGATAAACGTTGGATGAATTGCATATTTGACATTTGCCATATGGCGCATTCTCGCTTACCTCATGACACGAGTAACATAAGTACGCTCTGGAAAGTTGCATTTAGCCTCCTTGGCAGTTCCATTGATGGGTGATTTCAACGTAGTGAAGATACTGGTCTATTGAAATCCCATCAGCTAGCATAGTCAAAATAGGTGCCAATGGCGCAAGTAACAGCATAAGTCTTTGACATCATTGATAACTTCTTTCTTTTTCGAAGATAAAGCTCGACTGCGGACCCCGTACCAATCAGGCAGAAATGCCATACTTGGGGGTAGGATTTTTTCAAATGCCCTATTTTGATGACACCCGGACAGCGCAATCCTCTCTGTCCAGATTTCGAGATGTATGTAAGGGAATTCTGACGGGAGTAGCTTGCTTATAGCTGTTTGTCAGCGGGGAAGTTCTTTATTAAGTTGCTGTTTATTTTCTGAGAGTTCTTCGACAGCAGAAGAGACGGTCCAACCGATCGCCCCTTCATGGGTTTTGACCATGTACCAAGTCTGGCCGTTTCCAAAGGCCTTGCCAACGGGTATCAGCTTTACGCCCTGCTCAAGCTTGGCGATGACGTCCGAGTGCTCATCCTGGCGCGCATAAAGATAGGCGTCGCTCTGCTTGACTGCGAGAACCGCGGGAATGGAACTTCCGGAAGAATTGGCAGGAGCCTCTGATTCACCGAGAGGGTTGACAGTTTTTCTGTTCGCTGAAGGCGTCTTTATCGACTTCGGATTTGCTCCAGGACGAATCCCTTTTACGGCCTCCGTTTGCTTGCCGTATTCGAAAATGGCTTGAGCATTAGTCCTTTCGGCCATCAGTACGAAAAGCATTGGCAGCCACGCCGTCACTAACAATTTCTTCATAAACAGGGTCCATTGTAGTCGCAAAACGTATTCACCGCAATCTCTTCTCTACTCTCAGACCGAGCTGCGCCACACCCTGACAAGGAGAAAAATTCCGCTTCCGATCAGAAGCGCGCCCGATAGGTGATGAAGATAAGGTTCGAGATGGGACGGTAGCAATTTCTTGCCTCTGGTCAGAAGGTAGATGGCGAGCAACGTAAAGGTCGTCGTACCTGTCCAGAACCCCAGAGGAAATATAGCAGCACCCCACGCGCCGCCCCGTTCAAAGCCCTCCCGGACAAAAGATGAACCGACAGTTCCCCAGTAAAGATAAGGGTAGGGACTCGTCGAGTGGGTCAAGACTCCTTTCACGAAAGAAGGGAACTCTTTCTTACCCCCTGCCGAGGCATGCGGTGTATTGAATCCTACGTCGCTCTTTTTGGAACCCGCCTCTATGGATTGCAATCCCATCCATGCGAGAAGTCCGGCGCCAACGAGTGCCAGGGCAAATACTCCCTTCCCTGAAAGAGAAACCTGAAGAAAGAGACCCAGGGGCAGCATGACTGCAGCGTCCGTTAACGTCGGAGCAATCATGGTGAGTAGGCCGGCTATGGCTCCTCTTCTCAGTGTCTCCGTTGCAATCAGAATGATTGTCGGGCCAGGGATGGAGGCGACAGAAAACCCAATGGCAAATGCAAACGAGAAAGTCACGCAAACAATCTAGGGTCTTTTTTCTCGGACATCAATGATTTATCATACATCTTCTTATCAGTGTGAAATCTAATGGGGCCGGACTCAAGCCCGGTGTTTGCAGAATAAGGGGGTGTCCTATGAAACACATTGAGATTTTTCTCTTAGGCGTTCTGTTATTCGATCTATGTCGAAATCCTGCGAGCGCGCAGGAACAACAACCGCCGCGCCAGGCCATTGAGGCGCAAGAGCAGACTCCGATAGCGAATCTGCTGACCATCATTAACATACCGGCGCGCGGGCTTCTCTGTGGTATGGGCAGTGTATTAGCCTCTATTGTGATGGGCGCGAGCGGCGGCAGGAGGTATGCCGATGCGGCGACAATGATAGAGGAAAGCTGCGCCGGTCCTTGGATTGTCACCCCCGAGATGATCTCTGAAAGACAGGAGCAGGGAAAGGAAAAAGTCTCTGAAACCCCGATTGGGACGAGCCAACCTTAGCCTATTATACGATCACCCGAAAGAACCCTGAAATGTCGCTTCCCTGCTTGATTGACAAGCTGACGCACAATGACTATTCTTAGAAAAAGTTTACTGGGAGCAAAAGATGCCGACCTACGAGTATCAGTGCGACAAATGCGGCCAATTCGAGGCAACCCAGAAGATTACGGATAAACCCCTAAGCCGCTGTCCCACCTGCAAGGGAAAGGTAAAAAAGCTCATCTCCCATACCTCTTTCCAACTGAAAGGAACCGGTTGGTATATCACCGATTACGCCCGGAAGGATAAACTCTCTAAGGAAGAAAAAGCGCCCGCAGCGAAAGCCAAAGGGAATGGCAAAGACGCGGGCGCCGCGAACGGCGGAGAAAAGTCCTCACCAGAAACAAAGCCAGCCAAGGCAACGGCGTCAGAATCTCCGCAACCATAAGCCAACGCAGTTAAAAAAGTCTTTCGCCCAATAAACTCATCTAAAAGTCCTGCGCGTGCTTTCCTTCCCTGGTTAGGGTGTGGACTTGTCTCTCCTCGTGGAGATTCACAAAAGTTTCCGCGACTTCTCTATACAGTCTATCCCGCGGCCAAGTAAGAGAGAGGCGCGACCGTCGCGCTCGTTATTCGTGACTATGAATGATTGGATTGACTAACGGATAGGGATAAGCTGATGAGCAAAGACGCCGGTGATGCCGTCTAATATTTTGCAGCCGCCTCGGATTTTTCCTTAAGCAGAGGCCGCTCGCCAATCGCTCTATGAGCCATGTCTGGGGTGATGAGGTATGGCCCTTCAGTGCTATTTTGCCACAGTTGCTGCGTTACCTCTGTGTCCCCGCCGGTGAAAATGAACGATAGAAGCCCGGCAGCGAGTCCCACAGGAACGGTGACGGCCTTCACAGGGAGAAAGATGGTATTTCCGGCGGTGAGACCGATGCCGACTCCTACTTTTTCCACAGGCTCTTCAGCGAAAAGCGGGCGAGGCAAAAACAGCGCTGGCACGATAAGAGCAGTACAAAGCAGCTTCGTCATAGGGTCTAGCCTTTCAGTGAGAAAAGTTTTGAGCGAAGGACGTTGACACCTTGAGAGGGATTCCAATAACGCCGCATCCCGAAATAATAGCAGCAGCGTTCGCTGTCCATGTCGTTATCAAAGACTCTTAGCTGTCCGTCGTGGAACCGAACTCGAACCAGGCAGGTGCCCCCCGGGACCGAGGAAGTCATGACCTCCACTACGACGCCTATGCCCCACTGTTCGTAGTTGTTATGACAGACCTCATCCCCTACGCGCAAAAAGAGTCTCTTTCTCTCGACCTCTTTCATGAGGGCTTTACCCTTTTGCGCCGACCATAACAAGGTTCGCTGTGCGCGTCAATCTCCTCTCTCACATTGTTGGCCTCGGATTTTGATATCTTCCATCTCAGTTCGATTTCTTATGCTTTAACTGATAAAATACAGCGATAAATTCAAGGGAGGCGAGGCTATGAAGTTAAAGTTTAATGTCCGTTGTTTCCTGCTTGGCGGGATTCTAGCCACTACGCCTCTTCTCTCGACCTGTCAGATAGCTGACCGCACTATGTCGATTGAGGAGGCCAAGCAGGTCGCCGCGACGTTTGCTGGCAGCTCGTTTGTCCCGCCCCCCCGCACCATAAATGACATTACCGCCATTCTTGATCAACAGAAACTTGCTGATGTCGAGGCGGCGGCCAAGGCCCGTGCGCTGGCCGACCAGCCGCGCCCAAACACAACCAACCCAGCTACGCTTGCAGATTTCTACTATCAAAGAGGTATGGCAGCCCGTGAAATTGGTCGTGCCAAGCAGGAAATCGACGATCTCACCAAGGCGTTTGAGTGGGCCGGGCGTGCGGGTGGGAGGGGCCGGACGCCCTACGACGATATTGCGTATGACCTCGCCTTTGCGGAGGTTTACGCCGGGAATTTCTCAAGCGCCATAACCCAGCTGCAAAGGTCCATCGCCGTGACACCTAACGATCGTCGAGGAGCGTTGATCAGAAATTACGCGATGCTTGCCCGACTGCATGCCGCGGCAGGAGACTTTGAGGCCGCCCAGTTCAATGTGGGGCAGGCGCAAGCGATCCTGCTAGAGTCATGGAATTTCCGTACTCTCCCCCTAGGCGCGAGGGCTTTCTTCAGGGCTCATGTGGCTGACGGACAGGGGCGTCTGGCCAAGCTTCAGGGCCGGTTTGTTGAAGCCGAGGCATTTTTTCGCGAGGCGATTCGCTCATTAGAAGAAGACGCAGTCGCCTCCAAGCGCACGTTTCTAGATACTCTCGGTGTCCAACTAGCCGATGTCTTACTCCGTCAAGGACGTCTCCTCGAGGCGGAAAATGAAGCGCGCAAGGCTCTGCTCGGCGCTCTCAGCAAGCGTGGGCGTTACTCGACGCATACGGCGCTGATTCTTAAGGGTCTGATTGACGTGATCTTCGAGCAAGGTCGATACACCGAAGCCGAGACTTTGGCTCGTGCAAGGATCGACATTTACCAGAAAACCGGTTCCGCCGCAGACTCCGTGTTGCTCGCAGGGGCGCGGGACCAAGTTGGGGCTGTTCTCGTTGCTCAAGACCGCTGGCAGGAGGCTTTGGCCGAGTATGAGGCGATCCGCGCGGGGATGAAGGGTGACTCTGACGACTATAGAAAGTATTTTGGTGGAAACTGGGGCTGGGCGCTCGCCCTCTTGGGTGCCAACCACCCCGAGCAGGCCGGAGCAATCTTGCGCGTGGCCTTGGAGCGTAATCAGCGCCGTCTGGGAGAAAAAGATCCAGCTACCGCTGAGGTTCGTGGGCTGATGGGCATGGTTTATGCTGCGAGGGGAGAGAAGGCACGCGCTCTTAAGGAGTTTAGAGAGGCGACACCGATTCTCTTGACGCGATCCCCAGAGGTTGAAGAGGAAGGCGCGAGCCGGCCGGCACGAGACCAACGTCTGAACCGGATCCTCACCTCCTACATGGGATTGCTCGCTGACATCAAAGGGACTTCGCATGAGCGGGAGACCGGTGTGGATGCCGCGGTCGAAGCTTTCCGCTTGGCCGAAGTGGCTCGCGGGAAATCCGTCCAGCGCGCATTGGATGCTGGGGCAGCTCGCGCTGCAGCCAAGACTCCGGCGCTGGCTGATTTGGTCAGAAGGGAGCAGGACGCCAAAAAGCAAGTCAGCGCTCTTTTGGGCGTCCTTGCCAACATTCTAAGCGCGCCCACGGATCAGCAGAGTCCAAAGAGCATAGCGAGCCTTCGCAGCCAGATCGAAACTTTGCGTCGGGCTCAACGGGCCCTTGCCGAGCAGATTCAAAAGGAGTTTCCAGCCTATGCTCAGCTCATCAATCCATTGCCGGCTAACGTGGACCAGGCGCGAGCAAACTTGAAACCCGGTGAAGCTCTCATCACAACATATGTTTCCAAGGACCGTACCTTTGTTTGGGCGATTCCCCACAGTGGCTCTCTAGCTTTTGCTGCTTCTGCGATTGGGGAGGGCGCGCTCGAAACGATTGTCGGCGACCTACGCAAAGCGCTGGATCCGGGGGCGCAAACCCTGGGCGATATCCCTGAATTTGATCTGAGTTTGGCTTATCGGCTCTACGAGTCTTTGCTGGAGCCGGTAAAAGTCGGCTGGCAGCGGGCGGAGAGTCTGCTCGTCGTGCCTCACGGACCTCTTGCCCAGTTGCCTTTCACGCTTCTGCCGACTCGGCCGACAACTTTTGGGCCTGAACCGGGAGCGATCTTTGCGAATTATCGCGTCGTCCCTTGGCTGATCCGAAGCCATTCGGTGGCCATGCTGCCGTCGGTGGGCGCATTGACAACTCTTCGGGCCTTGCCGCCAGGTGATCCTAAGCGGCGTCCGTTCGTCGGCTTCGGCGATCCCTACTTTAGCCAAAGGCAGGCGAGTCGCGCCGCCCGAGAGCGTGAACAGTTGGAACTTGCCGCACTGTCCACCCGCGGCGTGCCCATCACGCTGCGCAGTTCTCCGAAAACAGATACGTTTGACAGCAGCCAACTCGCCATGTTGCCGCGTTTGCCCGAGACCGCAGACGAGATCCGCAGCATCGCGCTGGCGATGAATGCGGATCTCACCAAGGATGTTTTTATCGGTGAGCGCGCCAACGAACAGGTTGCGAAGAGCGTGGACCTTTACGGCTATCGTGTGATTGCTTTTGCAACGCATGGACTTGTTCCCGGCGACCTCGACGGACTGACCCAACCGGCGCTGGCGCTGTCGGCCCCCGAGGTTGCAAATATCGACGGGGATGGTCTTCTCACCATGGAAGAAATATTGGGACTACGTTTAAATGCCGACTGGGTAGTCTTATCAGCCTGTAATACGGCAAGCGGAAGCGGAGCCGGTGCTGAAGCTGTGTCAGGGCTAGGCCGGGCATTCTTCTATGCCGGTGCGCGGGCCTTGCTGGTAAGCAACTGGCCGGTGGAAACCAACTCAGCGCGCGAACTGACCACGGACCTGTTTCGGCGGCAGGGCGCAGACCCGAATTTGACCCGCGCCAAGGCGTTGCAGCAAACCATGACCGCGATGATCGATGGGCCCGGCTTTGTCGACCCCAAGACTAACAGAGTGGTTTTTAGCTATGCCCACCCGATCTTCTGGGCGCCGTTTACTTTGGTGGGGGATGGCGGGGGGCGGTGAGCGATGGGTGAGTGTCGCGCGGGTTACGGAAGAACTTCCTGCAGTTAATCTCTAAGAAATTCCGCTATCACCTCAGCTAACGCTTCGGGGTTGTCATGATGGACCATGTGACCCGCATCTTCGATCTGCACCAGAGTCTTCCGCGCTATGGCCTCTAATCTCTGTTCCAAGTCGGGCCGGAGAGTCTGACGGCTCTGTTTTCCTTGGGCGATCAGAACCGGACATTCGATGCGGCGAAAGAACTCAAGCGCCTGCCCGGAGTAGAACGGCTGCGGGGCGGTTGTACGATGGAGCGGATCGAATTTCCACACCCACTTTCCATTATCTTTCTTTTTCATCCCGCAGCGCGCCAAGTGGAGCGCCAACTCCGACGACAGCCGAGGACTTTTTCGCTGGAGTCGCTTGGCAGCCTCCTCCGGGGCCGAATATTCTCTGTTCCCTTTTTGTCGTTGGACCTGAACCTCGGCAATCCATTTCTCCATCCGCAAGGGAGCGTCGGAGAACTTCGAGCCGAGCGGACCGATCCCTTCGACCAAAATGAGCTTCTCGACCCGTTGAGGATAGGTGCCGGTATAAAGGAATGAAATCGTCCCACCCATGGAATGGCCCATCAGTGTAACTGAAGGCACTGCGAGGGCATCGATTAGCGAGTCCAAATCGAACAAATAATCTGGGAAGTGGTAGTAACCGCCAGCGCCGACCCAACCGCTGTCTCCGTGGCCGCGACAATCAGGCGCGACGATCCAGATGGGCTTTTGAGATTTTTTCTGTAGGGAGGCGACAAAAGGCTCCCAGCTCCGGGCATGATCCAAGAATCCGTGGATCAATATAAGCGGCTCCTCCGTCCTCTCATTCCATTCAAGGTAGTGGATTTTTAGGCCCCGCACATCGAGGCTGCGGCTTTTGGGATCTTTCATGCGAATTAAATTTTCTTAAGAGCGATCTCGATAAAGTCTCTCTTCTCCTGCGACCAGGCATAGGCGCGGACCCGCTTTACGATCCGATCATAGACCGAGATCACAATCTGGCCGCTCTCGGGAAAGGTGGGCTCGCCAAAGGGAGTCGCGAAGGCTTTGTCTTCATCGGAAAAGTAGGCCTCGTGGTTAGGGTGGGAGTGGTAAAACGCCTTGATCTTTGCCTTTGAGGCATCGGCTTGCTTAATGATCGATTCGAGTTCTTTCGCGTCCATCGCATAGGCGATAGTTGCGTCGCGAGGGTAGGTTTGAGGATCACGGGCATGCAGTGTGTTTTGTATGTTCGTGCAGCGATGGACATCGTCGCTCTGACCATGACCGAGGATGATTCCGCAGCACTCCTCCGGAAAAGTGCCTACGGCATGGCGCTCGATTTCTTCCCATGCCTCTTGAGTGAGAGTCAGCATGATGGGTGAGTTAGTGGAAGTACGTTGTTATTTGAATTCTCACCGCGAGGCTATTGTAGCGGCTAAGTTTTCCTACTGCAATTTTCGCCCTGCGGCCCCACCTTTGCGGTAGCTTTGGTAAGCGGAGAGGACTTTCGCAGCATACTCTGTTGGCACTTCCTGTTCCTCTTCCAGCCTGTTCCTGATCTCAGTGGGCCCCCAATGGTAGGCAGCTAAAACGAGACCCGTATCTTTGAAGCTTTTTTTCAGGTAACCAAGATAAGAAACTCCGAGCCTTATGTTGAGGATGGGGTCATCCAACGATTCTGCCAGTAGAGTTTCGGATTGAGCATCTGATTCAAGATCCCAGTCCCTCGCTAAGGCATGGGCTATTTTCGGACGGAGTTGCATGAGTCCTCGTGCCCCACCTTGTGAGATAGCCGTATGCTGGAAGCGGCTTTCCACCTTGATGACGGCCAGGACTAACATGGGGTCGAGAGCATGTCTGGCGCTTTCGCCAAGGATGGTTTCGGCGACGGCCCAAATGAAACCTTCGGACCATTCGCTATTGTGCGATTTAAGTACGGAGTAAACTCTGATTAACGTATGAGCCTCACTGCCTCTCGGACCATTTGCTTTCTCTATCGGATGACCTCTTCCTTTGTGGAGCGGTTGAGCGGGAATGAAGGTCAAAGCGAGAAGGAAGGGTAGAGTTAGTCTAGAAGACGACACTATTTTTTGCAGTCTCGGAAGTTTTACATTTTTTGCGGCCATAGCGACAGAGAAAAGAAGAGCGGGGTTTCATCTGACCTACCAGTTCGAAGGGCCGGTTGTCAAATAAAATATCTCCCAGCTAGTCGATGACCCCTTCGTCGATCAACTCGCGGTATTCTTTTTCTGATAGGTCCAAAAGTTTCCGGTAAAAATGAGCGTTACTTTCGCCGAGCAACGGGTCGCACTTTTGAGGCCCCCCTGAGGTTTTGCCGAGGATAAACGGCGGACGCTGGTACTGCATCTTGCCGATCTCAGGATGCTCGATTTCAACCCACTGGCCGCGGTGCGTGAGTTGAGGGTCGCTGTAAAGATCTCTCATCGAATTGACCATCCCCGCTCTGACTCCGAGACTCTGCAGCCTCTCGACGATCTCACGAGCAGCGAATTGAGCGGTCCAAGCACCGATTCTCTGATCCAGCTCGTCTTCGTTTTGCTTGCGCGCTTGAGGCGTAGCGAAGCGGTTTTCCTTCGCCCAGGCAGGATGACCCATAGCCTGGCAAAGTGACTCCCATTCCTGATCCGAGAAGACACTGATCACGCACCAGCTGTCCTCACCTTCGCAGGGATAGGCGCCATGCGGGGCCGCATGGGGATCGCGGTTGCCGTTTCGCCCGGCCACTCGCCCATTGACTTTGTAGTCCAGAAGGATCGGGGCGAGGAACTGTAGCCCCGACTCATACTGCGCCAAGTCGATGTAATGCCCCTTGCCGGTTCTAGCTCGGTAATCTAAAGCTGAAAGAATCGCGATGGCGCCGTAAGCGACTGCGATATAATCGATATAGGGTCCGTAGAGCATCTGGGGAGTCCCGTCAGGATAGCCTATCAAATGGGTGAAACCCGACAGAGAGGAAAGCTGGGAGCCGAATCCTGGATGGTGCGCGTGCGGTCCGGTCTGGCCCAGATTGGAACTGCTCAACATGATCAGGTCCGGCTTCACTTTTTCGAGTGTCTCATAATCCAAGCCCAAACGCTTCATGGTCCCCGGGCTGAAATTTTCGATCACGACATCAGACCAGGCCGCGATCCTTTTAGCCAAGTCAGTTGCCTTCGGCGCCTTTTTGAGATTCAAGGTGATGCTCAATTTGTCATTGTTGCAGAGCGCGAAGAGCCCGGAGCGGTTGAGGCCGTGGATGTTGTCTTTGTAAGGAGGATAGTGGGTGCGGAAACCGTCCGGACGCGCGTTGGACTCGATGTGGACGACCGTAGCGCCATGATCGACCAAATGCTTGCCGACGACCGGCCCGGCGGCGTAAGCCGCGAACTCGACGACCTTGATTCCGTTTAATGCTTGCATGGCTCAAAAAGAGTTTAAGGGATTCAGGGAAAACCCTTTAACCCTTTATCCCCGCAACTTTTGTCTAGATCACTCCTGCCTGGCTCAGCTCGTCTAACTCTCGTTTTGTGAGTCCTACCTCGCCGCAATAGATTTCTTCATTGTGCTCGCCGATCAAAGGCGCCCGGCGCCGGATCTCGCATGCGGTGTCGGAAAATTTGGCAAATCCGCCTGGATAAAGTAGCGATGTCCCCAATTCCGGATGATCGACCTTCTGCCAGAATTTTCGTGCCTGAAGCTGCGGATCTTCAAAGACCTCCTCCACCGTCGCCACGGGGTAGCCGAGCATCTCTCTTCGGATCACCGTTTCGAAGAATTCCTTTTTTGTGACCCCTTGAAAGAAACGGGCGATGGGCTCTTCCATCTGATCGATCTCTTCTTGAGTCACTTCAGCGATGTTAAAAGAGCTCCAATCCTTATTCTTAAGGAACTCCGGCGCCACTCCTTTGCTGTCCATCCATTCGACGAGCGCGCGGTTGGTTTTTCTTCCGGCTTCGCCGCCGTAGATGATGAAGTTGAGATAGCCGTCTTTGCAAGGCCAAAAGACGCGCATCTTGGCACCCGTGATGCTTCGCCCGGTCATGAACGATCCCGCCCTCTTCTCCAGTTGTCGGTTCAGGTCCCAAAAAGTGTGAGCATGCGAAAAGGCCCAGAGAAGACAGGCTTGGGCCGAAACATCCACTTGCTGTCCCTCGCCCGTGCGCTGGCGATCGAGATGAGCCATGAGGGTTCCCATGGCCGCGTAGGAGCCCGTCCAATGGTAAGACTGGGGGAAAGTGACGCGCAAAGGGGGTTTGCCAGGATCGCCGACGAGCGACATGCATCCGCTCAGCGCCATGATTTCAATATCCGAAGCTCTGAACCGAGAATAGGGACCGGTCTGGCCGAATGGAGTGATCGAGGTGAGGACCAGCCGAGGCTGGATTCGGCTCAATACGGTGTAATCTAAACTCAACTCCTTGAGCCGACCCGGCACAAAGGATTCGATGACGAAGTCGGCCCGGGCAACCAGTTGGGCGAATATGTCGCGCCCGCGGGCCTTCTCCAGATTCAGAGTAATGCCGCGCTTATTGTTATTGAAAGAAAACCAGTAAAGGCTCTTCTCGGGGTGAGTTTGATCCCGGTAAAAAGGGGCGATGAGTCTGGCAGGATCCCCTCCAGGCCTTTCCACTTTAATGACGCCGGCGCCTAGATCGCCGAGGATCTTTCCGCAGAGAAAACCGAGCTCGTCGGTTAAATCTAACACCCGGAAGGGTGAGAGCAGGCCTTGTCGAATTTCTTCGTTAACCATTTCGCCTTAAAAAAAAGGCAGGGGATCCATGACCCTGCCCTTTTTGATCTCTACCCAAAAGTAAAGAGTGGCTATCGTCCGGTCCTGGCCAGCGAATGGACCCAGCCCCTCATGCGCGACTTGGCATTCTGAATGTCCTTGTCGCTGAAGAAGTTTTTCAAATTGACTTTGTCCACGGCATAGACCGGTCGCATGAAATCGCTTTCATAGCCGAAAGGCACGGTCGCATCAATGCACATCCCGCCCTCGAAGCGGGTGTTGGAGGCCGTCCACTCTTTTTCTCCCGCGGTCATCCGTTCGGCAGGCATGAATGTCTGACCGCGGCCTCCGGGGATGGGATTCAAAATATCCGTATGCGGGTTGACGCGCGTGGTCAAACACCACATGACGTCATCCATGTCGTACGGGTCGGCGTCTTCGCTGACAGCGATGCAGATACGCATCCCTTGGGAAGTCGACATTAGGGCCGACATGAAATTGCGCTGCCAGCCTTCATCAATCCTGTTTCGTTTCTTCACCTGGATGATCGCTCCGCCCCAGTCTGTCATGCAATAGGGGATGTTCACATCCTGGATGATCCCCGGTTGAATGCGTTCGCACAACTCAAACATCGCGGCTTCGCGAACCGTTGTATCGATGTTGTGGTCATCCAGCGTATGGACGCCCAGGGCGAAGATGATCGGCTTGGACTCGGGCTTCCTCGTGGTGACCGCGGTCACATGGAAGGTTGGGGCCTTGTAGGCCTTACCCATGTAGCCGGCCCATTCAGGGTGGAAATGATAGCGGCCCTGAACTCCCGCTTTCTCGGACTCGGCGGTTTCGAAGCGCCGGTCGCGCGGGTTGACGTAGCCTTCCAACACGACCTCGCAGTCCGCGAGCGCCATCGCATTCACGGTGCGAGCTTTCACAAGCCTGACCGGCGCTCCCTGAACGGCCCCAGCAATTCCGATCTCATCGCAGCCTTGGGGCAAGATGACGTAATCGAAGCCCGCTCCGGCCATCAGCGTGCAGGCTGGAGGCACACCGAAGCACATGGTGATGGGAATGGGTTTGTTCTCGTTGTAGTACTTCGTGACCACTTGCCACATGTGCGATCCGGGCGAGATCTGAAAGGTGCCTACATTGCCCCAGCGGAAATTCATCCGGTTGTATCCGAGATCGTATCCGCCCGCGAAATGCTCCCCGGAAATGAGGCGGTTGCCGGAGCCGACGGTCAACTCAGGCTCGACCTCCGTGTGGCGGATAGGCACCATGTATTCATTGACTTCAACAGGCTTTTCAATCACCACTTCCTGGGAAGGGGCCTCCTTTGGGTTCACGATGACAGGCGGGATGGGATGGGTTACTGCATCGGCGAGTTGTCTGGTGCGCTCACAGTCGTCCTTCCAACCAAACATCTTGTTGATGACATTCATGTCTCCGAACAGGTTCGTGACCACTCGATGATCGGGTTTTCCCTTCACCTTGTTGAAAAGAATCGGACATCCTCCGTCCAATAGCTTCTGTATGCCCGTGATCTCCAAATCGGGATTGACTTCTTTATCGCTCTCGATCAGGTCGCCTTGGGATTTGAGCCAGGCGAGCGCACTGCGTAGATCGGCAATCGATTCTGCGGGCGCGCCGGCCATTTTAACTGCTTTACTCATGCGGATCCTCCAAAGGAATAGAACGATTCTGGGTGTGAATGATCTATAGGCGGATGCTCGTTATCCTGATATCCGAGAATGGGGCAAAAGTCAAATTCTGATGGCGCGTTTGATAAGGACGATTCTGTCTCCAAAAACTCCCGTTGGCGACCGGCCCTTTACTCTCGCTCTAATGCCTGCTATCAGTGCATCTAAATTTGCTACAGAGGTATCTTTCAGGAGACGAGTATGACATCACCCGTTGAGCGGACTAAACAGGATTACCTTCTTTCCATCGCTCTCTTATGTTTCTTTTTCTCCGGCGCTGCAGGTCTCATCTATGAAGTGGTTTGGACCCGCATGTTGACCCAGATCTTTGGCAACACGACCTATGCCATTGCGACGGTTCTTTCTGCGTTTATGGCGGGCCTGGCTTTGGGAAGCTATTGGTTTGGCCGGATCGCGGACCAAGGAAAAAACGACTTCCTCCTCTACGGGCTACTCGAGGCCGGCGTCGGCGTCTATGGTTTTCTTGTGCCCCAGCTGTTCAAGCTTGGTCAGATGGTGTATAACCCGCTCTTCCGCCTCAACGATTCCTATCCCATGATTTTCAACCTCCTGCTGTTTCTCCTTGCTTTTGTTTTTTTGGTTCTCCCGACCATGCTCATGGGCGCCACTTTGCCGGTCTTGAGCCGATTCTTTGTGCGCAGTTTTACACACCTAGGGCGTCGGGTAGGAGACCTCTATGCGACCAACACGCTGGGGGCTGTTCTGGGTTGCGGCCTAGCGGGGTATTACTTGATCCCGAATCTCGGGATGCGGACAGCAGTCTTCGTAGCCGCGGTCCTCAACCTCGGGATCGCAGCGCTCATCCTCATCGTAGATCGGCTACGGATCAAGGAACCGGCGGGATCTGTTCTTGCAGCTAACGAAGCACCGGAGACCAATCCGGTCGCTGCACCCTCCTGGTTGGACTGGGTTCTCCTTGTCGGCTTCGGTCTTTCCGGATTTTCCGCCATGATTTATGAGAACGCCTGGACGCGCGCCTTGACCCTGGTGATCGGCAGTTCCGTCTATTCTTTCACAACGATGTTGCTGACCTTCCTCGTCGGACTGGCGGTGGGAGGATTTCTCTTTGCCAGGTTCATGGGAGAGCGCGACATCAAGGTCAGCAGCTTTGGAGTGATCGAGATCTGGGTCGGCCTCACCGCTTTGGCGACCATTCCATTATTTGAAAAGCTCCCCCTCATCTTCATCCGATTGATCCAAGCTTTTGGAGATAAGTTCTCGCTGTTTCTCTCCAGCCAGGTGCTCCTCTCTTCCCTCGTCATGTTTGTCCCCACGCTGTTTTTCGGAATGACCTTCCCTTTGGTTGCCCGGTTATTTACCCAGAGTCTCTATCGAGTTGGCAGCGGCGTCGGCAGCTCTTACGCGGCCAACACCGTCGGCGCGATTCTGGGAGCCTTTGCCGGCGGATTTATCTTTATCCCTTGGATCGGCGTGCAGAACAGCATCATCATCGCGGTGGCAATCAACCTCCTGGTGGGTTGGGTTTTGGTGGTTGTCGATCCCCGGTTGTCCCGCGTGCCACGTTTCGCTCTGGGCGTAGTCGTCTTGGCTGCCGTCGTTCTGGTCCCGTTAAGGATGCCTCGCTGGGACCGGTTTATTCTGACCAGCGGAGTGACGATCTATGCTGATCGCTACGAAAATTTGCCGACCGACTCCTTGCGTTTGGAGGAGATGCACCGTGACCAGATGCTTTACTATCGCGAGGGGCTAACCACCACTGTCAGTGTCCATAAGATCGGCAAGGACTACATCTACTTTAAGAACAACGGCAAAATCGACGGCTCTCATGGTGATTCTCTGAGCCAGTTGATGACCGGCTATATCCCTCTCCTTCTCCATCCCGGAGGGGGTCAGAGAGCGGCGGTCATCGGTCTCGGCAGCGGCATGACGGCCCATGCGGTGGCTACCTTTCCGCTGCATGAAGTCGAGATCTTGGAGATCGAGGCGGCAATGGCCAAGGTGACGGAATACTTCAGCGATAAGAACGGGAAGGTCCTGCTAGATCCGAGAGTGCGGCTTATCCCCACCGACGGACGGAACTATATCGTCGCATCGCCCAAGCTCTACGACGTTATCGCCGCCGAGCCGTCGAACCCCTGGATCGCGGGAGTCGCCAATCTCTACACCCGCGAGTTCTATGACGTGGTCAAATCCAAACTAAAGGAAGACGGAATTTTTGCTCAGTGGTTCCACAACTATTCGATGTCCCCGGATGACTTTCGAATGGTCTTTCACACCTTCGTGGAGGCGTTTCCCTATGTCACCCTTTGGGGAATGAAGGAAAGTGATTTTCTGCTGATCGGGACCAAACAAGAGCAGGTCTTCCGCTACGAAAAGGTTCGAGGTTTTTTTTCCAAAAACAAAGTTTTGAGAGAGGACTTAAAAGATCTAGGGCTTTCCGATGTTTACGGCGTTCTTGGATTCTATCGCATGGGGAAAAAGGAGATCATGGCCTTCAGCCAGGGAGGCGGACTGAACACGGATGATGGAGCCCAGTTGGAATTTTCCGCTCCTAAAAATCTCCGACGCTCCACTTCGGATCTCAACCGCAAGCTCATGGATCCTTTCTTGGTCGATGCTCCGTGGTTGAAATCCGAGCCAGCGCCTTTCTCCGAAGCGATGCGCCATTTTTATCTGGCGGAGGCTTATGATGCGAGCGTGTGGCAAAGCCGGTCCTTGACGGAGATTGACCGGGCGATTCAGCTGGATTCCTCGAACCCGGATTTTTATGTCCTTAAGACCAAAGTTCTCCTGGAGCAGGAGAAAAGCGCGGCGGCTGCGAAGGCTGCGCTGCTCGCCCTTGAGCGTTCTCCCAAAACGATCAGGGCGATTTTGGGGCTGAGCGATGATTTCTACTTGCCGGAAGCGAAAATAGTTTATTCGAAAATTATCGCGATGGGGAGCAAGGAAATACTCCCGTACTTAGGGTTGGGCAACATCGCGCTGCATTACGGAGGGATTCAAGAGGCGGAGAAATGGTTCGATCAGGCCAAGCGCATCAAACCGGATCATCCGGGCGTTCTTCTCGCAGTCGGTCGATTGATGTTGGCTAAAGGCAATGCCGCGGCGGCCAAGGAGTTGTTGGAGCAGTCGAAACAAGGGGGCGAAGACTCCGCAACTCTGTTTGGAGCGTTAGGGGAAGCTTATTTCAATCTGGGGCTCTGGGAGCAAGCGGCGCAATCCTATGGCCAGGGTGTAAAGCTTAAAAGAAGAAATAACGAATGGCGCCGAAATTTGGGTATTGCCCTGGCCAAAATGGGCAAGGTTCAAGAGGCCGAAGTCAAGTTCCGCGAAGTTCTCGCCCTGGATTCGGATGATGCATCGGCCTGGCAAGAGTTACACAAGTTGGGTCAGAGGTATTGAGTGGCCCGCTAATTCCAACCGTTATCTTCTCGCGACCGGCACCTCAGGCTCTTGGTTTTTCACATCTCGCATAGGCGCCTCCAAACGGTTGCCCAATCTTGCCTTTCTAGCTTGTTCGTGGGATTCTTCCCGATCATAGTCTGCTGTGGTGGGTTGTGCTCAAGGGGGTAGTCTATGCTTAAAGAGAAGATCGGAGTTATCGGAGCCGGGAAAATAGGCTCAGCGATTTTGCGCGGGATGATCCGAGCCGATCTAGTTCATAAAGATCAAGTCATGGCGAGTGACGTAAGCGCGGCCCTGCGGCAGTCCGTTGCCACAGAGCTTGGGATCAAAGTTACGCCGGACAATGGCAAAGTGTGTGACTTTGCAGAAATCGTGATCCTCGCGGTCAAACCCCAGATCGTGGATCCTGTGGTCAAAGAGCTCGCAAAGAAATTGGCTAAAGAGAAACTCCTAGTCTCGGTCGCAGCGGGCGTTCCTCTCTCCCGGATTGAGGACAATTTGGCAAAGGGGGCTCGTGTCGCGCGAGTCATGCCTAATATTCCCTGTGTGGTGGGAGCCGGGGCATCCTGCTATGCCGGTGGGGCGCACGCCACTGCAGGGGACCTGGAAAAGGTAGAGTTGATTTTAAATAGCTTTGGGATTGCGCTGCCCGTCGAGGAGCGCCATCTGGACGCGGTCACGGGGCTGAGCGGCAGCGGTCCGGCCTATGTTTTCCTCTTTATTGAATCGTTGGCTGACGGAGGCGTTCAGGTCGGTTTAAATCGGGACGTCGCGCTCAAACTAGCGCTGCAAACCGTTTATGGCTCTGCCAAGATGGCGCTCGACAGCGGCAAGCACTTGGCGCAACTGAAAGATGAAGTCACATCTCCCGGTGGAACTACGATCGCCGGGCTTTATGCCTTGGAAAAGGGCAAATTACGGGGAACAATCATGGACTCGGTCTTGCAAGCTACTCTGCGCTCCCGGGCGCTGGGAAAGGGTGAGCCATAAAAACCGAACCTATCCCGTTAGAATACGAAAACGAGGCTCAGATCCTCGACGCTCTCGATGCCCTCGTTTGTCAATCCATACCTTTTGCCGAAGTCATCGCGAATCTAATGCGCGCCACCGCTGCGGTCATGCGGGCGGATGGGTCCGCCGTCCTGCTTGTTCATCCCTCAAGGGATGATGCCGATTTTTTTACCACCCTGGGTGAAGACGCGGAAAATGCCAAGGAGACTTCCCACGGTGAGCTGGAAAGACTCTTCAGGTATGCGGCTGAGGCGCGCCACGAGTTGGTTGTGTCCGACATCACTCGCGAGCCTCGCTTTTCCAAGCGAGCGGATTCACTCACCGGTTTGAGGCACCGCTCTCTGGCTTGTACGCCGCTTCAAGTTGGAGACGAGTTTCGCGGCCTCATTGGAGTGACGAGCGATAGGGTAGGGGCCTTTGATGATAGGGATTTGGAAAGGCTGACGGCTATGGCACGCCCGCTCGCCGTCATGATCGAAAATGCTCGGCTCATAAGTGACATGAAACCCCTGCACGACAGGCTGGCGGCAATCAACCATATTAGGGCGGAGTTTCTTGCTGCGGTGATCCATGAGCTTCGTACTCCTGTCAGCATTGTGATCGGCGATCTCGATATTCTGTTGGGGGGTTATTTAGGAGGACTCAACAGCCGTCAGGTGGGCAGCCTTCAGACGGCGTTACGGAATTCATGGGAGGTGATTAATCTTGTCGGCAGTCTTCTGGATCTCTCCAGAATCCAAGCGGGTCAGCTTGCGGTTCGTGCCGAGGAGTTCCAGCTCGATGATCTCTGGAAGGAGTTGGAGTTCATGTTTCGCATCGGCCTTAGCGGAAAGGAGATTGATCTGACTTGGGAGACGGCGACTCTACTTCCTCTTTTGAGAACGGATAGGACCAAAGTCAAAGGCATTCTCAGCAACATTGTATTCAATGCCATCAAGTTCACCGATCGGGGTAAGATTCAGGTCCGTGCTTCACCGGTTGATGGAGGAAATGCGGTGGAGGTAGAGATTAAAGACACGGGCGTTGGAATTCCAAGTGAGTTAATCCCGGTCATCTTTGAGCCCTTTCGCCAAGCAGAGGCGTCGATGGCGCGAAGTCAAGGGGGTGCAGGATTGGGCTTAAGCATCGCCAAGAAGTTTGTCGATCTCCTGCATGGGCGAATCGAAGTAGAGAGCCATCCCGGTCAAGGCTCCACCTTCCGGATTACTATCCCGACCCAGTACGCGACTTGAACCTAGATACTTGAAATCTTTCGCTGATGAGACACAATGATATTCAGATATTTGTCTGCCAGGAGGAAAGAAACATGAGGCTCTGGCATCTCATTGTTGTCGTTGGAGCTGCGCTCAGCGTGGTATCAGGAATTCAGTCGAAGCCAGCGATCTCAGCCACTCTTCTTTCCGCTGATGATGTTGCTCAGGTTGTTGACGTGCGCAACGTAACGGTCAAGGAAGGCATGGTCTCCGGCGAGCTGGTGAATAAGTCGTCTCGGCCCCTCCGCGATGTACAACTGCTGATTCGTTATACCTGGCTCTGGAACAACGAATTCCGCCCGGGGAAAGATGATCCCGGAATGGCCGTGTATTACACGGTGGAGCAGGAAATCTCCCCGGGCAGAACCGTGTCGTTCACCTATAAGCCCTCTTTTCCCTTGCCATCGCGACCCGATGGCCATTTCGAAACGACAGTATCTGTTGCTGGCTTCACCGAAATTGTTCGGTAGACAGGGTTGGTCCTGCTCTTTTGCTCTCGTAGGCGCGTTGGTTACAAATTCTTATACCGGCGCATTCACGATTCTGTCGACCTCCCTTGAAGATTCCGTCCTAGTTCAATAAAAAGGTAGGATAGGGAACGATGATGAGCTACGATACCGCCTTTCGGCCGTACCTGGCGAAGCGGATTGAACAGATCGACACGGCTGATATTGTCGTCGGGATTCCATGCTACAACAATGACATCACTATCGCCAATGTCATCAAACAAGTGAGCCGGGGCCTTGCCAAGCACTACAAATCGGCAAGATCCGTAATCCTGATTTCCGACGGTGGCTCGACCGACGACACCCGCGAGGTGGCTCGTGAAGAGGAAATCATGCCCTGGCAGGAAAAAGTAGTCTTCGTCTATCGCGGGATTGGGGGCAAGGGGACGGCTCTTCGTGCTATCTTTGAGGCGACTGAAAGACTGGAAGCCCGTGCCTGCGCCGTCGTCGATGCCGACTTGAGGAGCATCACCCTGGACTGGATCAAATACCTCTTAGAGCCGGTGCTCGAAAAGAATTATCAATTCGTTGCGCCGATCTACAGCCGTCATAAGTACGACGGGACCATTACGAATACCGTGGTTTATAACTTAAATCGGGCCCTCTACGGGAAGAGGATTCGCCAGCCGATCGGAGGAGACTTCGGTTTCTCTCGCGATACGATTAGTTCCTATCTTAAGCAGAATGTCTGGATGACCGATGTGGCCCGCTTCGGGATCGACGTCTGGATGACCACGCACGCCATCACCAGCGGCTTTCGGATTTGTCAGGCCAATCTGGGAGTCAAGGTCCATGATCCCAAGGACCCAGCATCTTCCCTGGGTCCCATGTTTCGTCAGGTCGTCTGGACCCTGTTCACGCTCATGGAGCAGAACGCGGAGATCTGGAAAAAAGTTCAAGGGAGCGAACCTGTGGAAACCTTCGGCCTGACGGAATTTGTCGAGCCGGAGCCGGTAGAGGTGAGTTTGGATCTTTTGACCTACAACTACAAACTGGGCTTCCAGCACTTCGGCACCCTCTGGAAAGAGCTACTCAGCCCGCCCTGCTTTGACGTGATGAGTAAACTGGCCAGCGCGGAGACCAAGGATTTTGTTTTGCCCGCCGACTGTTGGGCCAAAACCCTTTATGAGGTTGCCACGACCTTTCACCACTGGCCCAAAAACCGCGCCAAGTTGATCGATGTGATCAGCCCTCTCTATCATGGAAGGGTCGCTTCGTTTATCAACCAGGCTGCTGAAATGAAGACGATGGAGTCTGAACAGCTGGTTGAAGAGCAAGCGGAGGTCTTCGAGAGAGAAAAAGGCTATTTACTGAAGGTATGGGAGCGAGAAGAAAAAGAGCCCGAGGAAAAGAGTTTTTTCCAGAACGTCTTAAGAAGTTGGAAGTCGTAACCTTCGGAATCTCAAATCTCAAATTACATAATCTGAGATCTGAAATCTGAGATTCCGAGCGGAGCGAGGATATGGATCTTGCCAGGAAAATTCTGATCCCCTTCGTCGATCCTGCCGGCGCCCTTCCTTATCTAAAGCTGGCAGCGCCTCTCCTCTCTGCCGAAGGAAAAATCCTCGCGCTGAAGATCGTGGAGATTCCCGAAGAGGAATCCCTCAGCGTAGGGGCAGAAAAGGCCCCCATCTACCGGGCAGAGCTCGAAGAGATTGGCTCTCAGCTTCCCGATGAGAGAGTAGAGTTGAAGACCCTAGTGCGGGTCTCTCGCCGCCTCAAGGAGGGGATCGTCGAAACGGCCAAAGAGGAGGCTTGTGATCTCCTTCTTCTGCCGTGGAAGGGTTATGCTGTTTCCGAGGAAAACTTCTTTGGCAGGACGACCGACCAACTCTTGGAGCAACCCCCTTGCAACACGATCGTCGCGCGAGCAGCTGGTTTATCCGATTGCAAGCGCATCCTCCTCCCGGTTCGCGGCGGACCCTATGCGGAACTGGCCTTGGAGATGGCCAGCCGCCTGGCTACTTCTTTGTCGGCGGAGATGACGGTCCTGCACTGCGAGGAGCGGTCTCCCACGCCTGGAATCGGAGACCGCGCTTATCGATCGTTTCTGAGCAGGCTTCGAGCCCATCCTCACGTGAAGCGCCTCCTGACGGTTCAGGGGGATCCCAAGCGCGCGATCATGGAGGAAGCCAAAAGACACGATATGGTCATCGTTGGCGCCGCGGCCAACACAGAGCCTCAGGGTTTTTTCCTGGGTCCCATCGTCGAGCAGCTCGCCCGGGAGACGCAGAAGCCGCTGCTCGTGTTTAAGACACCCCAGCCATTTACGACTTGGCTCCGCATGGATCGGTTGGACGAACCGAAACCCCTCTCCGAAATCGTCGACAAATGGTTCGCCGAAAATACCTTTCACAGAAGGGAATTTGACGATGTTAAAAAGCTGGTGGAGCTGAAAGAAAAACAGGGATTGACCATCAGCCTGGGGCTTCCCGCCTTGAACGAAGCCGAAACCGTGGGAAGAATTATTAAAACGTTCAAGAAACAGCTGCACGACAAAGTTCCGCTCGTCGATGAGATTGTCCTCGTGGATTCGGGATCTACGGACGACACCGTGAAGATCGCCCAGGATATCGGAATACCGGTCTACGTCCACCAACAGATTCTGCCCGGCTACGGTTCCAATCGTGGCAAAGGGGAGGCCCTGTGGAAAAGTCTCTATGCCCTCAAGGGCGACATCATCGTCTGGATTGACACGGACATCAAAAATATCCACGCCGGCTTTGTTTACGGCATCCTCGGCCCTCTTCTCAAAGAGCCGCAGATCCAATACGTCAAAGGTTTCTATCGCCGTCCTCTTAAAGTCGAGGGGAAGGTCCATGCCGAGGGGGGAGGAAGGGTCACGGAGCTGACGGCGCGCCCCTTGTTCAACCTCTTTTTCCCCGGGCTTTCGGGGATCATCCAACCGCTGGCCGGCGAGTATGGCGGACGGAGAGAGGTCCTGGAGCGAGTCCCGTTCTTTACCGGCTACGGAGTCGAGACGGGACTCCTGATCGACCTCTTCAATCAGTTCGGCCTGCGCGCCATCGCTCAGGTCGATCTCGAAGAGCGGATCCACCGCAACCAATCTCTAGCGGCTCTGAGCCAGATGTCGTTCGCCATCATCCAGGTCTTCATGCAGCGGCTGGAGGAAAAAAATCGGATCATGTTATTGGAGGAAGTGAACCAGAGCATGAAGCTGATCATGCATCGACGTGGGACCTATGCCTTGGAGGTCAAGAAGATTGGGGACCACGAGCGGCCCCCTATGATCTCTGTTCCGGAATACCGGGCCAAGCGGCAAGACGTTTGTTCTGTCCAGTCGACGGTAGTCCATTGACTCGATCGCACCTTATCATCATCACCGACCTGGATGGCACCCTTCTGGATCCGCAGACTTACAGCTATGAGGCCAGCCTGCCGGCTATCGAGAGGCTCAAATCGCTGCAGATCCCGCTGATCCTCTGCTCCAGCAAGACTCGCGGCGAGGTCGCGCCGCTTTGGCATGCGTTGGGTCTCACGCATCCCTTCATCGTGGAAAATGGCGGGGCGATCTATTGTCCACCACGGTATTTCTCCTTCACTTTGCCGGGGTTCAAGTCCAAGCGCTCCTTCAAAGTCCTCGAGTTGGGAACCGACGTCCGTACGTTGCGCCGGGTTCTGACGGAAACGGCGGCCCATTGCCATGCTACGGTCAAATCCTTCGGTACCATGAGTGTGGAGGATATCTGTGCGCTGACAGGCCTGACGAGGGATCAGGCCGCGCTCGCGGCGAAGCGGGAATACGATGAGCCCTTTCTTGTAGACGGAGGAGATCGGGAAAGACTTTTTAGGGCCTTGATAGGCAAGGGCTTTACCGTAACCCACGGTGATCGCTTCTTTCACCTTATCGGCAACCATAGCAAGGGAAAAGCGGTCCGGATCCTTCTCGACCTTTTCCGGCAGAGAGATCCCAGCTTCATGAGCGTGGGCATAGGGGACTCGGCCAATGATCTCCCGCTTCTGGTGGAGGTCGACCGACCGGTATTGGTCAGGAGGGGGGATGGAAGCTGGAATACAGTGGTGGCGGTAGCCATTCCTGGCATCGAGCGGACCCAGGCCATTGGACCGCAAGGCTGGCGCGAGTTGGTGGAGAAGATTCTCACAGAGGGGGGATGGGTGTCACGGTAAGATCTTCTTTCAAAGGCGCGTTAGAGATTTTATCTCTCTGGGGCCTTCTACTCGTTTCCTGCGCTTCTGTTCACGCCCAAACAGAGATCCGCTTTGTTACGTGGAGACCGGATACGCCGTGGGTCTGGGATCAAGCTATAGCTGATTTTGAGGCTCAAAATCCGGGAGTAAAAATTGTCCGTGAGGTGGGCCCGCATTCGTCCACCGAATTTCACGACCTGGTCACCCAAAAGCTTAGAAACCGCGATCCACAAATGGATGTCTTCTTTATGGACGTTATCTGGCCGGCAGAATTCGCCAGCGCTGGCTGGGCCCTTCCTCTGGATCGCTTCTTTTCTCCTGCAGAGCGGAAAGAGTTTCTTGAAGCCCCCATTCAGGCGAACACCTATCAGGGCCGGATCTATGGGGTGCCTGTTTTCATCGATGCCGGACTCCTCTATTACCGTAAGGACCTTTTGGAAAAGCATGGTTTCTCTCCTCCACGGACTTGGCCGGAGCTTGTGAATCAAGCTAAACTGATTCTAGCCAAAGAGAGGGATCCACAGCTCACAGGCTTCTCCGGCCAGTTTAAACAATACGAAGGACTCATCTGCAATATGATGGAGTATATCCTGAGCAACGGAGGGTCCCTGTGGGATGAAGGACAACGCAAGAGCACGCTCAACCTCCCGAAGGCGAAGGAAGCGGTCAAGTTCGTGCGTGACCAAATGATCGGTGAGATATCGCACCGAGGAGTCCTGGCCTATCAAGAGCCTGAATCCCTGGCCCTTTTCACTGAGGGAAGAGCCATCTTTCATCGCAATTGGCCCTATGCCTGGGAGGCAGCCAATGATCCGAAAAGATCAAAAATTTCCGGAAAGGCAGGGATGGAACCTCTGCCAGCTTTCCCCGGCGGCAAAAGTGTGGCTACTTTGGGCGGCTGGCAACTAGGAATCAGCAGGTTTTCCAGAAAGCCGGAACTCGCATGGAAGTTTATTGCCTTTATGACCGGCAAAGAGACGCAAAAGAGGATCGCGCTTTTTACGGCCCGAGCGCCCACTCGCAAGCAACTTTACCATGATCCCGAAGTCCTGAAGAAAAATCCCCAATTTGAGTCCCAATTCGAAACGTTTCTTCGGGCCGTCCCTCGCCCGCCCACGCCGGTTTACATCCCCCTCTCCAACATCATGCAGCGCTATTTTAGCTCCGCCATCGTTGTCCCCGACTCGAACCTCGATGAATTGGCGTCTCTCGCTTCGAGGGACATGGACCGCGTCCTGGATCTTCTAAGGGAAAAGAGCCTGCCGTGAGCCATTCTCACCGTCTTGCGCTTCAATTCCTGCTGCCTAGTTTCCTTTTTGTGTTGATTTTCACTCTGTTTCCCATCGTCGAATCCTTTCACTTGAGTTTCTACCGTCTGATTCTGACGCTGCCTTGGCTCGGGCAAAAATTTGTCGGTTGGGAAAACTACCGGGATCTGTTAACGGATCCAGTCGCCCTCCATTCGCTCACCACCACGCTGATGTTTGTGGCCGTGACAACCCCTTTGGAGGCCCTACTAGGACTCGGAATGGCTCTGGTTTTAAACGAGTCCTTTCAAGGCCGTGGACCGCTTCGGGCCATCGTGCTGATCCCCTGGGCCATTCCCACCGTGGTCTCTTCCCAGATGTGGCGCTTCATTTTCAACGACCGCTACGGGCTCTTTAATTTTTTCCTATTTGGCGACAGCACGGGCCTCTATCTCGCCCCCCTCGCCGACCCGCGGCTCGCTCCTATCGCGATCATGGTCGCTGAGATTTGGAAAACCACCTCTTTCGCGTTTCTCATCATCCTGGCCGGCTTACAGGCTATTCCAAACGATCTCTACGAGGCAGCGAGTATTGACGGAGCGACCGCGTGGCAGAAATTTCGTTACATCACGTTTCCCTTGTTGAAGCCCGCGCTGCTCCTGGCCCTTTTATTCAGGACCATCGATGCCCTGCGCGTCTTTGATCTGGTCTTCGTCATGACCCAGGGAGGGCCTGCGGACGCCACCAACGTGCTTCAATTCTACGGTTACAAGAAGAGCTTTGCCGAAGGGATGATCGGTTACGGCTCCGTCATCTCGGTCGTCGTTTTTTTTCTCTCGCTGCTGCTTTCCCTGATTTATATCCGATCGATCGGTAGCCGCATGCTGGAGACGGTAGAGGCAAGATGAGAAGAAAAGTCTTTCTCCTATTCTGGTCTAGCGCGATAGGCTGCTTCAGTCTGCTTCCTTTCCTTTGGTTCGTCCTGACATCCTTAAAAACGCCAAACGAAATCACGGCGATACCGCCTAAAATCATCCCCAGCTTCTATTTGGGCTTTTACCGCTCAGCCTTGGAGAACTACGGGCTTCTTAGATACGTAGGGAACAGTCTCATTGTGGCTGGCGCAACCACCTTGTTCACCATCGCGATCGGCGCCTTGGCCGCCTATGCCCTGGCTCGTTTCCGTCTTTCCTGGACCAGATTCTACCTCATGCTTCTCCTCGCTGTCTCCATGTTTCCCCAGATCGCCATTGCCGGTCCTGTCTGGAGGATTTTGAACTATCTCAATTGGCTGAATACCTATCACGGTGTGATCGCCGCCTATATCACCCTTTCTCTGCCTATGGGAATCTGGATTATGACGACCTTCTTTAAGGAATTGCCTTACGAGGTTGAGGAGGCGGCGTTGGTCGATGGTTGCACTCGGTTGCAGGTCTTGTGGAAAGTGGTGCTCCCGTTGGCCGCGCCCGGCCTCTTTACAGCTGCCATCTTGATTTTCATCCATGCTTGGAACGAATTTTTCTTCGCCTTGCTGATTCTTACGAACCCGACTCTTCAGACCTTGCCTGTCGGCATCGCCCTGTTTCCCGGGGAATACACCATGCCCTGGGGAGAGATCGCGGCCGCTTCCACGATGGCCACACTGCCGCTGGTTTTTCTCACGCTCCTCTTTCAGCGCAGAATTGTCCGTGGCTTGTCCGCTGGGGCAGTCAAGGGATAAAGGGAAGGATGAAATCGGAATTATGATCCGCCAAAGTACTGTGGCGGACAGCTTTCATAATTCATCCTTTGTGGCCAGAGGCGCGTTATGGCTGGATTAGAAGTAAGGGGACTCTCAAAATCCTTTGGGGTCACTCCGATATTGCAGGAAATCTCCTTCGACGTGGCCGAGGGAGAGTTTTGCGTCCTGCTTGGCCCCTCGGGTTGCGGCAAGACCACCCTCCTCCGACTCGTAGCTGGATTGGAAGAGCCATCGACCGCAGCCATCTCCATCGGAGGCAAGCGCATCGACCAGTTGCCGCCCCGCGAGAGAGATGTCGCCTTCGTCTTTCAGAGCTATGCGCTCTATCCTCACATGAACGTATTTGAAAATCTCGCCTTCTCTTTGCGCCTAAGAGGCTTCCCCAAGGAAGAGATCCAAGCCAAGGTGACCGAAGCGGCGCGTCTGCTGGATCTCGAGGCTCATTTGGAGCGCAAACCTCAGGAGCTCAGCGGCGGCCAGAGGCAGAGAGTGGCGCCGGGCCGGGCGATTGTGCGCCAGCCGAAAATCTTCCTCTTCGACGAGCCACTCTCCAACCTGGATGCTACCCTCAGGGCCAGCATGCGGATCGAGCTTGCCCGCCTGCACCGCAGGCTCCACGGCACTATCCTTTACGTTACCCATGATCAGGCCGAAGCGATGACCCTGGGAGAAAAGATCATGGTCCTTGACGAAGGCAGGCTCCAGCAGATGGGAGCTCCTTCGGCGATCTACCACAAACCTGCCAATACCTTCGTAGCGCGTTTCGTCGGCAGTCCGCAGATGAATTTTATCGAGGGAAAGCTGGATGAGAAGGGGATGATCTTTAGAGCCGGAGAATGCCAAATTGATCTTTCAGGAGTGTTGCCGGGACACGGCACAGAGTATTCCGGGAAGGAGCTGACCGTCGGCATCCGGCCGGAAGACTTTCATCCCACCGGCCCTGACGGAGCCTGGGTCAGGGGCGAGGTCGAGATCGTGGAGGATCTTGGCTCTGATAAGTTCGTCCATATTAGGTCCGGCAAAGTGAAACTCGTCGCCCGGATGGCTACGGACGTTCGCCTGAATCGAGGCGAGATCCTTTGCCTCGCAGCGGAACCAAACCGGCTGCATCTCTTCTATGACGGGAAGCGGGTTAATGAGGGGCTTTAATGCCTCCGGGATGTTGGATGTTGATGACGCCATTTTGGGGGTTGGTTATAACTTTAGTCGTCTTTCGCATGAAAAGAGTATTGTTGAATTGCCCAGGGAAATACCACGCGACGTATCAGTTCGCACGAGCTGGCCGCGAAGGGGCTCTTCGTCCAAAAGTGTGGCTGAGAGAGGGGGAACCCGCCCCCCAGCGCGGTAAGCAATGGGTCTCTGCTTTTCTGTTCCTTGGTACTTGACCTGATCTATCCTTGGTCTGATGAAGCGTATAGCATCGGTGCTTCCCTTGCTTCGGGGCAGGCACCCCCTCTCTGGGCGATGTGAGCCGAGGGGAGCACGAATGAGGTTGCGGACTAGCCCTTCGGGATCTCAAATAGCAGATTTCAGATTGCATATTTGAGATCTGGAATCTGAGATTCCGAGCGAAGCGAGGACTGGTAGAGGTCCTCGAGGCACTGTCCCATCGGTCGCAGCCGAAGGCGCGCTCCCCGAGGCAGCTTCGGCTCGCCGCTGACTACACTTTTTGTAATAGAGCCCCACCAAGGTTGACACCGCCATGGGCATCTAGTAGGTAGATCAAAGTGACTGCAAAGTCTTTGATAGCCATCTTGTCACTTCTCTTTATGATCTCCGGCGCGCTGCTCTTTGACGGGGAGGGAAGGGACACCGAAGATCTCGTTTATCAAGAGACGAACAAACCGGATTCCTCAACGGATCGCTCAGATGTGGCTTCAGTCGCGGCACAACAGCGCGCCTTATCATTCCGGACCTTACGCTCAAGGGTGCCGACCAGACTGTTAGCCCAACTCACTGGCCCTGTGGAGCCTTGTTCTTCTGTGGCTTGGACGAAGGAAGGATTTTTCTCAACAGCTCTCTCAAAACAGGACCTCTATCGCCGGTACGGCATTTATCGCATTTAATCAACCCTCTTTCTCTTTTCAAGGCCTTTTTTTCCAGCTGGGCACGGATAATTTCCGATCCGGAAGTTATCTATCCCAGAAATTCATAAGAAGGAAATTATCATGGGTACTTTTCGTGATTCCGATATAGATTCCATTTCCAGTCTGATATTTTCTCCTGATCCCCTGTTGCGTTATCAGTATGCAAAAGTGTACGAGGCAAGGACCGGGCCGCATGATCCCGAAGCCTTGGGAAAGTTGATGCTTGCGGTACTCGAGGATGGTATCGCTTGTTTTCAGACTCACTTTCTCAAGCCATCGCGAAAAAACGAAAGACTGTCTCGCGAAGCGGAGGAATGGATCGCGTCGGATTCGGAAGATCCCTTTTCCTTCGGCGATGTTTGCGAGAACTTGGGGATCGATCCTGGCTGGCTTAGGCGGGAATTGTTTCGTTGGAAGGAAAGACAGATGAAAAAGGTGGCGTGGGGTAGAAGAAGTTTTGCTTTGCACAAAGACAGCTCCTCACCCAGGAAATGCCGAGGAGCCAAAAGACATCATCTTTAACAGATGGGGAAAACAAAGACTATACTTAGGAGCCTGCCCTGGCTCTTCGCCTTCGTGGTTCTCTCGGGGGCTCAAGGACATGGCGGCTCGATAAGCTCCTTGCTTCTATCGCTGGCGGTTCTGTTACCTTCAGCTAAATTGGGGGGCTTGGCTGAGGAAAGGTTGGGGAAGGAGCTTTCTTTGGGCATCAATGAGCAGAGTTTTCGTGGTCAACAGATGGTGGGGACAGTGACAGAGGCCAAGCTGCACCGGCTCTCCTACGGGCTGAGAGACATCGGGGTCTCCATGAAGAAGATGTTGCTAGGCTTTCCGCCACCTCTTCTCCTGTATCTGTGACGCTGCACCACACTTTTTTGACAGAGAGCCTTTGTAATGTTGACGTCACCGTTGGAGTCTGATAGGTGACTCTTAAAGTGAGAACAAAGATTACTGTCTTTCTTTCGCTTCTTTTTCTAGTCTCCAGTGCGCTACTAGCGGATGGCATCGAGGTGCGTGCTGGCCTCGATTTTGGCGCTGAGGAGGAAGCTTCTTCCATCGACGATCCCGATATTTCCTTAAGGTCCAGCCGTCCAGGGAGCTTCCGAAGCCGTCAGCTAAGACGTAAGTTGTCGGTTGAGTTACTGCGGGGCCTTCGTGCGCGACTGAAACATTTTCTTTCGGCTAGCAGGATAAAAGAGCCTTCCCCTTTTGTGCAGCTCTCGCAGCAGGATCTCTATAGACTTCAAGAGGTCTATCGTCTCTAAAAAGGCCTCTCCTTAAAATTTTCCCCCTTATCTCTCGGGGCTGCTCCGCTTCTAGAACGGCCCAAATAAATTTTCGCACGCCAGCCATGTGGCATGTGTCGCGTGGAGTGCGAGCGAAAGCCCGCCACTTCGCGGTGCCTAATAGAACGAAGCATCAACTAGAGAGAATCCCCCAATTCGGACAGGTAAAGGAGAGCCAAATGAATACCCTGAAAACCACTTTTCTAATGGTGCTTTTGACAGTGATTTTGATCACGGCCGGTGGGGCGCTGGGTGGTGAAGAGGGCGTGCTGATCGCCTTCATCTTTGCTTTAGTCATGCACGGCATCAGCTACTGGTTCAGTGATAAAATCGTTTTGCGCCTGTACCGGGCAAAGGAAATTCAACCAGATGACGCTCCGTGGCTCTACCGGATCGTGCAAGAGTTAACGGTCCGGGCGCAGATGCCCATGCCCAAACTCTATTTGGTTCCTCAAAATAACCCGAATGCCTTTGCCGCTATCGCCGTGACGGTCTTTGCCGAATTTATACTGCACTTGATGCCCAAAGGCTCCCAGAACGCCTTCGCCACGGGTAGGGATGAAAAACATGCCGCCGTGGCGGTCACGGAAAGCATTCTTCGAACGATGGATGAGGGCGCGCTCCGAAGCCTCCTCGCCAATGAGTTGGCCTACATCAAGAATCGGGAGATTCTTGTCGGCACTATCGCGGCCACGACGGCCGGAGCAATCGCTATGTTGGTCAACATAGCTCAATGAGGGATGATTTATGCGGGAGCGAATTAAACGGCTGGAGAACATGGCAGGGGATTACAGGAGGAAAAATCTATGACACCAGACCGGTTATTCCTATGGGTCGCCTTTAACATCTTTGTTCTGGGAATGCTGGCCCTCGACCTGGGGATGTTTCATCGCAAGGCTCATACTATTTCTCCCAGGGAAGCCACGGCTGGGTGCCTTGTCTGGGTTACGCTAGCGCTTCTATTTAACGGCGGGATATACATCTGGTTGGGGTCGGAAAAAGCGCTCGAGTTTTTCACCGGATACCTCATCGAGTACTCCCTAAGTGTAGATAACCTGTTCGTCTTCATCATCATTTTCTCCTATTTTGCTGTCCCAGCGGCCTACCACTATCGCGTTCTCTTCTGGGGCATCCTGGGAGCTCTGATCATGCGCGGGCTTTTCATTTGGACCGGAGTCTTGCTCCTGCAACGCTTCCATTGGGTTATCTATGTCTTCGGCGCTTTCCTCGTCTTCACCGGAATCAAGATGCTCACGAAACTGGAGAGCTCCGTCCATCCAGAGAATAATCCGGTGATCAGAGTGCTGCGGCGGCTTATGCCGCTCTCTTCCCAATACGAGGGTCAACGCTTTTTTGTAAAGCGTGACGCAAGATGGGCCGCGACTCCCTTGTTCGTGGTCCTTTTGGTCGTCGAGAGCACGGATCTCATCTTTGCCGTGGACTCAGTCCCCGCCATCTTCGCCGTGAGCCGCGACCCCTTCATTGTCTATACCTCAAACGTATTTGCCATCTTAGGCCTTCGGTCCCTCTACTTTTTGGTAGCGGGGATGCTGGATCTATTTGTCTACCTCCGCTATGGGTTGGGAGTTGTACTTGGGTTTGTCGGTATCAAGATGCTGCTCGTTGATATCTACAAGATCCCGATCGGCCTGTCACTAGGCGTCGTGGCAGGAATATTAACTCTTTCCGTCGTGGCTTCTCTTCTCTTCCAACCGAGAGATGTAAGTGTCCCAGTGCCGGGGCCCGGTTCCCGGTTTTCTTTAAAGAAAGGAGGGAACAAGAAGCGTCGCAATGTGATATCTGCAGGGTCAAATAAGGTCTGGATATGGGTTGCTATTATCGGTGCGGTTCTAGCGATCGTGATATTCGCACAGGCCTTTCAGCAGACGATTCCCTTGCAGTAATCCGTGTGGCCCAGCGCGATTTGGCTCAGGCCGAGTGGATCTACCGCGGATCGCCCGGCCTGCTCTCGACGACGCCAACGCAGCACTCATCTCGGCGTGATCCGCATTAGAAGACAAGCGCTACGCTCCAAAAACGGGAAATCTTCAAGAAGGGAACGGCCTGCTCCGGTCGGAATAGTGTAGGCATCATCTAAGGCCTGAGCCCGTTCTCCACGTCTTTTCCTCTCTTCGGGAGTCAACAAAAATCAATCAATAATAAGCGGGCTGGATATTTATGACACTTTATTGAGGTTGACCATAGCCCTTGGTTGTCTACCGCATGAAGAATGGCTTACAGTAGGATCACGAGAGGAGGATGGGTGTGACTCATGGCAAGGAGGATTCGCAAGGTAGGAAGGAAAACTCGATATCAGTGATGAACAAACCAATCACCAAAGCCCGCAGCTTGATCTTACTTTTCATTCCCGTGCTCCTATTAGGGGCACAGGGGCATGATGACGCCATGAGTTCTCTGCTTTTGGCGCTTGTCATACTACTCCCATCAGCTAAGCTAGCCGGCTTGGTTGCGGAAAGGATAGGTCAGCCGCCGGTCATGGGCGAGCTATTGGCCGGAATGCTTTTTGGCAATCTCGGTCTTATCGGTCTGCATGGTCTGGATTATCTCAAGACCGATATGGCGGTGGAGATATTAGCCAGCCTTGGAGTTATCCTTTTGCTTTTTGAAGTTGGATTAGATTCGAGCTTGGCGGATCTCATGAAGGTCGGTCTCTCTTCTTTGTTAGTGGCTGTCATAGGTGTTGTACTCCCATTCGGTCTCGGATGGTTGGTCAGTGCCCTAATGCTCTCTGATCAGTCTTTTTACGTGCACGCTTTTATCGGGGCAACGCTCTGCGCCACCAGTGTGGGGATCACTGCAAGGGTCCTCCAAGATATCCACAAGATCCGTAGCCATGAAGCAAGGATTATCCTCGGGGCTGCGGTCATCGATGACATCCTCGGGCTTGTCGTGCTGGCAATCATCACCGGATTGATCACCCAGGCTAGCACCGGGCTAGTTCTTTCGATTGGATCTATTGTCTGGCTCATAGCGAAAGTAAGCGTCTTTTTGACGGGGTCTCTCGTTCTTGGAATTTTTTTCGTCCCGCGGCTGTTCCGCCAAATCGCCAAGGCTAAGGTGAAAGGGATGCTCTTTAGTTTCTCTCTGGCTTTTTGTTTTCTTCTATCCTATCTGGCGACACTGATTGACCTGGCAGCTATTGTGGGCGCCTTTGCTGCGGGGCTGATCCTTGAAGGTGTACCGTTTGAGGAATATCTCCATGAAGAGGAACGCTCCTTAGAGGATATGCTTCATCCTCTCTCTGCTGTTTTGGTCCCTCTCTTTTTCATACACATGGGACTGTTGATCGATTTCAGAAGTCTGTTTCATCTCGACGTTTTGGCGCTCGCCTTGGCCCTTACGGCTGTCGCCATTCTGGGCAAACAGGCCTGTGGGCTGGGAGCTTTGGAGAAGGGTTTGAATCGTCTAGCTATTGGAATCGGTATGATCCCGCGGGGGGAAGTGGGTTTGATCTTCGCAGGGGTTGGTTTGACCCTTTCCGTGAGCGGAGAACCCATCGTCAATGAGTCTGTCTTTGCCGCCATCCTCGTCATGGTCCTTACCACCACGCTGGTGACTCCACCCCTACTCCAGTGGAGCTTTTCCCGCTCGAGCAGAGAGCAAACTGCCTGACAGACGGATTCTTGTTGATAGAATTAGGAACGGCGAGCAACAAAAGAGAAATTCTGCATGCCGTTGTAAGGTCATTTTCATCTTGCTAGGATTAATTATCGTAAGCTTTCATAGGACCCTCGACGATAACGAAACGCCTCTAGGGAAAAGAATGTGAGATGCTCGCTCCGTTCGGGGATATAGGGTTCACAGATATTATAGATATAGGATTTGTGGCGGTATTGCTTTATGCCGTCATGGTCTGGGTGAAGCAGACCCGGGCCTCCTTCGTGGTGATAGGGATTTTCATTCTTGCCGCTGTGTATGTGCTGGCGCGTCAGCTCGAACTCCAGCTGACGGCGTGGATTTTTCAGGGCTTCTTCGCCATTCTGCTGATTATCATTGTCGTGATCTTCCAGGAGGAGCTTAGGCAGATCTTCGAAAGGATAGCGGTCTGGAGCCTTGGAAAAAAAGGCACCCGCCCGCTTCGTTCAGACACCGCGGATATCCTCATAAAGTGTCTGGCCGACTTTGCCAAAAACAGAATCGGCGCCCTTATTGTGCTGCGCGGCCGGGATCCCTTGGAGAGGCATATCATGGGAGGCATCGAGCTGGGCGGTAAACTCAGCGAGCCCCTGCTCGCAAGCATCTTCGATCCCCATTCTCCAGGTCATGATGGTGCGGTGCTCGTGGAAAATGATCGGATCTCCCGTTTTGCGGCTCACCTGCCCCTTTCCAAGGACTTCTACCAATTGGCGCGCGTCGGGACGCGTCATAGTGCTGCGCTGGGGCTGGCAGAATTATCGGATGCGTTCTGCATTGTTGTTTCTGAGGAGAGAGGCACGATCTCTGTCGCGAGGGACGGTAGGCTTCGGGAGGTCACCAATCTTCAAGAACTGGGAGCCTGGCTGGAAGATTTTTTGCAGGAAAAGTATCCATCGCGGGATCAAAGGAAGATTTCGGTTCAGCTCCTGCGGGCAAACTGGGTGGAAAAGGCCATATCGCTGTGCCTCACACTCGTGTTGTGGTATGCGTTTGTGCCTGGCTCAAAAATCGCGAAGGTGACATACAGAATACCGATCACCGTGGAAAACCTGCCTTCGAACCTTGTCGTCGATAAGATTCAGCCGCCAGAGGTCAAGGCGACCTTCACGGGACCAAGGCGTGCCTTTTACCTATCGGATCATCGAAAGCTTAAGGTCACCGTAGATACGTCCCCGGCAGCGTCTGGGCAGAGAACGTTCCGCATCTTGGAACAGAATGTTCAACGCCCAAGGGGCCTTACTGTCGATGAACTCACTCCGACTACGGTGACGATCTCAGTGAAAAAGCTCCCGCAAGAAAGCAAGCCTTACGACAAAGGGGCAAGTGCGGTAGAAAAGAAAGCGGACGAAGTTAGCTGAAGAGATAGACAACATTGACCCAGCCCGATAAGCCATTCCTCCAGTGTGAGACCGCAAGCTTCTCTGGCGGCTATTCTATAGCAGGCAATTTTTGAACAAGGGCCGGACCGAGCAGATGCAGGATTACCCGCGGGATATGACCGAGTGTGAAAGAGGCAGGAGGCGCGTCGTCATCGAAGGCGTAAGGCCCGAGATCGATGGCGGCCGTTTCTCCATCAAGCGAGCGACCGGCGAGAAGGTGATCGTTGAGGCGGATATTTTTGCCGATGGCCACGACTCGCTCTCCTGTGTGCTCAAGTACCGTAGAGAAGGAAACGAGGGATGGCACGAGATCCCGATGCGGTCTTTGGTCAACGACCGCTGGCGCGCAGAATTCACAGTCGACGAACTGGGACGTTACCTCTACACGCTAGAGGCTTGGGTTGACCATTTCAAATCCTGGCGACAGGATCTCGTGAAGCGGATTGAGGCGGGCCAAGACGTTTCCGTGGAACTGCTGGCGGGCGCGGCTCTGGTCGAGGAGGCGGGCGCGCGGGCGGGCGGCGCGGATGCGAAACAACTCGAGCGATGGGCAGGAGCGCTGCGATCGAAGCAGCAGGATCTTCCCCATAGGATTTCACGGGCCCTCGACGAGGAGCTGGCGAAGCTCATGGACAAATATCCCGATAGACGGCTCGCTAGCACCTATGCCAAGGAACTGGCCGTGGCGGTCGATCGGGAGAAATCCCGCTTCAGCGCATGGTATGAGATGTTTCCGCGCTCGTGCGCGACGGCCCCGGGCAAGCATGGTACCTTTAAGGACTGCGAGCGGCGTCTGCCCTATATCGCCTCGATGGGCTTCGATGTGCTCTACCTGCCTCCTATCCATCCTATCGGTCGCACACACCGCAGGGGAAAAAATAACATCGTCGGTGCAGGTCCGGAGGATCCCGGAAGCCCGTGGGCGATCGGGTCATACGAGGGCGGCCACAAAAGTATCCACCCTCAGCTTGGCACCATGAATGATTTTAAGAAGCTGATTGCGAAGGCAGCGGAGTACGGTATCGAGATAGCTTTGGATATCGCGTTTCAGTGCAGTCCTGACCACCCCTATGTGAAAGAGCACCCCGAGTGGTTTCACCGGCGGCCTGACGGAACCATCCAGTACGCTGAAAACCCTCCTAAAAAGTATCAGGACATCTACCCGATCAATTTCGAAACGGATCATTGGCCCGACCTCTGGAATGAGCTCGAAAGTGTCTTCCTCTTCTGGATCAAGCAGGGAATTCGTATATTCCGCGTCGATAACCCCCACACCAAGCCGTTTGTATTCTGGGAAAAAGTGATCAGTGAGATCAAAAAAAATTACCCTGACGTGATTTTCCTTTCCGAGGCTTTTACCCGTCCCAAGGTGATGTATCGCCTCGCCAAACTTGGCTTTACGCAGTCCTATACCTATTTTGCATGGCGGAATACGAAGTGGGAACTGACCCAGTACTTCACCGAGTTAACTCAGACGGACGTGCGCGACTATTTCCGGCCCCATCTTTGGCCCAATACACCGGACATTCTAACAGCGTATCTCCAGTCCGGCGGCCGCCCCGCCTTCATGACGCGGCTTGTTCTGGCCGCAACGCTCGGCGCTAGCTATGGGATTTACGGGCCGGCGTACGAACTCTACGAGAACCGACCGATCGAGGGTGGAAGCGAGGAATATCTCAACTCGGAGAAATATGAGATCAAGCACTGGGACCTAGACAGGCCCGACAGTCTAAAGGAACTCATCGGCAGGGTAAATCGGATCCGGAGAGAGAACAGCGCTCTGCAGGGCGACTGGAGCCTGCGCTTTCATGACGTCGATAATGACCAGATTATCTGCTATTCTAAGCACTCCGAGAATTCAGCGAACATTCTTTTAATGGTGGTGAACCTGGATCCCTATCACGTGCAGGCGGGGTGGACGGCACTTTCGATGGACGCTCTCGGTCTCGATCCCCACCGACCCTATCAGGTGCATGACCTGTTGACGGACGCTCGCTATCAGTGGCAAGGGGCGCGAAACTTTGTGCAACTCGACCCCAAGATTGTTCCAGCTCATATTTTTAGTGTCCGGCAGTAACAAAAGGTCGCGGGAATTCGATTACTTCATGCAGAGAAAATAAGATCCGCAAATGCGAGCAGGCACTAGACGAAGCGAGGTCGCTCTCTTAGACGATAGCCCGCTTTGGTATAAAGACGCCGTTATTTACGAACTTCACGTCCGGGCTTTCGCCGATGGGAACGGCGACGGCATAGGGGACTTCAAGGGTCTAGCAGGAAAGTTGGACTATCTTCAGGACCTGGGGGTGACGGCCCTCTGGTTACTCCCCTTTTATCCTTCCCCGTTGAAAGACGATGGTTACGACATCTCGGACTACTGCGACATTCATCCAGACTACGGGAACTTGCAGGACTTCACGGTTTTTCTTAAAGAGGCCCATCGGCGCGGCTTGCGCGTGATTACGGAGCTCATCATCAATCATACGTCGGATC
>Ga0209701_10000049_pt1 | contig 47938 bp, 76 predicted proteins | sample CZO8metaG_4_FD_188356 | JGI IMG/M metagenome (GOLD analysis project Ga0209701, IMG submission 188356) | Vadose zone soil microbial communities from the Eel River Critical Zone Observatory, Northern California, USA - CZOApr15con2H3.8 metaG... | ecosystem: Environmental > Terrestrial > Soil >... | reverse complement strand
TGTGATGCACTGGTAAGCATTCCCTCCATTCGTTCGGCGGTCGCCCAACAGGGGGCTGTAAGCTGCCCACGCGGTGAGCGCGGTGATCGTGGCGTCCGCCAGAGTGTTGAACACGGAGAGCGTGCCCTGGACCGCGACCTGACGCCCGGCTGGACAGAGAGTGTTTGGCGTGCCGGTTAGCGTCTCCGTCACGGTCGAACTCGTGGGGATGACAGGGAGCGTCCCGGTGATCGCCGCGACGTTCACCAGGTCTTGACCCAGCGCATTGTCAGGGTTGAATGCTGCGTGGACTGCTCCCGCGAGGTTCCATAACTCAAGGTAGCGCTCAGCTATGATCCCTATGATCTGACCGAAGCGGCTCTGAGGAGTGACATTAATCGAGGCCCCGAAGGCTGACTTCATCGCGGCCTGGAGGTCGGCGGTTATGTCCGTGATCGCCTTCGGGATGAAACCCGTCGACAGCAGTCCGAATTGTGTGCCTAAGCTCATTATGGACTCACCTGTACAGTTCCACCTAGCTGCGTCTTGTTCGAGAACGCAGCCCACTTGACCGTAAGGCTACGCCGCGTCGTGTCCTGCGTCACGTTTACGAACTGAACCTGCGTGATCCCCTGGCGCGCAGCGATCGCCGCGAACAGAACGGAGCGGAGTTCTTGCAGATTGACCTTCTTCTGACCCAGCACGCTGAACCAGGAGATCCCCTGACTCTGGTCTAGGAACCACTCGCCTAGCATGAACTGGAGGGTAGCCGTAACATCCGAGATGATCGCCGCGGTGTCCGCTACCAACGGGGCGATATCTTGACCCTGGAGTTGGAGATCGTATGTCGCATCTAGTGCTAAGTCTTTAGGTATGCCCATGTCTGTCTAAACTATCACTTCGCCTTGAGGATAGCGCTCGCTGGGGATGTCGGGCTGCCCATCGGGGTGGTCGGCTGGCCTGTAGTGCCCGGGGCTGTCGTGACTGGGTGAAGGTGCGCATCAAATGCCGTCTTAATCGCCTGCAATTGGGTCAGGACAAGCGAGGCCAGTGCAACCGCGTCGGTTGGAGGGGTCCCGTCGTTCCCACCTAACTCGACTTGATTCTGGCGCAGGACGATCTGGGGACCGTTGTCAGGCCCAATCGTCATGCCGTTACCGCCTGCCCCCGTCCACGAGGCATTATCAGGATGGAGCCCGGGATAAAACACTGCATCAGCGTGATGATGACTCCTCTGGTCCTTCGGCGAGACGTGCCCACCCTGCTGTTGCCAGAGGTCCATTGACAGGTCGGATACAATCACCTGCCCGGTGTCCCCTATCTTCAGCGGGAATGTGATGCGGAATCCCCCGGCCGCAGGGAACGCGACCGGTACGTGGGGAAGCACAGGGAGAGGAAGCGCGACGAAGGTTCCATCCTCTTGCTCGACCTGAGGGTCAATCAAGGGCAAGAGGTCGACGGTCTGAGTCAGCGGGTCATATGCCTGGACTGAGCACGGGAAGGCTACCTTAATCTGCCTCATCGTGACCTCGCGCACCTTGTCTAGGACCTGACCGTATGACGGTGACCGCTGCTGCTGGCTCATTAGAGGACTCCCAGTGCTCGAGCTTCGACCGTAGAGTACCAGTCGCCCTTATGCGTATCGCCGCTATGCGAGACTTTCTCGACTCGGAAGAATCCGTTTGTCGAGACGGACTCGACCTTGATCCGACGCCCGGGCTTAATCAACGGGTTGAGCAGCGACTTCACGCGGAGGATGCCAGGCCCACCGAGCACCTCAGGCGTACCGTGCTCGGGAGATCCGACCATTCCCGATTGCTGGTTTACTAAGACGGCGCTGTCCTTTGTGACCTCGCCAGGAGCGAGGAGCTGGATCTGCCCGTCCTGGATCGACCACTCGATCCCGAGCCCGGAGAGAATCGAGTCGAGCTCAGTGCTCGCCTTGCCATGAGAGGCGTAACCGGAGACGAACTGATCGACGACATTGGTCAGCTGCGCCGCAGCGTTGCCCGGATCCAGCTGCAGAGCGTTCACGAGCTGTAGCACGATATCCTTGATTTTGGCACCTGGACGAAAAGAGCCGGAAAACACCGCATAACGCTGATGCCTTTCCCCGTCCCCTGATTGGATCTTCGTGACCCAGTCGGCACCATCGCGCACGTGGTCAATCGTCCTTGAGTCCCCGTCGAAGAGCAGCGAGAGGTCTTCACCGTAACCGGCCGAGAGTAAGACTCGAGTCCCACGCGCCTGTAGCTTCGCTCGCGTAGATGACGCGAGATTGAAAATCTGGATCAACGCGCGGTTTGGTTCCTTCGTGACCGTCTTCTCTATCTTGAAGTTGACTCGAAGCTCTTGAGCCAAAATTCCCGTCGAGGCATTTGAACGCTTGAGCGACCCCGCGATCGGCGGTACCATGATCAGGGAACAACGCCTCTGGAACAGCGCAGGCATCAGACAAAGACCGCGACTTCCGCCGCCGTGTAGTACCAGATCTGCACGCGTGATCCTAGGTCAGCCAACCCCGCGTCGGAGGATTGACTGGAGGTGTCGACGCACACGAACATTCCCGGGGGCATGCCTGCAGTGTTCTTGTACCGTCCGAAGAGCGAGGTCCCGAGGACCACGCGCTGCGAGCCCGCGAGGAAGTTGGCCTGACCGTCCCCGATCTGGATATACCAGACATCGTCGCGATCGTTGTAGATCAGCTCGAAGGTGTACGTCGCACCCTCCAGCTCGCACTGAAAGCGGTAGCGCGGCGTCACGCCTAGGTCCGTCAAGAGCGGAAGGATGAGGGGCATTGATCAGAATCCGAAGACTGGAGCGACCTTCGCCTTGGCAGCATCCCACATTGCGGCGGCTTGCGTCTTCTGAGTCGCGGTCGCGGTCGCAGGCGTCGCGACCCTCTTTCCCTTGTCGGTACCCGGCTTATGCTGAGGTCCAGCCGTCTTGACCGTAACCGTCTGGTTAAAGACGATCCTGATCTCTTTAAAAATCAGCGTGAACTGCAGCGCGTCGCCAATCTGAGCGTTCCTAGGCTCGTTCTTGGAGATCAGCAGCATGTTCGAATAGGTGTCGAGCTTTGTCTGTATGGTGTGGGTCGCGCCTGCCTGCAGCCTCTGCTTAAGCGCGAAGTGCGCCGCCTCAGCCGCGCCTGGCTGGTCGGGCAAGAATGGACCCTGCGCGAACGAGCCCGTGAACGGATTGATGATCGGTGTGTTCGAAATCAGTCCCTCGAGCGTGAGCATCTGTGGCTTAGGTCGTACGTGATCCGTTATGTTCGAGCCCGATTCAACCGGGTGGTCGGTAGCCTCAGCCTCTTGCGCGTGCGTCTCGCTCAGCGAGGCGTCGAGCGTGAGGATCAGCGTCCCCGTATCCTGGTCTTTGATCGTGACGTTCATCTGGCGACCGCCCCATAAGCTTCGCGCTGCTTGCGCTGATCGTACTCCTCGAGTGCCTCGATCGTGCGGTCAGCGATCTGCTTCGGATCCATGCCCACGGCCGCGTTGATCGTGATCGGCGCGTTGATAGTCGATCCGCCTTGCGACATGTAGTTCTCGCTCTGCTGGTACGCGGGCACACCGAAAGCTTTCTGCATGAATCCCTGAGGCTCGACCGCCGCCTTCTGGACGATTGTCGGGACACCCGCTGCCTGGAGCGCCTCAGCACCTCGGATCTTCTCGAGTCCACCAGCGATCGCTTCACCCATACCACCGCCGAATAGAAAATGAACTACCTCGCTGGCCTTGTTCAGAAACGAGCGAACCTTCTCGAGCGCGTCTGGCGGAAACATTCGACCAATCAGTGAGTCCTTGCCTTGCATGAATCCATAGATGTCCTCGATCGCGAAGAGAACTGCGCCGAGGAATACGAGCCAGAGATTCGCGGCGACAAAGAACGCGCCGACCGTGGCCAGCATCGCGAGCCAAGCACCCGTCTTAATGAACAGCTCATCGAAGGCGATGGCGATCGGTTTCAGTAGAGCCACGACACCGTCTAGAAAGCGCATGATCCCCGAGCTGATCAGCTCGCGATTCGAGGCGATCCAATTAGCGATCTTGTCGGTTACGTCCGTAATGCGCTTGATAAACGCTGATCCTAGTGCATTCTTAAGCCCAAGAACGGCCGCTTTGAGATGCTTTTGTTGCTCCTCCCAGCGCAGCGACGCCTCGATCGTTTCTTGATCAAGCACTACCCCGTACTTGTGCGCTTCTTGTCGTAGCTCGTCGATCCCATCGCGCCCTTTGTTGAGCAGAGGGATCAGCGCCTTTCCGCCACGCCCGAAAAGCTGCTGAGCGAGCGCCGTCTTGCGGATCCCGTCCGGCATCGTCGCAAAGCGCGAGGCGACATCTTCGAGAAGTTCATCCGAAGTCTTCAGCCCTCCCTCGGCCTTGTAGACGCCCACCCCAAGTTGGCGATAGGCGAAAGCCGCTTGCCCTCCGCCGTGTGCCGCCTCGAAGGCTGACCGCGCAAGCCGGCCTAATGACGTGGTGATCTCCTCAGACGACACCCCGACAAGATCGCCCGCGTATTTAAGCTCTTGATATGCCTCAGCCGTGGTCCCGATCTTCTGGGATGTCCTGAACGCCTCAACCGCCGTGCGCGCCGTGGTCTCAACGACGGCGGCCAGGGCTGTCCCGACCGCAGCGCCTATTGCAGCGATCGCGCCAAGTCCGATGCGAAGCCCATTGATGTGCTTTTCTGCGCGCTCGAACGCCCCAAAGTCGGCATCGATCCCGAGCTTTACTGCTAACTCTTCAATGATGTTCGGCATGCCGAAATTATACCCCTTTGGGCTCTGAGGTGCGCCGCTGAGCGTCCAGGATCGCGTCCAGCGTCAGATTAGCCCGCATCACATCATCGAGGCTCCAATGCGTCTCGAGCTCCTCGAGCGTCGCCCACTGCTCGGAGATCAGGCGCCAGCAGTACCACTCTTCGGCGAGTTCGTCGGGGAGGTTAAGGCTGACGCCTTTACCGCGCTGTACGCGGCGAGCTGACCCAGTACGGGAAAAAAACCGGAATAGTTAACCTCCAGGGCGAACGCGAGCAGCTTGAAGGCCGTCTCGGGTTGCCCCTGGAACACGAGATCGAATACTGGGAGGAGGAGTCCACCCTTATTCCCGTCTCCCGGTTGGTACGTGCAGTCGCCAAGCAGAGTCTTCGTGATGACCTCCATCTCCTTCTCGTCGAGGCGGTCACCGAGCGCAGTCAGCGCTTGCTTGAGATTCTCTCCGGTGACGCCCTTTGCGTCGATCAGGGATGCGATCGCGGGTCCCAAGATCTTGTTTAAACGCGGCAAGAACGTGACCGACTTCATCCCAGCGAGGGGACGGATCGTATAGACCGTACCATCGATCTCTTTATCTTGAGGCTCTCTCATGCGCACAACTCCTTCTCAAGGTCAGATGCGCGAGGTTGCAAAAGGTTGCGCTTACGGGCCTGGGAACGCACCGCCCACGACACCGGAGAGGCGGTCGCAGTCTAGAATCCACTCGCGGTCGGAGATCTCCTTGCCGAATGTGGCATCCGCCTGCTTCTGGACCCAAGCGTTACCTGCGGCAAGTACAGTCGTCCCTAAGAAGTCTTTAACCAAGAAAGGAAAGATTCCGAGTCCCGTCTGCTCGTCCGCATTTTGCGCCGCAGCGAATACGTCGTTCGACTGGCTGGTCTGGAGCAGTGTGATTTTGATTTGACCGGATCTATTCTTATTTCGCGCCCTGGCGACTTCACCATCAGCGCCAACCTTTTTGAGGAAAGCCTGCTCGTCGCGGGTCACCTCGAGGAATGTTCCCTCGGCGAAGCCGGAGATTAGGTTCGGACCCCAGGTCACGATTAGCTGGAACGGGTCATACAGTTTCGTCGACATTCACACACCTCGATTAAGGGATCACGGTCCCTTGGACTGTCACGGAGTTCAGTGCGCCGGCCAGGTTCGCTTGGAATAGTACATTGGGGAGCAGACGCGCGCTGCGCTGAGCTGGGGTCAAGTTCGCGGCCTTCGGCACGGTCACGGTGAATGGGGGCTGCTCCGCGAGGAAGTTCTGCGGAGGGGATTGAAAGAAGGTCAGCGAGGCGCGGACATCCTTCTCGATCACCGTGATACCTTTGTCGGAATATGGGATCTTGTTTGCTCCCGAGAGATCCGTGAAGATCCTGGCGCCCATGTCTACAATCAGAGCGTCCACACCGCGAGTGATGTCGAGCCAGGAGCCAGAGCCCACTTGCCCGAACTCGGTCACGTTCGTTCCGTATACAGTGATGTAGACCGACCCGCGCTTGCCGGTCGTGCCCGCTGTGGGAATGCCGCAGGCATTGTTGATCTCGGCCTCAGAGAGTTGATCGGCTGGGATACCAGCCAGAGTCTTGTAAGCCCAGTTCTCAGAGCCAGCGACTAGCGGGAGGACGCGCCCGGCCCATGCGGCCTGCGCAAAGGATCCGTTCTCGGATTTGTAGAGGACAGCCGTTCGCGTATAAGCGGCATTCTTTACGACCGACATGATGTCCGTCGCGGAGGCGCCTAGGCAGGTATCATCGACCGAGTTCACTATGTAAAGTTTCTTGTTCGACTCGACCCATGAGGCGAGGGAGGTAGCGATCGCCAACGAGTCCCATGGGTTGATCACGTGATACCATGCGTTGTCGAATGCCATGATCGCGGCCATGTCTGCGGCAGTGCCCGGGTCCGCTTGCGTCTGCGTGATCCCCAAGTTCGCGCGTGCCGTCGAGGTCGGCTGACCGGTCGGGTCGAGCGATTGGATCGTATGGAACGTGCCGGCCACGTTCGCGGTCAGCGTTAGCACTGCCCCGGTATTGACGCTGGTCACGGGCATCGCGAACGCGTCAAAGGCGGTCTTCAGACCCGCGAGAGTCAGCGCCAGAGTATTCGCACCGCCAGAGGTGAAGGCGACGGTGTTGCCGTCAAATTTGAACTGATAGAGAGTGTTGTTCAGGATCGCGCCGGGCGTGACCGTGAACTGCTGGACGGGTTTATTCAGGAGCTTACCGATCCCGAACAGAGAGGGCGCCGGGCTTTGCGCGGAGATCGCTGAGGCGGCGAGGTACGCAGGGTCGGTCACCGGGAATCCGTCGGTCACCATCTGCGCCAGACCCGCGGGGTTCGCGGTGTAGTAGCGAACGCGGTCAGCGAAGAAGGTATGAGCGGAAAGGATCAGTGGGATCCCAAAGCCGGGAAGAAGCAGCGAGGCAACCTGCTGCGATACCGTGATCGAAATTAGGTCTGAGGCCGATTGCGCCATGCTCCGTGCTCCTTGCTATGTACCTATCACGAGAGACACATCATGTCCCGATGATGTCAAAGGGCGCGGTGCGATTGGGCTGCCCATCCTCGACCAGCGTACCTGTTCCCTGAACCTCTTTAAAGTAGGCGTTCGCTTCAGACTGCTGGTCAACCGAGTACATGCGGACCTCGAGGATCGCGCGCCCTTCGAAGTACGTCTCAATGATCCCGTCGATCCGTCTCACTTCTCCGATGTCGTACGGCGACAGGTTCGCGGCGTTTAAAGCTGCGCGCACGCTCTCGAGACCTAGCGCGGTCTGAATCTTCGTCGCGACCTCAACGGCCGTTAAACCTCCAGTGCCAGGGAGCGAGCCCGGTGCCGAGGGTGCATAGGTTACCGTATTTTCACCCCAGATCGTGACAGTCACGAGCAAGTCACGCTGGCCAGAAATGAGCTGGGTGATCTCGGTCCCAGGAGGGTTCGCGAGGTTCGTCGAGGTCGTAAACTCGTCATATGCGCCGAGAGACCGGATCCCGCCGCCGATCTTGATCGTGATGAACGGGTTAGATACGGGCTGTGGCCCGCTCTGGTCGTCGAAGTATATGAGGGCGTCGGCGAACCCTGTCGCGGTTTTCACCCACGCACGGATCGCATTTTCAATCGGGGCGAACTGCATCGCCGCCTCTTACTGACTCGCGATAAACCAGTTTACCGTCGAAGTATCCGTGCCCGATGTTGAGCTGATCACGAAAGATGTGCCGGCGACGATTGATGCTTGAGGGGCGCGCACAGCGCCGGTCGTACCGGCAGTCGTATTGTAAGAAACCAAGATCAGAGAGCCAGCAGCCACGGCGGTCGTCGAGACGGTCACGGTCCCGGCGACTAGGGTCGCGGTGCCTGCGAGTGCCGCTGGTCCAGTCGTTGGAACTTTCAATCCACCGCCTAGCAATTTCAACCCATTCTTGACTGAAAGCTGAGGGAAGCGTGCGGCATTAGTGAACTCATCGATTGACGTGAGTCCCTGACCGAATGCGAGAGACGAGAAAAGAACGGCTAAAAGGCTGAGTTTCTTCATTGTGTTGCTCCTCGATAATAGAATACCCTAAATTAGGGCGCCAAGCGATCCGCCTTGCGTACGATCATTTTCCAGAAGTTACCGTTTTCTCCCCACTGCTCGGCCGTCTCGACCTGGTAGGGGAACCCCTGATAAATGACCGTGTCCGGGTCCTGGCCAGCGCCCTGGACGAACAGCTGAGTGGAAGAATAGATCTTCAGCAGCTCCTTGGTGCGAAGACCTTCGGGCAAGCGCAGGAGGTCTCTACCCTCGAGAGGTTGGATGCTCGCGGTGATCACGAGAGCGGTCGTGCTCCCGGGCACGAGGCGCCCATCTGCATCATAAGTAGCCGGTGCCCTGCGCGTGACCGCGTAGGTCGTCCCCGAAGCGAGATCGGAGATCACTGAGCTCAAGTCCATCACACCGGCCACGGCATCACCTCTTTTTTCTTAGGCGTTCGAGCCGCCGCGCACTCGTCGCAAATCCAGTGCTTTTCTTGCATTTTCTTTTTGCGCTCGATCTTTTTGCAGTATAGGCACATAGCAAAAAAGCCAGGCTTACGAGTCGATGACTTCATTTTGTCTCTCAGCTTCAGCTAGATAGTGTACCAGACCTTAGGCATCGATAACCTCATACGAGATGCTTCCGATAAGGCGCCCTGTGTCCATGAGGGTTTTCGGAGATCCCTCCGAACCCGGGCGTGTCTTCGAGAGTTTGCGTGCGAGCGTAGACGGTGCGTTTGGCGGAGGTGTGCCGGGAGCGCTCTGCTTAAAATCTGCCGCGATTCGCTCTCCCACCAATGAGAGTGCCTTGTGCACGGTCATCGCGCCTCGCGTAAGGGTCGCCTGCAAGAATAGGCGCAGAAGATCTACGTACTCTTTGCGCTTCACGTGCCAAGGCGCGCGGATGAAACTACGTTCAGGAATGTTCGCGCGCGGAGCACCGAACTCATGGATAATCGCCAGTTCCACGTTCGTGAGATTCTCGCCCGGGCGACGATTCTTAGGACCCCCGAGCACCCCGACTTTGACGTAAGGAGATCGCTTGGAAAGTTGCTTTGCGGTTTGAAGCAGCGTTTTCCATCCGCGATCGACAACCGTGACCGAGGTTTTCACGGAATGAAACGGCGCCCGCCAAACGGTAGAGGGGTCGAGAGGTTCGGAGTTCCCGCCAGCAGCCAACGCGACTCAATGTTCAGAGTACGGAATAGCTGTTTAAACGAGCGTCCATAGGGAGTCGAATCCCAAGCGGGATCCTCTTGCATGACGTTCATAACGCGGGTCACATCTCCGACTTTCTCGGTTGACGTAGGGCCACCACTGCCTCCGCTCTTATTGCCCACCGTGAACATGTGTGCAGCGAGGTAGCGCGCACCCAAGTCGAGTAGAGCCGTATCCGTGGGATTGTTTCGCGTCCACATCTTGGCGTTGAGTTGCGCATAAGCCAGCGTGACCAGCGCACTCGCTGGATCCGCGAATGCCTGGATCGCACCGTCACCCGGAGCGATCTCCTTAACATTTGCCCACGTGATCGCCATTTACTCCCCTTTTGCCTTCTTAATTTCCTCGGGCGTAAGCGTGATCTTTGCGATCTGTTTAATGATCGCCTTTTTCACACCATCGCGCAGATCATCCTCTCGCCATTTGTTAAGCAATTCCACATCGTACGTATTGGATACGAGCGCGAGCGCCTCTTTATCAGAGCGCTTCGCGAGGGAGTTACCTCCGAGCTCTTTGAAATCACCGGCTTCGAGATAATACTGAATTGAAAGGATCTCTCGAACCTGTTCCCAATCTTGAGTAGCAATCTCATTGTTGCCCGGCATGAAGCGGAAGTGACGCCGGTAGTTTTTCTTGCCATCGACTTCGATATCGGCGATTGGGGAAACGATCACAAACTGCGTGCGGTTTTCAACGATCATGTTTACTGCCTTTCTTTTTCAAGTCTACTAGCTTAGATGCGCAAAAGCCCTAGGCGTTTCATCGAAACTGCGTGAAGATGGTCGCGGCGCCCGTCACTTGGTTCGCCGTATCCGCTATGCACCAGATCGCAGCGACCGGAGAGACAGGCATCGCCCATGTACCTTCAGCCGCAATCTTCCTCGACTTACCAGAGATGGCGGCCGATTGGCTCACCAGAGCGCACCAGATTGCATTAGGACCGTGATTGTAGATCTCGACCGAAAATGCCTTACTATCGCGAGGGAAGGAGACTGCGGTCCCGGTCGTTACCAGGATCTCGGTCGTGAGGGTCGGAGTCTGAGCGAGTGCGGCGCAGGGTATCAGGAGTGCAAGGACAAGGAGGAATTTTCTCATATCATCACTGTACCACGCAAAAGCCCTCGGCGTTTCAACCGAGGGCTTTCAAGCGTCAGTTCCCGCCAGCAGCCAACGCGACTCAATGTTTAAATCGTGTCGAAATAACAGATCGAAAGAGGATAGAACACTTGCACCCCGCCGCATCGCGCGTGGCAAGGAACCTTGAACTCAAGCCCCTCAGGTTGCGGAGGGAACTGCTCAAACTCTTGAGGAATCACGAGCATAAGGTGATCCGGATCCCGCTTGTAGACCATGCCGCGATCGGAAGGTCCTACGCCAGAGCCGGTCAAAGCGTACCAAGGCTCGACTTCGCTGATCCAAGGGGTGTTTTTAAGGAACATCTCAAGGATCGTCACGTTCGAGGCGTTGGTCGGAGACCATGGGGTCGTCGCGACCAGCGTGTACTGTGAAATGGGAAGCAGCATCGTATCCGGATGCTCGACTTCCTTGGTCTGGATCACGACGTTGTTGGTCGCACCGTTCATGTCCGCGAGGATCTCAGAGGGAGTCTTGCGCGCCCAATCGGTGAAGCCGGAAATGCCCGCAGGCACCGTGAAGACTAGAGCCGCAGCTTGATTCAGAAGACCGGTCAAACCGTAATCAGAATCGCCTTTTTGAGCTATTGAGTCAATCTTTTCCTCAACCGCGCGCCGTGCCGCATTGGCTCGACGTTGCTCAAGAGGAAGACCGGTCATCTGGGCTGCACGGATCTCCTGAACATTGTATCCGTATGAGGCACCGATGCCCTTCGGCTTGACGCTGAACTCTTTCCCGTAGATGTCTGCACGGGGGAAATCCGCCGCATAAGACGCGATGATCTTCGCCAAACCTGAGGAGGTGTACTGACGGTAAGTGACCGCGTCGGCTCCCGGGGGAACAGAGTTGTCGACAGGTATCAGCATGCGCGCCTTCAACTCGATCAGCTTGAGATCGTACGTGCGCCCGCGGATCTCCTCGAGCTGACGGGAGAAAAATGCAGATTCACCCGCGTCGTGGATGATCCCAGACCGCATGATGACCTCTGCTAACCCTTTGGCGTCGAGGTGCACTTTCTGAAGCATTGCCTTTTGCATTGTCTTACCTCTTAGAAGATGGCCGCGTCGAACTCGAGAACTGCCGCGTTCACCGGAATACCGACTGCGGGGAAGTTCGGAGATTGCGCGCCAGCGGATTGACCGGGGAAGACCGTTGCTGGAATGAGCGTCGAGGCTGTAAAGAATCGACCCTTGATCGCGACTGCGTTGGCCGTATCCGCATCCGCGCGGAGTGCGCCGAGCTGAAGCTTGCCCGCACCATTCTGCGTCACGCGAACGAAAGCCTTTGCACCAGCCACGATCGCCACATCGGTCTCAACGAAGACCCAGATGCGACCGCGCCGAAGGATCGAAAGGCCCTGCGCTTGCTTCACGCCAGGCCCGGGGGCCACGCCTATCGAGTTAACCTGATTCAACGTCCCGTTCGGACTTGGATCGTACACGTGCGCCAGCATGGATAACCCGAGCATTTCATCCGTCGAGCTGCTCGGAAGTTTGCATTGATTCTGCTGGGAACCTTGCCGCGCGACCATAACGCCAAAAGGAATGTTCCATGTACCGTCTTGATTCACGAAAGTGACAGGATCCTGCACTTCCGAGATGTCAAAAAGGACGCCCGGTTGGGGGGTTTGCTGCAGACCGTAGGCAGTTTGACTCATTGGTAGGACCTCTTACGCCTTGCCGTTACGCTTGGCGGTAGAAGGAAGCGGACGCTTCCAGGCACTCTGGGAATCTTCGATGAAAGCGTCGCGAGGATCTTTCTTCGCGCTCTTGTTATCAGCACTCTTGTCGAACGTGTCCGCATGGATCACCGTTCGCACGCCCTCGATCCCGCCGCCTTCCTCGCTTCTGGCAACCAGCGCGTCGAAAGAGGCGTTCACATACTCGTCGGATTTCCCGTCGAGCTTGAGGGAGGGAGAAAGTTTCGCCACGACAGCGGCTTTGATCTCACGCTCGCTCAGAGCATCGGTGTTGAACTCATCGCCGATCAACTCTTTCGCTTGAGAGACCAGTTTGACGCGCGAATTCACGAGACCAGAAAGCGTCTTGGGGTCGCGGGCAACCTTCAAAGCATCTTGAGTCTTTTTCAACTCAGCCACGATCGCGTCACCGCGACCGGACAGCCGCGCGTTGTCTGCGGTCAATTCCTCGATCTTCGCGCGCTTCTCGTCGAGCTTTTCCTCAAGCTTCTTGAAGCGGGCTTCCATCGCCTGAGCTGCAGCAACAGGAACGTCTTCAAAGTCGATCTTGTCAATTCTGATCTTTTGAACGGCCATCTTTTTGACTCCATCCGGTTTCGCACCGGGTCTATAAATACCTACCATGACGGCATCCGCGCCGTCTAGCTTGATTCTTGCATCAGGTCCCGCGCGCGCTTCATCGACGATCGCCACGTGGTTTCCACGGATGTTGGTCTGCACTGCATCGAAGCTTTCGCCCTCATATTCGCCCGAGCGCAGTTCGAGGTCTGCGAAGTACCCGTTGCTGACCTGAGTTTTTTCACGGTTGAGAATTTTGGCTGCCAACGCGGCGTCAGTGATCAAGAGTTTCGCTCTCATCTTGTCACCATCCTGCTTCGGCATATCGACAGAGCCGCGCTGATAGGTCTGCGTATTCGTAGCATCTAGCCAGCCGCATTCCGGATGATCATCGGTCACGGGCACGAGGTGAAACGTGCTCATAGAGGCCTTGTCGAATACTTGAGCAGGGAGTCGCAGCTCGCGCCGCTCGGTACCGTCCGCATTCAAGTATTTAAACACCCCGGTCTTTGTGAGTACCGCGTCGCACCGAAGCCATCCGTTCTCGAGATGCTCGGGCTTCGCCATAGGTTCGGGCGCATCAAAGCGCCGCACACCCGGAATGATCTTCGGCTGAGACATTACATCAACCTACCACGCCACCAGTCTGAGCAGAACTCATCGGCAGGTAGCGGGATAGCGGGCGAGCCGTTCCATCGATTGAAGTTTGGCTCAATGCAAAACCCGTAAGTGCCTCCCGGTCGCAAGAAACGACAGTTCGAGCACGAGCTACCGCCCCTCGGGACATTCATAGCGGGCAAGTGATCAGGCGGATACGTCGGCTCGATCACAGCTTGGATCCACCCATATTCGGGTGTGCGCCGATCACGCCTATGGAGCGTAGCCAGTCATCATCGCCCGCAGGATCTTGCCAGCGCTGTTTCCGATCATCAGGACCTGAGCTCGGAGGCACATACTCGAAATAGTCGGGTTCTGTCGCCTCATTGAGATCGGGTGCCTTGCGAGCGGTAGAAAGCATCTCGTACTGATTAGGATCTCCCTCATCGATCGTGCGGTACTCCTCGGGTTGCGAAATGTTCGCGCCGCCCGCGATCGTCACGCTTTTCGTGGAGCCAATCGTCTGTCTTGCGCTTGGGTTGGGGGACGGATCACCGTTGCCCCCGGGCTCAAAAGGGGCTTTCAATTCCTCGTGAGGGACTAAGGACTCTTCGTCCGCCTCACCTTTTGCTTTCTTGTGCTTCGCTTTGACCGTTGCCCAATACGCCGCGCCTGCTACTGCCTCCGGGTCTTTCGCGCCCGCGGCCTTTGCCGCTTTCTTGATCGCTTTAAACGTTGCCGGGTGCATGATGCTCCCGGGTTCTTGTTTCTCTCGCCACTTGAGCGTCTCGGGTGAGACGTCGTAGGCATCTTCCTCTTCCTCATCATCTTCTGAATCAACCGCAGGACCGCCCGCGGGCTCTTCGGCTCTGAGGTAGCGCTCGCCTTCCGCCAGCGTGTTATCCGGACCGTATTGCAGAGGGTCTGCGGCATGGTGCGGGTTGCTCTGCCGCTCAGGAAGCTCATGCGGCTGGATCACGTTCTCAACGTTCGACTCTTTTGGGGAGAAGGCATCGAGAGCGTCAATTGCGGGACCTCCCGCAGGCTCTTCGACTTTAAGGTAGCGATCACCCTCTGTGATTTTCGGCTCGCCCTTGTTCTGATTGTAGAGGGTTGCCGGCAATTCATGCGGCTGGATCTGATTCTCTACATTCGACTCTTTAGGCGAGAAGGAATCCAGAGGATTTCGCCCGAGGTACATTTCCTCGGTAGCGCCCGGCAGTTCTAAGGCACCCATGCGCGCGGGATCGTCGCCGATCCTCGCGGACATCTCATCGTGTGCTTTGGAGTATTCGACGGCGCGGAGCTGCTTCAGCGCCGCGGCGCGCGTTGGATGCGTGCCTAAAACCTTCCCCGAATGACTCTTTACCTGAAACTTCCCGGATGATGTCTTCGAGATGAAATCTCGCTCAAGCTTCCGCATTCCTCCAAGATATACTGAAAAGGGGGACTAGCGCACCCATCTCCGTCTATAGGTACGAACAGAGCCACAAAGCCGCGTAGATCATGCCGCCGCAGACGGTCAAAATGAACAGATCCATCCGCTTTCATGCTTCCATCTCCTCGATGATGTCCGAGAGATCGGGCTCCGGCCAGCAGCGACAATTGACGGCCTCGCCCGGGTGCCCATCCTCGGGAGGATCGCTCCAATCGAACTGTTCACCTTCGCGATCATCGTGATCCTCGCGAACTCGATTATCGCCGACCGTACGCCACGTGTACGTCGTGATCCCGAGGTTGGTCTGACGCACCTTGTTCAGTTCGCCAAAGAATTTTCCCACTTGATCATTCGCGATCCGCGCCGCGTTGGTCTCGCTCACATCGTAGCGATCGGAAATCTCCTGAGTCAGGTCGGATGCTCGCGTGCCGCTGCGTATGCCCGCGATCAGCCTTTGTTCGAGCTCCCCAAAGAAACGCGAAGGCACGGTCTTGATCAAGCGCACGTTCTCGGCGGTGAATTGCTCGGCGCGTGCCGTGAGTGACGCGGGTTCGCTCAGGAGGGGATCCACACCTAGCGCGGCGCGGAGCTGCCTGCGCAGGGTCTCTCGCTGAAAGTCGGACGTTCGCTTGCCTATGCGCGCGGCCAAGGCGTCGAGCTGTGCCACGCTGAGATTTTCCGTGAACTGCTCTGAGAGCTTGTCGAGAATCCCGCGCAGGCGACTCGTGGAGCTGTCAAGCTTGATCACGTGCACGCTATCCCTGCGCTCTCGATCTGCCTCCTCAACGATGCCAGGAAGGGGTTGCAGTAGCGCGCGAAGGGTCGCCTCCTTCATCGGATGCAGGATGATCTTTTGAAGCCCCTTAAAATACTCGACCTTGATCGCAGAGGGCTCGATCGGTGCTGGAATGGCGCGACGCCGCGGGCGCTCTCCGAAGACGGCCGTTTGAACGTCACGGAGCCCACGGATCATCGCGATCATATTTGAGCGTTTGGTCATCAGTGCGTCTTCTTGTACCAAGTCATGAGGAATGCTTCCCCGGCGGCTGTCAGCTCGCGATAGGTTTTCGGCGCAGACTTGTAGCGCGTCTGGTCAATCTGCATCTGCTCCTGAATTTCTGCGGCGCTAGGCCATACTTCTGCCCATCGCGCGTGGCGCTTGGCGCGAGACTCAGACCAAGATCCGTAACCGTAGCTCATTGCTTCAGCTCCTCTGCCTTCTCCTCATAATAGACCGCGCGGGCAATCTGCTTTCCCGCGCCCTCCGCGTTGCCCTTCTCTGCGAGCATATCCGCCAATCCTCGCGCCGCGCGCGCCTTTCGCTCGCACGCTTCAACCGTGAGCTTTCCCTCGATCTTGCCTTTCGCCCATTCGCAGAGTAGATGAGTTTCGAATTTTTGCTTGATCCTTTCACCGAATTTCACTGCCGCGGCACCGTCCGTCATTCGCTCAAGAGTATTCAGCAGCGCCTCGAATCGCTCATCGATCCCTGCGCTGGCGCCTGCGGGGTCAAGTTCCTGAAGCATAGCGTTCAGATGGCCGCGCGTTGCGTCTGCGTAGTCTTTGAATGGAAAGCTCATGATTTTCGCACCCGCCGCCGCGTTCGAGGTTTTGCTTTCAAACAGACGACTAAGCGAGTTCCATAACGAGGATCTTTGAATTCGCGTACGTAGACCTTCGCCACAGTCAGTTCAGACCCACGTACTCGATTGTGACTTTGAAGTTTTTCATACCCCTAGCTATTGCAGGGAGCATGCCACAAAACTGTGGCCAAAAACCAAGCGTTTAAACACTAGGGAGTGAGTCAATTTCCGCGGCTGGGTCAGAAAAAATGACCCATGTAATTCCCCTACGGATGGACGCTATATTCTACGTAATGCATTTTCTTTAACCAACGAATAAGGGCGCGGGTCGCGTGCGCGACTCACCAAGGCCTAAGATACGCTTGGCCACGAACCCAACCAACGACAAAACCGGCCACGAAACCTCCGCCTAATGCAGTGAGCATGGTGATCACGATCATATATGTGCCTCCAAGTAGTTCGCTGCAGCGCGAAGGAACGCGGGGGAATCCCGAAAGTTACCTAGACCGTGATTACAAAACTCACAAAGAAGTCCACGAAATTTGCCTGTTTTGTGATCATGATCTCCGTGAGGATTTTTCATTATTTCCCCGCAGACGGCACAGCGCGCACATTGCGCAATTAAAGCAGCATTCCATCCTTCAAGCGTAGTACCGCAGCGTTTCATTTTCTCAGCGCGGTGCTGTTCTTTGCGATATCCTGGATGCGCGAGTCGCCAAGCTTTTGAACGCGCCCGTTGTTTTCGTTTGTTCTTTTGGTACCAGCGACGTTTTTGCTCACGTACCTCTTCTGCATTCTTGCGATAATACGCAAGCGCCTTTGCGTTTATCTCTGCACGATGCGTATCGCGCCACTGTGCTTTGTATTTCGCATCTTTAATCGGATCTTTGTAAGGCATTTAACCATTATACAGGTTCCCCATTAGTTGTCCCGACCCCTACTGGATTTTCTTTAAATCCGAGAGCTCCGCTTCCTGCGGGCGCGTTTTCGTTGGGCTCCCTGACGCCCTTCTCACCGGTCGGGACCTCGGGTTGAGGAGGTCTCACGGTACCATCCACAGGTCCCGGGAGGGGCTTCAGTGGGTCGAGCGTTTGGATCGTCTGGCGCGATTCGAGGTCGATCGTCAAACCCTCTCCGTCGTACTGGTCGCCTCCAAACCTACTCGCAGCGACCTCCATAGGCGTCACAACCTGCGTCGTGACATAGATCTGATCTGCCTGAGCGATCGCGAGGCGCCGCTTGGCTTCTTCATCGCCCGAGAGCTGCCAAAGTGGATTGAACTCGATCGACCAGTTCTTGGGCTCGATGCCTCCGGTTGGTCCGGTCTTGGAGTTGAAGCCGACCTGCAACATGCGGCGCAGCGCGGGCTCAAGCTTGCGCTCTTGAAGCGCCTTGATCCGATCATAGAACCAACGAACATCTGTCTTCCCTGCGCCGTCTGCCGCAAGCCCTCCGACGCCTTGCCCCATCAGGAGGGACACCGGCATGTCGATTGCCGCCGCAAGTCGCAAGGTGAGCTGCTCAAGGAGTTTGTCGAGCCCTGCGACAGGGGTCGCCTTGCGCTCGAATTCCTCATCTTTGTCGATAATCACCGCGCGGGCGATGCTCCTCGCCATATCGATGAGCTGCGCGCGCGCCGTAATGTCGTCTTTATTCTGCGACGACACGAGTTCTGCGAGGTTGTTGATCTTCAGAACTGCCTGCGCGAAGTCGGAGACTAGAATCGCTACGCCGTGAAAGCTCTGCTGAAAGTTTGAGATGTGCTGAAGCGTACGCATCAACACCGAGTCACCCCATCCGTTGCGTTGCCTCAGATGGCGTCTCGATACGCGGATACCGTCGATCCGGATGATTCTAGATTCGTGCACGAGCGGCATCTCGAAGATCTTCTCGCTGAAACCCGTTTCAACCGCGCCGCCGAAGACGAAGCGCTGGATCCGGTAGATCATCGGCTCGCCGTACTTGGGCGCATGTGGATCGCCGTACCAGATTCTAGGGAACAGTTCGAGAGGTGTGAGCACGTTCATCCACTGAAAAGATTTCACACGTTTGAGGTCAAGGGGCTTGGTCAGATCTTTCTGACCATCATCCGCGCCCAAGAAGATCCCGCCGCCGCCGTACGCGCGCGAGTATTCGAGGGCTTCCTTTGCCTTGCCGATCAGGTCGAGGTCTTTCGCCCACTTCTCCATCGCCTCAGCTTGCTCGTGCTCTGGATCATCTTCAATCTTGAGCTTCCAACCTTGCCGGGTCATCTCCTCCGGGACCTTCTCGACCATCTTCGCAGCCATGTCGTCGGCGCGCCAGATGATCTCCTCGTCCATCTGCGAGAGTTGATCGAGCACAATCGTGGAGTTCCACACGTGCATCTTGTCAGCTAACGGATCGCCTACGCCGGTCAAGGCGTTCAGCCAACCATCCGTGCGCGCCCGCGAGGCGTTGATCATGCCTGCAGCGGATTCGATCAGCTCTTGCCCGCGGATCTTGTCCGTGTGTGGGATCTTGACCCGCGCGCCGTAAACCCAATCTTCGGACCTGCCTACGGGCACCGTACCGTCTTGACGTCTTCGCATTGAATCAGTCTAACTCATTCGCAAGGCCAAAACAGGGCGGGGCAGCCAGGAGGGCGAACTATCAAGAGGCAGAACGTACCGCAACCCCACTCGCGCGGGAAGCGCCGCGTGCATTCGGTCACGCAATCCAAGAATTCATCAGTTTCTTGGGCGATCGTTTCGACTTTCGGCGGTGCGGGAGGCGCCAAACGGATCGATCCAAAGAAGCAAAGCGCTGCGACCGTGAGCTGGGTTAATCTCAGCATGATCTTGGGCACTTTTGGCATTGCCAAGAGTTTAGAAATTCCCTCTTGACGGCAGCGTGTCCGCATTCGAGCGTTAGCCTCTGCCTCGCGAGCCCTCCCGTCAAAAAACAATGCGCTTCGCGCACTCGTCTAACTGGTCGCAGATCGGGAAAGTAAAAAACTTCAACGCTCATGGCGTATACGGCAATCCGTGATCGATCGCAAAGCGCATTCGTTTATTCTCTGCAAGTGCCGCCGCGCTGAGCGCGGACGCGGCGGCTATTGTCAGGATGATGAACAGAGCTAACGCGAGAAAAAATCGCCACATGGAGAACCTCCGACGTTAAATTGAAAATTAGATGCGCGAGCGCGAAAAACGTTTCAGGATGTGAGCACAACAACATCAAACCCGAAGGTTATCGCGGATATGACCCCTATTGCATTCCCCTCACCAACATTTTGATTAGTATCCATCTCGGATTAGCGGTTGCATGCACTCTTCACACTTGAAGACCTCTGCGCGCTCGTAGCGATTCCACCAGAGATGGCCATAATCCTGCACCTTCATCAGGCACCAAGCGCAGATATAAATCGCGTAGCCTAGGCCGCAGCTCGCATCATCACAGTGATCAACATAGTGAATCGCGGTTTTACGGGGCTCCATGCTCTTTTAGATGCTCCATCGCCTGAAAGGTTGCACGTCACATTCCCCGCACTAGCATCTTGAGCCGATTCGCCTTGCCCTGCATGCGATCGATCAGCGCCTGCGTCATAGAGTCCACTTGATCGTCGTGCTTGCCCCGCGGGAAGCTCGCGAACTCTCCAACCCATTCGTCTAGCCAAGGAGCGCTTTCAGGCAGATAGACGTTGCCTGATTCGACTTGAGGGGCAACCGCATTCGCCCGCGCTTCTTTGCCACCCTCGGGATCGACCGCGATGATCCCACTGATCTCACCTTGCAAGGTCTCGATCACGGCTGAACCATTTGCTTTGTCTTCTACGAGCTTACGGTATGCATTCGGAAACTCGCGCACTGCCTCGCGGATCGCGTCACACGTAGCGCCAAACCCTGCGCGCTTGCGGAAACGGTAGAGCAGAAAACGATCCGCGTCTTTGCAACCCCATACTGTGATCACGACATAATCGGGATCCTTGCCCTTGCTCGCCTCAACGCTCTTAAACGTGCAGTCCACGCTCATCACGACGCTGTCCCACTTCCATGCGAGTTTTTGAATCAGCTTGGTCGGATACTCATTGCAACCCTTTGGCCGCTCGCCTCCAAACGGTGCATCTTCCCTCCATCGCCAGAAACGCCACCACTTCTTTTTGAACATGCCTCCGCCGGGCGGTGTAGGTAGTTGATCGTGCTGGCCGGCGTATCCGTCAGATCCGAGTCGGATCTTAGCTTCCTTGAGAACCTCCTCAGTGAACATCGTGGGGAACAAAAGCTCTCCCGATTCTTTACGTGGATCAGGAGTGCCGAGCGAAGTGACGGTTGCGCGTTTGGGATCGTACTCGCTGGGCAGCATCAGATGCTCATAGCCTCCCTGCGCGAGCGCGTGTCCCGCTAAATCATCTTCGTGCAAACGCTGTTGGATGATCACGAATGCGTCTTTTGCAGGATCGTTGATCCTGTTCGACATCGAGATGTCCCACCACTGGATCGCAGCGTCTCGCACAATCTTTGAGGGCGCTTCCGTCGCATTGATTGGGTCGTCCACGAGCACTAGGTTCCCACGAAAGCCCGTGCCTTTGCCTCCGACGCTCAAAGCCATACGCTCACCCGTCTTCGAGTTCTTGAAATAGCCTTTCGTGTTTTGATCTGAATCGAGCTGCCAAAGTGGCTGCCCCGTTTTGTGATCCGTGCCGAAAAGCGCTCGGTAGTTGGGCGATTCGACGATCAAGCGGCAACGCACGCTGTCCCTGAGCGCGAGGTCGCCTGAGTATGAGCAGAACAGCCCACGGTAAGAAGGGCGCCACGTCCAGATCCATGCTGGCCAGAAAACACATGCCTCGAGGGATTTCAAATGTCCTGGCGGAATGTTGATCACGAGCTTTTGAATCTGTCCCTCACTCACCGCCTGCAAGTGATCTGCGATCGCGTCGATATGCCAGTTTTCGCGCAGCGGAGTTGCTGGCTCAACGATTGGCCAGGCCCATCGGATGAATTTCCGAAAGGAACGCCTCAAAAGCTCGGCCTTAACAACCGCATTGAGCTTCAGCGCGTGTTCGAGCCCCGAAGGCAGGGGAAGTTGGGCGTCGATCATTTTGGCTTGCCTGAGGGCAGCCTAGGCGATTCTACGACAACCGCATCAACCTCTTGCGCCCGGTCGATCAGTGTTTTGAGGGCAATTGAGTAGGCCTCGAGGGCCTCAACCGGCATGCTGCGAGGATCGAATAGAGGTTGACCCTCGCCATCCGTGTGCTCGACTCGCTCAGGCGTCTTGCCGTACACGCGATCCATGAGGCGCACTCGCGCGCGCTCGCGGTCGCCGAGATCAGGAATTAAAACTCGCGGTGAATCGCTTTCCAATTCGGCATACGATCCATCAGGTAGCCGTACTTGCTGAGGAATATACTGAGGTTCGCCCTTGGCGATGCTCACTTCGATCGCGACGAGATCGCGGCCGTCATGGGTCAATTCCATGATTCGCTCGGCCACAAAGGGATTTTTCGACTTTCCGAGGGGGTTTCCGCTCTGTCCAGGCTTCCAAGTCATAGGCTACTGAACATACGTCTTGCTTTTCCTTGGTGCAAGGTATGACAAAAATGTCGCGATATGCCCCCCTGTAGGGTACCAATCAGGGTACTAAATGGGAAAAACTGCATTTAACTATTCGATTTTATTAAATTAATTTTGGCAAACAAGGTAAACAGGGATATTTCCAACATTACTCCTATATAATATCTACTCACCATATTCTATTACTTCTCACAATATATAGAGATATACCCTGTATTGTTGTTATTACAAACTTTTTACCCAGTTTAAACCCTGTTTCTACCCTGCTTGTACGCTGCTTACGAAAGGGTCTTGCGCCCGAAGTTTTTCACGGCTAGATTCCATACTCCACGGAAGCAGGCGCTCGCTCCCTCCGACCCGCAAGCCTCGCGAGGCATGCGAGCGCCGCTTCCTGGAATTTGAAATCCAAAACCCGATGGGAGGTGCTTTGAAACCCTTTTCACCTTCCCGCATCCAAAGTCACGTGCCTCCCATGAAGAAACCGACCGTTGCTTTGATCAACCTCGCGCGCTAGGATTGCTCACCTTGCACGTCACTTTCTATAAGCGCCTCACGGATACGAGCCCGGAGCACGCGGACATTTCGTTTGAGGAATTCTGCGAGCGGATCTCGCGTTGGTACACCGGAGAGAACAAAGAAGCGGCGCCCGGTTGGGGTCCGTACTTGATCGAAGGCCCGCGCCGCGATGCGAACGTGAAATCGATGAGCTTCTTGGTGCTCGATGTCGATGGCAAAACAGAAGAGGAATGCGGAGAGTTGCTCACCCGGATCAAAGGCCTAAAGGCAATTATTCACACGACGCACTCGCACAACCCGGCAGAGGATTCAAACTGCATGCGCGTGATCTTGCCTCTCGCAAAGCCCGTGCAGCCCTCTGAGTGGCGCAGCGCGCGCGAGAGTTTCCTGAGTACGAGAAACATTGCAGACCTGATCGATCCGAACGTGAAAGACTTATCACGCTTCTACTTCGTGCCATCATCTCCAAACGCGGATTCTGATCGAGTATTCGAGATCATTGAAGGTGTAGATCTTGAGCTCATAGGTATACCTTTAAAATCAGACACTCTCAAACCTATTGTCAAAGACAGACAAGTAAACGCCGAGCCCATCAATCTCGAAGATCTCCGCGAGCGCATCGGTGCCTGCGATTGGGGTCGAAAACTCAATGCCGGAGATCCAATCGGCGAACCAGGCGAGCGCAATGCTAACTTGATGCAATGCGTGAACGCGATCGCGCGCTACATTCCCACAGGCACGGATCAAGAGGCAGTGGAAGAGCTGTTCGCGAATTCCATTGCCAACACTGATCAGGAAGACTGGGACGCCTACGAAGACCTCGCGCGCCTTTTGGCTTCCGCCCTTCCTTGGTGGGAAGATCTGCGTGCACAGCGATCAGCCGAGTTTGATCGCATGCGGAGGTCGCTTCAGCACGCTCTTAGCGAGAACATGCATACGAACCTCGATGAAAACGGGAAGTACAAGCAAGAAGATTTAGAACGCTGGGCCTTGGAACAAGGCTGTACTCTCGAAGAGTTCAAGCGGCGCTGGATCATCACGTTTAAAAGCGCTCATTGGATTTTTTGCAATGGCGTCTATAAAGATCCTGCACATGACTCTGATGTCATACATCGCGCGCATGCCCTACTGAACAGCGCCCCTGTCGAGCTCTGGTTTGAGAATCCAGAGACAGGCATTCGAAAGCCGAAGCGCCTTGAAACCTTGCGCTTTGAATACGGTACTACGCCGGGCAGAGTTATAGGTAGTTTAGAGGCAGCGCGGAGCCGCTTGGTTACAGATACTTTTGTAGAAGCATTTTGCCCACTGCGAGATTTAACTCCGACGCATCACAAAGATGTAGAAGAGTGGCTTCGCCTGCTTTTAGTCTCACCTTTATACACTGAATTGCTTCTAGACTGGATTGCTACGATCACGGAGCTAGGTCGGATAACGCCAGCGCTTTACCTGCACGGGGAAACGGGCTGCGGCAAATCATTACTCGCGCAAGGGCTTTCGCGCCTGTGGAGTGACGCTCCGGCAGGGGCCGAAAATTTTTTTGCAGCGCGTTTCAATAGTGGGATTTCAAATTGCCCCTTGCTTTTTGCAGACGAGAAGCTGCCTAAAGTAGAAGGTCTGTTGGCACGCATCTGCTCAGACCTCAGCAAGGGTCACTTTCAAATGGAACGCAAATTTTTTCCTGTTGTTACGGTTAAAGGAAGCCCGCGTCTGTTGATCGCAGCGAATGACTCGAATCTGCTAGGCAAGGTCAAGGAAGAGCTAACGAGTCAGGCAGTAGATGCCTTGACATCTCGTTTTTTGATTGCGGAGGTTTCTCCAAAATCAAAGCCCTTTCTTGAAACCCTTGGTATGGAATGCACGGCGCAGTGGGGTCACGAAGGCACTAAGATTGCAGAGCACGCTTTATGGCTTCGGGACAATCGCGAGGTGGATCGCAGCAAGCGTTGGCTCATACAAGCCCCATCGACGGAGACCCACTTGCAGCTTACGCTCTCAGGCTACGCTGGCGCAGTAATGCAGTTTATTGTGCGCTCTCTAGAGAAACTCCAAGAAAAAACCCCAGACCTTAGGCTCAGAGATGGCATTAGACCTGGAAACGGTAAGCTTTTGGTACGCGCCGGGTTTATTCTGGAGGCGACACAGCGTTGGAAGGATTTCGTAGGGGACGAATATAAAGCCTCGCCCAAGAGAATAGGGGAATCTCTTCGGGACCACCTATCCAATAGACATTTCAGAGATGGGCAAGGCGGGCAGTGGTTCTATGAAATCAAACTCGATCTCGTGCGCGCATGGATCAACCTTAACGGTTTAGGCGATTGGGAATCGATCGAAACGATGATCAATAAGGACCTGCCATGAACCATCTAAATCTATACGATCTTTTTATGGAAAATTTCATGGAAGAGTTTAGAAAAGGCAGCGATTGGAAGTTCAAACGAGCTGAGCAGGTTTATAGAGGTTATTGTCTGTGGCTTGCTGCTTTTGTAGAAGGGGCGGCGCCTGTTTCTTTCAAGGAGTTTGGCCATGTGCTATTCACCGTAAAGACTTGGCAAAATAGACTATCCCCTTGGTTCGGTAAAGAGGAAGTGAAACGTTTAGGTATCTAGCGCATCCAACCCCCATGAGTCCTAATCCCATCTTCAACGCGATCGAAGACGAGCTGGTGCGATGCTTGGAGGCAGGCGCGCAGCTCCCGCACGAGTTCACGATCGTCTTCGCCAACGATGAGTTCCACGCGCTCCTTGCCGCGGGCGTCGGCGATTCAAGCGGAGCCCCACTCTCACCGGAGACTCGCTGGCTTCGCTTTGCCATTGCAGGGCACGCTGTGACCATCATTCACGAGAGTTTGGAAAATCTTAGGGTCATCCATGGAAGATAACTTTGATCAGCCCCCACGCGAGCCCTTCTACGCGAAGAAGCCAGAGAAGCGGCGCAAGCCGATCCGCTTCAAGACGCAGCGCCCTGAGTATTACGAGCGGCTGCGCAAAGCGTTGGCGGATGAACTGGCAAAGCCGGTGGAAGGACGCATCGGGAAGCTCAAGACAATGAAGAGTGGAGACTTCACACCACTGGAACTCTTGAAACTCAAACGGAGGTTGAACCTGAAATGAAAAAGACACTCACAGAATTTTTAGAGGGACTCGGGATCATCCAGTGGTTTGGGAATCCGACCAAGAAGCTGGTCTACGCGGTCAGCGACTACTTGGATTTGACCCGCGGCGCGGACCTCCAGCACTGTGACAGGATGATCGCAGCCGTGGAGCGCGATTTAAAGTCTAAAGTAGACAGTCTGGAGAAAAAATTCTCTGGCGCCACACTGGATGCGCCTATCACCTCGATCCTCCGCCGCGTTGATGCGCTCAAGGAGGCAGTCGATGAGGTTAAGGTCGAGCTGCTCAATCATGATGTGAGACGCAACGTCCTGTACAAGCGCGTCGACAGTACGGTCGATGACATTTCAGACTTAAGGAAGCGCCTGAAAGAGTTGGAGAAAAAATTCCGCTCTGACACCCTCAATGCGCGCGAGACGGCGAAAGTCGCAGCAGAGTTAGAGGATCTGCGCGAGAGTGAGCGCGCGCCACCCAAGCTGGATGACCTCGTACACGGGTCGTGCCTGGAAAAACGTGAACCCGGTGAACCTGCCTTTGTGCTACTTGGGAGGGACATAGCCGCAGCCTGCGGGATCGAGGCGTGGGCACACTGGAGGATGATGCTCAGCAAGAACACAGCGGGCGACGATCAGATCAAAGCAGCCCTCGAGGTCGCGAACAAGATGCGAGCTTACTACCACGAGAGAAAGGTACGATAATGAAGATCAAGGTCGAGGTAGATGAGGCGGTGCTCAAGGTGCTAGTTATCGAGTACATCAGGGAGCGTGTAAACGCGCCGCTGGTTTTAACGGACCTGAAGATCGAGACGAAATCAAAGCAGAACTACCGCGCAGAGTGGGAGAGCGGCGCGGGCTTCCGCGCGACCTACGAGGGGGAAGTTCCATGACTCTCCTTGAGTTCTTAGACCAAAAGGCTGGCTCCCCGCCGCGAGTTCTAACGTTCCCTCCGCGCGAACTGCGCACGATGGTCGGGGCGATCGGGGACTGGATCGAGCAAAGCTTCGATACAGCCGAGCAGCACACACTAGCGTTGGTGAATGAGTGGATGAACTATCACGACAAAAGGATCTCTAACTGTGTAGAGGGCATCTCTGAGCACTCTGATCAGATTCGAGAACTCAAGAAGGAACTCGAAGCGGTCAAGGCAGAGCTTACGATTGTCTCGAAATGGCGATTGAGAAACAGAAAATGAAAACGGATCTGATCAATGCAGTGTTTGAGGCAGGCGGCGCGATCCTCACGTGGAAAAATGCCCACAGGCTTTGGAAGGATCGGGAGATTAAGGGTGTCTACTGGCCGGCTTGGGTCTTCTTCGCACTCTGGGGGTGGTGGAACTGCTTTTACTATCCCTCACTCGACCAGTGGTTCTCGTTCGCAGCGGGGCTCGCACTCGTTCTTGGGAATACCGCATGGTGCGTGCTGGCGCTGATCGTTTGGACAAAAAATAGAGGGCGAAAGTTTCGATGCGCAGCGCGGAGAGAGGATAAGAAATGAAAACTCTACGAGAGTTTTTGAAGGCGCGTGGCTTTGCTTCAGACGAGCGTACAGATCTGATCGGGCAATGGGTGCTTGAGGTTTTGCTTGAACAGAAACAACGTGCGCGACAAGAAGCGATCAAGGCCCAGCAGCATCGAGATAGAGTTGACAGAGTAGCGCGCGGGCTTATCGGTGATACCTATGGAGGCGAGTGAGTTGGATCCGATAATCGCTATCAAGGCAGGCTTCGCGACACTTGTAGTGGTTGGGTACATTGCGCTGTGCGTCTGGTGCTGGAAAGAGTACGAGAAACCATGATTGTGATTAAAGTGGAATTGCATAGTGCAATAACGGGACGGCAGACGCCGATCGGACTCATGATCCTTTCAAATGATGGAACCTCAAGCGATCCAAAGCGTGGGAATTATCAAGTCGCAGTCATGCGACGCGGGGTTTGGGATAAAGTGCAGCGCGTCGGGCGTGTTGCAGGGCACGCAAGGCTTTCCTTATCGATCTGGGTGTTGATCCTCAAAGCCTTAAAGAGCGCGGGGTTTGAAAAATGAATCTGCGAGAGAAGCAATACGTCGCGCGGCTTGAGCGCTCCCACGAAGAGTGGAAAAAATCCGCTGAGGCGTTTCAGCTCGCAGGAATCATTCTGATCGGCGACATACTCTGTGGGCAGGCGTTCACGCTCGGGCAGAGGATCGCGGATCATCGCAAAATGTACATGATGATCGACAGCCCAGCGCGCGAGGAGTCCTTTCAGGCAGGCGCGCTCGTCGCGCTGGAGATCTGGGCAGATGAGCTGATGAGCGCCGATGGCTGAGAAGACTCTCATTGCGTCGTATGATCGGGCACTCCAGAAGTGGCACCATTTCAGTCCTTCTACGCTGCAAGCGTTCGCGGACTGCGAGAGGATTCCGTATTACGATAAGATCCTCAGGTTGCCTAAGGAGAGGTTTAAAGCGCAAGAACTCGGTGACAAGATGCACGCGCAGTTAGAGCATCTCGCACTGGAGGGGCAAGATCTCCTTGCGCCCCGCCTGCGATCTTTGCGTCAGTACTTGCCTGAGAAGCTCCCTGATCCGCACGTTTACCCTGAGCTCGGGCTGGACGGTCGCACGAAAAGCACAAGAGCATCCGGCATGTACGACTACGCGCACTCGGTGCTCAAGATTCACGGCGTCCCTTTAGAGGGATACATCGATCTCGCATATCTCGATCCTATTTTCCCCCAAGTGGACGATTACAAGACCACAAGTTCAATTGAGAAGTGGTCGATGACTGAAGAGCAGGTCAAGAAAAGCTTGCCGATGCTTCTTTACGCGAAAGCGCTTCTTGCTTGGCTACCGCCCAACACTCCTGGCGTGTATGTGCGGCATCTGTACGCGCAAACCAAGGGTGCCATCTTGTGCGAACCTCGTGGGGCAGCTCTGACCCGTCCCGAGATTGACCTCGGATGGGACCGCGCGCAGAGGCTTGGCGAAGGGCTGCTGAAGCTCGAAGGTGCGACTTCCGACGAAGGAATCCCACAGACGGGCATCGCCAAGGGAATGTGCACCAAGTACCACGGCTGCCCTTATGCGGCAATTTGCCTCAAGAGCCCGGCTGCGATGCTAAAGCAAAGACTCACCTTGGCAGCCCAGCGAAACGAAAATCAGCCTCAAGCATCTATACCAACGAAAGAGGATCAAACCATGAGTTTGTTAGCGAGAATCAAGCAGGCACAGACCCCGGTAGGCACAAGCAACCCGACAAACGGCGCGCACCCGACCGATGGCGCGGGTTGGGTCGAGACGAAATGTACGACGTGCGGGGAGAGCATAGGCAAGCGCCCCCCGGGGCACAGCGTTTCCGCGCACGAAGGCTGCAAAGGGGCGCCCGCAAAGACCTCGATCATCGTGGATGAGTCCACGGTACCTGATGAGGTTTTGAAAGCGCAGCGAGCGCAAGGCGTCGTCCCGCCCGATGCTCCGCCGAATGACAAGAATGCGATTCCTGAGGAGAAGGGGCGTAAGAGGAAGGCGAAGCTTGTGGAGACTAAACCCTCCGAGGATGATTCGATCGAAGCGCTTGAGGCGAAGCTAGCGGCCGCGGTAGCCGCAAAAGCTGAGAAGCAACGTCTTGCTGCATTGAAGGCACTCGCAGACAAGGAGACCCTCGAGAAGGCTGAGGTTGCGCGCAAAACAAAAGAAGCGTTCAAGGCTGATGAGGCGCGAGCACTCGAAGTTCAGAAAGTGGCAGAGGCGTTAGAAGCTGGAAAGAAAATCACGATCACACAGCCCGGCTCAGTGACCGAGATCTCGATAGATACCGCACAGTACACGATCGCAGGCAAACTACCGATCAAGCTCTTTGTGAACTGCATCCCACCCGAACCCTTCACGATGCTCGACGAATACGCGGCGCACGTGGCATCCGAGATCGCTACGTCCCTACAGACTGCAGACTTCCGTTTGGCAGACCGCGGCGCCGTGCAGGGTACCGGTGCGATCGCAGCGCTCGTACGCGAAGAGCCCCCAAAGCCAGGCACCTACGTTGCCTTTACCTCGGGCTTCGGGACCCCCCTGCAAGTCGTTGTGGATGCACTACTGCCGATCGTCGCCTATCCTGTGCGAGGTGTCAGATGATCGCTCTCTATCGAAAGAGCATGGAAGACAAGGCTGAGGCCCTGATCATCCACATCTTCAAAGGCGACTTAAAAAATATCCTCTCGCCTGAGGAAATCGCCCACTGGTATGGAGCGCTTTTGATCGCTACCAAGGCTTTCGTGGGTTCCATGATCGCAAAGGGCGCATCGGATCTGGCCTTGGAATCCATCCAGGAGTTGGCCGGAGGGCGTCCATCGCGATTCCCCAAAGCACGTGGGTAGTTTTTTGGGACCCAGCTACGGGAAATGACCCATGTGGGAGATCGAGAGATCAACGGGTTACCGTGGCACATGGAATGCAATAGAGATCGATCGTGAAACCTTCCATCAAGTTTGAACTCAGCGGGCGCGAGATCTTTCGCTGCTTTTGCTGCAAAGAGGAAAGGGCGCAGCGGGAGATCGTACTAGGCTTCGCGCCCGCAGATTTCAGCGCGGAAGGTGAGATGCTTCTCGTGTGCTTTCCCTGCCTCTACCATACGCGGCTTGAATACATGCACGACCTCGCAAGACGTGAGTGGAAAAATTCGTTTAACCTACAACTACGCAAAGGAGATGTGCCGTGAAAAATCGACGAGCGCTACTGATGGTGTTGTTAAGTCTGAGTGGATGTGGAGGACATGTGGACGATGAGCAGGCTTCAATACCTTGCCCCGAATTTCCCAAGTGCGGCAAGATCCAAAATCCTGATGGTGGGCAGCCCTTCTGCCCCGATGCAGAATGGGTCAAAACCTACGGGTGTCTCGGATGAAACGCCCAAAAAATTACATTGCACAGGTACGTGCGCAGGCCTTACTCAAAGCGCTTCAGGCACTGTTAGCAGAAGATCATTTTGAGCGAGCCGTCTCAAACGCTTTCCCGGAGATCGTGAACCTCGACGGTAGCAGGCACAAACCATGACAGCTAATCAGAGATTCGCGATGTACATTGAGCATGTTTATCGGACACTTAACGCGGCGGCAGACAGGAGAGATCCTAAAAGATTGAGGGCAACGCGGGAAGTGCGCGCATTCGACGCAGCCGCCAACAGCATGTCTAAACTTTACTTCGAGCTGGTCGGACGCTTTCCCGGAGATCCAGAACCTCCGCGGTCGCCAGATTAAGGAGGCATGCAATGAAAGTTGACATCGATATCTGCTATGTGAACAGGATCAACAAAGCACTGAACGCCGGCGCGGACGTGAAAGTGAACGGAGAGCAGATCAAGCATGTCGGCAAGTTTTCTGCAATCACTACAGACGGCGAAGCAGTAGAGATCAACCTTGAAGACCTTGCGCGAGAGATGAAAATCCGAGGGTTGCTGAAATGAAAAAGACAGCGGTAAGTAAAAAAGTAGGTCCTGTGCAAGTCCACGCATATACCTTTGAAAGTGCGCGCCAGTGGAGAATGGATGCGTATTTCGGCAAAACCTATTTCAGCCTTACGATCTGCTTGGGGTTTTTCGCAGTTTCGATCTGGATCGTGCGCAAATGAAACTTCTCGTCCTCATCGCAATGATCGCCTTAAAGCACGGCATCGAGCCCGAGATCTTCACGGCAATCATCGCGCAAGAGAGTAGCTTTCGCGCAGTCAAAGCCTGCCGGATCGTTCACCGGCAAAAGGCGTGCTTCGCAACCTGTGATTGGGGACTGGCACAGATCAATGATGTGTGGATTGAACGATGGAAGCTATCTCCCTGCCGCCTGCTTAGCGATTCGCGGTACAACCTGGAAGTGGGTGCAAGGCTTTTGAAAATTCTCAAGCGACGATATGGACATGAGGAGAAATGGTGGTCTAGGTACAATTCAGCGATCCCGAAGCACCGTGAGAGATACGAACAATTTGTGACGCGGAGACTGCAATGGAACTGACGAAGACGCTGGTGAGATTGAGGCATGACAGAAACAAGCAAAAAACATCTGAGCATCGGGAAGGTTTTGTGGATGAAAATCGGCTCGTTTACATGCCTCCGAAAGACGCTCGAAAAGTGAACGGTTGGAAACTGAAGATGCGGGTGCTCGGTTTGGAGCTCTTATGAGGTTGTTTTTGATTTTCATGATGAGTGTTTTAGATGGGGCGCTTACGATTCTACTGGTCGATCGTGGATTCGAGGAGTTAAATCCGTTCATGGCCGGATTGCTGGGTTCGGTGTGGTTCTGGATTGCGAAGCTTTTTCTGACGGGGCTTGGCTGTGCGATTCTCTACGCGATCAAGGCGCGCCGGGTGACTGATTGGATTCAGGCGGGATACGCATTGGTGATAACTTACGAAGTCATGATGCTCTTGGTGCTGAGATGAACAAACTCGACGACATGCTGAAGCGAATTGAAGCGCGTGGAGGTCCGACCCCGATCACTGAGGTCGAACGCCTCCACAGGATCCGGATCCAGATCCTCGCGCTATGTCATAAGGCCGTGAAGATCGGGGCACCCTTTCAACAATTCACAATCGAGCGCTTGCTTGCCGAGAAGATCGAGCACCCTGAGTCTTGGGCAGCGGTACTGTCCACCATCCTCAGCTTTGCTGAGGTTAGCTATCCCGGAATCCGCGAGCAGCTCGAGCGCCTGATCGCCGAGGAGACCGCGCTGTCTGAGAAGGTGGCTGAGGCATGAAAAAGTCACCTTATAAGCAGAGAAGAGCCGCACGGCGCGCAGAACTGCCGATGAAAGCGCGCCCCATCCCGCCTTGGTGGGTCACGCGCTATGCCTGTGAAGGCAGCGGCGTTAACCCTTACCTGGAAGGCCCATACCATGGATCCCAAAGCCGGCACGAATCGACCGAACCCCGAACCTGACGATCCCGGGAGACCCTCCGAATGGTAGAAACGAAAAGCGTCAAAGGGGCATGGCGTCGAACTCGAGAGGCAACTCTACTTTATAGGTTAAAAAATCGCGAGCGTTTAAATGCGCATGCGCGTGCCCGCTATTATGCAAAAAGTTCAGAAGAGCGACGTATAAGAGCTCTAGCATCTAGAGAAAAATACCGCGAGAGACGCCGCTTACGTGCGCAAGACCGCGCTGCAAAAGGCGCTGCGCTCTTGGCAGAGCATAAAGCGCTTCCTTGTATGGACTGCGGAGGCTATTTTCACTTTTCGGCGATGGATTTTGATCATGTGCGGGGGCAAAAGGCTTTCAATGTTGGCAATGCGCGTAGCTATGCAAAAGCTAAAATCTTGGCAGAGATCGCAAAGTGTGACGTTGTTTGCGCGAACTGTCATCGGATAAGAACTTATCGGCGAGACCATGAACGATCTTAGCCTTTCAAAGACGACATGTGTTTATGGCTGTAAAGGCGAGCGGGTCGTGGACGAGCTGTGCTGCCCCGCGTGCTGGCGATTGATCCCTCGTGCATTCAAGTGTGAGTTTTGGGATGCGACGAAGCACGCGAGCGTTGGGCGCGGGAAGTACAAGAACGGACGAAACACTCCTCGTTTACAGGCATCTATCAAAGCGATCATTGATCTTCTTATTCTGAAAGTGTCCAAGCCTTATGCCGAGTCTCTCCGAGCTGCTACGCCGGCAGATCAGCCCATCGATCCCGAAGCCAGTTAGGGCGTCCCTCGCGGCACGCCTGGGCTACACGGACGTTGCGGTAGAGGGGCAAGCGACCCCACCGTCGCGACATGTCCGCCCATCGGTGGGCAAGAGCTCTGATCTCGATCGGATCCTTGCGCTTCCTGTACGGAAGGAAAGCACCTTACTCGATTTCTCCTTTTTGCAGAAAGCGAATGAGGCTTGTCAATGCTCCGAGATGCGGCGCCCCTGCGCGAAAGCGCTCCTCCCGATTCAAGCGCAGGCGTTGACCGAAGCGGCAACCCTAAACGGAATGGTCGGAGCGATCGGTGTAGGCCACGGCAAAGAGCTGATCTGTGAGCTGCTTCCTCTCGTAATGCGCGATTGCAAGACTGCGATCCTGCTGATCTCGCCCGACATGCGCGAGTCTCTGCGCCTCGATTGGGACTACTACGGACAGCACTGGCATCAGCCAAACCTCGTAGGAGGGTCAGTGTTCGTGAAAGGGCGGCCCCGCTTAAAGGTGATCGCCTATTCGGAGCTTTCCCATGAGAAGTTCACGGCGGCCCTCCAACAATGGAAACCCGATCTGATCATCGCGAACGAGGCGCACTCGATCTGCGGGCTTGGGAGTGTCCGAACGCGCCGCGTTTTGTCTTACTGCGCCGAGCATCCGGAATGTCGCTTTATACCGCTTAGCGGTACATTAACGACTCGATCCCTCAAAGACTATGGGCATTTGTGCTCACTGGCGCTTGGTGAGGGCTCCCCACTTCCAAACGATCAGGCGACGCTCGAAGATTGGGCGCAGGCCATCGACCCTCCGAAGGATGGCGGTAAGCTCCCTGCCTTGATGGGCTCCCTAGTGAAGTTCTGCCGACCTGGAGAGTCCATTCGAGCCGCCTTCAAACGGCGCCGCGCCGCGACTCCCGGCATGATCGACACGTCGGAGAGCGCGATCCCTAATGCACTTAATGTGCATCTTCGTACCCTAAACGTGCCCGAGAAGGTTCAAAAGGTTTTAACCTCTGTGCGTCGGACCGCAACCCGGCCCGACGGCGAGGAGTTCACTGAAGCTTGGCAGATCTCTAAGTGCTTGAAAGAAATAGCCGCGGGCTTCTACTACCGGTGGATCTACCCTCGCGGGGAACTCCCCGAGCTGATCGACCAGTGGTTCAAGGCGCGGCAGGCGTGGAATCGGGAGGTCAGAGAACTCTTACAGTACCCTAAACTCCATCTCGATTCGCCAAAATTGGCCGCTAGGGCCGCGATCAGGGCCGCCCTAGGGCAGACAGGCACACCCGAGCGCCCCGTGTGGCACAGCCAAACCTTCGAGGCGTGGCGGGCTATCCGTAAACAGGTCGAGCCCGAGGTTGAGGGAGTATGGATCGATGACTGGCTTGCGCAAGATGCTGCACAATGGTCGCGCTCAAATAACGGGATCATCTGGTACTCAAACCGTGTGCTAGGGATCAGGATCGCGGAGCTAGCAGGCGTGCCCCGCTACGGCGGAGGTGCTGAGGCATCTGTACTCATTCTTCGGGAAAAAGGGTACAGATCGATTGTCGCCTCCATGAAGGCACACCACAAAAACAAGAACCTCCAGATGTTCTCACGCAACCTCGTGACCCAGCAGCCGCCTGATGCCGCGATGTGGGAACAGCTGCTCGGGCGAACGCACCGCCGCGGGCAGTTAGCGGATACCGTGGAAGTCGAGCTGTACCTGCACACGCCTGAACTGCGCACGGCTTTCGAAAAGGCTGAAGAGCTGGCGCGATACGTCGGGGAGACAACCCCGAACCCGCAAAAACTTTCTTACGCCGCTTACTCCTTCGCCAGATGAGATGAAACGCTTTCGACTTTCAAACATCCAAGGCTATATGCGAGAGATTGTGGCGAGCGTGTTGATAAGGATCGCGTGCGTGTTTTTTGTTGCAGGGTTATGGGTGAGTTCCACACGCATTTCGCGTGCGGTCAATGGCAGCAATGAGGTGAAGTGAAATGGGAATCAGAGAAGCAGTGAGACAGCGGATCAATGAGAAGACAAAGACCTTCGGGGATTCTGGAAACTGGATCGCGGCTGGCGCGATCTACGTGTTCAATGTCGAGAACGTGAAAGTGTTCGAGGGCTACAAGTCAAAAGTCACGGGCATTGTGGAATTTTCGGTTGATAAAGTCGAATCGACACAACCCGAAGCATTCTACAAGGAACAAGGTAAGTATCCTCAGCAGGTCGGCGCGACGGCATCTACATCGTTCGACTTGCTGGATGAGTACAAGACCACTCTGTTCATGCGGATTCTGTCGGCGATCACGCATGAGACGCAGGCAGAGCTTGTGAAGCCCGCGGGCGATCCGAAAGATCCGGAAGCGCTCACGTACGAAAAGCTGATCCAGATCGGCGATGGTCCCGTGAGTCAACTCAAGGGTCTGAAAGTCAAGTGCGAGGCGTGGCTTGGGGATAATCAAAAGAAGACCCAGAAGATCACGAAGACCAAGTGGACACAATTGCCTGCGCCGGCAGATCATCCTCTGGCCGCAGCAATCAATGAAGCGAAGTAAAGATTTTAGGGCAATGGCAGGACATCCGCAGGACGGCTGTCCAGGCTAGCCGCCTATCTACAAGGCGCGCGGGTTCGACTCCCACCATTGTCTTTTTCAGAGGTGACGTTGTGAAAACCTGCTATATCTGCGAAAAGCGCGGTTACTTTGGAGGCGTGCCTCCAATCTGTACGGACTGCCGCCTCGCTTGGAAACTCCCCGCCGCATGATCGATTTCGGTTACGACAGTGAGACTTACCTAACGATTCCAGGTCTGGTCGCGCCCAAGCTCGTCGTCGGCCAGGTTGCCGATGCGAGAGGTGAGAGGCTCTTGACGCCAACCGAGTGTCGCGCGTTTTTTCTCGATGCGTGGGAAAAGGAAACCAAGATCGCACTCGCCAACGCGCCCTTCGATCTGATCGTCGCGTGCGCAATGTATCCCGAGCTGATCAAGATCGTTTTCGGTATGCTCGAGCGTGGGCAGATCATCGACGTGCTCGTACGACAGGCACTCTTAGATCTCGGGAGAGGATCTTTTCTGGTAGCCGCGAACGGCGCCCCTCTCGAAACCTATTCCCTATCAACCGTCAATGAAAAAGTGCTTGGGTTTCAGCTAGCGAAAGAAAACACCCCACGGCTGACGTATGCTCATCGCGACGGTGTGCCGTTCGATCTTTGGACTCCTGAGGAGCGTGACTACGCGAAAAAAGACGCGCGAGCTCCTTATGACATTGCTGTAAGGCAAGAAGCGCGCGATCCGTGGATGGAGGCCGCGAATGATCAATCGATGGATTACGGGCTCGAGAATCTAAAATTGGAGATCCGCGAAAACCGCGCAAACTTCTGCCTTCAATTGATGAGCTCTTGGGGTATCCGCACCGATCCCTTGATGGTTGAAGATGTGACGCGCCAAGTGACTACTGAGCATGAGGCAGCCGTCGTGCAGTTCACGGAAGCCGGCATCTATCGGGGTGAGGGTTGGTGCCGACGAAAGAAGCAGTGCGAAGGTACTCAGCCGCATAAGTTCGATCTCACGAAATGTTGGAAGCCTTGGCTTCCTAGTGACGTAGGTACGGGCGATAGCAAGTGGCTTCAGCATCTTGTATCTGACACCTATCAAGGCGATCCTCCTCAGACAGAGGGCGGCAGAGTCTCGACCGACCGCGATACGCTTCTAGAGTCAGGCGACGATCTCCTCATGGCATACGCCGATGCAGGCACAAACAAAAAAGAGCACTCAACCTATCTCAGCGTGATCGCCCGTGGCACAAGGGTCCCGATCAACGTTCATTATGATCTGATCAAGAAGACGCTCCGCAAAAGCGCCTATGACCCGAACCTTCAAAACCTCCCCCGCGGCGGGCGTTCGCGTGAGTGCTTCATTGCCCGGCTTGGGCATGTTCTTTGCTCGGTAGATCAGCCTTCCCTCGAACTGGTCACACTGGCACAAAACCATCTTTGGATGTTTGGGCATTCCGCACTAGCCGAGATCTTGCGGTCAAAGAAGGATCCTCACGTGATGCTCGCCTCAAACCTGCTAGGTATCCTGTACGAGGAAGGCTACGCCAAGTACAAGGCCAAAGATCCTCGAATGAAGCTACTGAGACAAGCTGCGAAACCCGTGAACTATGGACTAGGCGGAGGAATGGGCTTCGAGAAGCTCGTGATCCATGCTCGCCAACCTGGCAATGGAGGCGTGCGTTTTTGCATCGTGGATGGCGCAGAGCGTTGTGGGATCGAAAAGTATTTTGCAAAGAAGCTTGGGAGACCTCTCTGCACACGTTGTGCTGAAATCGCGGCCGAATTCCGGAATGCCTGGCATCGCATGATTCCGGAAATGAAAGACTACTTCGACTTCGTATCTGCAGAAACCGAAACCCCTGATGATGCGCTGATCGAGTGCTGGGGTCCAGAAGGAGAGCCGACCTTATATGTCAGGGGACGTTACTTCTCTCAGGCGGCAAACCTGCGCTTCCAAGGGCTCGCGGCGCGCATGATGAAAGACGCACTCTGGAGAGTGTCAAAATCTTGCTATGTCGAGGAAGACTCACCTCTTTACGGATGCCGTCCAAACCTGGATGTTCATGATGAGTTGATCGTCGAGATGCCGGAAGATCTGTCACATGCGGCGGCTATAGAGCAGGCACGGCTAATGACAGAAGCCGCGCGTTACTGGTGTCCAGATGTACCCTGTGAGCCCGAGCCCGCGATCATGCGCCGTTGGTTTAAGAGCGCAGAAAAGGTGATCGGGAAAGACGGTCGAATAGTTCCTTGGTGGCCGGAGACATGGGACTGGCCACATGATCAAGAGCAGATGAAACGCGATCGCGCCCGGTGCATCTAAGAACCATGAACGCCCAACACCTCAGCAAAAATGATTCTTGGCTGACACCGCTTCCAATCGTGGAAGCCGCGCGCACGGTGCTGGAATCGATTGATCTTGATCCTGCCTCATCGGAGCGCGCGAATCTTCGAGTACGTGCAACGCACTACTATGATCGTGTCCATGACGGACTCGCACAGCTTTGGCTCTTTCCTCCGAAGCGGCACAGTTCTATTCTGATCAATCCTCCAGGTAAGCTCTACCTGCAATTTTGGGCAAAATTGATACAGTTCAAGGACCTCGGGCACTTGACGCATGCGATCTATATTGCCTTTTCCCTAGAACAGCTACAGACAACTCAAAATAAAGGCGTGCCCTGTCTCTCCGATTTTCCTCTTTGCATTCCTTCGCGGCGTATCGCCTATGATGATCCGGTAACGGGACAGCCAAGCGGCAGCCCGACCCATGCGAGCGCGATCGTCTATGTGCCTGGATTACTCGATCAGCGCGAAAGCTTCGCGCACGTCTTTTCTCAATTCGGCTCAATAGTAGGAGTTTGAACACCATGATCAAACTTGTCACGACATACGGAGAATTCGCTTTCGCGGCAGTCTGCACCCTTTGGCTCATTCAAGGATTGCTCGATTCTTGGGGAGTTTTCAAAGCTTGGAGGCAGCGCAGATGAGAAAAGCAAAGCTCGACAAAAAGTGGATCCAGGTCGGCAACGTCCGAGGAAAGCCAATCATGTTCCATCCATTCGCGCCGAGGTCACGCGCAATCCATCTCGTGGATATCGCCCATGCGCTGAGCAACCTTTGCCGCTACACTGGGCACGTCAACAATTTCTATTCGGTCGCAGAGCATTGTGTCCGAGTCTCGTGGCGCGCCGAGGAGATCTGTAGCAGTGAGGGCGGAGATCCCGAAGAGTGCATGGGGGTCGCGAGGCAAGGACTCTTCCATGACGCAGCCGAAGCATATCTCGGAGATGTGGCCACGCCCGTTAAGCATCAAGAAGCGTTCGCAGCATATCGAGCGGCGGAAGATCACTTGCTCCGAAAAATTTTGCGAAAGTTCAAACTGCCGGAAACGCTATTTCATGAGATCAAGCAAGCAGATACGGATCTACTCTGGACAGAAGTTAGAGACCTCATGAAACCCGTGCATCGGGAATGGTACAAGTGGCAGACCGTGAAGCGCGGGAAGGCGCTCAAGAATCAAACGATCGTGGGCTGGACGCCCCGCCAGGCAGAAAAGATGTTCATGCAAAGATTCGAGGCGCTATGGTCCTTCTCTCGATAGATCCAGGTAAGCGCGCATGCGGTGTTGCGCTTTTTCTCGATGGGCGGCTGTTCCACGCGGCATATGTAGTGGCTTACAGCAATCTTGAAGGTCCCGCGGCCTGGAAGGCGATTGCTTCGCGAGTCCGCCAATGGACCGACGGGCATCAGGTGAAGATCGATCAAGTTGCGTTTGAGCAACCCTCGGCGTACCGCGCCGACCGGCCGTACAAGACCAAGATCTTGCAAGATCTGATTGGGGTCGATGCCTGGATCTGCGCGTTATATCCCGATGCGGTACATTTTCGCTACTCTCCACAGATGTGGAAGGGTTCGATGAACAAAGAACAAACGCGCCTACGCGCGATCGATCGCATGAGCTCCGAGGAGATTTCAGAGATCGCTTTTCCTAACGCACGATCAAGGCAACACAATGTGTGGGATGCGATTGCGATCGGACTCTATCACTTGGGAAGATTTCAACCTAGGAGGATGTATGGCCGATAGTGTGGTGCTTAAGTGTACTCGATGCGGAAATACTACCGAGCCTTTAAAACGTTGGTTCTACAGCAACGGTGATCGCTTCGTCTGTGATGATTGTTTGGGAAAACCAATGCCCGCGCCTTTACCACCTCCGCGCGACCTCGAGACGCTCGAAAAGCCCAAGGTCGCTAAAGGCTGTAAACACCCTGAAGCTAATTGGTATTGGAAGTCGGGCGTGTACATTTGCGGGATCTGCAGCACAACGTTATATGCCCAAAAGCCGAAAGATCAAACAATGAAAAAGGACTCGGGGAAGCCTTCGCTCTTCCCGATCCTCGGCGCCACCCAAGCACTCGCGGAGATCGCGGCCGTGCTCCACTTTGGCGCCAAGAAGTACGCGCCGAACAAGTGGCGCGAGGGAATGAACTGGAGTAGGTTGATCGACGCGCTGCTGAGGCACGTTACGGCGTTTGCGAATGGTGAGAGCACGGATCCAGAAACGGGACTCAGCCACCTTGGTCACGCAGGCTGCTGCGTGCTGTTCTTGCTGACTTACCAACTAGAAAATCTGGGGACTGACGATCGATGGGCGCTAAGCAAAAAACAAGACTGATCAAGTGCGTGTGTCCTGAATGTGGATACGTTGCGAGGATCACAAAGAAGTGGATTGACCGCGGGCGCGCCTCATGCCCTTGCGGAAAAGGTAAACTCTTAGCCGAATGGCCAGAATGAAAAAGAACTGCTCAAAGTGCGGGAAGTCACAAGTCCTGACTGCGTTTCAGCGCAACAACTCGGCGCCAGACGGTCGGCGTACAGTCTGCGCGATCTGTCGAAACGTGGCAAAACCCAAACGCTTTACGCGAGTACTCACGCGCAAGAAGTATCTAATCACGGCGGCGCAGAACGGGACCCCCGTTGATGCGAAATTTTTTGATGTACTTCTCAAAGCCGCAAAGATCATGCGTGCCGAGCTGGTCGTGATCCCGTTGAGATACAAGAACCCGACAAGCGCGTGGACTGCAAGTCAGCAGAATGCAGAATGGTGGGCGAAGGAGGTTGAGCCCTACCTGTTCAACGTCCGAAAGAAGCTCTGCGCGAACCTAGTGCTCTGCGCGGACGTGAAGGTTCAACCTACCGCCGCGCGCCCACTTTCAGGATTCGAGTCCCTCACGGGCGCAGAGAGCTGCATCATTGGTCATCCTAAAATGCAGTTCGTATCCGTGCCTGTGCCTCAAGGGCGGTATCCGAAAATCCTTTCCACTACAGGCGCCTGTACGCAAAAAAATTATACGGACAGCAAGGCCGGAAAGATCGGAGCATTTCACCATTTTCTGGGTGCCGTGATTGTTGAAGTTGAGGGAAAGAAATTCCATCTTCGCCAGATCAACGCTGATCGCAAGGACGGGTCGTTCATCGACCTCGAGTGGAGGTACACACAGAGTGGTTGCGAGAAAGCCCCGCCCGCTCTCGGGTTAGTTCTTGGAGACTCTCACGCGCGCGTCACCGATCCCAAGGTAGACCGCGCAACTTTCGGAGCTGGCGGGATCGTCGAGACGCTGAAACCGAAGGAGCTGGTCTTCCACGACGTGATCGATTGTGAAACTGTCAATCCGCACGAGGCTGGCAACCCGTTTTTGGCTGCCGCGAAACAGCGCGCGATTAGATCAGACGTTGCCGCCGAGATTGCGCACTGCGTACGCTATATCAACTCACGCGCCCAAGGCCGGGGCGCCGTTATAGTTGACTCGAATCACCCCGACTTTCTGGCACGTTGGATCCTCAAAAACGATTGGAAGTTTTTGGGCGCACGGAATGGTGAGTTCTACTTAAAGACCGCGCTCGCGATGCTTCGGAGCGCTGAGAATACGCCGAACGGGGGCAAATACGCTGATCCGTTCGCATATTGGGCAAAGATGATGGGTGCCAGAGGGGACATCTCTTTCTTGGGTCCGAATGACTCCCATTTGATCGGAGGGATCGAGTGTGGGCTGCATGGACACCGAGGTCCAAACGGGGTTCGCGGTACGATGCACAACCTCGCGCGTCTAGGTGTCCGCGTTATCACTGGCCATTCGCACGCGCCGGGAATCGAGGAAGGGCACTACAAGGTCGGCACGTCCACGCCTCTGCGTCTTGCGTACAATCTGGGTCCCTCCTCCTGGCTGAACACTCACTGCGGGATCTACGCGAACGGGAAACGCTCGCTGATCACGATCATCGACGGTAAGTGGAGAGCGGGATAGACTGGAAGAATGAAACGCCTTTTGCTAGTTGCTTTGATGCTCTGCGGCTGTGCCCACTCCCAAAACTACTCGGTAGCGTGGCCGGATGCTTCCAAGGCTGAGGAGATCTGGGTTTGCGCTGAAAAGAAATCAGGAGAGTTGACTTGTAGATCTTTTCTCAGCACGTTCGAGGCAGTGATCAAGCAGCTAGACGACACAGATTTTTGGGATATGGTCCGAGATCTTCGAGGCGATTGGCGCCCCCCGAAGGATCAAGGGCACGAAATCTAGGATCGATGCGAGCTGACCCACGTAAAAGGGTTCGGGTTGACCTCACGATACGAGGTCTTTTTTAGAACTCGAAGCCCAGCGTTGCGCCGAGCTGCCCTGAGCTCAGACCATAGCCGCCGATCCAGATGGGGCCGATCAAACGATACTCGACCTGCCCACCGTAGTTGAGCTGCCCGAAGTGCGTCAGCGAGGTCTGCACCATCGCGCCGACTTTCAGCCGCGAGCGCTGCGCTTCCACAATCTTGGTCTCTGTCAAGATGCGATCGACATAATGGATCTCTGTCTTGGCTTCAGATATTTCCTCGTGAGTCTTTTTTGACGCCGTATCGACCTCGCGCGTGATCACCGTTCCATCTTTTTTCTGAACGGTCGTTTTCACGCGGCGTAGGTCGAGCCCTTGGTCTTCGGTCGCGAAGACGGTATCCGTCTTCTTGTCTCCGGTCTTCGTCTGATCAGTCTTTGTGGTCTCTACTCGAGCGGGTCGGCTGAAGCGCCCCGCGCCGAACGCCAGCGCGAGCGAAAGCGCGATCCCTAGAGGCTTCCAGTACTTAAGGAGTAGGTTGGGCATTCTTTTCCCCTACGCTGATCGCACCGCCCATGAAAGCGCAGACGATCGCGGCCAGCTTGATCGCCTTGACGGCGCCCGGAGCGTTGATCAGTGCGGCAATCTGGTCAGCAAAGGCCAGGCCCCCAAGGGCAAGCGTGTGTGAAGCCCCCCGAAGCCAACGCCGTGCAGCCATGTCATCGTTCCAAAGAGCAGATAGGATGTCGAGAAACAGCTTTTTCATGCGTTGTTCTCCACATATTGCCAGCAGTACGGAAGCCAGAGTTTGAAATCACTTGGATCATGGACTAGGCGTCGCAAAGGCGCAAGCTCGAGCGCGGTCTCATACCCGGGCCACTGCACATGTGGCATGTCCCCATAGGAGCGTCCCCACGCAAGCCCGTACTTCGCGCATAGCTCACCGAGGATCGCGTAGTTGCCCGAATCCCAATCGGGTTGAAGCCCCGGCTTGCCGAGGTCTGAATCGTGCGTCAGATCAGCCGCAAGTCCAAAGCAATGTGCCGATTCGCCTCCGCGAGCCTTCGTGACGATCTTGCCAGGTAGCGTACGGCCCTGAAAGTAGAGGCGCATTTGCTCTGCATAGGTTCGGAAGAGCAGTGTGACCCAGAAGTCATAGCCGCGGGCGCTCGTCTCTTCGAGAACCTGATAGAGCTTCGCTATAAACGGATCATAGGCGAGAGTCCGGTCGACCTTCGAGAGTAGGATCCGAGCGTCGGTCACTGAGGAATCGTCGGAATGGCTGGCGCTACCGGATCCCGCTCCCAACCGCGCGTGGTCGGTGGACGCATGTGCATATAGTCTTCCATGCGATCAACGGTCTCTGTGATGTGTTGCAGGCTATCATCGAGGCGTTGGAGGTGAAGCATCTGCGCTTCAAAGGCCCCCTCGAGCGTCTTGACGTTATCTCGGGTTTCCTGGAGAAGCGCCGCATGATTGGCGAGACGCTCTTCTCCGCGAGCGGCGCTAACCTTGGTCGCGATGAGCGATCCTCCGATCGCTAGGGCAGCCGCGACCACAGGGCCAAGGATGCCAAGAGGGAGTTTGATTGTTGAGTTCAGATTCACTGGACACCGATAACAAGCATTGTGAAACGAAGCGCTGTCGTTGCTGGATTGAGGCGCGTAAGAGGAGACGGACCCAGATTGTCAAATAGAAAACTGACCAAACCTGTCTGAATCAAATTGAGGATCGGGCATGTGTCGGCTTGCGCGATCCCGACTGCGGCATAATTCGTATTCGCCATCGGATTCGCGAATGTGACCTGGAGGACACTCGCACCAGGCAATTGAACGCTCGCGACATTAAAACCATCAACGAGAGTGATCCCGCCGATTCCGTCAGTCGTGATGTGTGCCCATGCCTTGATCAGATTTTTTGCTAGCAAGGTATTGGTGAAGCCTACCGTTGCTGCAGGATTCGCATCCGTCAGTGAGAGCCGCGCAGCAAATGTCTGCAAAAGTGTCCACGTATGCGCGATCAGTTCAAAATCTCGCAAATAGTCCGTCCACTGACCTACGAGGTTCATCCACCAATTAAACCAGTTTGAGGGAGGGATCTGGCCGTTCGTCCAGCCGTTCGTGATCTGCCCGCTTGGAGGTGTCAGGAGGTTGAGCAGTGCGGTATCCCAATCAGGTACGGTCGTCGGTTTAGGTGCGGGCATTTTTAAACTCCTACTGCTTCAGCCAGGGCGCCATTGTCGAGCGCCTGGGTGGCTGTTCCATCTAGTGTAAAGGTAGCACTCGGCGCGACCGTACTCCAGATCAGCTGAGCACCTACTCCAGCCGCCCGAGCGGAGGTCAAGAGCTGAGCGAGTACGGCGGCGAGGACATTGGTCACAGCCTGACCGTGGATCGTCATTGTGAACGAGCACGGCAAGAAGTAGCGAAGCTCGAGCGTCGCGGTCGAGGACAGCACGATCTTGAGCGCGGAGATCAACTCCTCGGGACCTCCCGAACTCTTGTTCACCAGGATCCGCGCCTGCAGAAATAGCTGATAAGTGGGGTCATCGAGACCAAGCCGACGTTGGCCTACGATCCGCCCGAGCGCGTCGAGCTGGATGCCCTGAGCTGACGTGAGCCAGCGCAAGGTCAAGATCTGGTAGAGAGCATCTTCGAGATCCTGTGCTGGAAGTGCTAGTGCACCGACTAACGCCTGAATCTTCGTTTTCTGGTACTGCTGCACAAGGCGCTGCTGCGCCTCGATAACAATCGCGAAGTCGTGGACGGGGAGCCCTGAATCGCTGAGCAGAAAGGCTAGAGTTTGAGGCAAGGAGGGCATTTTTTAAATCTGGCTTTGGAGTTGGACCGAGATCGTCACTGATCCTGCCGTCTTGTTCTCGATCTCATATCTGGAATTTGCAGCACTCCAATAAAGATTGACTGTACCTGCATTCCCCTGAACGTTGCTCCAAATTCCCGCACCGCCCGTCGAATTGAAAGGCCCATCCGCGAAATGTCCTGTACCCCTAAAGATGAACAATGCCCAGTTATTGTTTGCATTAAAGACCTTGCACTCACCGCGCACCTCATCTGTGCAAAGTTTAGCGACTGCGTTTGTCGCTAGTCCGATTGAAAAGCTTCCATTTTTAGTGACCGGGAATGGTAAGCCTGTTGATTGGTCGGCATACATGTTGAGCTTCTGCACAAATGCGAAACCCGTCGTATTGTCATTCACGAACTCGGCGTAAGAGAGAGTTGTCGATACGTTAGGGAATGTATAATTTCCGAACCACGATCCTTTGATCTGCCGCGGTCCGCCTCCTGTGTTTAGGACGCACGCGTTAAAAGAGTTTGAGTAGTCCAGGCGATTCCCATAGATCGCAAGCCCGTCGAAAGCAAAAAGCTCAAAGATTGGGTTGGCGGGATATACCGTCCCGCTGACTGACGCATTGAGATCGCATTCAGTGATCGTGATCCCATTCGGGACCTGTGTCACTGACCCTATGATGAAAGCGCGACCTGCGTAATTGCCCACCGCTGCAGACTTTTCATAGTGAATCCCTTTGAAGACGTAAGGACCTCCGCTTAAGCAACGAACTCCTACTCCCTGCGTCGGAAAGCCTTCCAGGACATTTTTCCCCTCGAAGATGCAGAGTGCCCCACAACCTGTGCCTGCCGTCGTGCCATTCCCGCATTGAATCCCCGTCTCAAAGCCTTGGATGATGAGTGACTCAAATTTCCAGCTGGTGATGCCGCCAGAGGTCGTACGCACTCCGACCGCTACGCCGATCGAATTTGCAGTACCATTGTTGATTCCCGCCGAGTTATTGTTCGCGGTGAGTTTGCGCACGTAGTTCTGCTGTGAATTGGTGAGTACCTCAAAGGCGACAAAGGTCTCGTAAATCGCGATCTTCTCGAACAGCGCGTCGGCAGGACCGAAACCTACCGAGCCGCACAAGATACCCGTAATCCCGGCGATCCCTCCTCCGCTCAGAGTCACACCTATGATACCAGGCCCAAGGGGTGACCGGTTAGTCCCTACCTGGATCATGGTGGAATTGATAGCACCGATCCATTTGATCATGGGCACGAGTGGCGTAAGATTTAACTCTTGCCAGCCAAAGGCGTCGGCGCCTATCAACCCCGCGCCATCGCCATTGATCGTCAGCGTCGCGCTTAGATTGAGAAACGCGCCGGGCATCAATTTTAGGATCGTATAGTTCGGGATGTTGACTGTGGAACTGATCAGATACGTGCCTGAAGGGACGACAACATATTTTCCAGCCGCAAGTGCTGAGGTAAAGGCTGCGCTCGAGTCGCTTGCGCCGGTTGAATCAGCCCCAAATTCGGTCACGGAGAGCCCTATATGCGCTTCGGCGTAGGCCGCAAGATCAAGTGCTGCCTGACGTAGGCGATTCAAGTCTAATGCCTCGACGCGGTTTGCAGCTGCGCCGCTTGGTACATTCGCATCTGTCTTAGTCGGGGGGAGAGGACCACGGGTGTGAACAAAGCTCATTTTAGGGGACCGCCTGCGAGACGTTGACTGTGATGCGCGTACTCGCGAACGACGCGAGCTGGCGCGAGGTGATCGAGATCGTGGCGCTAGTCCCTGGCGCGGGCGCCAATCCGATAAATGGTGTCCCGACGTCCAGCATTCCGGGCACGCCGAGGATGGCAGGCAATGGAAGTGGGATCCCCGCGATGATCGCCGCCGCGATCTGGGACGAGAAAACGTCGAAGTCGGCTGTCAGCGTGGCCGCGTACGCGAGGATGTTGTTCGTGACCGAGGTCTGCACCGCCGCAACCCCCCCTGAGGGCATCTGGGCAGAATTCATGATCACATTCGCGACCACGTAGATGCTCACGAGTACGGGGCGACTGAAAAAGATCGGATGCACGATCCCCTGGCTATCCGTGATGTTGATCGACGCCTGATTCCCGGTCGTGTTGATTCCGGCCGCCGCATTCTGAAAGATCGCCGTGCAGATCGCGGTCGAGTCGCCGCCCTGAACTAGGACCTCGATCGAGTGCGGCGGCATTCCGTCTGAGTTCACCGCGTCGGTCGTGTTCTCAAAGACCGTACAGGCGGTGACACCTGTCAGCTTGAGGATCGCCGCCTGAATCGCTTGAACAGCTGCGCGGCCTAATCCGTGGAGTTCAGCCTCGCGCCGGAGGCGGAAAGCGGCTGTACTCTCAACCGCCACGCCTAGCACCGCGTCGAGCAAGTTGATCGCGCTCGACCAGCCGGCGATCGGTGTCTGGATCAGGGTGAGAGTTCGAGTTGATGCGATGATGGGACCCGTCAGCGCCGAGGACATCGCAACGTCGATCGCGCCGGTCCCGACTCCTAGATAGGTCCAATGAGCCGTGCCGCCGTCGATGATGTCGGCGCCGGTCCCGCTCGGTCCAGTGACGGAGGTCCCGGCTGTGATGCACTGGTAAGCATTCCCTCCATTCGTTCGGCGGTCGCCCAACAGGGGGCTGTAAGCTGCCCACGCGGTGAGCGCGGTGATCGTGGCGTCCGC
>Ga0209701_10000047_pt1 | contig 48481 bp, 51 predicted proteins | sample CZO8metaG_4_FD_188356 | JGI IMG/M metagenome (GOLD analysis project Ga0209701, IMG submission 188356) | Vadose zone soil microbial communities from the Eel River Critical Zone Observatory, Northern California, USA - CZOApr15con2H3.8 metaG... | ecosystem: Environmental > Terrestrial > Soil >... | reverse complement strand
AGGAGAATATTGAGGAACGTGCTCTTGCCGCACCCTGATGGGCCGACGATGCTGGCGAACTCTCCTTTTCCCACCTCAAGCGAGAGATTTCTCAGGGCCGTGACGGGCTCTCGATTCTTGGGTCGAAACGTCAGACTGACATCTTTTGCCTGTATGCAGGGAACCATCTTAAACCGCTTCAGCGTGTAGTTTACACAAGCCTCGCGTCGGACTACAAGAAAAATCTCGGCGATGTGTCTGGGTCTCTTCCAGCAGCCCAAGCCGATTGAGAGGGGAGACTTCGACGAAGGTAACTACATTCAGCCCCACTGCGCGGAATGAGAAACCCTTCAAGAGGGCGGAGTGCTGAGTTGCTCAGGACTGAGGACTGAGTTCCCATCTCTCAGTCCTCAGCACTCATCTCTCAGTCCTCGCTCTTTCCTTTCCCGCGAGGCGTCTGGCCACAGTGATAAATCCCGTATGCGCGACCATCCGATGCTCCGGCCTGACGCTCAGCCCTTTGATGTGCCAGAAGCGCATAAGATTTTCCATCGTCTCAATGCGGGCGAACCCTCCATGCTCTCTTAGCGAGTCCACAAGGCTCTTCACCTGTATGACCGTCGGAAGATAACTCAGCAGGACTCCCCCCGGCCGCAAGGCCTCCCAAGCCTTCTCGGTGAGCTGCCAGGGCTCGGGCAGATCCAGAAGGATACGATCCACATCCTTCTCTTCCAGATGCTGAGTGACGTCTCCGATCTTCAGCGTCCAATGCGGAGCGGCGCCGTAAAAGGCGCCGACGTTGTCCCGCGCCATCTGCGCGAAGTCTTCGCGTATCTCATAAGAGATAACGCGCCCTTCCGGGCCCACGGCTCTGAGCAGAGCCATAGTGAGCGCCCCCGGTCCCACTCCCGCCTCAATCACGGTCGCTCCGGGAAAGATGTCGGCCCAAATGAGAATCGGACCAATATCTTTCGGGTAAATCACTTGGGCGACGCGGGGAAGGTTGGGAATGAGTTGGGCCAGGGTCGGACGGAAAACCAGAAACGATTCATTTAAAGAGGACCACACCACAGTCCCTTCTTCTCGGCCGACCACTTCCTCGAGGACAATTCTACCCCCGCGAATGGAGAATTTTTTGCCCTTCTCCAATCGCTTCAAGTATTCCCTCTCTTTCCTATCGACAAAGATGACCGCTTCGCCTTCGCAAAGCGGTCCGCTTGATACCGTTCGAGTCATCAGTTCTCCTACCGGGAAACAACGGCAAGATAGAAGAGCCGCTTCTTGAAGTCAATGTCAGCTCCTGCGACTTGAGTCGAAAGAACCTCTCTTCAGACCGGTCAAAAAGGTCCCGGATGCAAGGCGCGCTTAATTAAAGGATGAAGGCTGAGGGATGAAGGATGAAAAAATGCAGTCCTCGGTCCCGCAGTGCTGGTGAATCTTCTTTCATCCCTCCGCTTTCATACTTCATCCTTTTTGACTGACAAAGGATGGGCCTTTTTCAACGGTCTGATGGCTTTTCTAAATCGGAGATGATAGTTTCGCCCCGACATGGCAGACCTATCACAGCGCCATCACGTTGAAGACTGGCACACCCCAAAGGGCAGGGCGATCCGAGAGGTCATTTTCGGAATGAACGATGGCCTCGTCACCACCGTTGGCTTCCTGGCAGGGGTGACCAGCTCCATCTCGCAGAGCCGATATATTCTCTTAGCTGGTCTCGCGGAGGTTGTAGCCGGCGCGATCTCCATGGCCATCGGCGCCTTCCTCGCCACCAAATCACAGAGGGAATTTTTTCATTCGGAGATCGAGCAGGAAAAGTGGGAGATCGAAAAGACGCCTGAAAAGGAGGCCCAAGAGATCCGGGAAATTTACGGCGACATGGGGTTCACGCGCCCGGAGCAGGAAATGATCGTCAACCGCGTCACTTCCGACAAGGATATATTGCTGCGTTTTATGAAGCGCGAGGAGCTGGGTCTCTTTGACGAACACCTGGATGAGCCGCTTCAGGTCGGCTTGATCATGGGTCTTTCTTTTCTCGCAGGTGCATTGCCTCCGATACTGCCATATTTTTTCATCGGCGATCCGCACACCGCTATCTGGGTCACCATTTTATGCTCTGTGCTTTTTCTCTTTTTCGTGGGAGTTGCCAAGACCCGGTTGACCAAGACCCATCCTCTGCGCTCTGGATTGGAAACCACTTTCTTAGGGATTTTTGCCTGTGGAGTCGGCTATGGGTTGGGATGGCTGGCGGAAAAATTTATCTAGTCGTGAATTTCCTGTAACCTTTTCGCTCGAGCTCTTCGACCAACTCTCTGACTTCCTGAGAGCGATTCAAATCTCCCACCAAAAGAGCATCGGGCGTATCGACGACGAGGATATTTTCCATTCCCAGCAGCGTAATCAGACGATTTTGAGAATAAACCAAACACCCTCGTGATTTGAACCCCAACCACCGTCCTACGCCGCCGTTGCCGCTTCCATCTTGCGGCAGCATCCGGTGGAGGGCCGCCCAGTTGCCCACATCGCTCCAGCCGAAGTCAGCCTCCAGAGTTAAGACCTTGCCCTCGGATCCGGCTTTTTCCAATACGGCATAGTCAACGGATATGCTGGGCATCTTCTTATATTCCTTCTCAAGGGCCGCCCGCAGCTTGGAAGGCAACCTCCCCAGCCCCCGACCCTTTGTCTTCTCCGCGATCCGCTCCAGCCCTTGGAAGATTTCTGGGGCAAAACGCCCCAGCAACTCCAAAATCGTCGATACCTTCCAGGAAAAGATTCCGCTGTTCCACAGAGAGCCCGATTGCAACAACTGGCCGGCCGCCTCCAAGTTCGGCTTTTCCTTGAATCCCTCCACGCTATAGAACGCCCCTTTGCCTGTTCTCTTGATTTCTCTCCCCTTGAGGATATAGCCGTAGCCGGTCTCCGGATAGCTGGGCCGAATGCCGATCGTTACCAGGGCATCCTGCTCCCGTGCTGCTTGCAGCGCCGCCTTGATTGTCGTATGGAACGCTTTAGAATCGGATATCCAGTGGTCGGCTGGAAGGACGACCATGACTGCGTTCGGATTTCGCCTGGATAGTTCAATGGCCGCCAGACCGATGCAAGGCGCGGTGTTTTTTCCCTCCGGCTCGACCACAAAGTTCCCTTTGGGGAGCATCGGAAGTTCTTTGCGAAGCGCGCGATAATGGTCGGCGACTGTAACGACGAGCAATCTCTCCGGAGCGAAAAGCGGCAGGATGCGATCCGCGGTTTCCCGTATCATGCTCTTTTGACTGAACAGCTTGAGAAGCTGCTTCGGTCGCTGGGCACGGCTCAGAGGCCAGAACCTTGTTCCGCGGCCCCCTGCTATAATGACGCCATAATTCGCGCTCTTCATGGATTCGTCCCGCTGAGAAATTTATTCATCTTATGAAAAGGCCGACGCCCGATCAAGAGTCTCCTTCGCCGGTTAAGTCTTGGAGGCTTCCGCCCGGACAAGAGGCGACTCGGCTCGACCTCTTTGTGCGCCGCTGTTTACCCCATCTCTCCCTGCGAGAGGTCCGAAGGGCCATTGAGGAGAAGGCCTTTTGGATTAATGGCCGACCCGGAAAAAAGGGAGACAGACTCTTCGCAGGAGATCTCCTTTCGCTGAGGGGTGCAGAGCATTGGCTCCTCACAGCTCCGTCGGCTGAGGCCGGTCTCCAGGCATCGATTCTCTACGAAGACGACTTAGTCTTGGCCGTCGATAAGCCTGCCGAAATGGCCGTGCACGGATTCTCCGGGCGGGAGAAGCACAGCCTCGCAAATTTTCTATTAGCCATCCGCCCTTCCCTTCGCACTGTAGGAAAAAGTCCCTGGGAGCCCGGGTTGGTTCACCGCCTCGACCAGGGCACCTCCGGGGTCGTTCTCGTGGCGAAAGATCAGACAACATTTGAAAAGTTGCGCTTCCAGTTTTACCGCGGGCTCATTAAAAAAAGATATAGGGCGTTAGTTTGGGGAACGCCCAAGCGCGAGGGGGTCGTTGCCTACCCGCTCATCCATGATCCCAAGGATCGAAGGAAGATGAAGGCGCTGATGGTCGTGAAGCGGGGTGAAAAAATAGACCAGGTAAAGACATGGAAAGCCTCAACTCGATTCCGTGTGATCGGCTATGCCGAAGAGTTCAGCGTTCTCGACGTGACTATAGAGGCGGGAGTGACTCACCAGATCCGGGTCCACCTGCAAGCGTTGGGTTATCCTCTGGTCGGAGATCCGCTTTACGGAAAAAATCAACCTGATCCCTTTCGCCTCGGCCACCAGTTCTTGCACGCCTATCATATCGGCTTCCGCCATCCTGAAAGCGGAGAGGAGATAACCATTGAGAGTCCGCTGCCCCAGGAGCTGAAACGAATTCTGGAGATTTTGAGGATCAACCTTTAAGCTGCCGTGCCCTTGATCCCCTTTGCCTTAGCGCATGCGCTGCAAAAATTAAGCTGCGTTTGCGGCTCTTCGACCAGCCCTTCGTCGAGGTTATGGCAGATCTTCTTACACTGGGCGCATATGAAATAAACCCCGTCAATGGTTTTATTGATTTTTTCTCGATTGAGCACTCGTCCTTTCAGTTTTTCGACCCGGATCCCGAGCAGCTCCTCGTAGTTCTTCTTGGTCTTTAATCTTCCCGCTTCATCGCTCGGCAATCCCTCGTCTTGATCCTCCGGGCCGGCTTCATCCAGAAAATTATGGCTCTTTTCCCTGCTCAGATGCCCTGTGGTCTTTTTCTTCGTTCTTGGCATACCTATGCTCCCTCAGTCCTCTCTGGCTTCCTTGCCTCCCTCAGTCACTCCATTCCTTTCTTGTCAAAGTTGCGGCGCTTTTTCAACAGCCCTCTTCATTACCCCTTGAGTCGCAATCCTAACCAGGAGGTGAGAAGAGCAAAAAACAGAATAAGGATCGTGGATATTCTGAGACGTTGGCAGAGAGACTCGATCTCTTGATCGGAAGGACCCTCCCCCGCTTCATGTCGCCTGACAAACCGGTGCGCCACGCCCATCGACTGATAGGTGCTGAGCAAGATGAGAACGAAGGCGGCAACAAGCTTCCATCCAAGCGTCATCCCCATCTCTTTAGCAAACATCTCTCTGTAGACCGACTTTAGGTCGGTGATCTGAAAGGCGCCCGAGATAACCAACAACCCGAGGACGCCGATTTGCAATGGATTATAAAGTTTCAAGCTGCGAACGAGCAACAGGAGACGCCCCTCGCGACTCTTGATGTCAACAAGCGCGGGAAGCAGTATCACCCGGAGACCCATCAGAGAGCCGAAATAGACGGCCAGCGCGGTCAGGTGGAGCCAAGAACTGAGCATCCCAGGGATGGCTTAGCCCCATCCAAAGAGGGATTTATTTTTGCCCGGCCTCCCGGGGGCATCGTAGGATTCACTGAAGGTCTGGAGCTGCGCCTTGACCTTTTCCAATTCCCGCTGTTGGGACGCCTCGAAATCTCTCAGCTCTCTCTCCCGATTTCCATAAAATTCTCTCAGCTCCTTCTCCCTTTTGCTTCGGAACTCGGCCAGCTCCCTTTCCCATCTGTCGTAAAATTCTTTCAGGGTCGTAAAGATGCGAAAATTCAGATCATCTTTTACCACCATAGATTTATAACAGTGAGGACACCAAAGGACATTGCCGATCATGAAGTGCTTTGCCGGAGCCCTATAGCTCTCGCCGCACTTGAAGCAGCGAACAGGCACCTCCCATTTTTCCATATCAGGCAGCTCCGCAAAGACGGCGGAAGTCTCCTCTCCGTCCGGAGGCAACGTCGGCTGCTCGACCGCAGGGGCAGCCCCGGGAGAAGCAACGACACCCTGCGCTGAAGTTTGCTCCGTCTTTTTAGGCGCCGCAGGAGAAGCCGGCTTTTCTACTCCTTTCCGGAAACGGGATTCAAAAACTTCTCCAATCTGGACGTCCTGGTGCAACTCGCGGGCGCGGGAAACGAGTACATCTTCGGTCTCTACGTTGTTGGGATCCGTCACGCAGCAGTCCACAGGGCAAACCGCGGCGCAGGCCTCGTAGTCGTGGAACCCGACACACTCCGTGCACAGCAAAGGGTCGATCACATAGATTTCTTCACCCTGGGAGATGGCATTGTTGGGGCACTCGGGCTCACAGGCGCCGCAGTTGATGCAGTCGCTCGTAATCATGGTCGCCATAACCTTAATCCTCCTTCACGCGCCGGCTTTAATCGGCTCTGTCGTGCAAAGTGTGGTGCTGCGTAGGAGCGGGCGGCCCACTCCTCAGCGGGAACCGATGGGTCTCTGCCTTTCTGCTCCCAAGGGCTTATCCTGATCTGTTTGCTCCCTCTGAGTAAACTTAGTGTCGGACGTTTCCCTGACTTCGGAACAGGCCGCCCGCTCAGGACATGAGGTTCCGAGGGGAGCGAGGCAGAAGGCCGTGGGCACAGGAACGTGGAAGTTCCGTCAGGCCCGAACCGTCTTGAACCGTTTGAACGTTTTGAACGATGGAACAGTTCAAGCCGTTTAAATCGTTTAAACCGTAAGGCACCGGCCCATTGCCCACGGTCTGAAGGCTCGTTCTCCGAGGAAAGGACCACACTTTTTGACCGGGAGCTACTCTGATCTTGAACCAAGATGAAATTTATCCTAGATGAAATCCGGTGATGTTGCAAATCAAGAAGCTCTTCGAAGCCTCTATCAAGCGCTCCCTGGCGCTCGAAGCGGGTTGAGCCTGGACCGCAATCTCTAAGGGATGCTAAGAGAAGGAGTTAATGCAAGTACCCAGAATCGGAACTTCCGGCTACTCCTATCCCGGCCCACCGCCCAAAGGCTGGTCCCGTGTTTTCTATCCTCAAACTAAAGGAAAAAGATTCGATGAGCTGGAATACTACTCTTCCCTCTTCAACGCCGTAGAGATCAACACCACATTCTACCGACCACCGGCGCCGGGCATGGCCGATGCCTGGGCGAGAAAAACGCCAGCCGACTTCGAGTTTGCCATCAAGGTCTGGCAGAAGTTTACCCATCCTACTAGGCTCGGAGAGGAAACAGGAAAAGCGGAAAAAAAGTGGGAGACGCCGACGCAGGCAGATGCGGATCTCTTTAAAAGGAGCATAGGGGCTCTGGCTGACGGCGGCAAGCTCGGCATCCTGCTCTTCCAGTATCCGGCAAGTTTCCATTTTACGAAGGAGAACGTCGAGAGACTCCGTTGGACACTGGGCGCCTTCAACGGCTATCGCAAGGCGGTCGAGCTGCGCCACTCGAGCTGGAGCGAAAACAGCCGGGAAACGAAGGATTTACTTGACTCTTTGGCAAGCACGTGGGCGGTCATCGATGAGCCCAAGTTCGCCACATCCGTGAGACAGGAATTCGAACCCTCGGGAAATATCCTCTATCTTCGACTCCACGGGAGGAACAACGAGAAATGGTGGAGGCATGGAGAGGCCTGGGAGAGATACGATTATTTTTACGGGCCGGAAGAGATCCGTCTCTTCGGAGATAAAATTAAGCAGCTCACGCAAAGTTCCCCGCGGGTGAAGGCTTATGTTTTCTTCAACAACCATGCCCGAGGGCAGGCTCCGGCGAATGCTCTGATGCTCAAGCATGAGCTTGAGCCGGGACTCCTTCAAGGGGTGCCGAAAAGCTTGGTCGATGCCTATCCCCAACTTTCGGGAATCGTCCAGGCAGAAGTCAAAGAGTCGCTTTTTTGACGCGGCTCTGCTTTTCCTTGGCGAGCCTCACAGGCGCTAGGGAAGAACTTAGCGTTGAGATCTTGTCTTTAAGTCGATCAGCTCGATCTTGTAGCCGTTCGGGTCTTCGATGAACGCGATCTCCGAGCCTCCATGCTTCATCGGCCCCGGCTCGCGCACGATCTTGGCCCCTTTGCTGCGCAGCGTGCCACACGTTTTGTAGAGATCGTCGACTCCCAGCGCGATGTGGCCGAAGGCGTTTCCCAGGTCGTATTGATGCGTGTCCCAGTTGTAGGTCAGTTCTATGACCGCGCCTTCGGATTCGGCGCCATACCCCACAAAAGCCAGCGTAAAGCGACCCGATGGATAGTCCTTTTTCCTCAGAAGTTTCATCCCCAGAACATCGCAGTAAAACTTAAGCGACTCGTCCAGGTCGTTGACGCGAATCATCGTATGGAGAATTTTCATGTGCGACCCCTTAGATAGGATTTTCCCAACTTATAACAGGCCCTCGTATTAGGGCAAGCACCGCAGGGCTTGACACTGTAGAAAGACTTGGCTATTTTGCGGCCACTGACTCAGCGGAGACGGGATCAGTTGAGGAAGGAGAGGCAGATGAAAGGATTACAGATTTGGGTTGTCGTCGCATTCAGCCTATTTTGTTTCGTCGGGACAGGCTTAGCCCAGGAGGAGAAAAAAGCCAAGGAAGAGAAAAAGTCGAAAAAAATGGCAGAGCTTGAGGCTGTTATCAGCGGTGTCGGTCAACGCACCATCACATTCCAATATGAGCGGAAGGAAAAGGTCCGAGAAGAAGTGGTCGGAATCGATGATAAAACCGACATCGAGAAGGACGGAACAAAGATCAAGCTTAGGGATCTACAACAGACGGATAAAGTGGTTATTGAGTACGAACCTGACGCCTACACTCCAGCCATATCAGTTAAGGTGATCGGTAAAGGAGAAGTCAAAAAGGCCGGCGGGGACGATTAGCCCCGATCCGAGAGACCAAGATTGCCTTTGCCTGTATGCCACTGACCGTTGTTACCGCTCTGTATGACGTAGCTGCAATGCATAGCTTAAAGATTTCGGCTCGGGGTTAGGAGCGGTGGTAATCCCACCGGTCGCCGCTGATAACCTCTAGATTGAGCGATTCTTCTTCTCTAACAATTCGAAACGAGATCGGTTCCCCCGCTTTTTTCTTCCACATTTCGCGATAGAGCTCAGGACGAGAGCGGACCTCCTGCCTGTCGATCCCTACAATGATGTCACCTTCCTTGAGGCCGCTTTTTTCAGCCGGCCCTCCCGGGAATACCCCTGTGACAACGATATGGCCTCCAAGGGGCTGACTGTGAAACCCTAACCACGGTCGCTTGGGCCGGCTTCGTACTCGCCCATAGGTTTTCAGTTCATTCGCGATTTGCACGTAGTATTCGATGGGGATGGCCAAAGAAAACTTTCCGATCTCGTTCGAGTTGAGCGACACCACTCCCAACATCCGTCCCTTGAAGTCGGCCAATGTTCCGCCCCCAAATCCAGGATTAAAAGCGGTCAGACGGATCGTCTTGTCCAGCATGAATTCCCAATGACCATCATAACTGTCCAGCGATGTGATGTAACCTCCGCTGACCCTTCTGCCCGCCTCTCCGTTGCTGGAGACGATCAGCGCAGGCTGACCCAGAGAAAGCTCTTCTGAAGGAGCCGGTCGCATGAAAGGAAGATCGCGGGCGGAGATCTTGACCAGAGCCAAACCGCTTTCAAAGTCCTGGCCCACCAGTTTGCCGGGAAACTGATCGCCATCGGCCATCGTGACGGTGATGGAATCAGCCCCTGAAGTGATGTAATGGACGGTCAGGATATAGCCGTCCGGGTCGACGATAGTCCCCGAGCCGGTGCGTTCCGAGCCCAGGTTGCGCGCGGAGGGATGGTTCTCCGGAACGGTGACCCGGAGATCCACCGTTGCTGGAAGGATGGCATGGATCAAACCTAAATGGGCATTCACAACAACCCACCCTCTGGCAGACGGCTGTCTGTTCGCACGGATTCTCGATGGAGCTTCTCAAGATAAACTCTGCCTTGCCATGTGTCTCTCCGTTCGAGTTCTTCTTCAATCGCGTTGAGTAACCCGATCTTGTTGACAGACCACTCAGGCGCGACCGTGATTTCTCGGTAGGTCTCTCCGGTTAACCGATGGATGACAATCTCCGGCGCAAGTCGCTCGAGAAAATCAACCAGCAGAGAGACATACGCCCCGCGGCTCAAGAGCGCAAAGCTCCCCGAACGATAGATCTGTTCCAGGGCCGTGTGCTTGATGACATGCAGATTGTGGAGTTTGACCCCGTCGATTCCCATCCGATTCAAGAAGGCAGGCGTTTGTAAGATTTCCTCGCGGCTCTCGGTGGGAAAGCCGAGAATGATGTGGATACAGAGCCGGAGTCCTCTCGCTTTGCTCCTCTCGACCGCATCGATGAATTCCCTGAGGCCATGGCCGCGATTGACCCATTGGAGAGTTTTCTCATGCATGGATTCGAGTCCGAGCTCCAGCCAGACATAAGTATGGCGGGAGATATCGGCCAAGAGATCCAACACCTCATCGGGAACGCAATCCGGACGAGTCGCGACGGATAGACCGACCACGCCGGGACAGTCCAGCGCCTCACGATAGAGTCGCTCCAATTTAGTTATCGAGCCGTAGGTGTTGGTATAGCTTTGGAAATAGGCAATGAATTGCTCCGCTTTGTGGCGCCGGCGCAAGGCCTCCATTCCCTGCTCCAATTGTTCTCGAACGGACATCCCGGGGTGGTAGGCGCGCGGCGTGTGGCTGGCATTGTTGCAATAAATGCATCCCCCCACGGCGACGCGGCCGTCTCTATTGGGGCAGGTAAAATCCGCTCTCAAGGTAACTTTATGAACTTTGGCCTGAAAGGTTTTTCTTAAGACGCGGCGGTATGAATTGTAGCGTTTGCCGCTCCATTCTTTCTCAAGGTCGAAAGGGAGATTCATAGTGCAACTACAAAGGGGTTAACAAAAAGCCCGTGGATTCTCAAGAGACGCTACTTCTTTGTCGCGCCCGCTGGGGGATTGGCTTTTTCCTCTGCCAGGAAATCATTGCGGTGTTTGTTGATCCGCTGATAGGAGGATTCGTCAATGGCAAAGACGGTCGGGCTGCCCTCCCGTTTGGCATAATAGCCTTCGCGGGATCGGCCCACAAGCAAAGTCTCCAGGCTTTTGCCGTCTTTACCTTCGAGAGAGACTCTGAGAGAGGGAGGGTCTAAGCCATATTTCTTGATTTCTTTAGGCTCATCAGCGGCAAACTCCCTGGCTCTAAGGGCGCCGAGTGCCGTGAGATAATCGCCAACCCCCCGTTGCTGGATCTTCCCGGTCTTTGGCGCCTCCTCCATCCATTCTTCTTTCGGTCCCTTCAGCAAAACGATCGAATCGTTCGGGTCATGGTAGATCCGGAGTTTGGCGACCTTCTCTTGCGCAACAGGAAGAATCTGTTTGTCTCTGAGGGCGGTCAGGCCCTTATCGAGCACCTTGAAGACGCTATCGAGAACCGTATAAACCGTTCCCTCGGAATTGAGCGCGACATAGACTTCCTCCTTGCCCTCTGCTTTGCCGCCGAAAAGAATTTCCCGCCGCCCTTCTTTTTGTCCCATTTCGAGCGTGATTTGGAGTCTGGGGTGGTCCAGTCCATATTTTTTCAGTTCCAAGCGCGGGCCGTCGAGAAAATCCCGCGCAAACATGCCGCTCAAGCCTGCAAGCATCCCTTGGATCTCTCCCTGGTCCGCGCGGTAGGACTTGGGTTGGTCGATAAACCACGCTCGGTCCCTTTTCGTCAAGACGAAGATTCCTTGAGTCCCCTTCAGGGTCAACTGCTTGACCTCGTTCTCTTTGAGCTCCGCGATCTTCTTGTCTCGGAAATCATAGAGCTTCTTCTCGAAGCTCGAAGAGAGCAAGCCGCTTGTTAATAGAACCCTCGGCTCAGTTTCTCGTTTGACGTAAGTGGAGTTTCCCACGGGAGTCTTCGCTCCGAGGAGAAGGGGCGGGAGCGATCCACCTCTCTTAAGGCCGATGGCAACCTTGACTTGGGGTTTGTCCAGCCCGAAATTCTTAAGCTCTTCCGGCCCCGCTTTTTCTTCGACCGTCCTCTGGACTTCGCTCGTGCTCAGGGCGGAGAGAACGCTGTTGATGGTCGATTCGTCGGCGGAGACCTGGAGGGGGTGGGTCATCCTCCATCTGCCTGTATCGTCTCTCTTAAGCTGGATTTCTTGTTCCGGATAGGCCAGAGCGATGCTCTCCACGTCGTCTTGATTAAAGCTGAGCAGCCGTTGGGACTTATCCTTGTCGCCCTTTGAGAGCTCGAAAAAATAGATATAAGCGCCGAGGAGAACAAAGATCGCCCCTGCGAGCAGCGTGTTGCGGAGGGACACTTCCTATCTCCTCCGCCACCATACGCCCAGGCCAATGATGAGGAGGATCTCTGGCAAGACGAGGAAAGAAAGATAGAAAACCATGGTACCTTCGCTCTCGGTCAGTTGGATGCGCGACGACCGAACGGAACGGGGCCGGATCGCGATGAGTTCTTCCTGCCCGACGAGCCAGTTCGTCACATTGAGAAAGAAATCCCTGTTGAAGTAGATGTTGATGTAGCGGTTGTTGGCAAAATTCGCCGTGCCCAGGACGACGATCTTTGAATCACTGTCCTTCTCGGCGCCGATTTTTTTAAGATTCGCCGTTACCGCAACGCCGATGGATACCGGCCCTTTTTTATCTTCCGGTCCAAGGGAGGCTTTGCCTTGCTTAAATATTCCGTTGACATCCTTTTCCGCCCAGCTTGTAGGACTGGTCTGAACTACAGAGGTGACTTCTATTCCTTCCTTGGGCGAACTGCTGCCGCCTACGGAGCGGACCATGGGGAAGATTGTCCGCTCTTTAAATTCCCTCGTGATCGGGTGAGCCGCGTTGTAGGTGTCGACAATCGGCTCCACTCCGAGCGAAGGACCGGCAAAGAGGCGGATCACTTGATCCACGACCAGATCATCCCCGATCTCTACCCCCCAGCCTTTGAGAGAGCCTTTGAGAGTTTCGCCGCCGGTTGAGGGAAGCAACGCCAGCAGCCTGCCCCCGTTTTTCAAGTAGTCTTCAATCGCCTGGAGCTCGTGATCTAAGAGAGGTTTTTGCGGACTGGCAATAATCAACAGCGAGGCCTCTACCGGGACCTTTTCCTGAGTTGAAAGGAGCAACTCTTGAACCTGGTAGTTTTCATTCTCCAAGGCCTCTTTGGCTGCGGCATATCCTTGCGTGTTCTCGCGGTCATCCAGTTTGGGTTCCCCATGGCCGGTTAAAAAGTAAATATTCTTTTTGGTAGCCTTTGCGAGCTTAATGATCGCGTTCGTGATGGCCTCTTCAGTCGGCTCTGTGATGTTGGTGGATTCTCTCCCATACGCCAGGTGGAGGGTGTTGATCTGCTGGACTTTGAACTGCTTGGCCATCTCGGGATGACGATCCGGATCAACGGCGTAAAACTTAACTTTCGGAGAGTTGTAAGTGTAACTCTTGACCAGATCTGAAACCTTGGGATTCTCCCCTCTCTCGAAGAAGCCGTACATGGAAAGCTCTTGCTTGAGTTGTCCGAGAACCCTGAGAGATTGGGCCGAGAGGCTATAGACATTTGCCTCCGTGAGATCCCACCTGTGATGATAACGGGTATTGAGGAAGTTAAGCATAACCAGCACGCCCACAAAAAGAAGCGAATACAGCAAGGAGTGGGCGCCATAGCGGGCGGAGCGCTGGCGTAGGGTCTTTGCCAGGTTGCCGCCTTGAGAATAAAAATAGGCTGCGAGGCATAGCGTTCCAAAGCCCAGATGAATCAGAACATACGGGTCCAGGATATTTCCCGTAAAGAGATAGGCGACGATCCCGAAAAGGATGAGAACAATACCCGCGATGCCCGAGATCTGGAGGAACTTGCCCATCTATTCTATTTCCATCGGGAGGCTTCGACCGAGCGGTAGGTGAGAAAGAGGCTTAAAAAGATAAGCGTCAGAAAGTAGACAAGGTCTTTGGTGTCAATCAGCCCTTTGGTCATTTCGCTGAAGTGTTCGACGACGGAGAGGTATTTGAGAAGGCTACCCGACGCAGACCCGGTGGTCTCCGCAGGCCAGGAGAGAACATAAAGCAGCAAAAGGATGACAAAACAACTTACCGCGGCTACGATCTGATTTTCTGTCAAGGACGAGGTCAAGAGCCCCACCGACACAAAGACGACACTCAATAGAAAGAGTCCTAGGTAGCCCGAGGCCAAGATACCTAGCTCCGGATTCCCGTAGAAGAGCAGGATCGCCGGGTAAATACCCGTGAGGAGAATCATAACAAAAATGAAAAACAGGCAGCCCAGAAATTTGCCCAGGACGATCTGGGTGACTGTGAGGGGAGAGGTTAGAAGAAGCTCATAGGTGCCGCTTTTCTTTTCCTCCGCAAAGGTCCGCATGGTAATCACCGGGACCATGATGAGAAGAATGATCGTGAGGTTTTGGAGGAGAGGGGTGATCACAAAATCGTTCAGATTCAAGCCCTGCGCCCCTCCAAGGTTTTGAAAGCTCGTATATAGGGTGAGGAGATAATTGAAGCGAAAAAGGAGGTTGAAGAAAAGCCATCCCCCTAAAAGCAAGAATCCCGTCAGGACCACATAAGCAATGGGCGAGACGAACAGGGAATGGATTTCTTTCTTTGCCAGAACCCATATGTATTTCATGTTGCCTTATTTCGCTAGGACAAAGCGGGCTGGTTCTCTAAATTCTTTTCTTCGTTCTCCCTGGAGATATATCGCAGAAAGACCTCCTCGAGGCTGACACCTTGGGTCAGCTCCTTCAGCTCTTTCTCCACGACCACCATTCCCTCGTTGATAATAACCACCTTGGTGCAGACCTGAGAGACTTCGGGCAGAATATGGGTAGAGAGAATAACGGTCCGGTTCCCCGCCAATTCTTTGATCAGGCCTCGGATCTCGATAATCTGCTTCGGATCGAGTCCTAGGGTGGGCTCGTCCAGAATCAGCACCGGCGGATCATGGATCAGGGCCTGGGCCAGCCCTACTCTTTGGCGATAGCCTTTTGAGAGGTGACCGATCAGGCGAGAGGCTACCTGCGTGAGAGAACACTGGTGCAGCACCCTGTCGAGAGACTCCGAAACTTCCTTCTTGGGGACACCCTTAATGCGCCCGACAAACTCCAGATAAGAGCTTACGGTCATGTCCAGGTAAACTGGGGGATTCTCGGGCAGATAGCCTATCCGCTTTCGCACCTCACGGGACTGGTTCTGGAGATCAAAACCCTCCACGGTAACAGTCCCCTGGCTGGGTGGCATAAAGCCTGTGATGATTCGCATTGTCGTGGTCTTCCCTGCCCCGTTAGGTCCAAGGAAGCCCAGAATCTCCCCGCGCTGGACTGCGAATGAGACACCTTCAATGGCGCGGAAGTCTCCGTAATACTTTGTCAGTCCCGACACCTCAACCATAGGACTTTTTCATCTATCCGCTCCACGTTTCTTTGTCAAGAATAGCTTGCTGAGACTGCGTTTCAGTAATGGGAAAGTAATTAAAAATCAAAGGCTTTCTTGACTTTCCGGAATTCTATCAGCTTGACAACATTGGAGAAATCAATATACTGGGCTCACTTTTCTGGCGCTGGCGTAGGGGCCATGAAGATACCAGTCCGCGAGATCACCGACTCCCCTAAAGAGGCTAGATTTTCGGAGAGGGTTGAAGATTTAAACCAGATCTATAAGGAGGAGACGGTTCAGGATTTCCACTTCCCCCCCTTCCTCGACGTGAATGTCGTTTTTTATAGGGCTGGGCGTGATCTCTATTTCCAGGGCTGGCTGGGAGGGGAGATTGAGGGTCGCTGCAGCCGCTGTCTCAAAAATTACTCTTTCCCGTTGGAAAAAAAATTCGATTTTGTCTTGACGCCCGACCCGCTTTCGGCCAAGAGTAGGGAAATCAACCGGGACGAAATGGGATTGAGTTTTTACACAGCAGACGAAATCAATCTCTCCCCTTATATTAGGGAACAGGTATTATTAGCCCTGCCGATTCGGCCATTGTGCGAGAATGGTTGCCGTGGACTTTGCGTCGGTTGTGGCGTAGACCTCAACGAGGAACGATGCCTGTGCGCCTCTTCGCCAAGTGACCCGCGCATGGCGCCGTTCCGTGCACTGAAGTTAGGTCAATAGCCTCCCGATATCATTCGGCCCATTTTTGTGTAGTTTATAGCTTGAGGAAAGAGTTAGGATCAAAAAATGCCCGTACCCAAAAGAAGGACCTCCAGGAGCAAAAAAAACAAGCGCCGGGCGCATGACGCCTTAACCCCACCCCAGTGGAGCACTTGTCCCAAATGCGGGGAGAGCCTCTTCCCCCATCGCGCTTGTGCTAATTGCGGCTATTACCGCGGCCGGCTCGTGGTGCCTACTGAAGAAAGCTGAGGGGCTTTTTTGCCTATGGTCAAAATCGCTGTGGATGCCATGGGGGGTGACCGAGCCCCCGCTGTGGTGGTGGAGGGTGCTTTGTTGGCCGCGAAGGAGCTTGAGGTTCAAGTTGCCCTCGTAGGCCAAAAGGAAGCGGTTGAGAAAGAGCTCGCCCGCCATTCAGGTAATCCATCCCTCGAAGTTGTCCCCGCCGCTCAGATGGTAACCATGGATGAATCTCCCAGCAGCGCCCTTAAGAAAAAAGATTCTTCCATGAAGGTCGCTTTTGAATTAATGAAGCGCGGAGAGGCTCAGGCCGTCGTCAGCGCAGGAAATTCCGGGGCCATGATGGCGACGGGGATGTTCGTCTTAGGAAAGCTTCCTCGGGTGGACCGGCCGGCTATCCTTGTGGTTGTCCCTAACCCAGGCAAGGGGGTCGTGATTATCGATGCCGGAGCCAATGTGGATTGCAAGCCTCGTCATCTCCTCCAGTTCGGCCTCATGGGTTCCATCTACGCAGAAAGAGTCCTCGGCATCCCTCAACCGCGTGTAGGAGTCTTGAGCAACGGGGAGGAGGAAGGGAAAGGCAATGACTTGACGCGCGCGGCGAGCGACCAGCTCTCCAGCACCCCTTTGAACTATATCGGTTATGTCGAGGGAAGAGACATTTTCGGCAAGACTGTTGATGTAGTGGTCTGCGACGGTTTTACCGGCAATATTGCCCTCAAAACTATGGAAGGGCTTGCAGGCTTTGTCGTGGAAGTATTGAAAGAAGGCTTCCGGCATAACATTTTCAGTCGCTTGGGCTATCTCCTAAGTCGGGAATCTCTGCTCCGGGCTTACGCCCGCGTAGATCATACAGAGTATGGAGGGGCTCCTTTGCTCGGTCTGGACGGTGTCGCCATTATTGCCCACGGAGGATCGGACCCAAAGGCGATCAAGAATGCCATCCGGGTGGCGCGAGAAACGGTCTCTCACGATGTCAACCGCCACATCGTGTCAGCTCTAGAGGGGCTAGGCGAGATGGCGGAAGAGGGAGAAAGTAAGTTTCCAAGCAGAGTTTGGCAACACCTCAAATCCAAGATCAACACCTTCAGCGAGAAGCAAATTCCCGAGAGAGAAGGAAGAGAGAGCAAACGTGGGGGAAAGGGCTAAGGTCGCCTTTGTTTTCCCCGGCCAGGGCTCCCAATATGTGGGGATGGGGAAAGACCTCCACGAACAATTCGATGTCGCCCGGCGGACCTTCCTGGAGGCAGAGGAGGCTTCCGGATTACCGCTGACCCGCCTCTGTTTCTCCGGGCCTGAAGAAGAGCTCAAGCTCACCGAGCATACCCAACCTGCCATACTCACAGTCTCGATCGCCGCCCTTCGTGTGTTCGAATCGCAGTTTGGCCTTCAGCCCTTGTGTGTCGCGGGTCACAGTCTCGGTGAGTACAGCGCTTTAGTGAGCGTCGGCGCGCTTGCTTTCAGCGATGCTGTCAGAGTAGTACGAGAGCGGGGACGGCTTATGCAGGAAGCGGTCCCTCCGGGTAAAGGCTTGATGGGGGTTATCCATGGATTACGAGCTGAGGAGGTTCGTTCGATCTGCGAAGAGGCGAGCCGCGGCGAGGTCGTATCTCCGGCAAATTTAAACGGCGCAGGGCAGATCGTCATTGCCGGAGAGCGGGAGGCGGTCCTTCGAGCCATGTCCCTGGCTTCCGAGCGGGGGGCGAAAAGGGTTCTGGAGTTGCCCGTGAGCGCTCCTTTCCACTGCTGCCTCATGCTCCCTGCTTCAGAAGGTCTAAAAAAGCTCCTTGCGGATGTCACGATTCAACCTTTTTCCATCGGGGTCGTCACCAACGTGCAAGCCACCGTCAACCTGGACAGCAACAGAGTAAAGCCGCTTTTGGTCGAACAGGCAGTCTGTCCGGTAAGGTGGGAAGAGTCCGTTAGGCAATTGGAAGCCTTGGGCTGCGAGCGCGTTGTCGAGATCGGCCCCGGGAGGGTGTTGAGCGGCCTGATCAAGAGAATTAGCTCCAAATTACGGGCAGTGAATTTCGGGGGCTGCCAGGATCTCAAAAGGATCACCCTAAATTGAGTTATCCTTGGATTCGAGCTTAAAAGGTCAGATCGCCTTGGTGACCGGAGGGAGCCGGGGAATAGGTCGCGCTCTGGTGGCGGCCCTGGGACATCTTGGGGCTGAGGTGATGATTAACTATCGGGCGAACCGCGAGGCGGCTGAGGCGACGCTCCAACAGTTCCGAGCGGAAGGGGGCAGCGGCGAGCTTTATCCGTTCGACGTGGCTGTGGAGTCTCAGGTTGAAGAGGCGGTAAAAAAAATCGTTGACCAACACAAAAAAATTGATATTCTAGTCAACAACGCCGGCGTGACAGCCGACAATCTCTTAATTCGTCTCAAGGGCGGAGATTGGGACCAAGTTCTCGGAGTCAACCTATTAGGAACTGTCCATTGTACTAAGGCCGTTTGTCGAGGGATGATGCGAGAGCGATATGGTCGGATAATCAATCTGACCTCAGTGGTGGGACTGACGGGAAACGCGGGGCAGTCAGCCTATGCGGCTTCAAAAGCCGGCATCATCGGGTTTACCAAGGCCATGGCGCGGGAGCTGGCGCCGCGCGGGATAACGGTCAATGCCGTGGCGCCGGGCTTCATCGACACCGAAATGACGGCAAAACTCTCCGCCAAGGCTCACGAGGAATATCTTCACTCCATCCCCCTGGGGCGTTTTGGCACCTGCGAGGATGTGGCGGAAACGGTCTCTTTTCTAGTCGGGCCTGGAGCGGGATATGTCACGGGACAAGTGATCAGCGTAAACGGCGGACTCTATATGTGAGGAAAAAGTTAAGCAGGAGGTGAAGCGATGGCATCATCTGTAGAGGGAAGGGTGAAAGAGATTGTCTGTGAACAACTGGGCGTCAGCGAGGATGAAGTGACTCCTGAAGCCTCGTTTATAGAGGATCTCGGGGCGGACTCTTTGGATATCGTCGAGCTTGTGATGGCCTTAGAGGAAGAGTACGAGATGGAGATATCCGATGAGGATGCGGAGAAGATCAAGACAGTTCAGGACGTCATTCACTACATAGAGAGCCACAAGTAATCTTTCTCGGACCAAGGAGAACCCAGGATAAACACCCAACTGCAGCAGGAGAGTTGTCGGGTCTTTATCCCCCCTCGCTAGAGGGAAATCGCAGGAGTTAGAGTGGCGAAGGGGCCATGCTCCTGCGATTTTCTTTAGAGGGTCGGCTATTTACGGGTTGTTTAAAAAGCTTGTCTTCCTTAGACCTCATGACGGCTCATCATTGAGGACTGAAAACGAAGCTTATTATGATCGTCATAGGAAGTGACCACGGGGGTGTCGAACTTAAAGATCATTTGGTGCAGATCATCCGCTCCAAAGGGATCGAGGTGGAGGACTTAGGAACCAGAGGGAAGGAGTCCGTCGATTATCCGGATTTTGGCCGTCTAGTTACCTTGAAGGTCGCTAAAGGAGAGGCCGAGCGAGGCATCCTGGTTTGCACGAACGGAATCGGCATGTCCATGTTGGCAAACAAATTCCCCGGTATCAGGGCGGCGCTGGTTCATGATCTGCGCGGGGCGCAGATGAGTCGAGAGCACAACAATTCCAATATCCTCGTCCTGGGGGGTGGGGTAACGGAGAGCCCGCTTGCTGAAGAGATTCTGGAGATCTGGCTTAACACTCCGTTCGCGGGAGGCCGGCACCAACGCCGGATAGATAAAATCACTCAGGTGGAAAAAGAACTGGGGATTCGAATCCCAAACGAAAGCAAAAACTAGCATCAAAGGGAATTGCATCATGTCTTTTTTACAGCAAACCGACCCGGACGTCTTTGCGGCGATCCAAAAGGAAACTGAGCGACAGGAATACAATCTGGAGCTTATCGCCTCGGAGAATATGGTGAGCGAGGCGGTTCTGGAAGCCCAAGGGTCGGTCATGACCAATAAATATGCCGAAGGCTATCCGGGACGGAGGTACTACGGCGGCTGTGAGAACGTGGATGTGGTGGAAGAGTTGGCGATCAGCCGGGCCAAGGAATTATTTGGCGCGGATCATGCGAATGTTCAGCCGCACTCTGGAAGTCAAGCCAATATGACCGTCTATTTCTCGGTGTTAAACCCCGGAGATTGTTATTTCGGCATGAACCTGGCTCACGGAGGCCATCTTTCGATGGGCAGCCCGGTCAACTTTTCAGGAATACTCTACCGGGTCATTCCCTATGGCGTGAGCCAAGAGAGCGAGACCATTGATTATGACGGCTTGGCTCAGATGGCGCGCCAGCACCGGCCGCGGATGATCATAGCGGGCGCGAGCGCTTATCCAAGAGTGATCGATTTCAAGAGATTCCGGGAGATCGCCGACGAAGTCGGGGCTTATCTCATGGTAGACATGGCCCATATCGCCGGGCTTGTGGCCGCGGGAGTCCACCCCAGCCCAGTCCCGTACGCCGACTTCGTCACCACGACCACACATAAAACTCTAAGAGGGCCACGCGGGGGGATGATCCTCTGCCGGGCGGAGCATGCCAAGGCTGTCGATAGCAAAGTTTTTCCCGGGCTACAGGGTGGGCCTCTCATGCATGTCATCGCAGCCAAGGCAACCGCCCTTAAAGAGGCTTTAACTCCTGAGTTCAAGATCTATCAACAACAGATCGTCAAAAACGCCAAGGCGCTGGCCCGCGCCTTGATGGAAAAAGGATTTCGCCTCGTTTCTGGAGGCACGGACAACCATCTCATGCTAGTGGACCTCCGTCAGTCGGAGTTGACCGGGAAGGTCGCTCAAGAAACCTTGGACAAGGCTCGGATCACCGTTAACAAGAATACCGTGCCCTTTGAGACCCGCTCTCCTTTCGTTACCAGCGGGATTCGTATCGGCACGCCGACAGTCACCACCCGCGGAATGAAAGAGAAAGAGATGGCAACGATCGCCGAGCTTATGTCGCGCGCCTTGAATAATGTCGGGAATGATAGCTTGCTCAAATCCATTGCCGATGATGTCCGCGAACTCTGCAAAAAGTTCCCGGTTTATCCTCATCGGCTGCGCAAAGCATAAGCGGGTGACGAAAACCGTTTAAGCCGTTCAAGCCGATCAAAACGTTTTGAACGAATTGAGCGGTTTAAACTACGGGTTGGGGGAGCTGAGTGGAGCGTTAAGATGAAGTGTCCCTTTTGTCACGAAACAGATAATAAGGTTATCGATTCCCGGCTCAGCAAAGATGCCAATATGGTCCGCCGTCGGCGCGAGTGTCTCAAGTGCAGCCGCCGTTTTACGACCTATGAACGAGTCGAAGAGACCATGCCGCTGGTGGTGAAAAAAGATGGGCGCCGCGAGAGCTATGATCGCATCAAAATCGCCAATGGCCTCAAACGAGCCTGCGAAAAGCGTCCGGTAAGCATCAACACGATAGAAGCGGTCGCGGATCGGATCGAGCGGGGGCTTCAAGAAAGAGGGGACAAAGAGGTTCCCAGCTCTTTGATCGGCGAATCCGCGATGCGGGAGCTGCACGATATCGATCAAGTGGCCTATGTCCGATTCGCCTCAGTCTATCGTTCTTTCAAAGACATCAACGAGTTTATGGTAGAACTTGAAGAGCTTTTGAAAGAGCGCAAGGGGCTGCCTTCCAGACCAGCCGGGCAAAAGCAGAAGAAGGGTCAGGAGAATCGGTCGTCTTGATGGAAGATGATCTCGACAAGCGACATATGCGTTTGGCGCTGCGCCTCGCGCTCAAGGGAGCTGGAAGGACAAGCCCGAATCCGATGGTTGGAGCAGTCCTGGCTCGAGGCAAAAAGGTCATCGCAACGGGTTACCACCACAAGGCAGGAAGCGACCACGCAGAGATCGTGGCTCTCAACAAGGCCGGGAAAAAGGCCCGGGGCGCCACTCTCTATCTCAATTTAGAACCCTGCGACCATCAAGGACGGACCCCGCCCTGCACACTTTCTCTGATACGCTCAGGGATAAAGAAAGTTGTGGTGGGTATGGTGGACCCTAATCCCCTTGTCTCGGGACGCGGAATTCGCAGACTCAGGCGCGCCGGGATACAGGTTCAGGTCGGCCTCTTGGAAAAAGAGTGCTGCAGACTCAACGAGGCCTTCATAAAATATATCACCGGCCGTGCCCCTCTGGTTATCCTGAAGCTCGCCGCCTCTCTGGATGGAAAGATCGCCACTTCGACGGGCGATTCGAAGTGGATCACAGAAGCGGCGGCTCGAAGTTACGTCCATCGCCTGCGCGATCAGGTAGACGCCGTCATTATCGGAATAGGAACGGCACTCGCCGACAACCCTCAGCTCACTTGCCGTCTTCCGGGCGGCCGAAATCCCTGGAGGGTTGTCCTCGACAGCCGCCTTCGTATCCCCTTGACCTCCCGTCTCCTCCACCAGCGAGACGCCGAAAAAACGATTATAGTCGCCAACTCGGCCGTACCAGCGAAAAAGTTGAGAGCGGTCCAAACTCTTGGAGCCCAGGTCTGGAAAGTTTCCCGGCCTACTGGTGCAATCCCTTGGACTCCTCTCTTAAGAAGATTTGGCAAAATGGGATGGCTCAGCGTTATGATTGAGGCGGGAGGTCATACGGCAAGCCGCGCCCTTAAAGAGGGAGTTGTAGACAAAATCCTATTTTTCTACGCGCCCAGGATTATTGGCGGTGACGGTAGGGATATGATCCAAGCTTTGGGAATCAGAAAGATGGGCCGATCCAAGAAAATCAAGAACATGGAAATTTCAAGGATCGGAAAAGATTTCCTCGTCTCGGGATATCTTTGAATAAGAGCTAAAATGTTTACCGGTCTTATCGAAGATGTGGGCAGGGTTCATCGCTGGCAAATGCGCCGGCGGTCGGGCCTTTTGACTCTCGATACCCATCTCTCTCTTAGGCAACTCACTCTCGGCTCCAGCGTTGCAGTCAACGGAGCCTGCTTAACGGTTGTCGGCAAGACCAAGGGGCGCTTTTCGGTCGATGTCTCCCCCGAAACCCTGGGACGGACAAATTTTAAAACGCTAAAATCCGGCGATCCTGTAAACTTGGAGCGCCCCTTGCGCTTGAGCGATAGATTTGGCGGCCACTTGGTGACCGGCCATGTCGATGGGACAGCAACCATTGAGGAGATTAAGAGAAAAGGAGATTTTACCTTCTTTCTATTCCGGGTCTCACGCCCTCTTTTTTCCCTGCTGGTTGCGAAAGGGTCGGTCACAGTAGACGGTATCAGCCTGACCGTGAACGAGTTTGAAAAACAATGTTTTTCTGTCGCCATTATCCCGTTTACCTTGAAACACACTAATTTGCGCGCGCGTAGGCTTGGTGATACAGTCAACATCGAGACCGATATTATCGGGAAATATGTTAGACGTTTCCTGGACTTAAAATGATTTCCACCGCACCTGTAGAAGAAATATTGCGGGAGATACGCGACGGCCGGACGGTCATCCTCGTCGATGAACAAGGAGCCCAGAGCGAAAGCTATCTATGCGCCGCTGCCGACAAGACATCCCCGGAGACGATCAACTTCATGCTGCTTTACGGTCGGGGGCTCATCTATTTGACCTTGACCGAGGAGAGAATGAAGCAGTTGGAGATTCCTTTGATGGTGCAGGAGAGCAGCTCCTCGGTCGGCAACCCGCTTGGGGTCTCGATCACCGCCCGGGCTGCCGCCGCTTCGGGAGCCTCGGCCATGGGCCGCGCGCAGACGATCAGGACGGCAATGGCACAGGAGGCCAGTCCCCGCGACTTCATGGTTCCGGGCCAGATTTTTCCGGCACAGGCCCGTCGAGGCGGAGTGTTGGTCCGCTCGGGTCAAATGGAAGCCTCCGTGGATTTGGCAAGTCTCGCCGGTCTTCAAGCCGCCGGAGTTATATGCCAGATCCTGCAAGACGACGGTTCCGTTGCCCTCCCGCCCTATCTTGAGGCTCTGGCTCAAAAGCACCACCTTAAAATTGCTTCGATCGCCGACCTTATTGCCTTTCGGCTCCGCAGCGAATGCTTGGTGCGGCGCGTGGCAGAGGCGGTCTTCCCTACCATTCACGGCGGGACTTACAAGGCCTTTGTTTACAGCAATAATGTGGACTCCAACGAACATATGGCCCTGGTTAAGAATGAGATCGGCTCAGCGGACGATGTTCTGGTGCGAATCCATTCCGAGTGCCTTACGGGGGATGTCTTTAGCTCGGAACGCTGCGATTGCGGGGACCAAATCCGCCAGTCTCTGAAAATGATCGACCAGGAAGGAAAAGGGGTCCTTGTTTATATGTACCAAGAAGGGAGAGGCATCGGTCTGACGAATAAGATCAAGGCCTATGCCCTCCAGGATCAGGGGTTGGATACGGTCGAAGCCAATCTGCAACTGGGCTTTAAGGAGGACATTCGTGATTACGGAATCGGCGCCCAGATCCTACGGGACCTAGGGGTCCAAAGATTGCGCTTGCTGACCAACAATCCGCGCAAGATTGTTGGCTTGCAGGGATACGGCCTGACCGTCGTCGAGCGAGTTCCGATTGAAGTGCCTCCCCATGAAGCCAATATCGCCTATTTGCGCACCAAACAGGAGAAGCTAGGCCATCTCTTTTCCAAGCTCCCGCCAAATTCCGAGAAGCAGACATAAAAGAGTGCAAGAGTTCCATGGCGAACTTGATCGAAGGGAAGCTCGACGCTCGTGGGATGAGGTTCGGTATCATTGTCAGCCACTTCAACAACTTTGTCACGGAGAAGCTGTTGGAGGGCGCCCTGGATGGGCTAAAGAGTCACGGCGGCGAAGAAAGCAACATCGATATTGTCCGGGTCCCGGGCGCCTTCGAGATTCCCCTCTTGGCATACAAAATGGCCGGCAGCGGCAAATACGATGCCCTGGTTTGTCTCGGGGCTGTGATTCGTGGCGAGACCCCTCACTTCGACTACATAGCGGCGGAAGTGAGCCGGGGGATCGCGGAGGCCATATCACAACACCGCATCCCGATCGCCTTCGGGGTCCTTACAACAAATACGGTGGAGCAGGCCATGAAAAGGGCTGGCACCAAGTCGGGGAATAAAGGATTTGAGGCCGCCCTCACGGCCATCGAGATGGCGAGTCTGAATCGGGAGATTCCGTAATAGTAACGAGGTTCGAGTCTCGAGTTTCTAGTTGGAATCCCATTCCTCAGCGCAATTTCTCGAAACTCGCAACCCAAAACTCAAAACTGTTGTTATGGGCACAAGGCGAAAGGCCAGAGAGCTTGCCTTACAGGCTCTTTATCAAGTGGAAATGACGGAAGACTATTCGCCCCGCGCTCTGGAGTTTTTTTTGTCCCATTTCGAGGGGAGCGCCAACGCGAAGGAGTTTGCCCGCCGCCTAATCTCAGGGGTCATCACTCACAGGACAGAGATCGACCGATTGATCAAGCAGTCCACGGATAACTGGAAGCTTTCGCGGATGGCCAAGGTGGATCTGATGATCCTGCGCATGGCCACCTATGAGCTGGTCTTTTGCCCCGACATCCCGCTCAACGTAAGTCTGGACGAAGCGATAGAGATCGGCAAGCGTTTCGGATCGGCCGACTCCCCCACATTCATTAACGGAGTCCTGGATCAAGTGGCCCTTGCGAGCGGCATGAAATAGTTCAGTGAGCGAGTGATGGAAGAGAGATATCATCCCCAAGAAGTTGAGGAAAAGTGGCAGAGGATCTGGGAGGAGAAGAAAAGCTTCCGCGTCGCGGAGGATTGTTCCCGGCCCAAGTACTATGTCCTGGAGATGTTCCCTTACCCTTCCGGCAGAATCCACATGGGCCACGTTCGCAACTACTCGATCGGCGATGTGCTCGCCCGCTATAAGAGGATGAGGGGTTTCAACGTGCTTCACCCCATGGGCTGGGATGCCTTTGGTCTTCCAGCTGAGAACGCCGCGATCGAAAGAGGAGTTCACCCAGAAGTCTGGACCCAGGAAAATATCCTTTACATGAAAACCCAGCTGAGGCGCATGGGTCTTTCCTACGATTGGGAACGCGAGGTCGCAACCTGTGAACCGGAATACTATCGATGGAACCAATGGATCTTTTTGAAATTCTACGAGCGCGGCCTCGCCTACAAAAAAAGCTCGTCGGTGAACTGGTGCCCTTCATGTGCGACTGTCTTGGCCAACGAGCAGGTGATCGAAGGGGGCTGCTGGCGGTGCGAAACCACCGTGATCCAGAAAGAATTGGACCAATGGTTTTTTCGCACAACGGCCTACGCCGACGAGTTACTTGAGGATCTGGACCATCTTGACGGATGGCCAGACAAAGTTCTCACGATGCAGCGGAACTGGATCGGCAAATCGATCGGCGCTGAGGTCCTGTTTCCCCTCGTAGATCGAGAGGGGGCGCTGCGCATCTTCACGACCCGCCAGGACACGATTTATGGGGCGACATTCGTTTCGCTCGCCATCGAGCACCCCTTGGCGCTGGAGCTTTACCGCGGGACCTCACAGGAGAAGCCGGTCAAGGAGTTCGTGGAGCGGATCGGAAAGACCAGCCAAGCGCGCAGAGGAGAGGAAGAGGGCGAGAAGGAAGGCGTCTTTACCGGAGCCTATTGCAACAATCCTTTCACCGGAGACAAGATTCCCATCTATCTCGCCAATTTTGTCCTCATGGGATATGGGACCGGCGCAGTCATGGCAGTCCCGGCGCATGATCAAAGAGACTTTGAGTTTGCCCGGAAGTATCGCCTGCCCATTCGGGTCGTCATCCAACCCAAGGACCAGGTGCTCAAAGCGGAAGAGATGACCGAGGCCTACGTGGAGGAAGGAATCATGGTCGGCAGCGGTCCCTTCTCCGGGCTCCCCAGCAATGAAGGAAGAGAAAAAATCGCCCTCTTTCTCGAAGAAAAGGGTTGGGGCAAAAAGGATACCCGCTTTCGTCTGCGCGACTGGGGCATCTCCCGGCAACGCTACTGGGGCACGCCGATTCCGATCATCTACTGTGATAGGTGCGGGATCGTTCCCGTGCCCGCGAATGAACTTCCGGTGACACTTCCGCGCGATGTCCCGCTCACTGGAAAAGGCGGATCTCCCCTGCTGGAAAGCCGGGCTTTCTTGCAAATCGGCTGCCCCAAATGCGGCGCCACGGCCCATCGGGAGACCGATACCATGGACACCTTCGTCGACTCCTCCTGGTACTTCCTCCGGTTTGTCTCGCCGCAATTCGGCTCGGCCCCGTTCGACCCCAAAAATGCAAGCTACTGGATGCCTGTGGATCAGTACATCGGCGGGGTCGAGCACGCGGTGCTCCATCTCCTCTATGCCCGCTTCTTCACAAAGGCTTTGCGGGATTTGGAACTCACAAAGGTCGACGAACCTTTCACGAACCTTCTCACCCAGGGGATGGTCTGCAAGGAGACCTACCGATGCGAGGAACACGACTGGCTCTTTCCGGAAGAGCTGGGCGGTTCCGAGAAGGAGGGTTGGCGCTGTCCTCAGTGCAACAGGCCGGTTCAAAAAGGGCGCGTGGAGAAAATGTCCAAGTCCAAGAAGAACATCGTCGATCCGGAGCAGCTGATCGCCGCCTACGGGGCGGACACGGCGCGCCTCTTTACGCTCTTTGCCGCCCCTCCGGAGAAAGATCTCGAATGGAGCGATCAGGGCGTCGAAGGGGCTTACCGTTTTCTTACGCGACTATGGCGTTTTGTTTTCCAGCATAAGGAAGCTTTGGTATCCGCGACGTTGGATCTCTCCCGTGATGAACTTTCCACTGATCTTAGAGATCTCCGTCGCTTGATCCATCGGACCATCAAGAGGGTTACGGAAGATATCGAGCCGAGGTTCCACTTCAACACGGCGATTGCTGCGGTTATGGAATTGTTCAACGCTGTCAGCTCCAATGCAAAAGAAGGACCGGAGGTATCTCGAGGGGTTTCCGTCATCAAGGCAGCATTGGAAACCATCATAGTTCTGCTTTACCCATTTGTGCCCCACGTCGCCAGCGAGCTGTGGGAAAATCTCGGTCAACAAAGGCCGTTAGAAAAGGTCCCGTGGCCGACCTATTCCGAAGAAGCCCTGGAGGAAGAAAAATTGTTGATTGTCGTGCAGGTTGACGGTAGAGTCAGGGGCAAGATTACCGTACCTGCCGATGCAAGCGGTGAGTTTATTGAGGGAGAGGCCCTCGCCGACCCGAAGGTTAGGGGATTCCTCGCGGGTAAAGAGATCCAGAAGGTGATTCAGGTTCCGCGCCGGCTGGTAAACATTGTGTTGGAGGGATAAATATGAAGGATGTTAGTTTCGAGTCTCGAGTCTCGAGTTGCGAGTTAGAAGCCCGAAAACTAAAACCTGAAATCCGAAACTGCATTAGGGGGCTGGGCTTATTTTTTCTTTTGGTGGTGAGCGGCTGTGGTTATCAGTTTTCCGGAAAGGGAGAAGCCTTCCCCAAAGATGTTCGGACAGTTTTTGTCGAGCCCTTCACGAACAAAAGCCGGGATGTTGGAATTGAATTTGAGATAACCTCAGCCATCAAGAGTGAGCTTCGGCGGCGAGGCCAGCTTCAGCTTGTGGATCGAGTTGAGGAGGCCGATGCCGTACTGAGCGGCGTGGTTCGCTCTTTGGCCAGCCAAGTCGTGGCGGTTAACCGTAGAGACGAGGTTCTTCAATACCAGCTGGCGCTGGCTGCCGATGTAAGTTTTCGCCGCCGAAATCCAGACACGATCCTGTGGCGCAGCCAGGGCTCCTCACTGACAGAACTGTACAGCGGCTCCAGAGGGGCCGTAGTGACTACCTCTTCTGATTTTAAGACAAAAAACTTAAATGTTGCGGATGTGAGTCAGTTTACGGATATCCAGCTTACGGAAACTCTGAGCCGAGAGGCTAAGGAGCGACTCGTTGAAAGATTCGCTCGCGAGTTGCATCAAAGGCTCCTGGAAATGTTCTGACCAGGAAAACGAGGCAGCTAAGAAGTCGCTAACCGACTGACCGACCGAGACAAGCGGGATAGCCAACGTGAGGCCGTATTGGATTTGAGGATGCCCTTGTTCACGGCCTTGCCCAGCGCCTTATTCACCTCTCTAAGTTGACTCGAAGCGCTCGCCCGATCATTGCCTTGTATAGCCTGTTTGACCTTCTTCATGAGGGTTCTGATCCTGGATTTAACCTGCTGATTCCTCACTCTTCTCCTCAAACTCTGGCGATGTCTCTTTATGACAGATGGATGAACAGCCAAGGAAGACCTCCTATAGTTAATGATTTTTGTTTATCACCTGCCCCAATCGTAGTCAACGTGATGGAAGAATTATGGTCGTGGCGCAAAATCACCGCTCATAGGGAGCACAATCATAAAATCTAAGAGACAGCCTAATTGTAAATTTCTTTTAAGTTACTGATGGGATTAGGGTTTTATTGGTCATAATTTAGGCAATCCGCTGACGTCAGCTATTTTTCGCCTTCTGCCACGATCTCTCAGGGACTTATCAACAAGTTATAAACAGTTTCCGTGAATTTTTGTCTCCATTCCGGTAAAAATTGTTTTCTTAAAGATGATGCATTTGTATTTTTTCGTGCTTCTTTTGAAATCTGCTTCGCAAACTACTATTAGATTAACTGCTGCCTGCAGTACTTAGAAAACTGGCAGTCGTTCTGATAAGATGTCATCTCACTTGGGGAGCCTTGGTAAAAATGAGAACTAAACTGCTTTCTTACAGGATGGTCCTAGGAATCATTGGAGCTCTATTCCTCACAGGTTTTCTCGGGATAGCGGCGTTGATCTACTACTTCGGACATGATCTTCCGGACCGGCTCGATCTCATGTCGAATTATCGGCCGTCAGTAGTCAGCACGGTTTACGACGCGCACGGCTTGCCCATCGGAGAGTTTTACCATCAGAGAAGAGTGGTGGTCCCGCTGGAACGGATTCCTCCTCATGTGATCCAGGCATTTCTTGCGGCGGAGGACGCTCGTTTCTTTAAGCACAAAGGCGTGGACCTCTTTGCGGTCTTTAGGGCGTCCATATCCAATTTAAGAAGGGGCGAGATTCGTGAAGGGGGAAGCACTCTCACCCAGCAGTTGGTCCGCGCTTTCTTTCTCACTCCGGAAAGAACTTTGAAGCGCAAGATTCGCGAGGCGATATTGGCCTACCGAGTTGAGAGGAATCATACCAAGGAAGAGATCCTGTACCTTTATCTGAATCAGGTCTATTTCGGTCACGGCAACTATGGGATAGAAGCTGCCAGCAGAGACTACTTTGGCAAGGGGGTAAAAGATCTCAACCTCGCTCAGGCTGCTTTGCTCGCCGGACTTCCCCGCTCTCCCAGCCGCAGCTCTCCGTATCGGGACTTCTTCTCAGCGATCGAGAGGCAGCGCTACGTCCTTCGGAGAATGTATAAGGAAGAGTTCATTACCGAGGCGGCATACCAGGAAAGCTTGCAGACCCCTATTCGTTTGACTCCTGCACCGCTCTTGAACTCGCAAGTGGCTCCCTACTTTGTTGAGCATGTCAGACAGGTTATAGGGGAGCGATACGGGTTCGATCCGCTGCTTCAAGGCGGTCTCCACATTTATACCTCTCTGGATTCATCACTCCAGATGGCGGCTCAAGAGGCTGTCCGAGACGGGTTGGACGAGGTCCGTCTCAGGCTGAAAAAGAATACAGTTCCCGGCGATTCGAGAAAGGGGGAAGTCGAAGGCGCTCTGCTCACATTGGATCCCCATACGGGCATGGTAAAAGCGCTAGTTGGGGGATACAATTTTTCCTTCAGTCAATATAATCGCGCCCTTCAGGCAAAGCGACAACCTGGAAGCGCCTTTAAGCCGATTATCTACTCTGCCGCTTTGGAGGGAGGTCTGTCTGAGCTGACGGTTATTAGGGATGGCCCCGTGAGCTTCAAGATGGCCGCAGGCAAATATTGGCGGCCTCAGAATTACGAAAAGCGGTTCGTTGGACCAGTGACCCTTCGAAGCGCTTTAGCGCACTCGTTGAATAGCGTGTCTGTAAAATTGGTGGATCGAATGGGCTCCGATAGAGTCATTCGGCAAGCACGAAAGTTGGGAATAGAGTCGCCTCTGGAAAAGAACCTCTCGCTGGCTCTGGGCACTTCTTCTGTTTCCCTCCTTGAGATGGTCCGGGCCTACGCCGTCTTTGCCAACGGAGGTCGTCTGGTGGAACCCATGTTTATCACCAAGGTCACAGATCGCGACGGAAAAGTTTTGGAGGAAAATGGTCCTGAGCCCAAGCAAACCCTTTCTCCAGAGATTTCCTACGTGCTGACCGATATGTTGAAGAATGTCATCCAGAGCGGGACGGGTAGAGCTGCAGCCAAGTTGGGTCACCACGTGGCTGGGAAGACGGGAACGACCAGTGATTTCCGCGACGCTTGGTTCATTGGTTACACCCCAAGTCTGATTGCCGGAGTTTGGGTGGGATACGATGATTTTCGTTCGCTCGGAGACAAAGAAACCGGGGCTAGAACCGCCCTGCCCATATGGCTTTCTTTTATGACCGCCGCCGGTCAAGGAGAGCAACCCGAGGACTTTCCAGTACCTGAGGGCGTCGGTTGGCTAGAGATCAATCTCAAGGGTAACGGCTATCCTCTGCCCGTCTTCGAAAGCTCCCCTGCGACAAAGATCCCTTTTGTGATCGGATCCAAATCGATCACGGTTCACACGCCAACCAAAGAAATAAAAGAGCCCGACTCAAACCCCGGCGTTGATGGGGAAAAGGAAGGAGCAGAGGTTTCGCCCGACCCGGTCCAGCAGCGCTAAGCAGGCGGCAACGTCCACGACCAGTCTCCCCTTGCAAGTCAGTCAGAGTTGTGCAATAAAACTTGCTATATAACAATCGTTTCCCGAGATGTTTGAAAGGAGGTGAATCATGATGGGAAAGAAGTTTTTTGTTTGGTCGGGAGTATCTCTCTTTACTTTAACTCTAGCTCTTGCCGGTTGCGGTAAAAAGGAGGAACCACCACCGCCTCCTCCGGCTCCAGCACCCGCGGCACCAGCACCGGAGACTCCAGCCGCTGGCGCACCCAGTGAGCCGGGCGCTATGGCTCCTGCGCCTGCAGGCGGCGAGGCGACTCCGGCAGCTCCAGCAGCTCCGAGCGACAAGCCGGCGGAGAAAAAAGACGATGGCATGAAAAAGAAGTAAGGAATCAAAATCGCCTTATTTCGGTTTCAGCAGTCCAAAAAGGGGAAGGGTTCCTATCCTTCCCCTTTTTTTGCAATTTGAATTGGGCGGAAGCGGTCCGTGGCTAAACAAAGCTACCTAACCTTCACGGAGCACTTAGAGGAGCTCCGATGGTCCCTGATCAAGTCGTTCCTTGCGGTCGTCGTTGCCTTTGGTTTCTGTTTCTATTTCTCGGATCACATTGTTGCCTTTATGATCGCGCCGCTGAAGCGAACACTTCAACCGGGACAGACGTTGATCGGGACGGGAGTGGCCGAGGCCTTCTTTTTTGAAATGAAGGTCGCGCTCGTGGCGGGAGTTTTCTTGTCCAGCCCGATCATTTTTTACCAGGTCTGGCATTTCATCGCGCCGGGTCTAGAAGTGAGCGAAAGGAGACTCGTTATTCCATTCGTTCTCTGCACTTCGCTCTTCTTTGTTGGGGGCGCCTATTTCTGCTATTGGGGGGTTCTGCCGGTTGCCTTCGCTTACTTTGTGGATCAGTACCAGTCGCTGGGGGTCTCTCCGGAAATACGGATTGGCGAGTACTTCACTTTCTTTTCCCGGATGGTTTTGGCTTTTGGCGTTACCTTTGAGCTTCCCCTCTTTACCTTTTTCCTGGTACGCTTGGGATTATGGAATTACCGCTTGATGTGGCGAACGTTTCGCTATGCCATCATCGTTATTTTTATAGTTGCTGCCATTCTCACCCCCGGCCCGGATGTTGCTTCCCAAGTTCTTCTCGCCATTCCGTTGACTTTGCTTTACATTTTGAGTATTGGCGTGGCTTACGTTTGGCGTAAGCGAGAATGAAGACAACATCCTATCCTAGAAGAAAGGAATGAACAGCTGCGATGATCCTATTTGTGATTGTGATTAGCTTGTGCTCGTTGTTGTTCGCCGTTTACTTGGCCCGGTACGTTATGCGGCACGATACCGGGACGCAGGCGATGCAGGAGATTTCCAATGCCATCAAGGAGGGAGCCGAGGCCTTTCTCTCGCGCCAGAACAAAACCATTGTTCTTCTGGCGGGCCTGCTGGCTGTCCTAATCTTCGTTCTTTACGGTTTTGTGCGTTCCCCCAACCCGGCGGATCCGGTTCCTCCCCTGCAACTAGCCTTCTGGACCACGCTCTCATTTCTCTTAGGCGCCGCCTGTTCCGTCGTCGCCGGCTATGTCGGCATGTGGGTCTCGATCCGCGCGAACATACGCACGGCCGCAGCCGTGCGCTCCAGCCTGAACCTGGGGCTGCGCATCGCTTTAAGAGGAGGAGCGGTCTCAGGTCTCTTTGTCGTGGCCATGAGTTTATTGGGGGTGGGCGGACTATACGAGTTGCTGCAGGCGATGGGCCATGACCCGCAGAAGATTCCTTTTACCATCGTCGGGTACGGATTCGGCGCTTCGTTCGTCGCTCTCTTCGCTCAGCTCGGAGGAGGGATCTACACGAAGGCAGCGGATGTCGGAGCCGATCTGGTGGGCAAAGTGGAGGCGGGGATACCGGAGGACGATCCTCGCAACCCCGCAGTCATCGCCGACCTTGTCGGTGACAACGTAGGAGACTGCGCGGGTCGCGGCGCCGACCTGTTCGAGTCCACCGCCGCGGAGAATATCGGGGCGATGATCCTCGGCGTCGGCCTGTTTCCCTACTTCGGGCTTAAGGGCGTTCTGTTTCCCTTAGTCGCCCGCGCGTTCGGTTTGATCGCCTCGATGATCGGGGTCGTGACCGTCAAGACCGATGAGCAAGGCGATCCGATGGATGCTCTCAACCGAGGCTATTACGTCACAGCCATTCTTGCGATCGTGGGATTTTTTATCTCTACCCGGTGGCTCTTGACCATTGATCCCACCATCCATCCCGAGGCCGCCTCAGCCTGGTTCTACTTTTTTCTCTGCGGGGTGATCGGAATCGCCATGAGCCAGGCGTTCGTCTATATCACCCAGTACTACACTGAATACAAATATCGTCCTGTGAAATCTATTGCCGAGGCTTCCCAAACCGGACCGGCGACCAATATCATTACGGGCATCGCTGTCGGGCTCGAGTGCACGGCGCTACCCGTGATCGTCATTTCCGCAGCCATCATCGGCTCCTACTACTTGGGCGGCGCGAGCGGTGTCCCGCATGCCGGCCTGTTCGGGACTGCCGTAGCCACCATGGGCATGTTGGGAACAGCGGCCTACATCCTGGCCATGGATACCTTTGGCCCAATCACCGACAATGCCGGGGGAATCGTCGAGATGAGCCAACAAGCTGAGGAGGTGCGCAAGAAGACGGACCGTCTTGACGCGGTCGGAAATACGACCAAGGCTCTCACCAAAGGGTATGCCATCGGCTCCGCAGCCTTGGCTGCTTTCCTTCTCTTCTCAGCCTATCTCGATGAAGTGGCCCATTACGGAAGTAAGTTGGAATCGGTCAATATCGCCAAGCCAGAAGTCTTTGTCGGCGGACTCCTCGGGGCGATGTTGGTTTTTCTCTTTTCCGCCCTTGCGATCCGCGCGGTGGGGAAGGCCGCTTACTACGTGATCAACGAAGTCCGCAGGCAGTTCAAAGAAAACCCCGGTATTCTCAAGGGCACCTCGAAGCCCGACTATGGAAGGTGCGTGGATATCGTTACCGTCGGAGCCTTGAAGGAGATGATCCTTCCGGGTCTCCTCGCCGTGGGGATGCCTGTGGCTGTTGGTATCATCTTTCGTTCCTTCGGTGTCGGAGCAGAAGCCGTGGCGGCTTTTTTGATGATCGGCACTATTGCCGGGATACTGGTTGCGACTTTCTTCAACAATAGCGGAGGCGCCTGGGACAACGCGAAGAAATACATCGAGACCGGGCAATACGGCGGTAAAGGTTCCGATTCTCACAAGGCAGCAGTGGTTGGAGACACGCTCGGTGATCCTTTCAAAGACACGGCCGGTCCGAGCCTCCACGTGCTGATCAAGCTTCTCAGCACCATCACGCTGGTTCTGGCGCCGTTGTTTGTCTAAAGCTTACCCGGGTCAGTTCGGAGTCCTCTCGTCTCTTTGCCTTTCTCTTCTCTGCATCAAGCTTCCCTGATCTCAACAGGCTGTTGGAAAATCTGTCTTCAGACCGGCCAAAACAAAGGTCCCAGATGCAAGGCGCGCAGTTATCGTTACTCGTGTCCGTGGCTCGCGAGCACGAAACCCGAGCCCGGGCACGAATCGGAGCGAGGCGGTCGGCTGCGCCAGTCTCAACGCCTGCCTGGGGGCGGCTTGAAGGGCCGATGCGTTGGACGAGGAAGTTGAGGCGTGGCAGAGAGGTATCTTCAGTAAGCGGCGAGCGTGAGACCGTCGTATCGCATCGGACCTGAAAGATGCTCCCAGGCAGCCTATTGGCAGATGAGACTTTTTCAACGGCCTGCCAAGATCAGACGCTGATTCTCGGCTCTGGAGCTACAGGCGCGGAAAATGCTATGAGAAGGGCATCGCTGTGAAAAACATTTAGCACAAGGAGGCAAACATGGCGCTCGATTTTGTCAGCAACCAAGAGGTCATCATGCAGGCGCGCCGCAATCTCAGCCAGAATGTCTGGGACTATCTCACGGGCGGCGCTGAGTCTGAGACAACGATGCGGCGCAACCGTTCTGGACTGGATAGCCTGGCATTCCGGCCGCGGGTCCTCGTCGATGTCTCCAAGATCGATGCCTCGACAACTTTTCTCGGTCACAAGCTCAAGATCCCGGTCATGCTGGCGCCCATCGGATCGCTGCAATCGCTTGTTCCTGAAGGCGGGGTCGCCGTCGCCAAAGCCGCTGAAGAGTTTGGCACCGTCAACTTTGTCAGCTCGGTGACGCAGCCGAGCCTGGAAGAGATCGCGGCCGCCAGCCAAACCCCCAAGATTTTTCAGCTCTACGTGCAGGGGGATATGAAGTGGGTCGAGAATCTGCTCGCGCGCGTGAAGCAGGCGGGTTACGCGGCGCTTTGCCTTACCGTGGATACCGCCTACTACGGCCATCGCGAACGCCAGATGATGGATCGCTGGCTGCCGCCGAGCCGGCGGCAAACGGGCTACGAGCATCGGGCGGCGCTTACCTGGGAGACGATGGACGCCATCAAGGAGATGGCCGGCCTGCCGTTCATTCTCAAAGGAGTCGCGACCGCGGAAGATGCGGCGATCGCCGTGGAGCATGGTGTCAACACGATCTATGTCTCGAATCACGGCGGACGCCAGCTTGACCATGGGCGGGCCACGATCGATATGCTGCCGGAGATCGCCGAGGCGGTTCGCGGCAGGGCGGAGATCGTCATAGACGGCGGCATCGTGCGCGGCAGCGACGTCCTGAAGGCGATCGCTCTTGGCGCTAGAGCTGTCGCTATCGGCAAGCTCCAAGGGTGGGGCCTCGGCGCGGCCGGTCAGGCGGGGCTGGTACGCGTTCTCGAGATGTTGGAAAGCGAGATCACGACGACCATGGGACTTCTCGGCGTGAACCGCATCGATCAGCTCAAGCCGGCCTATCTCTGCAAAACGCAACCCTTAGCGCCGGCCCATGAAATGAGCGCTTTTCCCCACATGCCGGGCGGCCGGCTGGTATAGCGACAATGTGACAGCGCGGCTTTGGCCATTTCTTCTTCTGCCCTCATCCTTTGAATCATGGGGGTTCGCTGTTATGGTTCGAGCGCCTCAAAATTTCCGATCTATGTAGCCCTCTAACCGCCTGTAAAGTGAATCAAGCTCCCCGCGCGCATCCTTTTCCCCACTTCGAGCGTCTAATAGTCACTGAGGGATAAATCTCTCAGACCAATCTAGAATCCGAGGAAAAAGCACGATGAGATTCTACAAAGTTCAATGCACGGCTGCGATGCTCTTCCTTTCATTATCAATGCCTCTTTCGCTGAAAGCGGGCGCGCCGACAGATCAACTCCGTGAGACGGTCGATAAGCTCTTCGCAACCGTGGACGCGCTGCGGCACGACCAGCTGACGATTCCCGAGCTGCGGGCGCGCGTGAGCCGCCTTCTGGCGGAGCGATTCGATTTCGTCGAGATGGCGCGGCGATCGCTGGGCGCGCATTGGTCGGAGTTGATGCCCGAAGATCGGCGGGACTTTGTCGAGACCTTTGTCGGCCTTCTCGAAGGCACTTATGGCGCGACCCTCAAGTCTTACGGCGGGGAGAAGGTTATGTACGAGCGCGAAGTCGAGAACGGGGACTACGCGCAGGTCGACACCAAGATCCTCACAAGAAACGGCCAGGAAACGTCCGTGGACTACAGGCTAAAGCTCTCGAACGGCGAATGGAAAGTCTATGACGTCGTGATCGACAACATCAGCTTGGTCAGCAATTACCGCTCCCAGTTCAACCGAGTCATCGCGGCCTCGTCGTATAAAGACCTCGTGCGCAGGATGAAGGAGAACCAGGCACGCATGTCCTAGTTGAGGCCAGCCTCAGTAGGAATATCTTCTCTCATCCTTCATCCTTTATTTCACCCCTTCGGCCAGGCGCGGATGAGTGATTCGCTGCGAATCTTGTTGGGATCATAAGACTCGTTGTGCGTGAAGTCGGAGATTTTTCTGCGCGGCTTGGCCCCGGGCCAGAAGCGGGCATGGCCGATCGGGACAACCCAGAGCAGGCGAAGAGGCTGCGGCACTTTGAAGAGATCTCTTAGCTCAGGCTCGATCTCCTCTCTCACAGAGACCCACACCGTTCCCAAGCCCATGCTCGCCGCCGCCAGCATCATCTGCTCGACCGCGCTCGCCACGCTCGCTTGAAAGAGCTTTTCCCGATCTCCGGGACGGCGCGTGGTGAGATAGGCCTGCATGGTCCTCGGATCGCCGCAGACCAAGACTAAGACCGCGGCATCGCCCACGTAGTACTTGGTGAGTCCCTTGTAGTTGACCGGATCTTCGAGCTTCCGCTGCTGCCACTCGTGGTAGAAAATCTCCCGCGTGCGCTTCATCTTTTCGCGGTCTGTGGTTACGACGAACTCCCAGGGCTGCGTGTTGGCCCCCGAAGGGGCCCAGCGGGCCGCTTCCAGGATCGTCTCAAGCTGCGTGTCGGTGATTTTTCCCGTCTTGTAAACCCTCACGCTTCGTCTCTTCTTTATAATCTGTAACAGTCCCGCGCTATTCATCGGCACCTCCAGAACTGTCAAGCATATATCGGATTCCGGCTACCAAGGCAAAAAGCGGCGGGGACGATACTCTGAATTCAGGACTCAACAGAGTGTTGAAAAACCCTGTTCTCAGGCCGGTCAAAAAGGTCCCAGATGCGAGGCTTCGTCGCGAGCTCAGCCGAGCGGCGCGCGAGAAACCGACGAGCGGAGGCGTACTTACCCAGTACGTTGGAGCGAGGCGGTCGAGCGCGCCAGTCTCAACGCCTGCCTGGGGGCGGCTTGAAGGGCCGATGCGTCGGACGAGGAAGTTAAGGCGTAGCAGAGAGATACCTTTAGTAAGCTGGCGAGCGTGAGACTGTCGTATCGCATCGGACCTGAAAGATGCTCCCAGGCAGCCTATTGGCAGATGGGCCTTTTTCAACGGTCTGTCAACACGCGACTCTGATGCTTCCAGCATCAAGATTGTCAAGTAAGCAAAGCCAGACCCCGTCAGTGACCACACAAGATGTCAAAGCCAGACACTTGCCCGTCCCTGCTGTGGCTGCCTTCTCACCGGGTGAAAGGAAGATTGGTGGTGCTTATCCTGCAAGAGAGCGAACGTGGAGGATTTCGTTCGGAGTGAGCTCTTCGAGAAACGATTCGGGCACAGCCGTTACTGCAATCGTGTCTCCGACGGCGTTAAAGACCTCGATCGAGTAGCCCACTTCACCACCACGCCCAGGATGATTGTCCACAACGGTTGCTACATCACCGCGTCGAAGTTTCTTTTCTGGAATGTCCTTTGCCAGAGCGACCTGTTCAAAAAGCTTGAATTTCATGGTCACCTCCCCCTATCCGGATACAAGGTGATGAATTTCGTGACTCCGCCTCTCGACTCCCTCATCCACATTGTCTTCACCTTCAACGCAACTCCGTTAGGGCCGGTCAAGGAAGCTCTTATCTCGAAATATTCCCCATAGGCGCTTTGCTCCATTGACACAGCTTCCTTTGCGTGTTCACTTTTTACCTCGTGTCCCGGAATCCCGTCTTGTTCGTAAACCGCCCGCACATTGGACGCCCACTCAGTCCCCCTTTCTGGCTCGGCCGCGACTTACAAACTGTTGCGAAACGCCAAGAATTCTCGAAATGCGGGAATAGTCAAGAAATCAAAGAGACCCACATGCCAACGAATGGCAGGTCTACGCACGCAACAAACGCGCGTGGGTGATTTCTCGTTTCTGAACGGGACGGATTTGTGAAGCGTCTAAGGTCGCAATGGCGACTGTTTCTCCATAGAGGCTTACGAATTCCACCTCAAAAGCTCCGCCATTCTTATACACGTGGACAACGGTGCCAACGTCTCCCGTTTTCAAGCCCCGTTCACGAATCCCCTTCTTCAAAACGACTCGGTGGTGCTCCTTGATCATAGAGTCCTCCTAAACGGGATGCGCCGTTATAAGCCGCGGCGACTTCGACCTTCTAGCCAGAATCCACACAGTTCGGACCTTCGGATTGCGTCCATCCGGTGTTTCAAGCGGCCCATCAACACTATAGCGCGTTCCATGCCTTGATTCTACGGAAGCACTCACTGGGTTAACTCTCCCGTGTTTTTTAAGAGCCCGGCCAAAGATCTCCCAACCCTCGACGGTAAAACCAAAACCGAAGAAAAATCTGGCCTTGCCGCTTCCATCCGGATGAGATGACGACAGTAGGTAATCGATAATCTTCCGTCGCTCGACGCGGGCCCTAGAGCCGTGCGGCAATTTCATGGGCTGCATCCGTTCGGCCTAGAGGTCAAAGCGAATCCGAACATCGCGGGTTTCTTTCGCGCAAGTAAACCGGCCGCACATGGGACGTTCACTATGCGGAAATAGCTGAGTTGTCAAAGCCTCTCCCCGCCGCAACGCGCGTTATCCACTCATTTCGAGGTTTTGAGAATTCTCAAAAGGTGAAAGTTGGAGGGATATATGGAATTCAAAATTCAAGACCCGCCCCCGAGCCTCACTCCACGCACATGGAAGTTACCTAGCGCAGTACCATCAAGATAGTCGAGATGTCGAAGTCCTCGCGCCCCCGTTCCTTCTCGGACAGACATGGACATTTGTTCCGCCTTGGAGTAATGGGGAACTAAATTAGCTGGCGAAATGAGGAGTTCTTCGCATCGATGGGGGGAAACATCATGACGATTCAGAACGCGAACATGAAAGCCGTCGCAAAGCTTGCGCACGCGATGCTCTCGACGCTGTTGCTGATGCTCGCCGCGCCCGCGTCCGCGGATCAGCTCGCCGACATCAAGGCGCGCGGCAAGCTCGTGGTCGGCATCGGTGACGCCATCCCGCCCTTCACCTTTCGTCGGGCGGGCGGCGAGCCTGTCGGCTACGACGTCGATCTCGTGCGCGGCGTCGCGGAGCGAATGGGCGTGAAGCTGGAGATGGTTTCGGTCGCCGAGACGGAGCGCATTTCCGCGCTGCAGCAGGGCAAGGTCGATCTGGTGGCGAGCACTTTCACGCGCACGCCGGAGCGCGAACGAGACGTCGATTTCAGCGTCACCATGTTCTACTCGCCGCAAGTCATCATCGTCGACAAGGCGTCGGGCGTGACTTCGGTCAAGCAATTGGCAGGGCGCAAGATCGGGGTTTTGAGGGGGCGGACCGCCGACAAGAATATCCTGGACGTCATACCGACTGCCCAAATCGTCTTCGTAGACAGCTATGCCGGCGCATTCTCAGGGCTCAAAGAGAAAAAGCTCGATGGCTTCGCCGCCGACAATCTGGTTCTCCGAACCAATCTGAAGAAGGAGAACGACGCCGAGCGCTACTTTTTCATTCCCGACTTCAATAAGGGCAGGGAAGCCGGCTTTGGAATCAAGAAAGGCGAAACCGCTCTGAAGAACGCCGTGGATCGTGCCTTGCTCGATATGGAAGCCTCCGGCGAAGCAGCAAAGATCTTCGACGTCTGGTTCGGGCCGAAATCCGACGTGCCGATCGAGCGGACGTTCAAATTTCAGGCGAACCAATAGCAAAATGATAGGAATGCGCGTTTGGGAAAATTTATGGGGGCACCAGCTTGGGGTCAGACCCTAGAGCCCCTGTTCACGATCACGTCTCTTTCTATTCCCCATGCCTACTGCTTGTTGCCTGGTCCCTGTCGCCTAATAATTGCCTCACGCCTTCCGCCTGTTTATATTGCCTGTTGCCTAACTATGATTGTCGAGATTCAAAACCCTCTCCCCACCGTCGCAGCGCAAGACCCTCACTGCCGCCTTGTGGACCCTCACGCTTCGTCTCTTCCTTATAATCTGTAACAGTCCCGCGCTATTCACTGGCACCTCCAGAGATCTCAAGCATATATCGGATTCCAGCTACCAAGGCAAAAAGCGGGGGGAATGATAGTCTGAATTCAGGATTCAACACGCGCCCCTGATGCCTCCGGCATCAAGATTGTCGAGATTAGAAAGCCTGACCCTGCGCTTCCTGACCAAACATAAATAGTTTACCTCAGTCCAAATTTTGACTCTTGGAAATTGCCTCTTATGTCTCTTCGGTCTCGATAACTTCCGCGCCCAAGTCCGCGGCGATATCGCGGAAGTTGTTCGAGGGCGGCTTCGAGGTCTTCGACGATTTCTTGGGCTTGATCCTTGCTTTTGAAAATTCTTGTCTAGCGCAGACTTTCGCCGGTCTTGCGCGCGAAGCTGAAGTCGAACACACGCTCAACCGGCACCGGCTGCGCAGGCTTGCTGCGCTGCGCGGCATCGGCAATCATCTCACGCTGAAGCTCTTCATCCACAGTTGCGGATTCGAGGAATAAGGGTCGCATGGCGTCGTAGACTCGCTCGGCGAAGCGATTGCGATCACCTTCGATATCGAGGTGAGGCCCTTTGATAAATTCAATGCCAAACTGCCGGTCGTTTCGAATCAGACGGATGGCGCGAAGCGTCGCGCGCACAACCCTGGTCACCAGATCGGGTCGCTGTGCGATGATCGCCTTGCTTGTCACAAGCCCTCCTTGCACGCTCCGAAAGGCATCGCCTGCGAAGGCGAGCTTGCGAAAGCCATCATCCACTGCGCCAAAGTTTAAAGGAATTTGGAGCAGGGTTGCATCTATGACTCCTGTTTTTAACGCCATGTAGGTCACGTGACTGGGTCCCAACCCGAGAAAAGTAACCTGATCCGGGCGGATCCCGTGAGCAAGCAGGATGCGCCGGCCGAGCATGTCTGACAACCCCCCAACGCCAGAAGTACCAATTTTCTTTCCCCGCAATTGCTCAATGGTAGTGATGCCGGGCTGAGAAAGCAGATCAAAGGTGGGTTTGTCGGTCACGGCCACGATGACCCGCACCTCGACGCCACTAACGGCGGCGCTAACTCCCGTGCCCGTCGCCGCACCAAACTCAACGCTGCCTCCCAACAAGGCCTGAATCGTCTGCTGCGCCTTCATCAGGATAATCTCGGTCTCAAAGCCCTCGTCTCGAAAAAAGCCGCGATCCCGTGCGACAAAAAAGGGCATGATGGTTGCGCTCCGAGAGGGAACGCCGATCCGAAGAGGGTTTAGCTTTGCCGGTCTCTCAGCGGCAAAGACTTCCGCGGTTTCAGCGGAGATCAGAACGAGAGACAGCAGGAAAATAGCGATTCGGGACATAACACCGCTTCTACTGTGTGAGCTGTTTTACTGTCAAGAAAAGACGCGTGGTCGCGTCATGCCTCGGAAGGAATTTACTAGGTCGATGTCAAGCACATCAGACTCCAGTTCCGCCACCGTTATTCAGTCTCCTTAGTTACCTCTGCTCCCAGGTCCGTGGCGATTTCGCGGAATTGTTCGAGGGCGGCTTCGAGGTCCTCGACGATTCCCTGGAGGATAGATAGCCTGACCCTGCGCCTGCCCTTTGTACCATCAAGATTGTCTAGAATTGAAAGCCCGACACCGTGCCCCCCGTTATAGACCCTCACGCTTCGTCTCTTCTTTATGATCTGCAAAAGCCCCGCGCTATTCATCGGCACCTCCAGAACTGTCAAGCATATATCGGATTCCGGCTATTAAGGCAAAATGGCGGAGAATGATAGTCTGGATTCGGGAGGCAACAGGGTGTTGAAAAACCCTAGTTGTCAGTGCCTTCAATTGATAAGAGTGGAGGTGAGGAGTAGAGAGCGAAGATCGCCGGTTGTTTCGTGATCGAACAGGGCGCATTATTCAAAAACGCCTCATAGATTTCTTCGGTAGGAGGGACGCCATGAAGAACCGTGAGATCGAAGCCGCATGGGCTTACCATAACGGGACCAAACACTCCTACCGGAGCATCCGGACAAATCCTCACTATCTGGATTGGGAGAACCAGCCGATCCCCTTTAAGTTCTATCCACAGCTGGAGCCCATCGTTCTTCCTCAACACCTATCGTCTTCGGGGATGCCCGCGCTTTCGGCCATTTCGGCAATCGGAGGCCCGGCGGAAAGTGAAGTCCGCCTCACGAGTCAGATCCTGGCGGAGATTCTGTATCTATCCGCGGGCGTCACCAAGCGCAGGAGTTATCCGGGCGGAGCGATGCTCTTTCGGGCGGCGGCCTGCACGGGCGCGCTCTATCACGTGGATCTCTATCTCGTCTGTGGTGACCTTGAGGATCTTGAAGCAGGGGTTTATCACTTCAGCCCGCATGACTTTGCCCTGCGGCGACTGCGGCAGGGAAATTACCGTTCCGTCCTCGCAACTGCCGGCGGGCAAGAACCGTCGATAGTGAACGCACCGGCCGTACTTATCTGCGCTTCAACCTATTGGCGCAATGCCTGGAAGTACCAGGCCCGAGCCTATCGCCACTGCTACTGGGACAACGGCACCATTATGGCCAATCTTTTGGCAGCCGCAGCCGCGCGTAAGGTGCCGGCTAAAGTCGTTGTCGGATTCGTGGACGCCGCGGTGACCGGGCTTTTGAGCTTAGATAGCAAGCGCGAGGCTCCACTTAGTCTCGTAGCACTGGGCCACACGCCGCCTCAGGCGGCTGCGTTCGCTCCATCGGTCGAGCCGCTCGCGTTCGAGACTGTGCCGCTATCGAAGAAAGAGATCGATTACCCGGTTATGAGAGCCATGCATGAGGCTTCGTCTCTGGAGAGCGAAGAGGAAGTCAGAGCGTGGCGCGGGGGAGGGGAAAAGCAAGGCGGAAGGAGGAAGGATGAAAGCGGAAAGGAAGAACAACTGTTCTTGCTTCAACCGTCGAATGATAACGACATGCCTCAGGATACGATCGAGGAGGTTATCATCCGGCGCGGATCTACCCGCCAGTTTTCCGATGAATCGACTACCTTTGCCCAGCTCTCGACAATGCTTGACCGGGCCACACGTGGCGTAGGGGCGGACTTCCTCAATTCAGCAGAGGCGTCGCTCAACGATCTCTATCTGATCGTTAATGCAGTAGACGATCTTCCCCCTGGCGCTTACTTCTACCGGCGGGATAGCCGCGCGCTTGAGTTACTTAAGGAAGGCAACTTTCGCCGCGAGGCGGGACATCTCGGCTTGGGTCAAGACATTCCGGCGGATTGCAGCGTCAACATTTACTTTCTGTCAGACCTCAATCGCGCGTTGGAGCGTTTTGGCAACCGGGGCTATCGCGCGGCCCAGCTCGAAGCCAGCACCATGGGCGGGAAACTCTATCTAGCCGCCTATGCTCAGCGCCTCGGCGCCTCAGGCCTCACTTTCTTCGACGACGACGTCGCGGATTTTTTCTCCCCCCATGCCGCGGGAAAGAGCGTGATGTTCTTGACCGCCTTGGGTAAGTCGGTAAAGAAGAAAGGGTTAAACGTTATATAGCCTCGCGAGTAAAAGATGGAGAATGGACTCCGCTAATCCTCGGCTCAGCTCACATGAGTCGGAGGCCAAATATAAAACGTGAAAGTATCGTTGGTGCGAGAGAGGCGCGGGGGTTGAGTCATTTCGGCATCTGTGAAATCTGCGGCAAATCTCATAGTCCAAGAGCTGACCCCCTTATTTCCTCTGCTTCCCTCTTCGTTCATTGTCCTATATACCTAGACTCGGAACCGAAGGAGATATTCAATGATGAAAAAAGGCTCTCTCATACTTGCGGCGTCAATCATAGTGATCCTCGTGCCATTCGTCATACTCAGCCACTTCCTTGTCGACCTGTTATGGTTCAGCGCACTGGGATTCAGATCTGTCTTCACGACCACTTGGCTCACGCAGCTTACTGTCTTTGTCATCGCGGCTGGACTCTCGACCGCAATACTTCTGCTCAACGGGTTCATCGCTGCGAGAACTAATTCGGCGGGATCGCGCCGACCGCGTGGCTTCAAGGTTGTTGGTCGCGGCACGGAAGGGTTACCCGAGGTCATTGAATTTTCCCTGGACAATTTACCATGGCGGCTGATCATTCCGGCGATTGCTGGGTTGCTCGGCTTGTTCATTGGTTTCGCACAAATGGGTAACTGGGAGACAGTCCTCAAGTGGCTGTATGCTGCCCCTTTTGGACGTCCCGATCCCTTATTTGGATACGACCTGGGATTTTATATTTTTTCCCTTCCCGTTTACGAGTTGGTGCGGGGTTGGGGACTTTTAATTATCTTTTTGGCCGCCGTAATGGCAGGGATCATCTACTGGATACGTGGCGACATCTCTAATCGGCCAGGGGAGTTTCCTACGCTGAGCCCTGGCGCAATCAGACACCTGTCTGGTTTACTCGCGGTATTTCTTCTCATAAAAGCGGCGGGTTATATTCTGCAGCGTTATGACTTGATGACCAGCAATAATGGGATCGTCTTCGGTGCAGCCTATACCGACGTCCATCTTCGGCTGCCGTTGTTAATGGCTCTCGTTGGCGCATCACTTATAGCGGCAGCCCTTTGCGCTTACAATGTTGGGCTTGCCGGTATCCGCCTGCCCGTTGCAGCAGTAGCCCTGATCTTCGCTGTGTCGACTATAGAAACGATCGTGCCGAGTTTGTTTCAAAGCTTTTGGGTCAAGCCGGACGAGTTAAAGCTGGAGTCGCGCTACATCGCCGACAACATCGCGCTTACGCGGTATGGTTTTGACCTCGATCACATCACCAGCGCGCCGTTTCCGGCAAAGGGGAAGCTTACGCCGGAAGTGATCGCCGCAAACCAAGCGACGATCCAGAATATTCGCTGGTGGGATCCCCGCCCGCTATTGGATACCTACCGGCAATTGCAGGAGATCCGTCTCTACTACGACTTCCATGACATCGATGTTGATCGTTACACCATCGATGGGAGCTACCGGCAAGTCTTGCTGTCCGCCCGAGAGCTGAATCAGTCGAAACTGCCGGCCGACGCGCAAACCTGGATCAATCAGCGCTTCAAATTCACCCACGGAAGCGGCATCGCCATGAACCCGGTGAATCGCTTCGATGAGGAAGGGCTGCCGGTCTTCTACGTCAAAGATATTCCCCCCGTGGGTCCGCCGGAGCTGAAGATCGACCGCCCGGAGATCTACTTCGGCGAGGAGACCCGCAATTATGTGGTGGTCGGCGGCGGCACCAAAGAATTTGATTACGCCAAGGGTCAAGAAAATGTCTACAACGTTTATGAAGGCCGCGACGGTGTGTCTTTGCGCAGTCTGTGGACGCGCGCCTTATTTGCCTGGTCCTTCGGCGACCTAAAGCTGCTCATCAGTGATAACGTGACCTCATCCAGCCGGATCCTGTTTCGTCGTCTCATCCAGGACCGCATCCGACGTATCGCGCCGTTCCTCCGTCTCGATCGCGATCCTTATCTGGTCGTGAACGAAGGGCGCATGATCTGGTTGCAGGACGCCTACACCGTCACCGACTCGCTCCCCTACTCGCAACAGCGTCAGCCTGACGGTATCAATTATATACGCAACTCGGTGAAGATAGCGGTTGATGCCTACGACGGGAATCCGATTTTTTATATTGCTGACCCGAAAGATCCGATAGTGCAAACCTACCAGCGCATCTTTCCGTCGCTATTTCAGCCGATGGATTCGATGCCGGCGTCCTTACGCCGCCACATCCGTTACCCGGAAGATCTTTTTATTCTCCAAGCCAGCGTGTACGGGACCTATCACATGAAGGATCCGGAGGTGTTCTACAACAAAGAAGATCTGTGGAACTTTCCTAGGGAGAGCCACAAAGGGCAAAGTGGCACGATGCAGCCGTATTACACCATTATGCGATTGCCGGGGGAGACCCGTGAGGAGTTTATTTTGATGCTGCCGATGGTGCCCAACAATCGCGATAACATGATCGCCTGGCTGGCCGCGCGTTGCGACGGTGACAACTACGGCAAGGTGATCGAGTTTACCTTTTCCAAGGAAAAGCTCATTTACGGTCCGGCACAGATTGAGGCCCGCATCGATCAGGATACGACGATCTCCCAGCAGCTTTCTCTTTGGAACCAGACGGGCTCTCGCGTTATTCGAGGTAATCTGCTGGCGATTCCGATCGAAGACACCTTGCTGTACGTCGAGCCTTTGTACTTGAGCGCCGAAAGCCGCCAGTTGCCGGAACTAAAGCGCCTGATCGCCTCCACCGGAGATCGTGTTGTCATGGCTCAGACTGTTGACAGTTTGCTGGCCGCGCTGTTCACCCAGGAGGGAAGGCAGCCGGCCGTTGTCACATCGACATCCGCGCCAACGCCCGGAGCTCGCACAAACGAATTGCCTCCCTCAGGGGCCAATGCGGAGGCCCTTAACCGTTACCGTCGAGCGTTCGACGCGTTGAGTAAAGGCGACTGGCGTACCTTTGGAGCCGAAATGGATGCGATGCAAAAGGCATTGCAAGGCGCCCCGGCGAAGCCACCGCCATAACGAAGATGCTTGATATTGGAATAGATGAATTAGAGTGAAAAACTGATGTCTGGAAAAACTGGCGTCCCACTTGCGAAACTTGCTCGAACCCCATTTTTTTCTCCGAGCGCGGCTTATTCTCTGGGCGAGTCCAAGTTAGGCAACTTAGGCAAGTCAGGCACGGAAGTTTTCCCTCGCCTGTGCGACAGATCTGCGCCATTCATCGGCACCTCCAGAAGTGCCAAGCATATATCGGATTCTAGCTACTAAGGCAAAAAGCGGCGGGGAGGTTACTCTGAATTCAGGAGTCGACACGCGACCCTGACGCTTCCGGCATCAAGATTGTCAAGATTAGAAAGACCCTGCGGTTCCCTCTGACCCTGCGGCTCCCTCAGGAAACGGCGGATACTGCCAAGGGTGAACCTAAGGGTGGTTGAGCCTGTCCTCTACTCTACCCTTTTCTCCACTGTCTATCTGTTTAGCTCATTTTG
>Ga0209701_10000046_pt1 | contig 48687 bp, 45 predicted proteins | sample CZO8metaG_4_FD_188356 | JGI IMG/M metagenome (GOLD analysis project Ga0209701, IMG submission 188356) | Vadose zone soil microbial communities from the Eel River Critical Zone Observatory, Northern California, USA - CZOApr15con2H3.8 metaG... | ecosystem: Environmental > Terrestrial > Soil >... | reverse complement strand
TGTGCGATCGCGGCGCGAATCGAAGGTCCCGACAAATCGGGCGCCTGTTGCATCGCATGAATGGCGACGTTTGCCGCATCATAACCGAGCGCCGCCAACGAATCGGGAATGCCGCCGTAAGCGGCCTTGTACTTGGTGAGGAAGCTCTGCACGCGAGGCGAGGGATCGTCTGGCGAGTAGTGATTCGAGAAGTAGCTGCCCACAATCGCGCTTCCACCGAGTTCCCACAGCTTCTCGGAGTCCCACCCATCTCCGCCAAGCAAGGGAGCCTTGATCCCAATCTCTCGCGCCTGCCGAGCGACGATTCCTACGTCGGTGTAGTAGCCAGGGACGTAAATCGCATCGGGCTTGTGACCCTTGATCGCAGTCAGCTGAGCGCGAAAGTCGCTGTCCCCCTTGGAGTAAGCTTCGGTCGCTACGATCTTTCCGCCCATCTCCGTGAACTTCCGGGTGAATACCTCGGTCAGGCCGAGCGAATAAGCGCTCTTGAGGTCCTTGAGCACGGCGGCGCGGGTGAACTTTAGATTTTCCTTTGCGAATTTTGCCATCACGAAACCCTGGAAAGGGTCGATGAAGCACACCCGAAAGATGTAGTCCCCCACTGCGGTCACCTTCGGATTGGTGGAGGAGGGGGTGATCATCGGGACTTGCCCGCTCTGGCACTTTGGCGCCATCGCCAGTGAATTGCTGGAAGCCACTTCGCCCAAGATCAGCTTGACCCGGTCTTGGCTGATCAGCCGGGTCACCGCGTTCGCCGCTTCTTCAGGCTTGCCTTGATCGTCGTAGACGCGCACCGCGACTTTTTTTCCCTTCACCCCGCCCGCTTGGTTCGCTTCCTTGAGCGCCAGCTCAATGCCGTCGCGGGTGGAAATACCGAACGTCGCCTCGGATCCGGTGAGAGAGCCGACTTCACCGAGCAGAATCACGTCGCTGTCAGAAACGGCGGCTCCGCCCGAAGGGCTGCCCGGGACCTTGGTGTCGGCCGGCGTGGGGCTGGATGCGCTGGTTCCTGGCGGAGGCGTTGGAGTACCGCCGCTCGCGCCGGCGGATGGTCCGGGCTCGCTTCTTTTTTCACAACCGAGGGGTAAAGACCCCAGCGTCAAAATCAGCGCTACCGAGTAGCCGCGCATAGATCAGACCTCCAGTGAGTGGGGTCTTCTATGTGGGGACCGCAGAGGGGGTCAAGAACTCGATCTCAGCGGCGTTTCTCAAGTTCAGAAAGCTGGGGCGCGAGCTCCCTCTCTTCCCGTCCAACGTCAAATCCCTGCTCGCGCCCGCCGTCCAGAATGGCGATGCACATCATCAGAAGCCGGATCGCATCGCGACTCGGCGGCTGTTCGCGGTGCCCGTACAGCTGGTGCTTGAATCGGTCCAGGAGCGTATGGAAGTCGCGAAAGCAAACCGCTTGCGGTAGCTCGGAAAGGGGGCCCGTGTTCCGAAAATCCGGAGCGAATGCAATCCCCACTCCGGCGAGCGCCAGCTGTCGGGAGTCACCGTAAAACAGGCGCAGGTAAGGTTGGCCCGTTTCTTTGTCGAGCTGCTCTTCGACTTGGACCAGATTCTGTGGATCGAGGGGAAGCGTCTTCGCGGAGTACACGTCCATCAAAGCGGCGTTCTGTTCGTCGAACATTATTGCCGAGCCCCTCGCGGCGCAGAATGACCGGATCATGGACAGCTGTGCTGCGCGCGAGCTCTTCTCCGCGATTGCCATGGTCGTTCCGACCCAGTCTCATTGCACCTTCGGAGTTCAGGCGCACCTGAGAGCGGTTCAGCCAAACCTCATGACGCCCCGCATTACACTACCACTGAAGAAATACAGCGTCAGCAACGCGTCTGGGTTAGCCGGTCTTTTGACTTTCCAGGTAAATCTTGTCGGCAATGCGGTACGCCGACCCTTCGAGGCGCTGAATCGCTTCCTTGAGTTTTTGAGGATCAGCGCTGCCAAGTACCGATTTGAGGCCATCCAGGTCCTGCCGGATTTCTTCGCGATCCTTCTCGGTCAGAAGCTGAGCGTACTCCTCCAGCGATTTCTCGGTCGTATAGATGAGCCCATCCGCGCTGTTGATCAGTTCCGCCATCGACTTTTTCTTCTTGTCGTCCGACAGATGGGTCTGAGCATCGGCGACCATCTTTTGAATTTCCTTTTCGGACAGGCCAGAGTTGCTCACCACGCGGACCTGCTGCTGTTTGCCGGTGCCCAGGTCGGTAGCCGACACGTGGACGATGCCGTTCGAATCGATGTCGAAGGACACCTCGATCTGCGGCACTCCGCGAGGAGCGGGCGGGATTCCCACCAACTCGAACCGGGCGAGCGTTTTGCTGTCCACGGCCATTTCCCGCTCGCCCTGGAGCACGTGAATGCTCACCAGCGGCTGGTTGTCCACCGCAGTCGAGAAGACTTGCGCCTTCTTGCACGGGATGGTGGTGTTCTTCTCGATGATCTTCGTGAACACCCCTCCGGCGGTCTCAACACCGAGTGAAAGCGGCGTGACGTCGAGCAACAGGACGTTCTTCACCTCGCCCTTCAGAACGCCGCCTTGAATCGCGGCTCCCACCGCGACCACCTCGTCGGGGTTGATCCCCTTGTGTGGCTCCTTCTTGAAGAATTCCTTTACCTTGTTCTGGACGCAGGGCATTCGAGTCATTCCGCCGACCAACAGGACCTGGTTGATTTGCTCAGCGGTCACGCCCGCGTCCTGCATCGCGACGCGGCACGGCTCGATCGTTCGCTCGACCAGGTCCGCTACCAATTCCTCCAGCTTTGAGCGGGTCAACGTTTCCGTCAGATGCTTCGGTCCGGTCGCGTCCGCGGTGATGAAAGGAAGGTTGATTTCCGTCTCGGTCGCGGAGGACAGCTCGTGCTTGGCGCGCTCTGCCGCTTCCTTGAGCCGTTGGAGGGCGCTGCGGTCCTTTCGAAGATCCAGATGGTTCGTGTCGTGGAACCGATTGGCGAGGTACTCGACGAGCCGCTGGTCGAAGTCCTCTCCGCCGAGGAAGGTGTCGCCATTGGTGGATTTGACCTCGAACACTCCGGAATTGAGCTCGAGGATCGAGATGTCGAAGGTACCACCGCCGAGATCGTATACGGCAACCTTCTCCGCGGTTCCCTGTTTCTGCTTTTCGAGACCATAGGCCAACGCTGCCGCAGTCGGCTCGTTGATGATCCGAAGCACGTTGAGCCCGGCGATCCGGCCCGCATCCTTGGTCGCCTGGCGTTGGGTATCGCTGAAGTAGGCCGGGACGGTGATCACCGCGTCGGAAACCGGCTCTCCCAGGTAGTCCTCAGCGGTCTGCTTCATCTTCATCAAAATCATCGCCGAGACTTCCGGAGGGCTTTGGGCCTTGCCCCTGATCTCGACCCACGCGTCGCCATTCGTCGCGGGCTTGATTTTGAAAGCGCTCAGCGCCTCGGCGCGTTTCACTTCCTCCGAGGCGAACTTTCTGCCAATCAGGCGCTTCACCGCATAGACGGTATTTTCCGAGTTGGTCACCGCTTGGCGCTTGGCGATTTGCCCCACCAGCCGCTCGCCATTTTCGACGAATCCCACCATCGAAGGCGTGGTCCGGCTCCCCTCGCTGTTGGGAATTACCACCGGCTCGCCACCCTCCATCACTGCAACGCAGGAGTTGGTGGTTCCTAAGTCTATCCCGATTACCTTTGCCATTCTCCGTTCCTAGCTCGGCTCGGTTTTTTGGTGAGTGGTGCGAACGCCCTTTTGGGCTTGCTCTGCTTCGACGGGGGTTGCGTCCGGCGGCTCGCTTTCGTCGCTCGCCTCGGTGACGCCCTTGGACACGATCACCAGCGCGGGTCGGGCCAATCGGTCATGCAGCAGATAGCCCTTGACCACTTCCGAAACGACATGGTTCGGCGCCTGTTCGCGACTGGGCACCTGTTGCAGCGCTTCATGAAGCCTTGGGTCGAAGGGTCGCCCAACCGAGATGAAGCTTCGCACTCCGTGGCGCGCCAAGCTGTCCTCAAAGAGCTTACGTGTCATCCCGATGCCCTGTCGCAAGCTGTCGAAGTCGTCGCCGTTCTTTGCGTGATCCAAGGCGCGCTCCAGATTGTCCTGAATCGGCAGAAAATCCTTGAGCAGCTTTTCGATTCCGTATCGCTGGATCTCTTCTTTTTCCTTCACCCACCGCTTGCGGAAATTCTCCAGGTCGGCGGCGGCGCGAAGCAGCCGCTCATGAGATTCCTTGAGCTTCTCGCTAAGCTCTTTCACCTTCTCTTCGCCGGCGCCGACTTTCTCCTTTAGCGCTTCGATTTCCGGGACTTTCGACTCCCCCTCCGGAATGAGAATCTCTACTCCTTCAGAAGCCTCTGCGCTGACCGCTGGGGAGGATGAGGTCTCCGCGTCTAGGCCGAGCGAAGGATCACCGGCGTCCGGTTTGTTGTCCTCAATGCTCACCGCCCCTAACTATCTCACGGCCTGTATGGACGACCAACGCGTGGTCCGGATTGACTGTGGATTAGGTGCGCCCAGGGCGCTTGGACCGGCGGGTGCTGCCTGCGCGGCGCTTGGGGGTTCGCTTGTGGGAGGGGGTACGACGTGCTGCGCGTTGTGGCGAGCTTATCGCCGCGGAAGACTGCTTCACTTTTTCCGCTGCCTGGTTGATTGCTGCTTCCGCTTTCTTGAGCGCGGATTCCATCAGCGACGTGGCTTCCTCTGCGGTCTGCTTCGCCCAGCTACTAAACTCGTTGAGGCTCTCCCTCATCCTCTGTTGGTTCTGCGGATCCCGGATTTCGGTGAGTATCTTCTCCGTCTCTCCGCGAATCTGCTCACCGGTTTTTTTCAAAAAGCCGAGAATCTGCTGATCCCAGTGCTTGTCGGTCATGCTCCCTTGCCTCCGTGGTCTGATGGTAGCTCGCCAGTGCTTCTGCCCACACCTGTTTGATAGGCACTTTCTCCTTCTGAGCAATGCGCCTGCAATCTTCGAACTCGGGTTGGGCGTTGAGCACCGTGCCGCCGCGATGTCCGAGCTTGATCCGAACCGGACCGAACCGGGTTGAAACCTCCTCAACAGAGCGCTCGAGCACCATCCGCTCCACCCGGTAATAGCGAACTCCCAGGGTGGTCGACTCGCGCAACAACGCATCGCATACCGCTTGCCGGCGTGAGCCAGAAACCACCACTCCAACCAAATGGCCCGGTCGACTCTTCTTCATCGTGGCAGGAAGTACGAAGGCATCCATCGCGCCAAGCTCGAGCATCGTTTCCAGTAGGCTTCCCAACAGCTGCGGATTGCAATCATCCAGGTTGGCCTCGACCACCCAGGTGGAGTCGGCCTCTTCGCCGACCAATCGCCCAAGCGACGCCCGCAACACGTTCGGCCGGTCCCGCAGTTGCTGGGTGCCGACGCCATAGCCGACCTTCTCCAAAATGAACTCAGGCGGAGGTTCTACTTTGCAAAACGCCCTCACCAACGCGGCGCCCGTGGGCGTGGTCAGCTCGCCGATTCCCTCGAAACGGACCGGCCGATCCTTGAGCAATTCCAATGTTGCTGGCGTGGGCACCGGCATGTTTCCGTGGGCCGTTTCAACCGAGCCGCTGCCCAAGGGCGGGGCAGAGGCGTAGACTTCGGGCTCTCCGAGAAGCTCCAGCGCTAACGAGGCGCCGCAGATGTCCACGATCGAGTCGACCGCTCCCACTTCGTGAAAGTGGATCTTTTCGATCGGGACTTCGTGGATCTTCGCTTCAGCTTGGCCGATCAGATCGAAAATCTCGAGGGCCCGCTCCCGCACTCGAGCCGAAAGTCCGTTCGCCGATCGGATGATTTCTCGGATTTCAACCAGGCTGCGCTCGCCCGCTGACGAATCGGCGATCAGCTGCACATCGAGGTGGGTACCGGTAATCGAATGGCGTGCGGCGCGGGAGGTGGACAACCGCCACCCTGGTAGCCTGAGGGTATCCAGCCCGGCACGCAGGTCCGCCTCGGGAACCCCGAGATCGATCGCGGCGGCGAGGAACATATCGCCCGCCACGCCGCCCACCGGCTCCAGATAGAGAATTTTCTTCATCGGCGCGTTCGCTGGGTCATGCGAGAAACCAACGCCGCGTAGTAACCGGCCCCAAAGCCGTTATCGATATTGGTCACTGCCACGTTGGGAGCGCACGAATTCAACATCGCCAATAGTGCCGACAAGCCTCTGAAGTTGGCCCCGTAGCCTACCGAGGTCGGAACCGCAACCACCGGGATCCCTACCAGTCCTCCCACCGCGGACGCGAGCGCGCCTTCCATCCCAGCCACCACCACCGCCACTTGCGCGCTCTGGATTTCAATCCTACGCCGCAACAGCCGATGGATTCCGGCGACTCCAACGTCGTAAATGCGCGCGACGGTGGCACCCAGCGCCTCGGCGGTGACCGCGGCCTCTTCAGCAACCGGTACATCTGAAGTGCCGGCGGTCACGACGGCGACCTTGCCCGCTCGCGCGCGGCCAGATCGGATTTCGAAGATTCGCGCCTCCGGATGGTAGCGCCCGCGGGGATACTGCCGCGACAAGGCTTCTCCCTTTTCCGGGCTGAGGCGCGTGACGAGGACCGGTTGCTTTCGCCGCTGCAACGCTTCGATCAGACCGACCAGCTGATCCATCGTCTTGCGCTCTCCGAAAATGACCTCCGGAAAACCGAGCCGAAGATGCCGGTGGGTGTCCAGCGTCGCGTAGCCAAGCTCGGCAAAAGGAAGGTCCTTCAAGCGCTCGAGCGCAGCGCTCACTGGAACTTTCTTCGACCTCACCTGTCCGAGCAAACGCCGAAGCTCGTCCTCGTCCATGCCTCTCTAGAGCCCCAATTTGCTCAGCAGCGTAGCGAGGCTTCGGCGTTCCGGCATTAGAATCAGCTGCCCGCGGACGTAGGGACTCTTCGCGGTAAAGAAGTGAATCTGCATCACCACCATCGGACTCGAGCTGTCCGCCAGCTCCGGGGCCGCCCCGTGCAGGACTTCGGTTTCATGGCCGTAGCAAAGCGAAGGAGCAGAGGGAAGGATCTTCAGCCCGGTCAGCGTGCCCACCGCAGCCAAGCAGGCGGACGCAACGATGTTGCCAGCTTCGCAGAGCGCGCTCCGTTCCGCCTCGTTGAGCTCACCGGAGTGTGCGTCGTTGAGCAATAACTGGCAAAGGGCATGCGCATCCGGCTCGGTGAGCAGAAGAAGCATTCGGCCGGATAGCTCTTCCAGAATCTGAAACGAGATGGCAACCAGCTGGGAGTCGCCATCCACCAGCTCCGCGAGCTCCGAAACCTCGAAGCTCACCCGAGGAACTTCGATTTTGACCGTCCGGCCTCCCACCAACTTTGAAAAGGCGGTGGCAGCGTGGCCGCCACCGATGTTGGCCACTTCTCGAAGAGCATCGAGCTGCTGTGCGCTAGGAACCTGCAGGTCCATATTCCAGAAGCCTCGCGACATCGAGGATGAAAATGGGCTTTCCGCTTCCCAGGATTGAAACCCCAGACAACCCGGGAATCAGATGCAATGGGGATGGGAGGACTTTAAGCACCACCTCTTCTTGACCCAAAAGCTTGTCCACTGCGAGCGCTACTTTTCCAGATTCGCCTTCGCTGACGATATAGGGCCGGATTCCGCCCGGGGGTGCGGCGGGCCAGCGCAGCAGCGAGGCCAGCTCGTACACCGGCAGAAGCCCACCCTCATGCGCAAGATAGGCGCTGTCCCGGCTGCTCGAGAGCTTCCCGGAGTCTACCGCCGTTGCCCCGAGCACCTTGGCGATCGGCAGCCCGACGACTTCCTCCGACACCTTGGCGAGCATCAGATTGATCACTGAAACCGTCAGCGGCAGATCCAAGGTAAAGCGGGTGCCGCGGCCGCGGCGCGAGTCGATTTCGAATTTTCCTCCGAGGTTCTCCACCGCTCGTTTTACCGCATCCAACCCGACTCCTCGGCCGGAGATTTCGCTGACTTCTTTGGCGGTCGAGATTCCCGGGAGGCAAGCCAGCAGAAAGGCCTCCTTATCGCTCATTCGGGCGGCCACTTCCGCAGTGATCAGTCCCCGCTCCTTGGCCAGTGATTTGAGTTTCTCGGCGTCCATGCCCCGCCCATCGTCCTCCAGCTCAATCACCACCCGATCCTGGGTACGGCGAACTCCGAGGAGAACTCGTCCCCGCGGACCTTTCTTGGCGGTTTCTCGTTCCTTCGGCTCCTCGATTCCGTGGTCCACGCAGTTTCGCAAAAGGTGCAGCAGTGGATCGGACACGCAATCGATGATCGCTCGGTCCAGCTCGACGTCCGCTCCGGTCACCACCAGGTCCACTTCCTTTCCTCGTCGACGCGCCAAATCCCTCGTCGCCCGAGGCAGTCGGTCGGTGATGCTCGACAGCGGTGTCATCCGGGAGCTCATCACCTTCCCGTGGAGGTCCTTCACCAAAAGTTGGAGCCGGTCCACTCCCTCGTTGAACTGAGCCCGGATCTGCCCGGGAAGACCCTTGCCCCATTCCCGCATGTTGGCCCCGGCCAACAGCAGCTCTCCCGCGTTCTCGAGGAGGTAGTCGAGCAGCTCGGTCCGGATTCGAACCGTTCGCATTGGATCCTGGGCGCCGCTTCGCGCGCCGTCGGGTGCGGGCTCCGGTTTGGCCGGCGCTGCGGCGGGGGAGCTTTGAACCGCTTCAACTGAAAGCAGCTCCACTTCCGCGATGTTCTTCACCAGCGCTCGGATTTCGCTCTCGGACGCTTCGGTTTGCAACTCCATCGAGATCAACCCGTCTGGTATTCGACCCGACCGAAGGCTCTCGATTGGAGGGCGAAGCTCGAAAATGCGACCGGCGTTGGAGAGCCGCTTGTAAACGAGAAAGGCGCGGACGCCCGGCACCTGGCAAGTGGGGGCGACGCTGAGCCGGATGGTCCAGCGGCCTTGAAAATTCGAGCTCAACGCGGCGGTGGACGGCGCTTCCGCTTGGATTGGTTGGGCGGCGGTTGGCGCGGGAAGGGTTGCCGCGGCTTTGGCCTCTTGCTTCGCCACCTCCATCACCCGGGTCGGCGGCGGGGAGCGCTGGGTCAGTGCAGTGAATTTCGCGGTGAGGCGAGCGAGAATTGCCTGTGGCTCGGGAGCCTCCCGGTTCTCGGCCGCGGCCCGAACCTGCTCGCTGAGAGCGTCGGTGCCAGCAAGAAGCAAATCCACCAGCTCGGGGTTGAGCTGCGAGCGATCGGCGCGCACCACTTGGGCCAGGTCCTCGATCCGATGAGCCACGACCGCGGTCGCCTCGTATCCCATCGCCGCCGCCATTCCTTTGATCGAGTGAGCGTGTCGAAACATCGAGTCGACCACCTCATCGCTCTTGTTCTTCTCCAACTCGACCAGTTCTCGGCCCAGGGCTTCCAGATGCTCGGTCGCCTCGGTAATGTAGATTCCGAGGTACTTGGACATCTCGATCGGCATTGGCACCCACGCGGGAGGTAGGCTCGCCCGTCCGGAGGGACAGGCCGATCTACTCTTCCCCGAGAACCTTTTTCACGACCGCGAGGACGTCGTCTGAGCGGAACGGTTTGACGATGAAGTCCGACGCGCCGGCCTCAATCGCCTCCATCACCAGTGATTCCTGACCGAGGGCGGAGCACATCACCACCACCGCTTTATCGTTTTCCTTGATGATTTCCCGGGTTGCCTCAATCCCGCTCTTGAAGGGCATCACAATGTCCATGGTGGTCAAGTCTGGCTTGAGCTCCTTGTACTTTTCGACTGCTTCGAGTCCGTTTGAGGCCTCGCCGACGACTTCCAGACCTCCGGACATAAAAATGTCCTTGATCATGTTCCGCATGAAAATTGCATCGTCGACGACCAGGACTCGTTTTGGCATGGACCCCTGCCTGATTAAGTGATGATCAGAAGACAGACTAACACACCCTGAACTCCCACCATCCGCTACCCGGTAATCCGCTTGGGAAACAGCGCGGTCACCGCACCGTTGATCCCTTCAATATCCAGAATTGTGATTGCCGACCGCCGCAGGCGAGCGACGCCCCGAACTGCGGGGGTTGTGCGACCCGGGGATGGGCTGATCTTCTCCAGCGACTCGATGCCCTCCACCTCGGAGACCAGAAGTCCGAGGTCTCGCCGACCCTGATCCAACAAGATGATCTTCTCACTTTTGGTCGCTCCATCTGGAAGGCCCAGCAGCATTCTTAAATCCACCACCGTCACCACCCGGCCGCGCAGGTTGATCACCCCCCGAATCGGAGGCGGCGCGGCGGGTACGCGGCTGAAAACAGTGGGAGGTGAGAATACCTCGCGTACCGCCTCCAACGGCAGCCCGTATCGTTCCTTTTCAACCTGAAAGATCACGTGCCTCATTCGTTCCTCTCCAGTAGGAGAGGTCACGGAACCAACCTGAAGCGACTGACCACGTTCTGCAATTCGAGGCTTAAGCTGGTGAGCTCCTGGGCGGCGGAGGTCATCCGCGAAACCGCGCCTGTTTGCTCGACAATCACCTCGTGAATCGCCTCGGTGGAGCTGGCGTTCTCCTTCGCGACCTGGCTGATCTGCCGGATTGCGCTGACCATCTCCTGAGAACCCTTCAACTGATCGCGTGCGCTATCAGAAATGAGGTGAACTTTGTCGGCGCCCTTTCGGGCGGTGTCGGTGATCGAGCCCATCGACCGAACGATCGTGGTGAGGTCCTCGCGGCCCTCGACCAGCTCGTTGATCCCTTCTTTCATGGCCGAGACGACCGCGGTGGATTGCCCGGAAATGTCGCGAGCCAGCTTGCTGATCTGCTCGGCGCTACGGCCGGCGCTCTCGGCCAGCTTGCGAACCTCGTCGGCTACTACCGCGAATCCGCGTCCGTACTCGCCCGCGCGCGCCGCTTCAATCGTCGCGTTGAGCGCCAACAGGTTCGTCTGTTGCGCCACCAGGGTGATCACATCGACGATTTTCGAGATCTCCAGAGTCTTCTCGCCGAAAGCGAAGACTTGCTGGCTGGCGCTTTCGATTCGGGAGAACACTTTTCTGACTCGCTCGCCCGCGAGTCGGGCGGCATTGGATCCTTCTTCGGCGGCGCCGGACGTTTCTCCCGCCGTTCTGGCGGCGTCCTCTGCCGAAACCGCGGTGTGCTGAATCGAATCCGCCATCTCAGTAATCACCTGGGACGCTTGACTGACCAGGTTGGACTGGGTCTCCGCTCCCTTCGCGATCTTCTCCATCGACGAACCGACTTCTTCGGTCGATGCATTCACTCCCTCTGCGGAACGCTGCAGGTCATTGGCCGAATCCGAAACCGATTGAGCGGTGTGCTGGATATGGCGGACCAGTTCGCGCAAGTTCTGCTGCATGTTGCTGATCGCGGTGGTCAGCTCATCAATCTCGTCGCGGCCGAAGCCGCTTCCGGTGACCACCGGCTTCGAGAGGTCTCCTCGTGAGATTTCCAGAGCGGAGCGGGAGAGCACTTTCACTCGGGTCAGCCGCGCAAGCAACGAGGGCAGCAGCACCGCCAAGACCAGGGTGATCACGGCCGCGGCACTGACCTTCGTCACCCACGGCGCGTTCTCGGTTAGGTGCATTGCGCTAAACAGCGCGGCGCCGAGCAGCAAGTAGCCGGCCAGGATTTTGAGATGCAGCGAGAGATTGGGCGTGCGGTGCTGCTCGTCTCCCAGGACCACCACCCGCCGCAGCAAATCGCGCCGGGGACCAACAGAGATTGGCAATTCGTCGCGAAGGGGACGGCGCAAATCGTTTCTCGTGTGGTTAGTCCGCGGTGGCGGCAGCACGCGGCGTGAGAAACACCGCGGCCAGGCATTCTACCTGAAATGGTCGAACCCGCGGGGAGCGGAAATCGTTTTCCCACCCTCGCGCAGGTATACCCCCGCTCCCCTGGTTAATTGGCCAACGCGTGTGACGCGCTCCCCTTTTTCGGCACATGCGCGCTCGAAGCCGACACTGCGAGCGGCGGGCACCGCTAGAATGAGTTCGTAATCCTCGCCGCCGGCCAAAGCGAATTCGAGCTGCTTGCGGCGCGGAAGCGTCCTGGCCAGCGAGGGCGCAATTGGCAAGCAATCCACTTCCACTTCGGCGGCAAGCGAAGAGGCGAAGCAAAGATGGGACAGATCCTGCGCGAATCCGTCCGAGACGTCGATCGCCGCTCGAGCGTAAGCAGACGCCAAGATTCCCAGGCCGACTCGGGGAGTAGGGCGCAACTGCCGAAGCGCCGCGCCGGTCCGCTTGCCCTTCCGCAGCAACTCCAGCCCCAAGCGTGCTTCACCCAAGGTGCCAGAAACGTACAACCAGTCACCGGCGCGACCGCCACCACGCGTCAGGGCGCGGGCTCCAAGAGTGCCGGCCGCGGTGATCGAAACCGATACCTCGCTCGCAGCGCTGAAATTCCCACCGATCAAACGAATTCGATGCTGCCGTGCAACCACACTCATTCCGGCCGCGAGCTGCGTCACTTCCCAGCGCCCAAAAGCTCGTGGAACAGCCAGAGAGCAGACAAACCAGTCAGGCCGGGCTCCCATCGCGGCGAGGTCGGACAGGTTTACGGCCAATGCCTTATGTCCGACGTCCTGAAGGCGAGCGTGGGAGAGGAGAAAGTGCACGCCTTCGATCACCGAGTCGGTGGTGACGCAGAACCTGCCGCGGCGGCCTTGAACTATCGCTGCGTCATCGCCGGGTCCGAACGGCGAGGGCAAAGGGTGGAAAGGCGCGACAAAGGTGCGAATCCACAGAAACTCGCGTGAGTTTGCCAGCGGATCGCGGCTGGTAGGGTTGGAACTCAAGATATGATGCCTAGGCTGAGTGGCACCATCATTGAAGGGGATGGTCTGTCAAGGCAGCCGGTGGTCAAGTTCCAAGCCTTGGGCTCAATTGAATGTTCGCGGGCGTGGAAGGAATGGTGCGAAGCGGTTAGGATTGTCGAAGGATAGTGAAAGATGAAGCAGGTTGACCAACCGCACGACAAAAGCCTTCCTCCGGTACTCGACGTGACCGCTCTGCCCAACGACTTGGCCGGGGCGATCAAGTTTTCCCCGGTCAGCGCCCAGGAGATGCCGCTCGTTGCCGCTCTGCGCGCGGGTTCCGATCCATGGAGAGGGCGGGGGGAGAACCCGGAGCAAAGCCTGCAAGCGCTCGCTCAGCTGCAGCCCTATGTGCAGGTCTCAAGGCTACAGAACCACGTAGTTGGCTACGTCACCGTGGAAAGAGATGGTCCGGTGGCGGGTGCGGCCTACATGCGCAACATCGTCGTGAAAACCGAGCTTCGGCGCAAAGGCATCGGCACATTGCTCCTCAACCATGCGATCAAGGTCGCCAAGGACCTGCACCGCAAGACCCTGGCGCTTCGAGTCGACCCGGCCAATTCAGCGGCGGTGAGCTTCTACCGCAAGGCCGGCTTCACCACGGTTGCGACGGTGGTGTCGAAAAAGTCGGGCAAGCTTCGGCTTTTGATGTCGCGGGAGCTTTAGGCCGGGCGCGCGGCGTTCCCCTCGCGAACGAACCAGTTTTCTAGTGAGGACAGCTCGCCGAACCTGGGCACCGGGGGCAGACTGTCGAGAAACACCGTCCCATAGGGGCGGGTGCGAATTCGGTGGTCGAGAATCGCTACTACGCCGCGATCCTGCTGAGTTCGAATCAAGCGGCCAAACCCCTGACGTAGAGCAATTGCCGCTTGCGGCAGCTGGTAAGCGGAGAACGGATCCTCGCCTTGCTTTCGCAGTTGCTCGATTCGAGCGGCCACCAATGGATCCCCGGGTGACGCGAACGGCAACCGATCGATGATCACCAGCGAGAGGGCGTTGCCGGGGACGTCGACGCCCTCCCAGAAGCTTTGGGCGGCAAATAAGACCGAGGGCCCTTGCCGAAAGAGCTCCAGAAGGGCGCTCTTGGGCCGCTCACCTTGTAGTAGCACCGTGAAGGGCACGCGCGGTTTCACCAGCTGGTGGACCGCAGCCATGTTTCGCAGGGAAGTAAAGAGCGCGAAGGCACGTCCGCCGGTGATCTGAACCAGTCGGACGATCTCGTCGGCTACCGCCCGCGGAAACTCTGGTGAGTTCGGGTCGGGCAAGCGCGCGGGAACATACAACGCAGCCTGGCGTCGAAAGTCGAACGGCGAATCCACCGAGATCCTCGCCAGCGGACTCAGGGGCGGCTGATCTTCGGACAAGCCAATTCGCCGAGAAAAATAGTCGAAACGGCCTGACACGGTGAGCGTGGCGGAGGTGAAGACGAGCGTGTCCACGGAGGGGTAGAGGCGCCGCCGAAGCTCGCCGCCAATATCGATCGGCGCGGCGCGAAGAAACACGCCTCGCCCGCGCCGCTCAACCCAGTAAACGTGGTCCATCGCGCGAGCTTTCCAAATGAATTCCAGATCCGCGGCGAGCTCCACCGCCCGGCGAGAGACGGCGATCAGCTCCGGCTGATCGCTCGAGCTCCCGAGAGCACCGGCTGCGGTCAGGCTCTGGAGCAACGCGTCGAAATGGCCATCGAGCGGCTCGAGGTTTTTGGCTTCGAGCCGATAGCTCCCGTCCCCGGACGGAAGCGACAGCGCGTGGGGTAGCGCGTGAAAGAGAGCCTCGGACTGCTCTCGGATTCGGTTGGCCACCGCGGAGAGTGCTCCCACTCTATGCTCGCCCGATCCGTCGGCACGAATCGCATCGGACGCCAGGTCCTCCATCCGTCGGTTTGAAATCTGCCGGCCAAAATAATCGGTGGCGACTTCCTCGAGCGCATGAGCCTCGTCGAAAACGACCGCATCGTAGTGTGGCAACACGCCTTCACCCCGAGTCCCCTGACTCGAGCGAATGGCCAGATCGGCGAAAAAGAGGTGATGGTTGACGACCACCAGGTCTGCTTGTTCCGCCCAGCGACGGCTTCGAGTCACAAAGCAGGGCTCGTACTGTGGGCATACCGTTCCCAGGCAGGTCTCTGGCGTGGTGGACAGCTCTCGCCACGCAGAAAAACTGTCGGGCAGATCCAGCTCCGCGCGGTCGCCTACCTCGGTGCGGGCGGCCCACTGTTGAATGCGCGGCCAGTACTTCGCTTCCTCCCGAATCGCGAACTCCGGCTGCTGCAACATCTCTTCGAATCGATGGAGGCAAAGGTAATTGTTTCGCCCCTTGAGGTAAGCCGCCTCGAACTGCAGCCCCACCTGCTGCTTGAGGATGGGAATGTCCTTGAGGAAGATCTGCTCTTGCAGCGTTTTGGTGGCGGTGGAGATCACCACCTTGCGGCCCGAGAGCACCGCCGGGACCAGATATGCGAACGTCTTCCCGGTCCCCGTCCCTGCTTCGGCGAGCAGGTAACCGTGCTCGGCAAAGCATTTCTCAACCGCCTGAGCCATGGCCAGTTGCTGAGGTCGGCTCTCGTAGCCGGGGAGCACTTCGGAGAGCACTCCGGCCGGGCCCAAGAGCCCCTCGACCATCAGCCTGTCTTTCACGGGAGCCGCTGCGCAACCTGCCGAAACAACACCACCGCCACGGTGATGCACAGCAGGATGAACATGCCCAGCGCGACGTGCTGCCATCGAACTGCGCGTTGCACTTCCGCGGGCTCTTTGCTGAATAGTGGAGAACCGATCGTCGCCAAGCGCACGACTTCATCCCTCCCTCGCTGGGCAATCACATCGCCCGGCGCGATCGCGAGCCGCAACCGATAAAGTCGGCCGGCTGACACCAACTCTCCCAGTGCCGTCATTGACTTCAGAAATTGTTCGTGTTTTTGCGAATCGCCCCACTGGGCGAGCAGCTGACGCCACTGCTCTGCCACTTCCTCGCGCGGATAGAACTCGGCTGGCTGGGCGTTGGCGAACACCAGCCCACATTGGGGACATGATTCCGTAGCCTCGGATTTGAGGCCGAGACACTTGGGGCAATAGCCGGCCGGCGCATCAAACGACTCCTGCTCGATGCTCGGACTCTCAGGTGCGAGGGCCAGCCGGGGCGGGCTCGGATGAAACGTGGAGCTTGGAACGGGGCGTGGCTCAGGGTGACTGGAAGTCTCGACTCCGCAGCGCGCACACCGCACCACCAGTGCGTCTGCTTCGATGCGGTAGCTCGCCAGTTCGAGCAGTCGATCGCATGCCGGGCAGAGGAATTTCACGGCACCGATATTATGGCGATTGGGACGGGCATGACACAGAGAATCAGCGCCGCTACGCTGATCGCCACGGTCCACTTGCGCGCAGGAGAGAGAGGGCTGTCGCTCTCGAGCGGAGGCGGGTGGCCGAATCCGATCAGTTTCCCGGCAACCACCAGCCATAGAAGCCACCCGATGCTGTAGAACAAGGACAAACCAAACATCAGCAGTGCGATCACTTTTCCGAGCCTGCTGGCCGCCGCCCCCAGTACCGCATAGCTGAGGTGACCGCCGTCGAGCTGGCCGATCGGAATCAGATTGAGCATCGTGACGAGCAGGCCAAACCAACCCGCGGTGAACATCGGGCCGACCAGCAGAGTCTTGCCTACCGGCAGGGCGCCCCAGATCAGCCGCTGAAGCAGCAAGGTGAGAAGGTTGTCGCCAAAGGAGAACGTGGACGCGCCAGTCACGGGGGCCTCGCCGCTGTCTCGCGCGACGCCCACCAGGTAGTGCCATAGATGCTCAGCCAGGTTCCAGAGGGAGCCCTCGCCGAGAAACAAGGTGAACGAGGGTTCGTCGACCACCTTCGCTCGAATGATCCCCACGATCAAAACCGGAATCGCTACCAACAGCCCGGCGATCGGGCCCGCTGCCCCGATATCCACCAGCGCGTTGCGGTTGGGAATGCGCCCCCGGATCCGGATTACCGCTCCCAGGGTCCCGACTCCAAGCAAGGGCAACGGGATGAAGTAGGGCAGCGAAGTATCCACCCGATGCCAACGAGCCAAAACGTAATGGCCCATCTCGTGGGAGCCGAGGATCAAAATCAGCGAGATGCTGAACAGCAGCGATTCGCGAATTGCATGCGCGACGGGCTCGGACCGCGCGAATCCGAGCAGATAGGCGCTGAAGGTCGTGAATAGAGTGATGACCAGCAGAGCGAGATTGAGCAGCGGCCGGTCGTTGGGCCGAAAGAAGTTTGACTGCATGGGCGGACCCGTCTCTACCTCAAAACCCCCGAGAGCACCTCGGCGGTGAACTTCACCAGCGGAATGATTCGCTGGTAGTTCATCCTCGTCGGTCCAATCACACCCACGGTTCCCAGTATCTGATCCGCAGATCCATACGGGCTCGCGATCACCGTAACGTCGCCCGCCGAAGAAAATTCGCTCTCCGCGCCAATATAAATTTGCATCTCGCGGGCGCGCTGTACCCGGTCCAACAGCTCGAGCAGCTTGTTCTTCTCGTCCAGGGCGCGAAACAGGGCCTTCATCTTCTCCACGTCCGCGAACTCCGGCGTTTCCAGCAAAGAGCCTGCGCCTTCAATCAACACCCGGTCTGGCCGAGGAATGTCTGCAGCGGCAAACCCAAGCTTGAGCGCCTTGGCGGACATGGCATCGTAGAGCGCTCGCTCTTGATCGAGCTCCGACTGAAGCCTCGCGCGCAAATCCTCGAGCGGCACCTCGCGAAGCAGCTCGTTGAGGTAATTCGCGGCGTGGACAAGCTCTTCATTGGTCATTGAAAAATCGAGGGTCAACAGCTTGTTCTGCACGTGTCCATCGCGGCTGACCAGAATCGCGAGCACCCGGTTTTCGCGCAGGCGAACGAATTCGATTCGGTGGAAGACCACCGCGGACGCGCGCGGCGTCTGGACCACGCCGGCGTGGCGGGTCATGAAGTGCAGGACTTTCGAGGCTTCCTGGAATGCGTCTTCCACCGGAGCCTCGCGTGCGATGCCCTGCTGGATCATCTCTCGTTCTTCGCGAGCCGGCTCGCCAAGCTGCAGAAGGGTATCGATATAGAAGCGATAACCGAGGTCAGTGGGGACTCGCCCCGCGGAGGTATGGGGCTTCTCCAGAAAACCCAGCTCCTCCAGGTCGGCCATCACGTTGCGCAAGGTGGCTGAGGAAACGTCGAACTCCGGTCGCCGCACCAGGTAAGAGCTGCCCACCGGGTCACCCTTCGAGATGTACTCCAGGATGATCGCCCGAAGCACTTCTCGCTGTCGTTCACCCAGTTCTCCGGTCATGCCGTTCAGACTCGCTTCCGCCCGGTCGATCTCAAAATGTTAGACGCCTATGTGGCTTGGATTCAACTGGGGCTTCCCTTCTTGCCCCAAGGGAGTCTACTGTTCGCGCCGTTTTGCCCCCATTGGGGCATCAGGAGAAAGAAGAGAAATGGTCAAGACACCTAAGGAAGCCCTGGCATTGGCCAAAGAACGCGGCGCCACGATGGTGGATTTGAAGTTCATGGACTTTGTTGGCCTTTGGCAGCACTTCACCACCCCAATCCAGGAAATCAAGGAAGAGATTTTCGAGGAAGGTCTGGGGTTCGATGGCTCCTCGATTCGCGGATGGGCCGAGATTCACAATTCAGACATGCTGGTGTTTCCGGATGCCACCACCGCGGTGATGGATCCGTTCATGAAAGAGCCGACGCTCTCATTGATCTGCAACATCTATGACCCAATCACCAAGGAAGCGTACGCCCGCGATCCGAGGAACATCGCCCAGAAAGCGGAAAAGTATTTGAAGAGCACCGGGATCGCGGACACGGCGTACTTCGGACCCGAGGCCGAGTTCTTTATCTTCGACACCGTCCGCTACGACTCGAGCCCAAACCAAAGCTTCTACATCATCGATTCGGTCGAGGGTCAGTGGAACACTGGGCGCGACGAGGAGGGCGGCAACCGAGGTTACAAACCGCGCTACAAGGAAGGCTACTTCCCGGTTGCTCCTACCGACAGCCTGCAGGACATCCGCACCGAGATGTGCCGCGTGATGGCTGAAGTGGGGATCGAAGTCGAACGGCAGCACCATGAGGTGGCCACCGCCGGTCAGGCCGAGATCGACTTCCGGTACAACACGTTGGTCAGAACCGCAGACGATTTGATGTGGTTCAAGTACATCACCAAGAACGTGGCCTGGAGGCACGGGAAAACAGTTACCTTCATGCCCAAGCCGCTTTTTGGGGACAACGGCAGTGGAATGCACACGCACCAGTCGCTCTGGAAGGCTGGCAAGCCGCTGTTCGCCGGGGACGGCTATGCCGGGCTCTCCGAAATGTGCCTGTATTACATCGGCGGCGTCCTCAAGCACGCTCGCGCGCTGGCGGCGATCTGCAATCCGACCACCAACAGCTACAAGCGGCTGGTTCCCGGCTTCGAAGCGCCGGTCAACCTCGCGTACTCGAGCCGAAACCGATCGGCAGGGATCCGGATCCCGATGTACTCGCCGTCCCCGAAAGCGAAGCGGATCGAGTTTCGTTCCCCCGATCCCTCATGCAACGGTTACCTGGCTTTCGCCGCACAGCTGATGGCCGGCCTGGATGGAATCGAAAACAAGATCGACCCTGGTGATCCCCTGGACAAGGACATCTACGGCCTCTCGCCTGAAGAGTTGAAGGACGTGCCAAAGATGCCGGGGTCGTTGGAGGAAGCGTTGGACTGCCTGCGCAAGGACCACCGTTTCCTGCTCAAAGGCGACGTCTTCACCGAGGACGTGATTCACACCTGGATCGACTACAAGACCCAAAAGGAAGTGAATCCGGTTCGCCTGCGACCGCACCCGATGGAATTCGCCCTGTACTTCGACATCTAGCTCGTTTTGCCGCAGGCTGTACTGTAGACCGCAGGCACCCTCGAGCAGTCGCTCGTCTTCCGCCCGAGCGGCTCCGGAAGTGTTCAGTGCCGGAGCCGAAGCTTGCCGAGTGTCCCCACCCGCTCCCAGATTGCTTCCGCACTTCAGCAGAGCAAAGGAGGAAGCATGAAGCGCAGTGCATGGGCGGTTTCCTTGCTGGGGCTGGTCGGCTTTGCCGCGCCAGCGTTCGCCGAGGAGAGCAGTAAGACGACGAAGAAGACGGAGCAGTACGAGTCCTCGCCCACCAAGGAGAAGAGCAAGGTGGAGCGGTCGACAACGATGGACACCGGTAGCGGGACCGCCAAGAGCGACACCTCGGTCACCTCGGAGACCAAGCCGAACACCGACGGGACGACCGAGATGCAGACCACGACCACCAAGAAGCAGAAGCCGGCGGGCAGCCTGAAGTCCGACAAGACGGAGGCCAAAGAGCGCACACTCAAGGACTCCGACGGCACGGTGATCGAGCACGAGAAGAAGACGACGAAGTAGCTCAGAAGTTGAGGTAGATGTTCTCTCGAGGAAGCCCGCGTTGCGTGAGCGCGCGGGTAACCTCCTCGACCATGGCGGGTTGCCCGGAGAGGAATGCGACCGCGTTGTCGACGTTCAGTTCGCCCAGATGTGACTGAATGTAGCCGGTCAATCCTTTCCACCTCGATTCGCCGGGCCGGCTGACGATGCGAAAGACTTGAATGCCCTCCCTCTGCCAAGTCTCGAGCTCCCGCTGGTAGGCAAAGGCGGTCGGTGTCCGTGCGCCGAAGTAGAGGGAGATCTGGCCGTAGTCACTCCGGTTCTGCAGGACGGACTGAATCACCGATCGAATCGCGCTGATTCCCGAGCCGGTTGCGAACAGCAATAGATTCTTCCCCTCGGCTCTCGCGATCGGAAATCCCTTACCGGCGGGTAGCGAAACCCTAACCTTGGAGCCAGGCTGCAACTGGCGAAGCGCTTCGGCGAGCGGCGATCCTCCTTTGATCAAGAATTCAAACCTGGCGTCCGCGTGTGGGGCCGATGCGATCGCGAACAGACCTACCCCCACCCCTTCGAGCGCAAGGCTGACGTATTGGCCAGGCTGTCGATGGGTTCCGGCGAGCGGTGTGCCTCGCAGGTCCAATTCGAGCGAGGTGAGTCCTTCTGCGGCTGGGTGAACCGCGGTAACCTTCGCTTCGGACCATTTAGACATGGGCGCTTCTGCATATTCTAACTGGCCGCCGCGATCTTGAGATTCCTCTCGATCGCAGTTAGAGCTTGGATTGGCGTTCCATGAGAGCCCATGCCAGACGACACCTCCGATAAGCCGCCTGCGCCGCCCGACTTCCAAGGCGGCGGCGCGTTGCTACCGATCACCATCGAAGACGAGATGCGGCGCTCGTATCTCGACTACTCGATGTCCGTCATCATCGGTCGGGCGCTGCCGGACGTTCGCGACGGGCTGAAGCCAGTTCACCGGCGGGTGCTCTACGCGATGCACGAGCTCGGAAACCTTCACAACCGCCCGTACAAGAAATCCGCCCGCGTCGTCGGCGACGTGATCGGCAAGTACCATCCGCATGGGGATGCGGCGGTCTACGAGGCGATGGTCCGCCTGGCCCAGACCTGGTCGTTGCGCTACCTGCTCGTCGACGGTCAGGGGAATTTTGGATCGGTTGACGGGGACGCCCCGGCGGCGATGCGTTACACCGAGGTGCGAATGTCGCGCCTCGCAGAAGAGCTTTTGGCGGACATCGAGAAGGACACCGTCGACTTCGGCCCCAACTACAACGACGAGCTTCAAGAGCCGCTGGTCCTTCCTTCCAAATTCCCCAACCTGTTGGTGAACGGCGCCACCGGGATCGCGGTGGGGATGGCGACAAACATTCCGCCCCACAACTTGGCCGAGGTGGTGGATGCGACCATTCATTTGGTTGAGAACCCGCGGGCCACGGTCGCCGATCTGATGAAGCACATCCCTGGGCCGGACTTTCCGACCGGCGCGTTCCTCACCGGCCGCGAGGGAATCGAGAGGGCCTACCAGACCGGTCGCGGGCAGCTGGTGATGCGAGCCCGAACGGAAATCGAGGTGCAGAAAAAGACCGAACGAGAGTCGATCATTGTCACCGAGATTCCCTACCAGGTGAACAAAGCTCGTTTGATCGAGCGGATCGCCGAGCTGGTTCGGGACAAAAAGCTGGATGGAATTAGCGACATCCGAGACGAATCGGATCGGCACGGGATGCGGATCGTGATCGAGGTCAAGCGCGATGCGCTCTCGTCGGTGGTGCTCAACAATCTGTTTGCGCTCACTCCGATGCAGTCCACCTTTGGAGTGGTGTTGCTGTCGATCGATGGCGGTCAGCCGCGAACCCTCAACCTGAAGGAGATGCTCGAGCGGTTCATCTCCCATCGTCGCGAGGTGGTGACCCGCCGCACCCGCTTCGAGCTGCGCAAGGCCGAGACTCGACTGCATATCGTCGAGGGTTTGCTGGTGGCTCAGGACTTGATCGACCAGGTGATCACGATCATTCGAAAATCGAAGGACGCGGAGGAGGCCCGTTGGGGACTCACCCACATCCTTTCGGCGGCGATTGCGGAGCACCCGACTTTTCGGGTCCTGCCGAAGATGGATCCGGCAAAGGCGATCGCCCAAATGGATGCGCTGGTCGCCAGAGTAAGAGCCGAGGAGTCCTCCTACCCTGGGCTGACTCACCAGTACCAGAACGGGGGCTTCTCCGAAGAGCAGGCGAAAAACATCCTCGAGATGAGATTGCAGCGGTTGACTGGGATGCAGCGCGAGGAGCTGTTCAAGGAGTTGATCACCCTGGTCCGAGATATTGCCCGCTTCAAGGACATCTTGGGCAACGAAGCCACCCTGATGGGCGTGATCAAAGCGGAGCTAAAGGAGATTCGCGAGCGCTACGGGGATGAGCGACGAACGGAGATCCTCGATCAAGTCAGCGAGCTGACGAATGAGGATCTGATCGCCGAAGAGGACATGGTGGTCACCCGCTCACACGCTGGTTACGTAAAGCGAAGCGCGCTCAACGAGTACCGCGCGCAGCGCCGCGGTGGGCGCGGAAAGACCGGCGCGGCGACGAAAGAGGACGATTTTGTCACCGACCTTTTCGTCGCTTCTACCCACTCCTACCTGATGCCGATCACCACTCGCGGCAGACTGTTCTGGCTCAAGGTGCACGAGGTTCCGTTGGCCAGCCGTACCGCGCGCGGAAAGGCGATCGTCAATCTGGTTCCACCTCTTCAAGACCAAAAGCTGGCGGCGGTATTGGTGGCGCGTGAGTTTGTTCAGAACAACTTCGTATTCTTTGTCACCAAGAAGGGCGTGGTGAAAAAGACGGACTTGACCGCATTTTCCAACGTGCGGCAGTCGGGGCTCATCGCGTTGTCGGTCGAAGATGGCGACAGTCTGGTGGCGGTGAAGATTACCGATGGCAGCAAGGACATCCTGCTTTCGACTGCCCAGGGGATGAGCATTCGTTTCTCCGAGACCGAAGTACGCTCAATGGGTCGAGCGGCTTATGGGGTAAAGGGGATCACCCTCGAGCCGGGAGACGAAGTGGTAGGCGCCGACGTGGTGGAGAAGGGCACCACCATTCTCACCGTCACCGAGAATGGATATGGCAAGCGCACCGAGGAAAGCGAGTATCGGGTCCAGGGGCGAGGCGGCAAAGGTGTGATCGACATCAAGACGACCGACCGCAATGGAAAGGTGATCGGGCTGGTTCAGGTCCGTGACGAGGACGAAGTGATGTTGGTGACCAGCCAAGGCATGCTGATCCGGATGCGGGTGAAGGAAATCTCGGTGATCGGCCGCAATACCCAAGGCGTTCGTCTCATCTCGCTTGAAAGTCCCCAGGAAAAGGTCACCGGGGTCTCCAAGCTTCCCGAAGCTACCCAGGACGTTGAAGAACCCGGCGGCTCCGGCACTCTCCCGGAGACTTCTGAGCCGCAAGCGCCAGAAGCTTCGGAACCGACACCTACCGAATAGAGCGGTTTCCTATGGAAGCCGCTTCGCTACGCTGCTAGTCCTTTGCTGAATGGAGGGGCCCATGCGATCGGTTGGATTCCTGGTTGGCTTTTGCGCTTTGACCTGCCTGCAGTCCTGCAGGCACGATGAACCCGTACACACCGAAGCGCTACCAGCACCTCCTTTCGGCTATGCCGAGGACATGACTCCCCGGGATTCGTCGGTGACGACCACGGCCTTTGATGTACCTTCCGGTCCGCCGCCAGCCAAACCGGCGCCGAAGGTCGACCTCCCGCCAGCTCCCCCAATTCCGCCGACCCCGGCGTTTTTGCCGGACATTCAAGACCCGAGTGACAACCCGACCACGCCGGAGAAGGTGACTTTGGGCTACCTCCTCTTTTTCGACAAGCGGATATCCAAGGACGGCACGATGGCGTGCGAGGGTTGCCACCACACCGACAAGGGATGGACCGAGGGCCAGGCGGTCAGCGCAAAAGTCGGTGGCGCAATGAACACCCGCAACGCACCCACGATGCTGAACGTGGGCTACTTCACCAGCTTCTATTGGGACGGACGGATGCCCACGTTGGAAGCCGTTTGCAATGCCGCGTGGACCGGACAGCTGGGAGCCAAACCGGAAGCGATCGCCGAGAAGTTGAATGCCGTCCCACCCTACCGCGCGTACTTCCTTCGGGCGTTCGACTCGGACGCCACGGCCAAGAACATCCCGATGGCGCTCGCCTCGTTCCTGCGTGCGCTGAAGTCAGGTGACGCGCCGTGGGACAAGTTCGAGCAAGGGGACAAGAGCGCGGTCAGCAAGCAAGCGCAGCGCGGATTTGAGGTGTTCCGAACGGCGGGTTGCGCGCTTTGCCACGTGCCGCCGCTGTATATGGACTCGCAGTTCCACAACGCAGGCATCGGATTCGACAAGCCGGAGGACAAGCGCGATCACGGACGGATGGCCTTCACCAAGGATCCGAAAGACGATGGCGCCTTCAAGACGCCGACGCTTAGAGACATCGCGCTCACCGCCCCGTATTTCCACGACGGCAGCGTTGCGACGCTGGACGAAGCAATCAACATCATGGCCGCCGGCGGAATCAAAAATCCGAACCTCGACGATAAATTCAAGAACCTGAAGAAACTGAAGCCGAAGGACAAAGCAGCGATCAAGGCATTCCTGATTAGCTTGACGGGATCGCACACCTTCGACACTCCGCCGGGCACGCTTCCCGAGTGATGGCGTCGCCGCTAGGCCGCCGATCGTCCCAACTCACTTGGCTCATCGCCGGCCTGCTGTTATTCGAGGGAGCCTGCATGAAGCACGTTTCTCCCCCACAACCGGGGGGCCGAGCTACGGTCTACGTAGCCAAGCGCATTCGAACACTCGATCCGAACCGGCCGCTGGTGGAAGCGCTGGGCGTTCGCAGCGAAAAAATCGCCGTGATCGGCACTCGTGAAGAAGTGCTCAGTCAGCTTTCTGGTGCTGACGTCATTGAGCTGTCATCGGCCGTAATCGTCCCCGGAATTCAAGATGCCCACGCGCACCTGGCCAACTTGGGCACGAACCTGACCGTCCTCAACCTCGCTGGAACCAGTTCGAAAGAGCAGATTCTCGAGCTGGCGAAGAATGCCCCTGCGTCGAGCTACCAGGGCGATTGGTTGATCGGTCGGGGTTGGGATCAGACCAGTTGGGCGCACGGTCGCGGCGAGTTTCCCGGCCGCGAAGAACTGGACCGGCTGTTCCCCAACACCCCCGTGTTCTTGACTCGAATCGACGGCCATGCGGTGTGGGTCAACGGCGAGGCACTTCGGCGCGCGGGAATCAGCGCGGGCACGCCGGACCCCAAGGGCGGCCGAATTCTTCGAAGCGCAAATGGCGAGCCCACCGGCGTTTTGGTGGACAACGCTGTCCAGTTGGTCGACTCCAAATTGCCGCCGCTACAACCTGAACAGTTGCGGGCCAGATTGCGTGCCGCGTTGGCGAAATGCGCCGAGGTGGGGTTGACCGGGATGCACGATGCCGGAACCAACTTGGCCACGCTTTCGATCCTCAAAGAGTGGGACGATCAGGGCGCTCTGCCTCTGCGCATCTACGCGATGGCGAATGGGCAGGGAGGCGAGTACCCCGCCTACCTTCAGCAACGGCCGTTCGAAGGCAAAAGGCTGACGATGAGGGCGGTCAAATTCTGGCTCGACGGAGCGCTGGGCTCGCGGGGGGCGGCTCTCGATGCTCCCTACAGCGACGAACCTTCTCAGCAGGGTTTGCTGCTGCTTGAGCCGGACGAGCTCGAACAACGGGCCGAGCGTTTCATGCAAAGAGGTTTTCAAGTCGGGGTGCACGCCATCGGCGACCGTGCAAATCGTCTGGCGCTGCTTGCGATTTCGAAGGCCGCCACCGCGACAAAGACGACCGCCGGCCGGCATCGCATCGAGCACGCACAGGTGATTCGCCTCGAGGACATTCCGCGCTTTTCGCAGCTGAGCATCATTGCCAGCATGCAGCCCACCCATGCCACCAGCGACATGCGATGGGCCGAGGCGCGCGTCGGATCGGCGCGAATCCGGGGCGCTTACGCCTGGAAGACCATTCTGAATACCGGCGCGCCGCTGGCGTTTGGCAGCGACTTTCCGGTGGAGGATCCAAATCCTTTGCTCGGTATCTACGCGGCACGAACCCGCCAGGATTTGCAGGGTCAGCCGACCGGAGGATGGAGGCCGGAGGAGCGACTCGATGGAGAGCAGGCGTTGCGTGCATTTACCGTCGGAGCGGCGTACGCATCGTTCGCGGAAGATCGTCGTGGAACGTTGGCGGTCGGACGCGACGCAGATTTCAGCGCCTTTTCGGTGGACCCCGTCGAGTCTCCTGCCGAGGAGCTACCCAGGGCAAAGGTGCTTCTGACCGTAGTGGGTGGCACCGTGGTGTACCGAGCCAGGCCGTAGCGCCTCACCTCTAGCCGCTTGGCGCGATCAGGCGTTCGCGCGGACAAACGCCTCGATCTTCTGAGCAACCTCGAGGGGGGAGTCCAGTTGTACGTGGTGACCGCCGGGTATCGCGATCGGTACGGGGGATCCGATTTTTGCAAGACGCGCCTTCATCAGCGCGTCGTCGAAGGTAAATCCGGAAGTGCCGTGGAGGATCTGAACCTTGCACCGTACCGCCTCGAGGATTGCCAGTGTCTGGTCCTCATCAAAAGAGAAGCCGAACCGCTTTCGCTGTGCCGGATCGAACGTGAATTGCACGCCGCCGGCTACTGGGCGAGTGCCGAATCGCGCCATGTGGAGTGCGGCGCTGGCACTGTAGCTGGAATTGTTTTCCTGAATCCGCGCGGCGGCCGCTTCGATGCTCTCGTAGGTTCGCTTGAGGGGAGGCTTGGGAAGATCCGCTAGGAACTGGCGCATCCGGGACACCGCGTTGCTGGGTGGCCCCCCCGCGCTACCGATGCTCTCGATCGCGGTGAGAGACTTGACGCGCTCCGGCCGGGCAGCAGCGTAAGCCAACGCGACTCCACCTCCCATCGAGTGTCCAATCAAATGAACCGGAGACAGCCGCAGCTCGTCCAAGGTTGCCTCGACATCGGCCAGATAGTCGGTGAAGTTGTACAGGGCTCCCGCGGAAAGATGGCCGCTGAATCCGTGACCCCGGAAATCGAGAGAAACCAGATGCCACACGCGGGGCAACGCCTCGCAAACCCAATCGAACACATGCGCGTGGTCCAGCCATCCATGGAGGAAGAGCAAGTGCGGAGCTGTCGAAGGGCCTCTCTCCAAGACGTGAAGCGGCAGGCCTCCTGCAGAGATCTGTCTAGAGAGATAGGGGATTTCGGTGACCGGGATGGGCGTGCCTCGCGACTCTCGTAAAGCGCTCGCTCCTCGACGTCAAGCTTGACGACTCCAACACAGGCGCGCATACGTGCGGGCTCAGCGCGCCGGGGAGGACCCATGAAGCGCCTAGCCACTCTCCTTCTAACGCTTTGCATCTCGGGCTGCGGGGGCGGAGGACTCACCATTACCGCCGCGACCGAGGGTAATCAGACCACTCTGTTTGCCGGCCTCTCGATCAGAATTTCGGCGGATGTACGTCACGCAGGCGGAAACCCGGCGGTCAGCTGGAGCTTGTCCGGCTGCGCGAGCAACTGCGGCAGCCTGAGCGGCACCACTGGGAACCGAGTGACCTACACGGCGCCGCTGATGGTGAGCGCGAGTTTCAACGTGACGGTGGTCGCCACCGCGGCAGCGGATTCCGCTAAGACGGCGTCAGTAACTCTGACCATACAGCCGCTGGTGTGCTCTTCCGGCAACGAGGCCGCGCTGATGGGCCAATACGCCTTTGTCTTTCAAGGCGGCAACAGCAACTTCGGTGTTTTTGGGCTCGCTGGCTCTTTCACCGCCGATGGCACTGGAAGAATCGCCGCAGGCCTGGCTGACGTTTCGCCAACCCCGATGCCGATGTTGACGATTCAAGCTAACGGCAGTTCCTACACATTGGGCTCCGACAATCGTGGGTGCTTGACGCTTGCGACCTCTGATGCAGCGATCAGGATGTTCCGTTTCGCGGTCGGCGGCATCACCGCGGGGACCGCGACCAAGGGTCGCATCATCGAATTCGATGACGCTTCCGGCAACGGAACCCGGGGTGAGGGCATCCTGAAGAGGCAAGATCCCACCTCCTTTACGACCAACAGCATCCAGGGAAATTACATCTTCGGCTCGGTGGGTACAGACCCATCTGCAGGTCGCATTGCCGACTTGGGAGTGTTCAACGCACGCCCCGGCTTGGTCCAATCAGGTCAGCTGGACGTCAATCGCGGCGGTGCACTGCTCGCTCCGGTAGACATCCTCGGCGGCATTATTAGCGTCGCAGCGAATGGCCGCGGAACCATTGGCTTCAGCGCCTCGGGAAGTTGCGGCATCTGCGGGGGCACCGGCGGGTTCGGCGCAGTCGTCTACATGGTTTCTTCCCAGGAGATGGTGTTCCTATCGACTCCTGGCACGTTCCCGGTGCTGACCGGGCAAATCTTCAAACAGGCGTTGAACAACTTTGACAACACTGCGTTGAATGCAACTTCCGTTGTGCAGTTTAGCGGTTTCAGTGCTGTAAATCCGGGCCCGGATGCCTCGGTTGGGGTCGCGATCCCTAACGGGAGTGGAGCGATTACGGTCGTCCTCGACACAAACACCGCTGGTACTTTTACGCCGCTTCTGTCCGCGAACGGAATCTACATGGTGAGCCAAAACGGCCGTGTGACAACGTCCGGCCTCGGTAGCGGATCCGCGATTCTGTATCTCATCGACTCAAATCGCGGTCTGATACTCGGCACCGGCCAATCAGTTGCGTTTGGCTCCTTCGAGCCGCAGATTGGCGCTCCTTTCACCGATGCGTCGCTCTCCGGTCCGTTCTTCTTCGGCATGGAGGGTGCGCAAGCCATCAGCCGAGTGATCGGAGTGGGCTCAATCAACTTTGACGGCCGAGCTCTCTACTCGGGTACAGAGGATGATTCGACACCGACTGGGCTCAGCGCGAATCAGAGCTTTACCGGCATCCCTTATTCATTCTTTCCGAATGCTGCACAACCTGGCCGGGGAACGCTCGATGGCAACGGCAACACGACCGGCTACATCGTCTCTGCGACAAAGCTGGTCTATATAAATACGATGGCGGCGCGCCCGCGACTGGTGGTGGTTGAAAAGTAAAGGGAGCAAAACAGTATGGCTAGACACATTCTCGTTGATCGCGAAGGACCAATTGCCCTGGTGACGATGAATCGTCCCGAGCGGCGAAATGCTCTCTCGCTGGAGCACATGCAGGAGCTCGCGCAGGCATTTCGCGAGATCAGCCACAGTGGAGAGAGCGCGGTCGCAATTCTGCGAGCAAACGGACCCGCATTCTGCGCTGGGCACGATCTCAGTGAGATGGTGAATCGCGATCCGGTTTTTTATCGGGAGCTGTTCGACGCATGTATCGAGCTCATGTCGACGATACAGTCGATTCCGCAACCGGTGATTGCGCAGGTGCATGGAATCGCCACTGCCGCAGGCTGCCAACTGGTGGCGACCTGCGACTTGGCGGTCGCCAGCACCGAAGCCCGCTTCGCGACGCCTGGAGTGAAGATTGGGCTCTTCTGCTCGACGCCGATGGTCGCGCTCAGTCGCGCGGTAGGTAGGAAAAAGGCAATGGAGATGTTGCTGACCGGCGAGGCGATTTCCGCGAACCAGGCGCAAGCGGCTGGTCTCGTCAATCGAGTGGTGGCCCCCGCCGAGCTCGCGGCGCAGACTCACGCCCTGGCGGAGCGAATCATCGCCTCGAGCGCGTACGTGGTGGGTATCGGCAAGCGGGCTTTCTATCAACAGATCGAGCTGCCCCAGCCGATGGCCTACGCGTACACCAAGGACGTGATGTCCGCGAATGCGGCAGCGGCAGACGCCCAGGAGGGGATGAGCGCATTCCTGGAGAAGCGGTCGCCAAAGTGGTGCGGGCGGTAGCTTTCCGTTGATTTTCCGTGGAATGGAGCTTAGCAACGGGGCGAGCACGCACGGGGGGCTCGATGAAATTGATCATCTCTTGCATCGCGTGCCTGATGGCGAGCGCCGCAGTCCTCGACGTGGGCGCGCCATCCGCGGCCGAGATCAAGGTCTTTAGCAGCCTGGCGTTCTCAGATGCGTGGCGCCAGCTCAAACCACAATTCGAGGCCCGCGGTCACCAGCTCACGCTGGTGGTCGGGACGAGCGGGATGATCTCAAAGCGGGTTGGCGAGGGTGAGGTGGGCGACGTGATCCTCAGCACCACGAGCAGCATCGATGCTCTGATCAAAGACGGCAGGATTGTGGCCGGCTCGAGCAGACCGATCGCAGGCTCCGGCGTCGGCATCTCAGTGCGCAAGGGCGCGCCGAAGCCTGACATCTCGACACCCGAGCGACTTAAGCAGGCACTGCTATCCGCGAAGGCGGTGGCCTACTCGGATCCTGTTGGGGGCGGCGCAAGTGGCGTCTATTTCGCGAAGGTTCTTCAGCAGCTCGGCATCGCCGATCAGGTCAATGCCAAGGCCAAGCTCGGACGGGGCGTACCCAACGGAGACGCGGTGGTCAGGGGCGAGGCTGACATTGCGGTTCAGCAGATTCCCGAGCTGATCTCCGTCGCCGGAACCGATCTGGTTGGCCCACTGCCGCGCGAGCTCCAGAGCATCACCAACTTCTCGGCGGCCGTGCTTAGCACTTGCAAGGATCGAAAGGCGGCCAGCTCTCTCATCGAATTCCTGGCCTCGCCACAAACAGCAGCGATGCTCAAGGCGGGCGGGTTTGAGGTGACGCTTCGCTGACGTCTTTCCAGTTCCGCAACCAAGGTAGCGAGGCAGAAAGGCCGAGTACTCACCGGTGAGTACTCTAACTCGTTGATTTTCCGTGGAATGGAGCTCCCGAAGGGCGATCTGTGACACGGAGTGTCGTCGACAGAACTTGGATCCCTGTGGTTGCGGATACCGAATCGATCGTACGAGGGCGGCCCTCAACTGAGCTCAGCTCGCGTAGCACCAAAAATCCAGAGCCCAGATTTCGGCGCGATATAAGTCCGCACGAGTGCACCGACTGCTCATCTTGGTTCTCCTTGTCTGCTCCTGCGCACGCAATCTGCCAGGGTCAGTGCGCTGTCCTGCCAGTGGCGGTCCTGAGTGGCGTGAATACCGCAGCCAGCATTTCGCCCTGGATACCGACCTCGAGCCGGCGGAAGCCGAGTCAATGGTGCGCGAGCTCGAGACGCTGCAAGCAATGGAGATTCGCGCGCTGGTGCCAGAGGACACAGACGTCCCAGGCTACGTGCGAGTAATCGTGCCGGCAAGGGAGAGCGTGTTTGAGGCGCTCGCGCCATACGCGTCAATCGGATATTTCGGGGTGGGGCCGCTTGAAGAGCCTACTGCGGTCATCCATCCCGCTGCCCTGCGCAAGGATCCCGAGGTGATAGCCCACGAATTGGCGCACCACCTCGTATGGTACTTCTTTCCGCGCCATCCACGGTGGTTCAGCGAGGGACTTGCCAGCTTCGTTCAGACCGTCGCCAACCCGAAGTTCCGCGGGACCGCTGGACTGGTTCCCGTGGACCGGGCTTCGCGACTGCGCTCGATCAGGCAGATGCGCGTCTCCGCGCTACTTTCGTGGAAAGGCGGATACAGCGTCATGGAACCCGACCTCGAGGAGTTGTGGAGCTGGGTTCTGTATCATTGGCTCTGGAATGAACGCCCGCGCGCATTCGGCGAGTACCAGGCTCGCCTCGCAAGGGCTGAAGATCCATCCCGGGCTTGGCTAGCCGCGTTTCCCGAGTTCGACCCAGCGAATGCGCGCGCCATGGAAAAGCTGGAGGACGCGCTCAATCGACACCGCAGGCATGGAGAGTTCACTTTCTACAAAGTGGAGGTAAATCCGGCCACGGCTTTCACCCAGGAGACGATCAGCTCCGCCCGCGTGCATCTCCTCCTGCTCGGTATCCGTCGGCGATTTGATGACATCTGGCGTACCTTCAGTTGGCCGAAAGACCCGTCAATCACGGCGCACTTTGAGGTCGAAGAGGCCCTGCGCGAAGATCCTTTGGAGCCGGGCGCGATCTGGCTCTCCGACCGCGTCAGCGGCGAAGCAAAGGTGAATGCACTTCGAAACGCCGTGGCGGCAAAGCCCACGGACTGGCGAGCCTGGTATTTGCTTTCCAAGGTGCTCGAGGGGCCCGCGCGCGCCACCGAGAGGGAAGCCGCGCTTCGTCAAGCGGTGTCGCTTAATCCCGACAGCGCAGCAGCGCAGAATCTGCTAGCAGCGCAGTTACTGGCCTCAGGGCAACCCGAGGAAGCATTCCCGTTTGCTCGACGGGCCGTAGAGCTTGCCCCTTCCCACTACGAAAATCTCGCCACTCTCGGCGCGGTCGCCGCTGCGGTGGGCGCCTGTCCGGAGGCGTTCGCACTCGAACGGCGGGCGATGGATGTCGCTTCTGAGGACGGGAAGGCAAAGAAGCCGCGTCAGCGCCTTCGCGAGGTCGAGCAACGCTGCGAACGCTAAAAAAGCCGCAGACTCAGCCGGGTACAAACTGCGGCAGTCAGTTCCCGTCCGGAGGCTGCCTGCACCGATCATCGCTGCGAGGAAGCTTGGCACGAACGTGGAAGGACCACTTGTTCAGGCAACGTGCCCAACGCGCAGTGGAAAGGCTGGCCGGCCACCCTCATTCATGCGTTCTTCGGCCTTGACGGGGTACCAGGCCACGCGGCATACGTTCGCGAGCCAATGGGTCTTGGCTGGTGGTTCGATCGAGAAGTTGAAGGAGATCATGGGGCACATCAGCGTGATCGTTACCGAGCAGTATGCCCATCTGCATCCGCTACGCAGTGGTTACGCACACTGAATCGATCGTACGAACGCAGCCCGCAACTGTTTGAAAATTTTGGATAAGCCCAGGTAGCTCAGTCGGTAGAGCAGAGGACTGAAAATCCTCGTGTCGGTGGTTCGATTCCGCCCCTGGGCATTCTTTTCAAAGACTTACGGTTTCCAACGAGTCCATTAAGTCCACCAAATCCAGCAGCGCTATCTTAGTTCGCGGGCCCGTTCCGCTGAACCGGCGGGCTAGCGCCAGTCGCCAGCAGCGACAAAGCCGGCCCAGTAGAATGGGTGCGCACTCAGATTGCTCGCTCGACGCCGTCGGAGAATCGTCAAGCTCGCATTGCGAACCGACTCGGCTGTGCCGAGTTGCTCCACAAAATGCCCTTGATAAAGGGTCTTCATCCAGAGTTCCGCTGGCGCACCAGCTCAACTTTGAGTCCCAACCGTGCGGCAATCGCACCTGGTTTCAACCCTTCCACCAGCATCATCAAGAGAAGCTTGCGATCGGTTGAATCCAGGCGTTCCAGTGCCTTGCGAACAAGGGTTACCCGTTCGGCGGACTCGGCGTTGTCAACACCATTTGTCACCTTGCGCCGGGCGAGGTCTCCTCGGAGATACGTTACCGCGTCCGTCCGGACCTTCGAGCCACGGGCCCTCGCCTGGGCGCGAAGCTGGGCTTGGTGCGAAAAGCGTTTGATGCGGCGGAGGGGAACGCGCTGCGCGCACAGCTCGCGGTGCAGGGCCAAGTCACCCTGGATGTCAACGGCGAGAGCATGACTTTTCCATCGAACGAGCTCGAAGTCCTGGTGGAAGCCACCCCTGGGCACGCAGCGGCCGGTGGCGCGGTGGGCGTGGTAATCCTTCATACCCAGCTCACCGAGGAGCTCATTGACGAGGGACTGGTGCGAGAGGTGGTTGGCGCGAGTGCAAGGAGCTCGCAAGGATCTGAACCTCGGTTACACCGAGCGGATCCGGCTAGCAGTGGAAGGCGACGACCGAATCCAACGGGTATGTGAGGAGTCGCGGGAGCTGATTGCTCGCGAGACGCTTGCCGTAGAGGTAACGACTGAATCCCCGGCCTTTCCAGTGGCGCTGAGTCAGGAGGTAGAGATCAACGGACGGCCAGTTCGCGTCAGCGTCGGCCACCACCCCTCTCGCCGGGGGGAGGGTCAGCGTGAGTGATACCGAGCGCGTTAGAGCCGCCAAGCGGGCTTCAGGCGGCGGCCGCTACTCGGGATTGTGGCACCAGGCCTCGATGTCGTAGAGCGAAGGAACACGGTTCCACGATAGTACGATGAGCCCCAGCCCCAATCTGCGTCAGCGATGGCCCTGGTTGCCGTCGTCTTCGAAAGCATCGATCGACGCTTTGATATTCGATTCGATCTGCGATCGCGCCAAAGGATCTGATGGGTCGAGGGGCGTCGCTCCGTTCATGAACCATCCTGAAGGATCGATCTTGAACGCAATGTTGTTTTCACCCGCATGGAGGGTGAAATTTCCTTCCCGCTCCTGCTCTTCATCGAGAGAAGAATTGAAGGTGAAGGGCGTCCCGTTGCGCGTGCCCTCGATCCGAATGGAAAACCCCGTCATTTGGGCGAGCGCTGGATCCGAACCCGCCTCGGCGGCCTCCAGCTTGTGGATCTTGAACGTGATCTCCTTGTACACGCCAGGGTCGGTGGTGACCGTGAACACCTTATTGATGCCATTATCAAGCTGTGCGCCCTGGAGATCGATCAGAAACGGGCCTACCGCCAATTCCTGTTCATCCCCGTGCTGCTCATCCGCGTGCTGCTCATCCCCCTGGCTCCCGCCGTCCTCGATGAGTGCGCGTTCAAGCTCGATCTTCTGGATTACGATGCGCACCCGCGTCAAGGTGACTCCACCTGCGACGGTGAGTGCCTGCCCGACCGGTGCTGTGCGAGCGGTGAGCGAGACGGTAGCTTTGGAACCACCGCTGCACCCTGCCACAAGCAGCGCAAGAGCGATGGCCTTTAGACGGTTGTGCACGGAACTTCCTTTCAAAGATGTTGGTTAAGTGGAATGACGCACCCTATTTGGAGCGCTACAACTCTAAGGTTCTTCAATTTGTTCCCGCGGATCGCTTCGAAGATTGGACTGAAGCTCACCGCTAGAAGCCATCAGGCCCCGCTGTAAAGCCTTCAACTCCCGCACATCTCGGACAAGAAGTGCATCTAGAACCCGCTCACCTTCCGGCGATCTCGCCGCCCACCATGGGGCTCCAGAGCCACCAACCGAGCCTTGAGCTCGACGTTTTCGGCCCTCAGGGCGTCTATCTGTTCGTTCTTCTCCTCCGTGCGCCTCTCTAGCGCCTGCACCGCGACCATCAGAATTCCATCTATATCGGTGGAGGTGATGGTAGTCGGGGTCCCAATGGTCCCGATGCCATCGTTGCCGAAGGCGGCGAAGAAGTCTTGGGCCGCAGGGCCGTAGTGGCGGAATTGCCCGGGGTCTTGGCCAATGAAGTTCCAGCTGGTGAGGCTAAGCCTTCCAATTTTGCGGAGCACCTCTTCTCCCAGCGGCCGGAAGTTTTCCTGTTGGTTCCGGTCGGAGTTGGCGGTGAAGCCCACCAGACCTTCGATGACCCTGACCGCCTCATTGCCCAACCGGATTTTGTTGCTGGCATCGACGGTGGCCTCGGCGCCTATCGCCGTGGCGTTGAAGAGGTGGCCATGGAGGTTATCTGGACCTGCTCTGAAGCCGAGAGCGGTGTTGTTGTTGCCGGTGCTGTTGCTCAGGAGCGCTTGGAAGCCACTGGCGGTGTTAAAGCCGCCGCTCATCGTCAGGTTGCCCGCATTGATACCCAAGAAGGTATTGTCCGTACCGAAGTTGTGAATGAAGGAGACGCCATCCTTCAAAACGTTGCCCACGGTGCCGTCGGTAGAGTTCCTCATCGTGAGATTGCCCGGGACGTCCACGTCTTGCGCTTCTGCAGCGAGAATTGGCAGGAAAATAGAAAGCGCTACAGAAAACCGAAGTGTTTTCGCTTCATCATGACTCCCTCCTTTTCTATCCGTTCTTGATTTGTCCCTTGCGACAAACCCCTGCGACACTTGCGACGGGAAGCGCCGCGCCGCGAGGAATTGGTGGCGCGATACGACTCGCCCCAGGTGAGGTCAGAGGCCCCTCGCGATTTGCCCCTACCGGCGTGGGCCGTAGGCAGTCAAGGCCGAGCGCGCCTGTGCGGGCCCCCGGCCAATCTCGACATGGCGGCAGGAGTCTCTCTCAAACGGGGGCCCGGTGGACGATTGGTGCCGTGGGACTCGAAAGCGCACTAATCGACTGTCTGCCGGGTAACAGCGGCGGCAACTTCTAGCCGCTGTTGCGGCCCAAGCGTTGGCGCAGCGCTTCGCTCAACTCCGGGGCTATCCCCGGGTCGGAGGATTCACGGCGCGGGTGAAAGAAACTAAGCTCATGCCATATGGACGAGAAGAAGCTCCTAGAACGAATCAACGTGAACCCGAAGATCTTCGCGGGTAAGCCGATCATTCGTGGACGAAGGCTGGCCGTCGAACACGTGCTTGGAATGCTCGCTGCAGGCGATAGCCCTGAGACGATTCTGAAGGGTTATCCCTGGCTGGAGCCTGATGACATCAGGGCATGCTTGCTCTACGCCCGCAGGCTCGTGGGCCACGAAAGAGTCGAACCGACTATCCTCGACACCGGTTCATGAAGCGGCTGCTTGACGCCTGTGTCTGGGGAGGAGCTCGCGCCGTACTTGGGACTGCTGGCCACGACGTGGTGTGGGCGGGCGACTGGGAGAGAGATCCAGGTTTTCTTCGAGAGTTCATCGATCATGCGGCCCCCAAGCTCGACACTTACGAGTAAGTTGCTCCTTGATGAAGGCTGCACGCACTGAACCTGCCCGCGACGCAGCACTCGCGCTTGAGCCAGTTGCCCTGTCACTCTCGCCGAATGGGCACGTGCTGCTGCGCGCGGCCTTCTCGGATGAACCAGCCCTAGACGCAAGCGTTGCACGGAGGATCTGCAACGCCTTTGAGATCTGTGAGGCCACTGGACTTTTGCATCTCGGTGCCGTCGAGGTCGCGACGCCTCTTCCTCCGGCATTTGCCTTCTGGCGAGACTTCGCTCGCCTGTTCGTTGCCTCTCTTTGCGGCACGCCGGAGATCGAGGCGCAGCGGGAGCGCGTGGAAGTTCCAATCCGGCTCGCGGAATTAGAGACGCTGAGTCGATCGGCGCCCCCCATGGAGGGCGGTGAGTACATTACGGTCGATCTCCTTGAAGCGAAGTGGGGTGCGCTTCTGGAGGCATGGCGAAGCGAAGTCCGCGCGACATCGGGTACGGTACAGGAGATTCTGGCGCGAAAGAATTCGGCCTGGCACGTCGTCGGTCGAGTCCACTTTCACCTCGCCGAAAACAAACGCGATCAGGAGTACCCGTTTGCCTTCCTGGCTAGTTACACCACGGGCCTGAGCGCCCAGGGCAATCCCCAGCATCGTCCCTTGGGCCAGGCGCTACGCGAATCGTCATCGGTCCGGGACAAAAGCCGCCTTCTCGCCTTGCTGCTTCCAGTGAAAAACGCAGCAGAGAAGAGCGGCTTCCTCAAAGAGTTGGTGGATTCAGGGCACATCTTTCAGCCGCTTTCGTGGACGCCCAGGGATGCTTATCGCTTTCTCCAAGACATCCCCGCGTTCGAACAAAGCGGTGTGGTGGTGCGCGTTCCAGATTGGTGGAAAGCGCGCCAGCCACCGCGACCCCGAGTCACGGTCTCGGTGGGAAACTCGAAGCCCTCCGTTCTGGGCTTATCGGCGATCCTCGACTTCTCAGTACAGGTCACGCTCGACGGTCAGGAAATCTCCGAAGCGGAGCTGCGCGCACTGCGGGTCAGCTCAGACGGACTTGTCCTCCTCAAGGGCAAATGGGTGGAAGTGGACCGGGAGAAGCTCGATCAGGTACTCCAGCACTGGAAGGCAGTTCAACGGCGTGCTCAGGACGGGATGTCCTTCATTGAGGGAATGCGTCTTCTCTCGGGCGCTCCAATCGGTGAAGAAGTTGGCCAGGACGCCGAAGCGGTTTCTCCCTGGCTTGGCGTTCAAGCCGGCCCGTGGCTATCGGAAGTGCTGGAGGGCTTGCGCGGCCCGAAAGGCTTGGACGATCTCGAGTTGGGTCGAGCGTTGCGCGCGACGCTTCGCCCTTACCAACGCGAGGGCGTCAAGTGGCTCCGGTTTCTCAGTTCCCTGCACCTCGGTGCATGTCTCGCGGACGACATGGGCTTGGGAAAAACCATTCAGGTGCTGGGCTTGCTCTTGTTCCTCAAGGAGCGGGCGGCGATGCCTGGTCCGCACCTCCTCGTTGTTCCGGCGTCGCTTCTCGCCAACTGGAAGGCCGAGGCGGAGCGGTTCGCACCCTCGTTGCGCATCCTGGTGGCGCACCCCTCAGCCATGTCGCAGGAGGACCTTGCCGATTGTCCGTCGGAGAAATTTCACGGTCACGATGTGGTGATGCTGAGCTACGGATCGATGCACCGGTACCCTTGGGTAACAGGCACTGACTGGGGTCTGGTGATTCTCGACGAGGCGCAGGCCATCAAGAATCCAGCCAGCAAACAGACGCGGGCGGTCAAGACGCTCAAAAGCTGGTGCCGCATCGTCCTCACCGGAACACCGATCGAAAATCATCTCACCGATCTTTGGTCCCTCTTTGACTTCTTGAACCCAGGCCTTTTGGGTTCAGCAAAGCAGTTTGGCCAGTTCGTGAAGCGCTCGAGCGCCAATCCCTACGGTCCTCTGCGAGAGCTGGTTCGGCCCTATATCCTGCGCCGTCTGAAAACAGATCGGTCGGTCATTGCGGATCTGCCGGAGAAGACCGAGCTGCGGGCATTCTGTTCCCTCACCAAGCGACAGGCGGCGCTCTACCAGGAGTCCGTCGATTCGCTGACGAGGGAAGTTGCGAAGGTCGCCCACGACGAGCCGATGCGCCGTCGCGGGTTGATTCTGGCGTACCTCTTACGGTTCAAGCAGATCTGCAATCATCCCTCCCACTGGCTCGGCGATGGCGCGTACCAACCCGCGGAGAGCGGTAAGTACGCGCGGCTGCGCGAGCTGTGCGAAGTGGTGGCTTCTCGCCAGGAGAAGGCGCTGATCTTCACCCAATTCCGGGAAATAACTGGGCCCCTTGCCAATTACCTGGCGAACATTTTTGGACGGCCCGGGCTTGTCCTGTCCGGCGAGACCCCGGTGAAGCGGCGCCCGGAGCTGGTGAAGCGGTTCCAGGAAGACGAGGCGGTGCCGTTTTTCGTGCTCTCGCTCAAGGCGGGTGGGACGGGGTTGAACCTGACCGCGGCTTCCCACGTCATTCACTTCGATCGTTGGTGGAATCCAGCTGTGGAAAACCAAGCGACGGACCGCGCCTTCCGGATCGGTCAGAAGAAGAGCGTCATCGTCCACAAGTTCATCTGCCGAGGAACGATCGAGGAGAGAATTGACGAGCTGATCGAATCGAAGCAGGGAATGTCGCGCGAGCTTCTCGAGGGAAGCGATGAAATCAAACTGACTGAAATGAGCGATCAGGAGCTGCTAAAGTTGGTCTCCTTGGACATTCACAGCGCCCGCGACGTTGACTGAGGCGCAAGGGAGAAGGAGATGTACGATTTTTACGGGGACTTTGGCCCGTACGTGCCGGTGTGGAAGCGGCGTCAGCGAGCGGCGAAGAAGATCGCCGAGCTGAAGAAGAGCGGGCACAAAGTCAAACCGGTTGTGATCGAAGGCCGAGCGATTGCCACCACCTTCTGGGGCAAGGCTTGGTGTGAAAACTTGGAGGCCTACAGCGACTTCGCCAGCCGGCTTCCCAGGGGTCGCAGCTATGCTCGGAACGGCTCGGTGATCGACCTCCAAATTGCGATTGGGAAGCTCACCGCACTGGTGAGTGGCTCTGAAATCTACAGCGCCAAGGTGAATATCTGCCCTCTTCCCAAGGAGCGGTGGAGAGGGGTGGTGTGGGAGTGCTCTGGAAAAATCGACTCTTTGGTGGAGCTGCTCACCAGCAAACTCTCGCGCGGGGTCATGGAGGTGCTGTGCCGACCGAAGACGGGGCTTTTCCCGACCTCGAAGGAAATCTCGCTGTCCTGTTCCTGTCCTGACGGAGCCTGGCTCTGTAAGCACCTCGCGGCCGTCCTGTACGGAGTCGGTGCGCGCTTGGACCAGGAGCCGGAGCTGCTCTTTGTCCTACGCGGAGTCGACCAGATGGACCTGATCAGCGAAGCGGGGAAGGGAGGAACGATTGGCGTCGCGACAACGCCGGCCAACGTTCTCAAAGAAGAGAGTCTTTCTGGAATCTTTGGGATCGAGATGGATGGAAACAGTCACGCCAATCCCGAGACAAGTCGTCAGGTGAGAGCGCCCCGAGCAGAGGCAAAGTTGTCGCCTAAGGCAAGACCGACGAACGGGAGTGCCGCCGCTCAGACTATTGTCCCCCGTCGAAAGCAGACAGGGGCGACCGTGAGTTGCAGGGCGTTAATCGCGCGGGGACTTCGACACTCGGTCATCCAGAACTGGCTGACGTCGGGGATTCTGCTGCACACGCGCTCGCGGGGCTTGTACCTAAAGACGCTCGAAACCGAGGCGCGCATCGAGAAATACCTGCAGAGGATTCCAGTGTCAGTGGGCGACGCGGGAAAGCCACCGCGTTAGAGTGCCGCACTTTTCTGCGCGAACCGAAACCTCAACCGAGAAAGACGGCATAAAGGGTTGCCAGAGAGAAAGTACCGCGTCATCGGGATCTCGTCTGTGCTCGCCGCATCAGGGCTCTGCACTTCTTGCAAGTCACGGCCGCACAATTGTCGGTCGCAATGCTCTCGACCTGTGCCCGGTGAGCTGCTTCGCGGTCGCGCGGGTTGCAAACGAGCATGCCGTCTTCATTCAACGCATGCAGGTCAGGTTTGTCACTCTTGAAGCCCACTGGCAACTCGCCAAGGCAAGGGAAAGAAGTACTGAAGCTAGCAGAGCTTGCACCTGAGTGCCATCTATGGCACATTTTTTGTACGGCCTCGACGCCTTCGCGAGTTCCTCGAGTGGTTCGTGGGACCATCAGCGAAGGGCCGCGCCCAAGTAGTGGCATTCGGGTCTATTTTTCAAGAATTACGGACCGGCAGGGGAACGCGGTTCTTCTGATCTTGGGAGGTACGAAACATGGCCAAGAAAAAGATATCTCGAAAGCGCGGGTTCTCCTTCGACGCGATGCCATCGAGGAGGCTTAAGGGCGACAGGCCGGTGACTCATCACGATCCGAAAGCCACCTTGGGGAACCGGAAGTTCATCATTGAGTCGCTAACCCAAGCGCTGATGGACGGAGATGCTCAGGCATTCAAAGAGATCCTCGCGGCTCACCTCGACGTGGTACAGAAGGAGTCATTTTACGAGCAAGCCGGACTCTCCCGAAGGACTCTTTATCGGATACTCGCGCCAAGCGGAAACCCCACGCTCGAAAATATCGCCCGTGTGGTGAAAGCGATCGCACGGTCAGCCGCGTAGTTCAGCGGGATTGCGCAAGGAGAGGAGGAGTCCGGGTGCTGAAGCTAGTGTTTGGGATGGCCCTGTCTCTCGCGTTGGTTGCAGGCACGGCCTTGGCCGGCGGTTACGGAAAGACAAACTGGGGCATGGGGTTAAAGCAGGTCAAGACCCTCTACCCAGGTGGCCTCGTGGAGAACGGAGACGACGGTGTGGTCCGCTACCGGGTTATAGCCGAAGTCGCCAGTTGTCCGGGGGCGCTGCTTCAGTTCGAGTTCAAAGCGGGCACACTGAAGAGCGTGTACGCCGTCTTTCCGAAGCCGGGGACGGTCGTCACACTCGAGAAGGACGGTCGTCCCGAGTACCAGATGCCGACGGTCGAGGAGGCGAGGGACCTCTACGAACGGATCCGCACGGGACTGACCGTCAAGTATGGAGCGAGTCGGAAGTCCAGTGTGGCCGAGGCAAAGGACCCCGTGACACTTCTGAAGCAAGACTTCCGCGTGGATGTCTGGATCCCAAACGGTTCTCTCTGCGTTCGGCTTGCGGATCGGTTCATGCCGAAGGGCGAGCCCTCAAAGCCTGAACTGGCGATGATGGTCTACGTGCAGTACACGGACTGCATCGCTGCAGCCACCGAGGGGCTCTGACCCTCTCCAGGCGCGTGACGGAAGGTACCGAAGCCGCTTTCAAAAGCGAGGCCGTCGGCGTGGTCGCCCCCCATCCAACATGACTCTTTGACGGCCACAGGTTCGGTGGTTTCAAATCGCCAAGATGCAATTCGATCAAGCACAAGGGAATGAACAGGAGCCCTCTCCCGTGTCGATGCTCTTCAAGGTGGGCGAGCCTGAACACATGGAACAGTTCGCAAATGGGACGCTGTACTGTAGCAGTCTGCGCTACTTCACCGATCCCTCCAATGCGGCCAAGTTCTGCTTCGACCCGAACCAGGGGAAGCTCAGTTCGTTAGGTCTTGGGTCTCGTCCGCACTGATGTTGGGAAGAGCAACGGAGGTAGGTCCGCCTTGTGCTGTGACAACTGTGCTACAATCTCACGCTCAGAAGCCGACTTTTTGTATGAAATTCGCGGCGATGGCCACATGGGCTTCAGGTCTGAAAATCCTCGTGTCGGTGGTTCGATTCCGCCCCTGGGCACTCTTCTCAAAGACTTACCGCTTCCAACGAGTCCAGTAAGTCCACCAAATCCTGCCGAATCCATGGGCGTAGTGTCGTTGTGCTCAATCACTCCTGCCGCACGACTGGCGCTCGTCGGGATAGGTACCGTTGTGGTTCTGCCGCCTGTTACACGTAGATGCCCAGCATACCCTGGATGTTCACCGAGAACGATTCGTACTGCTGCGAGTCGTCGAAGATCGTGAGCAGGTAGGCCGGATCGAACATGAGGGTAAGAGACCTATGTGCGTCAATTTCGAAACGGGCAACCGGAAGACCAAGAACCCGATGCAGGCGGTAGCATCGCGCTCGACGTGCTCCTGGCTCGCATTTCGCGGGCCCGTTTTGGAAGAAAAGACCAGACTTGACCCGCATGAAAGCGGACTCGTACTCTCCGACCCCTGTTCAAACCGCAACGTGGAATGAGTTGAGTCGCGCTCGAAGGGGGCTCAGATGAAAACAACCTTTGGAACAGTAGTGACTATTTTGGCTTATGCAGCTTCGGCAGGGGCCCAAACGTCGTGCCCACCGGGAATTCCGTCGGGGTCGACCTGCTACGCCGATCAGGACGAGACCGGCGCGTATTACCTCATTGCCCAACCGCCGGATTACAACGGCCAACTCGTGCTTTGGAATCACGGCTACAGTTTGAGCTCGCCGGCGCCCTTGGGAGCTGGCGACCTTGGTCCCGCATACTTGCTTCTATTTCAGGGATTTGCTGCGGCTGCCTCCAGCTATCGTCCGGACGCGTTGGGCCTGGGAGGCTGGGCGGTCGCCGATGCGGCGGCGGACACCGAAAGCGTCCGCCACCGGTTCGTCAGCATTTTTGGTTCTCCGAGTAAAACGTACGTAGTTGGTGCGTCCGAGGGAGGGTTGGTGACGGCAAAGGTTGCCGAGGTGTACGGCGTAGGTCCTGACGGCACGTTGAATTACGACGGCTCGATGCCCATGTGCGGACCTCTCGCCGGCGGGCGGAGGAATTGGTACGGCGGCTTCGACTTGCGAGTCGTTTATCAGTACTACTGCCAAAATCTTCCGCGGCCTGAAGAGCCGCAGTATCCGCTCTACCTGGGCCTCGCACCGCCTCCGAACCCACCGATTACGCAGGAGGAGGTAATCGCCCGAATCAACGAGTGCACCGGGATCTTGGTTCCACCGGAACAGCGCACTGAAACCCAGGCTCAGAATCTGGCAAACATCTTAGGCGTCACCAAGATCCCCGAGAGTTTCCTCATTACCGACATGCTATTTGCCACCTTCGCACTCCAGGAACTGGTGCTGGTTCGAATCGGAGGGCTCAGCCCGGTAACGAACCTGGGCGTTACCTATACCGGTTCCTCGGACGATGAGGCGCTCAACAAAGGGGTGTTCCGCGCGGGATCTAATCCGACGGCGGTGGACTACATGGCTTCGGCTTACGATCCCACCGGAAATGTGCCAATGCCGACGATTACAATTCACACCAAGGGCGATGGCCTGGTGATTGTAGAAAACGAGCGCGCCTATCTCGAGACGCTGCAGGCCGCCGGAACCGACGGCAACTTGGTGCAGACATATACAAATGCGAATGGTCACTGCGAATTCGGCCCGAGCGAATTCGGCGGCGCATTTTTCAGTTTGGTGAATTGGGTGCACACCGGGACGCCGCCGACGCCGGAGCAGGTGGTTGCCAACTGTGAGGACTTGGGCGGTCCGTGCAACTTTGACACTGATTTCTCACCTCAGCCGTTTGAAACCCGCATCCTTCCGCGAAACCCGTGATTCTCGACGGTCAGCTGGATCGACGCCCTTTAGCCCTTTGATTCGCGACTCGGTCATGAGCAACACTTAAGGGCAGCGGGCTAACGCCAACTTCGCCGCGTGGCCATTGACGTCCACGTCCTCGGTCAAGTCTGGGGAGAACGCGGGCGGACCCACGGTAAGCTCGGTTGCCAGCGTTTCGCGTGAGATCAGCTCGGAACGCTCATGGATGACCCGCCGGATCCGATCGGTTCCATCGATTGCGAGGATGATTCGCTCTTCGTAACCGAGCGCGAGCTGCCTCCGGGCGGCCTGGATGTGGGCCAATAATTCGCGAACGAGACCCTCGTCAATCAGCTCCTCGGTGAGCTCCGTTTTCAGGATTACCACGCCCACAGAAGAGCTAGCGGCCGCGAAGCCGCTCGGCGCTTCCGCGAAAACCTCCACTTCCTCTCTGCCGAAGACATGCTCCTTGCCGTCCACCTGCAGGACGACACGTTGCTCTTCCTCCAGCTGTCGAACGAGCGAGCGGGCGTCAGCCGAGGCAAGTGCTTCGCGAACTCGAGGCAACATCGGCCCTAGGCGTCGCCCAACCAGGGGTAGATTCAAACGGATGCGGTATCCGAGTCCTTCGTATCCCGACGAATGGAAATGCACTTCCGCAACGTTCAGCTCATCGGCGATCAGATTGCGGTATCCACTGACTCGCTGGGTGAGATCTTGCCGCGCGAGGATGATCTCCGCGCTCTTGAGCGGTTGTCTTACCTTGAGCTTGGCATCGGTGCGAACTCGAAGCCCAAGGGAGGCCAGCTCGCGGACCAGCTGCATCTCGAGCGAAAGCGCCTCGTCGATGAGGCGCTGTTTCGGCTCCGGATATGGACACAGATGGATGCTCTCTGGCTGCGACGCTCCCCACGCTCGGCAGACCAGGTTCTGATACACATGCTCGGCGAAGAAGGGGATGAACGGAGCCGCTAGGCCGACGATCGAGAGCAGCGCTTCGTAAAGCGTAAAGTAGCCATCCACCTTGTCTTGTTCGAGGCCGGGTGCCCAGAACCTGCTCCGACTACGGCGCAGGTACCAGTTGGAGAGCGCATCCACGACCGCCACCAGTGCCTGCGCCGCCTCGTACACTTGAAACGAATCGAGCGCTTTGGCGACCGCGCGAGCAACCAGCTGCACCTCGGAAAGAATCCAACGATCCAAAAGGCTGCGGCTTCGAACCTCGGTGTACCCACGGCTGCGCTCAATCGCTTTCCACACCGGCTTAGCCGAGCTCTCGTTCCCTGGGGCGGGGGAGAAGCCGTCGATGTTCGCGTAGATGGTCAGGAACGAGTAGATGTTGCGCAGCTTGATCTGAAATTCCTTCTGCAGAAGGCGCACGTTTCCGAGCGAGTGACGAACGTTGGACCAGCTTGGGCTGGACGCGAAAAAGAACCACCTGAACGCATCCGCACCTGGGGCGGACACCGACCGATCCTCGATCACGATGCGCTCGGCCGCGGGAAGGCGCTGCACCTCCGACGGCAACACGTCGCCGGCCTTCGACGACGGCCGCGCGCCGATCGCGTTGCGGTCAACCGGATGGAGGAGAGCCACTCGCCTTCGCAGCTTGCGATTGCCGCGGAGAATGAGCTCCCGGCCGAGATCAGGCTTGTCCGGGCAATAGACCCAAATGCGAGCACCGTCGCTGACGTCCAAGCCCTCGAGATCTTCGAACGCGATCAGCGCCTCGCCTACCTCGATGGAAGCGCGACCGTCCTCGCCTGAAGCAACGGCGAAATCCATCTGAACGCGATCGAGGACAATCTCCGGCGGAGTGTAATTGCCTTTGGATTTGGACTCTTTCTTGCCCGTCTTGTCGCAGACGTGGCCGAGCACGAGGCAGGTCTTGTATGGAACCGGTGGCTTTCGAGGTTTGAGGCCGAATCGCGTCAGGGTCTCGGGGTCAAAGACCATGGTGTTGACCATGAGCAATGAATAGAACCACCCGCGCGTTTGATCGATCGCTTCGCTGATGAAGTCTGCCGGAAAGCTGCGGTCGAAGGGCTCCTTGGACCCGGGTAGATGGGGGAACCCCCATTGCGCAAATGGCATCGATCCGGAGTCGAACCAGGCGTCGATCACCTCCGGCACTCGATTGAACTCGCCTGCCGAGCCGGGCTTGGAGTACCGCACTTTATCGATCCAGGGTCGGTGGACGATGAGGTGATGCGCGGCTCGCGCTCCCATCTCCTGGTGGTGCGATGAGACGAATCGAGCCAACTCTTCCTCGACGTCGGCCAGGTTGTTACCGGGCTTCTTGCGTAGCTCTTCAAGTGAGGAGATGGCTTCAACCTCACCGCTCACCGAGCTCACCCAAAGCGGAAGCGGCGTCCCCCAAAACCTCTCGCGCGACAAGGCCCAGTCGACATTGTTCTCGAGGAAATTGCCGAAACGACCATCCCGGATGTGCTCAGGCACCCAATGAATAGCCTTGTTGTGAGCGATCGCCTCAGCCACGCGCGAGGTGGTGCGGATGTACCAGGCCGGCCGCGCGAATTGAATGAGAGGGTCCTCATCCGCGCGCCAGCAAAAGGGATACTCGTGCCGGTACGTCTCTGCGTGCACGAGCAGCCCGCGATCCTTCAGATCCTTCAGGATGGGACGATCGGCCGCCTTCACGAACATCGATGAGAGGGCGGGAATATCAGTTGAAAACGTGCCGTCGGGGTTGACCGCGCACAACAGTTGGAGCGACTCGGGATGGGCCAGCCGCTGGGCTTCCCTCCGAAAAACCTCGTAGTCCTCTTCGCCGAAGGCCGGCGCGACGTGGACAAGACCCGTGCCGTCCGAGAGCGTCACGAAGCTGCTCGCGACCACTCGCCAGTAGGCATACTCTTCGCCGTCCCCTGCGACTGCGACCTTGGTCTCTCCTAGGCGCTTCTCGTAGACGTCGAACGGCGGGCGATAGCGGAGACCCACCAGTTGCGCTCCGGAACAGGTTGCGATTACGGGAAGCGGACGTCCGAGAGTTTTTTCGACCGCCGCCTTGCGCGCTGCGGCCACTATCAGCTTCCGGTCCCCTGGGTCGACGGTGACATATTCAACGGTCGGGTTGACCGCCACGTACATGTTAGAGGGAAGCGTCCAGGGCGTGGTCGTCCAGATGAGAAGGGCATGATCCGGGCGATCCCTCAAAGGGAAAGCCACGAATGCGCTGGGATCATCGACTGTCTTGTACCCCATCCCGACTTCGGCGGAGCTCAGCGCGGTTCCGCCCTGGGCCCACCACCAGACGACCTTGTGTCCCTGATACAGCAGACGCTTGCGAAACAGCTCCGCGAGTGCCCACCACACGCTCTCAATGTAGCTGCGGTGGTAGGTTACGTAGGCACCGTCCAAGTCGACCCAGAATCCGATTCGTTCCGTTAGCCTCTTCCACTCGGAAATGTAGCGAAACACGGATTCAATGCATCGGCTGATGAATGGTTCGATCCCGAACCTCTCGATCGCTGCCTTGCCGTGAATGCGGAGCTCTTTTTCGACCTCCACCTCGACGGCCAAGCCGTGCGTGTCCCATCCCGCTTTGCGCGGCACTTGGTATCCCCGCATCGTCATGTAGCGGGGAAAGAGATCTTTGATCACGCGCGTGAGGACGTGACCGTTGTGGGGTAGGCCGTTGGCAGTGGGTGGTCCTTCGTAGAACGACCAAATCGGCGCATCGCGGCGTGCTTGGAGCGTTTTCTCAAAGATTCCCTTCTCCTTCCAGAAGGCGAGGATGCGCCGCTCGTTCTCGGGGAAGTCTATTGCCGTCGACACCGTGTCGAAGAGGGGAGGCTTTAACATCGGGGTCGAAGACGCATACCAGCGGCCAAACGGGCTACTGGCGGCGGCCGCTACTCGGAATCGTGGGAACAGGCCTCGATGTTATTGCCGTCTGGGTCGAGCACAAAAGCGCCATAGTAGTTCGGATGGTACTCCTTACGCGTCCCCGGCTTGCCGTTATCCTTCGCACCCGCTGCCATTGCGGCTTCGTAGAATGCCCGCACCGCTTTGCGGTCGGGCGCGCGGAAGGCGATGTGCAAAGGCTGTTCGTGCGGACGCTTTTCGAACTTTGCGATCCAGAGGTCCGCCTTCCCCCCCGCGCCCAGGCCTGCGAAGCCCTCGAACTCCATCATGACGGTGTAGCCGAGCGGGGCGAGCGCCTTGGCGAAAAATCCCTTGCTCCGTTCGTAATCGCGGACACGGACAGTGAGGTGGTCGATCATGTGCGCAGAGCCTAGCGCCGACGTAGAGAACTCACCAGCTTGTTCGCCATTTCGCGGTGCGGCTCAGTGCGAGCGAGCTTGAAAGCCCT